>ENA-UEYD01001009-UEYD01001009.1-human-gut-metagenome-genome-assembly--contig:-NODE-1009-length-22629-cov-5.689872_pt1 | contig 22629 bp, 44 predicted proteins | sample MGYA00242907_ERZ507875 | MGnify/ENA primary metagenome ERZ507875 (study PRJEB26167, sample SAMN06115506) | human gut metagenome | host: Homo sapiens | place: China:Shandong | collected 2015-08-07...
CGGCATTGCAGTCCTGCCCTGCTTTAGCGCTTCAGGAAAAGTCCCCGTCACTCGCTGTGGTCTCCCCTTACGGGGCACCTATGCCGCATAGAAATTTTTGGCGATCTGGGCTTCCGCCAGCTCTATTGTCCCATGCTGGCTCCCGGAAAAATATGTGCAAACTTGTGTCATTTTTCATTTTTTAATTTTCCCCCTTGACAAACCACGCAATGCGTGGTATTATATAGACAGATCAAAGGACAGGGTAGCCGCACAGCGGCAGAAAGGAAAATATCATGAAAAAGACTTTTTATTCCGTCACCTACGCAGTATGGGGATCCAGCTTCTGCCGTGAGGCATGGTTCGACAGCAAGTCCGCAGCGGACGCCTTCGCCGCACACGATTACCGGGACGACCCGGTGGCCCACACCTACAGCAAGGCGGACAGCATCCGCGCCGCCGAGGAGCGCGTGGCCGCTACGGCAGCAGAGCTGACCGCCTGATCGCAGGTACGCTGCGGGCGGGGCTGACCCGACCAACCCCGCCCATGAAAATTTTCGACAGGAGGAACGGAGCATGGAGATCAACACCCACGGACGGAACATCAACCAGGAGACATTGGCCAACGCCTCCAACGCCACCAAGGGGCTCGGCTCCCGCACGGGGGAGTATGCGGAGATTTTTTACGACAAGTCTACCGGCGATGTCTGGTGCAAGTACCACTGGGACCGGGAGGAATGGACGGTCTACCACGACGATGACGTCACGAAGGTCGGACTTGCGGTACGGTACAAGACCCAGCAGCAGATCGCGGACATGATCGCCAGCACCCTGACGCAGGAAGAGCGGTGGGAGCTTGAAAACGCCGCATATCCGGCGGGCGGAACACGGTCATGATGGTGCTTGACATTTCCTGTGCAGCGTGGTAAACTATTTCTGTCGGATGCAGGAGGCGCTTGCATCTGGTGCGGCTCGATCCTGCCGCCGTGGGTTGAAATAGCAAGAAGGACAAACCCTTCAACCGCAGGAAAAGCACCGGTTTTCGGTGCTTTTCCTTTTTTACAATTTTGACGATGAAAGGATCCTAAAAATGACAGACAAACTGTTTTTTTCCTTGTTCAGCGCAGCGCTTTCTTCTTCCGACCGAGACGCCTTTGTCTCCGACTGGTCGCTGTCCTCCGTCTGGGGCGATGCACCAGATGCGGACATACCCGCAGACCGCATCGACCTGCTGGCGCGTCTCTGGGACGCCGCCCACCTGACGATCCGGGACATCCGTCAGCACACCGGCCTGTCGCAGGTGGCCTTTGCCACCCGTTATTGTATCCCCACCCGCACGCTGGAGGACTGGGAGCGTGGCGTGAGGAGCTGCCCAGATTACCTGCGGCTCCTGCTGGCGCAGGTCACCGGCCTTTACACAAGGCCGTGACGACTGCGGTCTCACAGTGTCCGGGTGCTACCCGGCCTCTTGTGCAGGCGACAGGATTCGAACCTGCGAACCCGAAATTTTACTATCGGAGCTGATTCCTCCCAGCTTCCGCCCGCATATATTTGTGCCGTGTGGGAGGTGCGACCTCCCGCCCCTGATCGTGGGGTGCAACGAGCGCACGGCATATGACAACAGCCCATAGGTTTCCCTACAGGCTGTTTGTGCCGGTATGACCTTTCGGTGCCAGAAGGTGCGCCCAATACCGGCGGCGCATAAGATGGAGGAAACGGGTTGAGTGGAAAGACGGGTGGATGACTATGCCTTATCATCCACTGTACCTATTGTAGCACATCATTAGGTGGAATTTGGCTCATCTTTTCCTGCAAAACCACAATATGTAGCAATGTCGAACAGGAATCTTTCTTTTCTCCGGCGGAATGTTGCTTCGCTTATCCCCGGAACAACAATCTTGTTGCGGGAATACTTATGCTTGCCCTGACAGTTGCGCATGATCCCCTGTGTAAGCTGCTTTCGAACGCTCTCGCTCTCCAAATCCCGCCCACATCGGTCTATGGCATATTCAACAGCCCGCATTTTCTTGGTTTCCGGCCAGTTCTCTATGGCGGCAAGCTGCTCCGCCTTGCTCTCGGCCGGTCTACCAATACCGGGGGAGCGGGGCATACCCTCTGTTGCACTTCTTCCGCCGCTCAGTATCTCGCTCCGTGCGTCGTTGTACGCCTGTACCCGCCGTGGATAACCTCTGACATAGGCAATGCACTCAAGCCGCACATCATACGGCAGCGTTTGTTTTCGGCTCATGCCAGCCTCCTTACTCTGCGTTGTTTATCAGTTTGTAGTCGCTCCGCAGAGCGTCCGCAATATCCTTCTTGGTCACATAGCCGCTGTTTTTTGCGTCCACCAGCTCCACAAGGCATTTTTGCAGATACTCAACACTCATAGTGTCGTGGCTGTCCGGCGTTTCCTCCAACACGTGGAATCCAAACTTTGTAAGCAGCACTTCGGACACCAAATCCATGTTTTGCTTTGTCCCCATCAGCTTGCCCTGCTGGTACGCTTTCATGGGGTTGTTGGGCAGGGTTTTGCCGTCAATTCTCATTTCCGCCCCTCCTTGATTTTGTCCATCAGCAGCAGCCGCACAGCTTGGCATAAAGCATATACAAGGCTATTCTGCCAAATGCTCCGCTGCTCCTTAATGCGGCACATACCGTTCTCTATCTCCTCTAATGCTTCCAGCATTGCGTCCTTATTCGCCATCGCTTGCCCTCCACGGAGTATCCACGCATTCAGTGTGGACAATCTCCATCTCGATCGCCCACAGTAGGTTCCACGCCGCAGCTACAAGGTGCGGCTCATCCACATAGCCCGCCAGATATTTCGCCGCATGGCGAATGGCGGAATCTAACAGACTGTGGGTTGGGATCCCTTTATCGACATTATGCTCCCCGTATTTCAAAGCGCCCGCCTCGCAGTGCTTCGACACTTCCATGATAGCCGACCAAGGGAGCAAATCCATCCGTCCCTTGCCCGTGTGCATATCCCGGAGTGCTCCGCTTGGAAACTTGGTTCTTTCTCCGCTGTCTTTAATCATAGTCCCTCCGTTCTCCGTAACTGCAAAAGTCGTATGGATATGCCGATGGTAAAATCCCGTGGTGGCGCGGATGTCCACAGTTGCCCGATTTAGACCGATGCTTGCAGTCTTTGCACCGCACCACAGGCACAGCATCTACGGTGGGAATTTCAAAAAGAAATTTCGTGTCCGCACAAGCCGGTTCGGTCTTGCAACGCTTCCTGAGCTCCTCCGGACAATCTCTGCAACTGTCGGCAATCAGCGCATCCGCATCAATCAGACGCATTTGCAGCCCCTCCTTCCATTTTTTCTCCGGCGTTCATGGCGAGCATGAGTTCTTCCGTGCGCTCGATGTATTCAGTCATTTTCAGCACCATCCCATTCGCTATTTGCGAACTCGCACGCGCCCTCCTCGTCTACACCGGGCATCGTCACGATAAACGATGCAATGGAGTAGTAATAACCGCCGTTCCCAGCGTCTGCGTTTGCGTATGCCTCGCAAATAGGGTTCATGTTGTGCATGATCGTCACCCTTGCGCGGCAGCCGTAGGTGTCACTATCCTCCCATTTTTCGTGTTCTATTTCCGAAACGCAGGTGATAGCGGCATCCAGCACCACATTCTTAAATACACCGGCCGCATAAGCGCAACAGTCGTAGTCCGTCATTTCAATGTGGATTTTTACGCCGTTGTCCAGTTCAATGCGGTCGTAGTTCCACTTCACAATGCGCCGGTAAAGCAAAAGCTGGCGCAAGTCGTCAAAAGTAATTTTTTTCATTCACATTTCCTCCACATAGCACCAGCTTTGGGGTGGGCGACCGATAACCCGGCCATCACATTCCATTTTGGTGTAATTGTAATAAGGGCAGGCACAGCAATCGGCATCAACTCTACATAGCGTCTTGAACTCGCTCAATTCTTTCGGCGTATCATAAATGCGCAAGTCGGAGATATGCCAGCCGTAGCCGGTTTTCCCGTTGCCGATGTAGTCAGCAAGCTCCTCGTATGTAAGACAAGATCGCTCCATGTGCTCGAAAAACCAGTTCTGAATGCCACCATTGTCGAAAACATTGATGGGAAATATCCGGTCACAGGTGAACTCGCCGACGACCTTGCCGCCGCCGTAAAACTGTGGCATTGGATAGTTCGTCGCGATGAAGTCCTCGTGCGGATATTTTGGCAACGTGCAGTAGATATAGCACTTAAACGGCGTATCCAGCTTTGGCCGCGTCTTGCGCACCTCGATCGTCTTTTCGCCGTTGCAAATCTTCTCGCACCACTTCGGGCGGACGCTCAGCATAACAGCCTTACTCATCCTTCATCGCCTCCAATGCTTTCTCCGCCTCCTCGCGGGTCAGGAATACGGTTTTGACGAACGCAGCGGCGGTAACCCCGTACTGCTCTCTCAACCCATCTTTTACCACAAACACAATAGTTGTGCCAAAACTCCCGATATTCACAAAGTCAACCTTACATTCCCTTGCATATTTCGCGCCGTCAAGAATGGCCCACACCGTATCGCCCACCTTGCACGGCAGCACCACCACGCGCCCGTCCTTGTCGGCCTTAATTAGTTCGCGCATTCTTCCGATTGGGTAATACTCGTCCAGCAAAATATCGTCAATCTCAGTCGCTCTTGCGCAGTCCTCCGGCGTCAGCCCTGTGTCCTCGTAGGCTGCGAGGCGTTCAACCAGACGGTCAAACGATGGGCAATCTATGCAATCCATGTCCACATTGCAATTACCAGAACACGTCATGTAATGGTCCGTGCCAAGATAGTGCTTTTCAGTCAGTCGTTCCATCACTCCACCTCCTGCATCCAGAATTCGTGTCTACAAGTATTACAATCAACATTATTATTACCATCAATAGGACAAGAAAAACAAGTATCAACCCATCCAGGACAAAGTACCGAAATACCATCAACGCATTTTGCATAGGGATATTGTTCAAGAAGCGCGCTCTGCCGTGTCTTACGCGGGTGTGCAGCAGACCACTCCTCGACGATCTGAACAAGCCTTTCGGCGTCATTCATCTCCCATATTGTGCTGCATATCATACCGTCCGCAGGGCACTTGGCACACCCACGAAAATGTTTACACATCCGGTTTCTCTCCCGGATAAACTCCACTGCATCCATGTCTATACTCCTTTCCGCCCCGCCTCCGGGGCCTCCCCTCTTACCATCTGCCAGCACCGGCGGAACCACACCATCCACGCCACGCAGCCGGGCCATTGCTGCCCGCCCATCCTCTGGCTGCAGCTGCCCAGATCCTTCGATCGCCTCCGGCAGGCCTCACAGGGGAGCCTGTCCGGGCAATCCTTCGCACAGGGGCTTTTCATCCGGCCCACCTCACGATCTTTTCTCTCACTCCCCACCGCAAAGCGTCCTCGTGGCTATCAAAGTAAAGGTCAATGCGGTCGCCGCTAATTGCGCCGCCCACATCCTGTGCTATGTAGATATGCCCATCGATCTCAACCTCTGTCCCCAACGGTATCACATCGGGGTCCGTGGCGATGGTCACGCCCTGTTTTGCTTTCGCTCCTGTGGCTGTATAGCCGTTTGAATACGCTCCACAGCATTTTTCGCATGGGCAGTATGCTGTCACGGTCATGGTACTTTCGTGCGTGTAGGCGGCTTTCTGTGGCGTTTCTTGGCGGATTACTTCCGCCACCAGCGGGGAAACAGGTTCTTGCTCCTCCACATATTCCGCTTCTGCGGCAAGTGGCTCCACCCACAATATCCCGGCGGCAATCAGCAGCCCAAGGGCCGCACCTCCGACAACTGTAAATATGCTCTTTCTGCTCATTTTCTTCCTCTCCCGTATACCATCCATTGCATAGATACCCCAAGCGCATCACAGATATGTGCCAGCACCCACACCGATGCGGTGCTGTGTCCACACTCAATATAGCTGATTGTCGATGGTGCTACACCAGATTCCAAAGCCAAATCATTCTGCGACATAAGTTCCTTCTCCCTTGCCTCCCGCAGGCGCTTCCCCATACCCGCAAAATCTGCCGTCATGTGTATCCTCCTTTCTATCATCAGGATCGTACTCTGGGCAACTTACCACCAAAAATGATGTGTATTTTTCATTTTTTGTCGGGATTGCATTCCACCCCTTTACCGGCTCACATCGTATAGGCCAGCCCTTTTTTGTGTAGTCTACTTCTGTCCATGAGCATCCTCCATACGCTTTTCTACAAGTCCAGCAAAGCGTTTTCCCTCCAGTGGTAATATGCTCCTTCACGAGTTTTTTCCTCCTCTCACCACTCAACCGTGACTTCACATTCATCCGGCATAAGCATGCGTAGATTTTGCAAAACACTTTCCCGGTCTCCCCGGATAGTGAGCCGTGCGTGAAGCAGTTCTGCACTTCGCACGTGCAACGGTTCCACACTACGCACCGGCGTTGGCCCATCGGACTGTTTTTCTGGCGTTTCTTCCACCACTTCGGATGTGTGCCACTCTGATAGTTTCTTTTGCCACAAGTTAAAGTTCCGACCACCTCGCACAAACGGCACGCCACGTTTTTTCCCACATTCTATGATAGTGGCACTGCAACAGCCCATTTCTTCCGCAAGGTATGTAGCTGCACCTCCGCAAGACTGCATATTCCGCAGATATTCCCGCTTAATGTCGTCCGGCATCGCCTTGAAATCTTCCCAAGGCATAGGCCGTGTGATGTTGTAAGTTTTCACCGCTCCGTTTCTCTCCTTCCTTTGCGCCGCAGTGAGGTAGTCGCTGGGCAATCTGCATTTCCCACGCTTGCGGTTCACATGGGCAAACGCGCCTCTTGCAACACGCTTTTTCTGCACGATGTCATAGTCAAAATCATTCATAGGCGGTTATGCTCACCTCCGTGCGTGGATTCTCCTTGTCGTACAGTACCCGGCTCCCGTCATGGCTGACAATAATGCCGCAGTGGTCGTCCATCAGCACCCGCGCCTTGACCAGCACATCGTCCACAGCCTCCAGCAGATTGGTTAAATCCACCCGCCGCCTGGTTGGCATATAAAACAGGCATTTAACCTCCACTGGATAATCGATCGGCTCATGCACACCAGCCTTTTTGCAGTACCACACAGCTTTTGCCTCGTAGTCGATGTACTTCTGCGACGGCATAATAAACGATTTCCCTGTCTTGCTGCTGTGCATAATGCGCTGGCTGTTTTTCTTTGTAACCGGCGGCAGGGGTATGATAATTTTTACGCTCATTTCAATACCTCACTCCGATGTAGTCCAATACTCTGGCGTAGCCAAGCCCCTTTTCAGTTGGCTTCCACAGGCCGTCCGCAGGGTCATACGCCCCACCGCCGATGCAGAACTCGTAATGCTTCGGATGCGTGTGCTTCATGCGTTCGAAACGGTTCTCGCCTTTTTCAAGGTGCGCACCAAATGCGCAGAACATACAGCCCGAGCGTTGGCAACCCGTGCAGTGCAGATTGCAGTCCGTCAGCGTCGTATCGTAGTCGTTCTCGCCGTCGCTTGCTACGATGTCTCCGTACACGCTGGCATAAGGGATCTGGTTGCCCACGATGTACCGCAACACATCCTGCTCCGTCCAAAAGCTCATGGGCTTCCCCATAGGCCGCTTTCCCTCAAAGGCATTACAGCCGGTCGCCATCCACTTTTGAAATCTCTGCCGCCCTTCGTCCGCCATTGTCGCAACGATGGGTTTTTCGTTTTCCCTTCCTTCATACCTGTGCGCTGTGTTTTTCTTCATGATTCGGCAGCACTCGGAAGATACAAGGAACGGTGCATCTAATAGGAACCCCCACTTCTCGCAGTTGTACGCAGATGGGTTGCCGTCACTGTCCAACAACTCGCCGCGCAGTCGAGCCATGCGCGTTCCGTTTCCGCTCTTTCGCGCCAGCCAAACGCAGTTCGCAACCTCTTTACTCACGATGCTGTACCCGTACTTTTCCACCACCTGCCGAATGTTCATCTTCGGGCGCAAGCGGTGGAGATTGACGGTGATGCGTGGAAACTTTCGCCGCAGCCAATCCGCATACTCGTTGACAAATCTCTGTATCTCCGGGTATTCAAGGCCGGTGTTGACAAACACAAGATTCAGCGGCCACGGAGGGGTGCGGAACGACGATAGATACCTTGCAGCCAAATACGCAAGCACCGTACTGTCCTTTCCGCCGGAAAATGACACATAACACTGGCCGCCCCACGCGATGTACCACTCGTCCAGCTTCTCGTAGCTGGTAATCACCTTGTCCTCTAAATCCAAAGCCAGCAGTGATTTCGCCGCCTCTTTCGTCAGCGGAGTGTTAAAGCGTTCCATCGCCGCCTCCCATCTCCATCTGCCCGTCCACCTGCATGGCCTTTGCAAGCCTGCTGCAGGTGTCCAGCTCGTCCAACGCCCGCTTGCGGTACATAGCAAGTAAGGCTTGCTTTTCTTCCTCCGTTTCCGCCAACTTGTACCCGCCGTCTTTCAGCGCAACGATAGGTACGCCCTGCCGCCGCTGCTCCCGTATCATCCGGCGGTTTTCTCTGTCCGGCATCCCGGTCAATGCTTCAAGGTTTTGCCGGGTGTATGTAATGCCGGGAATCATGCGTAATGTGGCCATGCCATTCCTCCCCAAATCTCAGTTTCGTCACGGCGATGGGAAATTCCTCGATCTCGCTTGCCCAGCGCGCCGTGCCCTTGCCGTTGTGCCGTTCGAACACCAGCGGAAAGCCGCCGATGCCGTCAAACAGGCTGCCCATCGTAACAGGACGAAGATATTGTGCGCTGATACGCTTTGCCAGGAAGTCCCAGAAGGGAAGGGCGATGGAGTTACCCAGTGCCTTATACCGGGGGCTGTCCGCATCCTTGCGGCGCTTGCCCTTGCTGTCCATCCACTCGCCAATGTCCGTCCAGCGGTCTGGAAATCCCTGCAGCCGTTCGCACTCCATCGGGGTAAGGCGGCGCACGATCATGTTCTGCACCGGGTATGTCTCTGCGTCCTCCCGGTACGAACAGGAAGCCCTTGCCCGCAGTGCGTGTGCCACATCTGGTGTTGCCCCGCACACCAGCATATCGTTGTATGCGTCCTGCCCGTTGTAGCTCCCGGCATGAGCGCCGGGGGAAAGCGTACCTGTCACATCTTGGTACGTCAGCGGGATTTGGTTGCCGCCGGTTCCCATACGGGCTTGCAGACTGGTAGCTACATCGCCGCAGTCTCGGATGACATCGCAAGCATGGCTCATATCCAGAATGGAGGGCTGGTGCCCATGCTCCTGTGCTCTCAGCGTCCCGGAAACATCATGGCTCACGCCCATCACATTCCCGCCTTGATCGTTCAGGCACAGCACCGCCGGTTTGTTCCCGCCGCACTCCGCGTTCAACGTGGGCGATTGCTCTTCGGCGTATCCGATGCTTCGCGCTTGCTCGCTGTTGCCGAGTTTAAACCCGGCGCATACAACCGGCTGATTGTTTCCGCTCATTCCTGCAGCGGCGGTCAAGGTTGGTGCTCTATCATCGCTTCGGACCTCGGCCCCGCCTTGCTGTGTTCCCATGCAGAAAATCGCCGGATTATTTACTCCCCCGCCAACGCCACCTTGTAGCGTCGGGGATGCTTCCTCTGTGCCAAAAATCCGTTTGCTTTGGCAGTCCCATGCTGTTAAGCATTGCTCTGTTTTACCAGCACGGCTTTCAGCGTTTCCGGCAAGTCTTTCCCCCGCTGTTCCGCTCTCCGCAGGATGCCCTGACACGCTTTTGCGCTCAAAGAGTATTTCTCCTGCGGTGTCGCCTCCAAAATCTGCGACAACCGAGATACGACGGCGGCGTTGGGGGACTCCCCAGTATTGCGCATCATGCACTCGCCAAGCCACGCTCCATCGTCCTCCCACTTCATCGTGGTAGCCCCCCCAGGTTGGCCAGCCTTTTTCAGGCACTTCAATATCGGGGGCTTCCGGCTCTGCGATGCGGATGATCTCTTCGAGGACTGCCGCGAAGTCTCGCCCTTTGTTGCTGCTGAATGCTCCGGGCACGTTTTCCCAGACCATAAACCGAGGTCTGACCATGTCACCTGTCCGTCCGTTCGCTCTGTCACGCTCTCTCATCTCCTTTACGATGCGGACCTGCTCCATGAACAATCCGCTCCTTGCACCGGCCAATCCGGCGCGTTTTCCCGCAATGCTCAAATCCTGACACGGCGATCCGCCCGTGATAACATCTACGATCTCAATTTCTGCACCATTGATTTTCGTAATATCACCGAGGTGCTTCATTCCCGTTCCTCCCGCTTGGTCATTTCAACCTCCAATTCTGCTTTTTGCCGATGTTCAGCATATAATCCTTCGCCCTCTGGTTGATCCTGCTCCCAATTGCCTCGTCCCAGCTCAAAATGCGGTCAATGGTCAGTTCCGTGGAAATGATCGTGATTGCATCTGGGTTGATATATCTGGCATTCAGCAGGTCAAAGGCAATGTTCTTGTCGGCATCCGTAACGCTGCCCTTTAGAAAATCGTCGATATACAGCGCACGGACTGTTTTCAGCGGGTGCATGGCTTCTGCGTATGCTTCCGCATCGTTTACCTTTGCCTTGATTGCCGGAATATCTCCACGCCATTGCACATACCGCACAGGGATTCCTCCGTCCATCAGTTTGGCGCAAATTGCCGTACACAGGTGCGTTTTCCCAGTACCGGGAGAGCCCCCGATGAAAAACCACTTGCCTTTCCAGTCGGTCAAATACCTCTCCGCCGCTTGCTTTGCTGCCTGTTGCCAATACTCCTGGGTTTGGAACGACTCAAAGGTGCAGCTATCCAGCAGTCCCAGAAGCCCGGAACGCTCCATGCGAAGCCTATTCCGGCGGATGATCTCGCATTTGCAGGTTCTGCTCACCAGTTCGCCGCTTTCCGTGCGCCGGACAATGTAGCCCAGCCCTCCGCAGATGTCACAGCCATGTTCCGACATGGTATTCTTGCTTTGTTGGCTGTTCACCGGCTTCCTCCTTTCTGCGCTTCTCCCAGGTTCTGACGGCGGCCTTCCAGTCCTTCATGCGATTTTTCCCAACCATCCAGCCCTTGCAGGCGTAGAAATCGATGAATTGCTGTGCGTCAACTGTAGACCCCCGTTCGGCGATATAAGCCCGAACCTCGTCCAAAGAGGGCGGAGAGAAGCGCGCCTCGCGCGCATTATTCTCGCTTCTCGATTCTCGTATATCGATTCTCGATTCTCGATTCTCGAATACGGTGACATCTGCATTCATTTGTTTGCAAATGATTTCATCTGCTTGCGTAGGCTCTACCGGCTCAGGATATTTGCTTTCCTTTGCTCTCTGTGTCTGATACTTACCCCATGTTGGTAGGTAGAGGAAGCGCTTGCCCTGTGAAGTATATAGGGCAACCAATCCAGCACTCGCCAGTCCATGAAGGGCGTTTTCTACAGTTTTCAGAGTAAGATTTTCTTTCAAAGGGAATAGCCTGTTTTTGATAATTGCGGCCCGTCCGTCATAGCGCCCGAAATCATCGCAAGAAACAATCAGCCGATAGAACAAGACCTCCTCGAACCATGAAAGCCTATCTACGCTGTCGCTGGTGCAGATGCTCTCGCGTATGATTCTGTTCGGCATCGGCGCACCGCCTTAGAACGGAAAATCGCCGTCGTCCTCGGAAATCTCCGTGAAGGTCTGCGTGGGCTGCTGCGGTGCGCTGTCCTTGCTGCCGCAGAAATGTACCCGGTCCGCCGTCAGCTCCACCACAGTGCGCTTGTTGCCAGTCTTGTCCTCGTATTCCCGGCTGGAGAGCTTGCCCTCTACGATGATCTCCTTGCCCTTAGCAAAGTGGTTGCAAATCATCTCCGCCGTACCCTGCCATGCCACGCAGGGGAGAAACAGCTTCGTTTCTCTGTCCTTAATCTTCTCGCTCCACGCCACACGGAAGCTGCATACTGCTGTTCCGCTGTTGGTGCGGCGCAATTCAGGGTCAGAGCAAAGCCGCCCCTGCAAAATCATTCTGTTTACCATCGTTTTCCTCCTTACAAATAGCTTTTTCCAAATTCACGGCGGAAGTCATCCTCCGTCCATCCCTGTTCCTGCATGGCCTTTAACTGGCCGTATCGGCGCAGGAGGCGCATTTGATTCCCGTTGCGGTGTACTGCCAGCCCTCCGTTCCTGTGGCACTTCTCACCGCATAGATACACCACAAGGCCGTATTTCTCGCTTTTGTTGCGGTACGCTCCGCCGAAGATGTGGTGCCGCTCCAGCGGGTCACCCGCTCCATTTCTGCCGCACAGGAAGCACCGTCTTTCATCAGTCACCTTTATCACCTCCCAACGGCTGGGCTTCGCCCCAGCGTGATTTTAGCGCATCCAACTCCTGCGGTGTCATAGTCTCGATTCCAGCTTCTCGGCAATCGGCAACGATCTGGTCAATCAGCCGTGACATCTGCTCTGTGTCGTAGGTGCTTGAGCCGTACCAAACCGCCACGTTCACGCATCCCGGAATTTTGCTTGGCCCTTGTTCCGCCATCCAGCCGGTTCCTTTCGCCTCCCATCTGCGGCAGAACTCGTCCGCCGCCTTTGATACCATGCACACAACATCGCTCACACCACCAATGATCCTGATTTCTTCCCGGTACACATCATTCCTCGGGATCCCATAGTGTGCCGCCAGTTTATCCAGCAGCACCCACGCATAAGCGTTTGCGTCAAGGCTCCTGCCCTTGCGCTTGATCTGCGCCACATACTGCTTGTCCGGCTTCATCTCGTCACAGATGGCCATTGCAGAGGCGGGGGACTGCACCCGGAGGCACAGCCACGCCCCATCGCTGTCCTGCTGCCACCGTGCGGCGGTCACATCAGCCTGCAACATTGTCCTGCTCCTTCTTTGCAGCCTTCATGCAGCCGGCGCACATCTGCGCTCCGTAGCGGCCCTTGGAGTACTTAACCATGTCCTTTACCGTCCACATTTCGCCGTTGCGCTTCCTGACGGACACAATGTCAGCTCCACATCGCTCACACACCGGAGCAGCGTTCCGCTCCTTCTCGTCCAGCTCGGCGGAAGAAATTTTGTCCGGGTCCTCGCCGGTGGGAAGCGCAAAGGTCCGCAGCCACATATACTTAAACGCATAGGTCATGGCCTTGCCGCTGCCCTTGTCTTGTGTGTCTGCTCCATCTCCGCAGGATGCAATCTCGATGTATTCCTCCGGGTTTTCCACGTTGACCATGCGGTAGATGACATCCACGTGGGTAATGTTCCCAGTTCTCCCGGCTGTCTGTGCGATGGGGTATACAACCAGTTTGTGTTTCAGCAGTTCCGCACGCATGATGGAGGTTACCTTCTCCTCGCTCAGTGCCTTGTATTTGGTGCTGCCAAACTCTACATGATCGTCCTTTGCCAAATACTGGACATCCTGCATGATTGCAGCGATTTTCTCGTAGATATTCATCATTCGGGTTTCTCCTCATCAACAACTTGTAGCGGGCAATATGCCCCAACGATTCTCGTGTCTAACAGATACTCGCCTGTTCTCCGACATTGATTTCGCGAATAAGTCTCCAGCAGTGGGCAGAGGTTACAGCACATTTTCCCCTCCGGGAATGGGATTTCCACTGTAGCTTTTATGTACCGGAGGACACCGTTTATCATCCCAAGCCCCCCTTATGCAAAAACTCCGAGAGATACTCACCCTCCGTCAGGTCGGAAATATAATCAAGCTGCACATCGGAAAACTTCCGTATAGCCAGTTTGAAATTCCCGATTGTTTCCAGTTCGCACTTGTGGCACATAGCGGCTTTCATCGGCTTCCAGCCGTGGCAAACAGGACATTCATCCGCTTCTCCGGGGATAATCTCCTCTCCGCACTCTGGGCAGACATAAATTATGCTGTTTCCGCACTCATCGGACTTTTCCTCGATGTAATCCAACGAATGGAACGCTGCCCCACAATAATCACACAAATACATCGTCTTTCCCTCCGTTTGTGTTACTTCCCGTCCAGCTTGTCCACCAGCCGCATGAGCCAATAACTCACCGTAGCTGCGCCGATGATCACCAGCGTCAATGTATATCCGTCCATCAATTCACCTCCGCAGCGCAAAGCGCATCGCACATACCCTTGCAGGGGCAGGCCGGACAATCGCACTCCAGCGGGCTCTTCTCTTCGCACAGCGCATCGTGCCGTGCCAGAAAAGCATCCTCCAGCGCCCTGTATTCTTGGTTGGTCATGTTTACTCCTCCCGCTCTGCGATCCACGCATCCAGCTTCTTTTTGAAAATCTGAAATACCCGGCTGCGGTCGGTGCGGATGCACACGCCGAATGGGTACACGCCCTGCTCCAGGCCGTCAGCCAGAGTGTCAGAACAAAGGCTCAAGCCATTATCTCTAAGATATTTCGATGCCTGGTGCAGCGTCATGGTTTCGATCATTCGCTTGCCTCCTCCTTGTCTGTCCCCATCAGTTCCTCCACCTTCACGCCGTAGTGCTTCGCTACCAGCTTAGCGTGCTTCGGGTGCGGCTTGATGCCGTTCTTCCAGTTCGTAATGGACGTCTGATGTACGCCGATAGCCTTTGCCAATCTGTAACTCGTCTCGCCGTGTTCCTCCTGCAACCGTGCGAGGTTTTCGCCAAATCCCAAAATATCACCTCCAAATTTAGATTATTTTCTTGACAAATTAGAGCATTTGTGATAGTTTGGTTTTGCTACAAACTTTCCTATCACGCCAGCCCTATTTATCGGGGTGGTGCAGGTTTTTATTGCCTGTCCACGAATATTATATTACTCCAACTTGCAGCATAAGTCAATATAATTTGGAGTATCACTATGTACAAATTTGGAGGGTTACTTTTGTGCCTTTTGCTACAAATTTGAAGTATATAAAAAGTATAGTTGGCTTTTCAAACTATCAACTTGCAAAAGAATTGGAGTGCAGTCAGTCCTCAGTAAAAAACTGGATTGACGGAGGGAATATTCCCCACAAAAAGACGCGCCAGAAGATTGCCGAGCACTTCGGCATCACTCTCGCGGAGCTGGACGGGGATGAACTGCCCGTCCTGCCGCCGGAGGGCGCAAAAAAAGCCCCCGATCCGGAGATCGAGGGCGGGATGAAAGATGAAGATTTGAAAGAAGCTGTCGAGCTTTTGAAAAAAATGGATAAGGAAACCCTGCGGATTTTTATCAAAGCCGCCCGCGGGGCTTTGGAGAATTAATTATGAGTATTTCGCGCTCGTAGCCGTTTTCTTTACTGATAGCCCAAATTTTCATTTTATCGCCTCCATAATTTTATCAAACTGATCGCGGGTCATTTTACTCGCCAAAGAAATCGCCTCAGAAAGTAACGCAATATGCTCTGCATTCTTTATTATATCACATTTATTTTTCGTTTCACAGCTTACAATTTCCATCTTTATATTTTTCTGCTTCCAATCCACATTATTTCTCCTTTCGGTTTATCTACCTATAGTCAAAATATGGCATTTGTTGCACAGTTTAGGGCAACAATACAAAAAATTTTTTAAGAAGGAGCATAATTAGAAATGGCTAAAAAATCTTCCTTTAAAATACCAGGGCTTTCCTTTAGCTGGAAACGTGCGCTTGGAATTACCAGCGCAAAACGCAAGATTGCAAAAGCAACGGGAATTCCTACAACAAAGGCGGGGCGGCAAAGAAAAGTCGGCAAGCTATTGGGGATTAAGTGAAAGCCATAGAAGATTATTTCATATAGTCCCCACCGCCCCCGCACCGGACGGTGGGGATTTTTTGCCGCCTATCGCCGTCACCGGCTCTTGGCCGCATACCCACAGTATCAGTTTGTTGTTTGGCAAGTCAACCCAAAAACCGGATAATATACGATTAGCCGATAAAAACAAACGGAGAGGTTTGCCCGAAATAAGGCAGGAGGGGAAGAAATGGAAAAAACTTTGCAGGATATTTGCAGAGAGGCAAAGGAGTACCAGCATCTTACCACGCAAGACTTAGCCGATTTAACAGATCTGTCATCGTCCACGATCAGCAATTACTTTTCTGCGTCTTCAAAGGATCCAAGCCTATACAAGATGGGGCTTATATGCGCCGCCCTCGGTGTGTCTATAGATGAGTATTTTGGTATCGTAAAGAGACCAACCACGGAGGAGCAGCTGGCAGAGGCCCGCAGAGCAATGGCCGATGCAGATGCAAAGCATAGCGCAGCCCTACGCATTGCGCACTTGGAGGGCGGCATGGAGCAGCTGACCGGATCAGTGGCAAAGCACGAAAAAAAGGAGCGCGTATTGCAAATTTGGGTGTATATCCTGGCGTTTTCGCTGTCAATTGCCGTATCCATAATATTTGGATATTTGGCGTTTGATTCAAGCGTCCCGCACACAGGGCTTATCCGCAACGGGCAGATTACATCAATCGGCTGGATGCTATTTGCTCTGCTTGCGGTGGGCGTCGGTGTAATCATTGCTTCGCTGATTAATGCGCTGCGATATTACAGGCCCCATCAAACTGATAAAAATATAGGGTAGGAGGATAAAAATGGGAAAAGCAATGAGGAGGGCCAACGGAACCGGGACAGTGTATAAGCTCGCCGGTCGCCGCCGCAGGCCCTGGGTGGCCGCAAAGCAAAAAATCATTATAGGATATTACCCCACCAAAAAAGATGCTATAGCGGCGCTGGAACGCCTTGCAGGCAAGGATTTAACGGAGCGGTACAACATGACCTTTGCCCAGGTGTTCGACGCTTGGAAAGCGGAGCATTACAAAAAAATAGGGCCAAACGGTATAGAGGGCTATGACGGCGCATTTAAAATTTTTGCGCCGCTGCATGAGCGGAAGTTCCGGGACTTAAAAACGGCGGATTTCCAGGGCGTACTGGATGCCCACATGCATAAATCCCACAGCACTGTGTCCAAGTATAAGCAACTCATAACGCAGATTTCCACATGGGCCATGCGTGAGGAGATCATCACAACAAATTTTGCAAAATTCGCCCAGCTACCGGAAAACATAAAAAAAGAAAAAGAAACATTTACCGATGTAGAAATAAGCAAGCTGGAGGCGGACGGCAGCGACACCGCAAAAATTATCCTCATGCTGATTTACACAGGAATGCGCATAGGGGAATTGTTTTCCCTACCGGCTAAAGATTATCACAAAGATTATGTGGTCGGCGGTGAAAAGACGGAGGCTGGGCGAAACAGGATCATCCCAATCCGCCCCGAAGGGATCCCATACTTTGCCTATTTTGCAAATAAGGCTACTGGCCCACTGCTCATATCCGGCTATGCTGGGGAAAAAATTCCAGCAAACTTCCGCCGCCGGGATTATTACCCGCTTTTGGAAAAATTAAAAATCCAGCGCAAAACGCCGCACTCCACCCGGCACACCTATGCGAGCTGGGCGAGAAAAGCGGGGATTGCTCCGGAAACGCTACAGAGGATCCTCGGCCACGCCAACTACTCCACTACCGCAAATATATACGTCCATACATCAGCGGAGGAATTGGTGCAGGCCGTTAAAAAGGCGAAAATTTGTTAGTAGTTTGTTAGTTACCGACGGGAGCCAAGGCAAGCCCTTGCAAAATTGCTCTGCGAAAAGTTGCAAAATCGCAACAAATATTGTTATTCTTATTAACTTTTGTGCCTATATATTCAAAACGATTATAATTCACACGCAGGAGGTCACTGGTTCGAGTCCAGCAGTCTCCACCAAAAAAGTCCAGGAATCTCAAGGGTTCCCGGACTTTTTTATTTTCGCCAAGATTAACTTTGTTAGTAACGTGTTAGTAGTAGCGATTTAGGTTAGTTTTTTTAGGACGCTGTTATAAGCTTTCTCATTGACGATTTTTAGTGTGTCCATAAGCTCGTCCATAACTTCCCACGCCCTATCCTGCGCTACATTCCCGACCGCTTTCAAAAATTCACTGCCGGAGGGTTTTATTTTCTTGGCCGGCGCAGGCTCTGCAGAATACAGCATTGGGGGCGCTTTCGCCTGCAGTTGCTCCCCGCCTTGCTCGTTACGGATAATGTAGAGCGCCGCCAGTTTCTCATAGTTTGTCCAGCTCGATTCTTCTGTTTCAAGTCGAGCTATCCAGCGCTTGACCTCATTCTCGTCAACCATAGGGGTGCACCCCCTTTAGTCCTCGATCGTGTCCATGCAGCGCTGGATGGCTCTGCGGATGCTTTCGTCGTCGGCGTTGTCCAGCATCTCCTGCAACTGGCGCTTCATATCGTCCCGGGCACCGTCCCGGGAATAATGGCCGCGGACATAATGGGTGCCCCGGCGGGCATAAGAGCTGCCTTTACCATAGGTTCCGCGCATGTCCGCCTCCCAGTCACCGGCCTGGGAATATCGGCGCTGGGAATAGCCGTCATCCTCCAGCATCTCGATCTTGTCAATGTTTTTGATGGTGTCGGTCAGCTTGTGCACGATGTCGAGGTCACCCGCGCCAAGTTCTCCCTTGCGGGTAATCTCGTCCAGCTCCTTGCAGAGCATATCGCGCAGGTCATACATAGATTTCATACCCATTGTTCATTCTCCTTTCTCAGCAAACTCTTGTAATGATAAGGTTCGCGTTTCTCACGTCAATGTCCTCGCCACTAACGTTGCGGATGGACAGCGACGCGCAGCAGCCCTTTGTAACGTCAACGTACTCGGATGCCGCCACATTGAAAAACGCCTCCGCCGCTGTGGGCGTCACCGTCGCAACGGAGGACGGCAGAGGTTCACCGTCAACCGCAATGGCAACGGAGATGGGGCCGGGGGTCCCGCCGGCGCTTACGGCAATATTGCCGATAAAGTCCACCTTGTAGCGGACGCGGCACTGGGAGCAGTTACCCCGGAGATTAAACAGGCCAGAGCCTGTGCGATGGGTCACAAGGCCCTTTGTGCAGGGGATCGGCGCCTCGGTAAAAAGCACGTTCTGATTTGCCGCTACGGTCTGTGCAGCAACAGCAGTGTATTCAGGCATGAAAAACTCCTTTCTAAAAATACAGCGGCGGAGCGATTGCCCCGCCGCGTTATCGTAGTATCGGCACGGGGCCGACCATTTCGCCGTTGTCGGCAAAAAGCTATGCTATGCAGTTGTCAGCAGCCGCAGCCCTGATTGCATCCGCAGCCGCCGTAACCGCTACCTGCCCACGGGTTACAAGTAATGTAGGCAGGCGAAGGGCACGGACGCAGCTGCGAGATCAGATAGTTGTTCTGCGCGGCCTGAGATGCCGCCAGCTTCAGATTCTGATTCTCGGTCTGGAGGTCGGACAGCTTGCTTTGCGTCAGGAAGTCGAGGATGGCGCGGCTGTTCTGGTTGTTCGCATCAATGATGTCGCGCGTGGCGTTCTGCACGGTGTTGCGCGTGTCGCACGCCTGCGTCGCCATGTCGTAGCGCACCTGGGCGATAGCTGCACGGTTTTCGCAGCAGCAATTAGCGGCCTGCATCTGCATGGCGTTGAGTTGCTGCATCAGCGCCGCCTGCTGGTTGCTGCGGGAAAGCTCGGCCTGTGCAAAGCCGTTTGCCATCGCCATGTTGGTGCCGTTGACAAGCTGCGCCTGCTGGTAAAATCCGTCGCAAAGGCCCTGATTTACGCTGTCGATCTTGCGCTCGACATTGGCAAAATCAGAGGTCAGCACGTAGCCGTCTACGACACCGCCGGAATTGCCAGCGTTGTTGCCCCAGCCGTTTCGGCCCCAGCCGAAGAGGAAAAGAACGATAATCCAGATCCAGTTTTCGCCCCACATACCCATGCCACCGCCGTAGCTGTTCGCGGGCGCGACCGGCATAGTCATCATGGGAGCACCGTCGGAAAGAGACATATTATCTCCCCTTTCATAAATTTTATTTATCAAATCGTGGCCACGATAAGATCAATGGAATAAATGCTCGAATTGTTTTGCCATAGATTGAAGTTGGTTTAACTCTTGCTGGCTCATAGCCCCAGATTGCAAAAGCTTTTCGACCTCCGCTTTTGGGTTACCCTGAAAATTCGCCCTAAACTGTTGGAACTGCTGCAACATCTGCATAAAGCCGTTGCCACCGCCGAGCGCTCCGAAAAAGGGATTATTCATCGTCATCGTCCTCCTTGCGCTTCTTCTTGCCCTTCAATTCGCACACAAGCGCCGCCAGCGCGTCAAACTCCTTGCGGGTGACAAACTTATCATCCATTTTTTTAGTATCATGAGATTTGTTTTCGGCTTCTTCCGTGTAATTAAACGTCCTCATTGGAATAGGCGTGCCGCTTGCGTCTCGCTCCTTGATGTGGAAAACCATCGAGTTTGTTTCAAAGATAATTACTCGAGAATTTGGGGCGACCATAAACCCGTTTGCTTCTTCTTTTCCCCCGCTAATCCATACAACGCTTGTCTGCATTTGCTGCGGTTGAGCCGTTTGCGCAGGAATTTGTGTCTGCATCTGCTGCATCTGCCGCATCTGCATGAGGTTGTCCGGCATCGGCTGCGGATAATAGGGGTTGAAATAGGGATATGCCATGTTCATTCCTCCGTTTCTTTGTCCCAAAAATAAAGCGGGATTTCGTTCTCGCTGTTCCAGCTGTCATAGATAGCCCCGTCCTGAACGCACACTACATGCCCAGAGAGGGCGAGAATATACGTCCCGCGCGGGTGCTCATCGGCAAACCTGCCGACCGTGTAACAGTCCGGGCAAGTGTCCGGTATGATGTATCTCCGGTAGCCTAAGGACCGCAGATACGCGCCCCAACAGGCGTTTGCATTGGGTAAATCACCGTCCAAGTAGCCACGCATGCACAGCCGGAGATAAACCTCGCCCCAATCCTTTCCCGTGGCCTTACAGATCGCACGGACAGTGCAATCGGACACGTTTTTCCCGCAGGGATTTGGATTAAAATATTTATACATGATTGCAACCCCTATATAGGCTTTCAGCAATTTCCACATACGCTAAAAGCCCCTGGGGATCGTCTGCGTACAGAATGCAAATATCCTGCGCCATTTGCGCGGTAAACCCGCATTTGATTAAGCGCTCGTACATATTCCCGCCTCCTTGCCTCTATAATAAAAGAAATCCGGGCAAATAAACTGCCCGGATTCTGCCTTGATTCTGCAATAATGTAGTTACAGTGTGCACCAATTGTGTGCAAAAACGAAAAATAGCCGCACCCAAAAAGGGCGCGGCTATTTTTAGGAATCGAATGCATCCGCCAGTTTTTGGTATGCGCGGCGGCGCAATTTGTAAAATCCATCTACGCTGATATGTAGTTTTGCCGCCGTCTGTACACAGGTGCGGCCAAAAACGTCCACGTCAATTACACAGGTTTCCTCGTCTTCCGGTAGCCCTACCGCACGGATTGTTTCTGTGGCGCGGCATGGTGCCATAGTGGATAGTTTTTTGCGGATCTTGGGGTTCACGTCGGTGCACATGCGCGGCGGCTTGACCCCGAACTTTTTGAGCACGAATTCGGTCTCCTGATTCATCTTGCCGGCGCGGCGGGCCTCGCAGACAAGATCGCTGGTCTTGTTTTTCAGCTCTGCATAGCGCTGGCTCTTTTCGGCTTTGTAGGTGCTCATGACCTGATCGGCCAGTTCTGTGCTCTGTCCATTTTCTTTCAGGACCGTGCGCAGCTGGCTCACAATGCGGCCCATCTCCTTGTCGCAGTACGACTGCAGCGAGGTGAGTTCACCCGTCTTGGACAGGCAGATCATGATCTTTTTGGTTTTGGTCTGCTGCTCTGCGGGCAGCGTCTTGTACTCAGCCTTTGCCGCAGAGATACTGGAATTGAGTCCCTTTTCTGCAATGGCTTTCAGCGCGTAGGTCTGCTGGATGAGAGCCTTGACTTCGGCCTCACAGGCTGCCTCCTGCTGCTTTTCTTCCACCGGAGCCTTGGACGACGAGGCTGCGCTCTGCTCCGTGCCGGATGCAGAGTCTTCCGGCTCGCTGGACGCTGCCGCCTCAGACTCCATTCTGGCCGGCTGCTCACCGGCGGCGGTCTCCTGCGCCTCGGAGGCTGCAGACGCTTCATCCGTACCGGTCCGGGTCAGGTTGTCCAGCGTGAGCTCGCCGCTGAGCAGCTGTTCCAGTTCCGCATCTGTGATGGTGACAGATGCCGCTTCATTCGCTTCGTTCTCCGAGAGGGCGGGTTCAGCCGCTGCCACTCTTACCGTATTGAAAATGCTGAAAAAGCCGAATGCGCCAGCCGCTGCCAGGCCCAGCAGCGCCAGCAAAGCCTTCCAGCCCCATTTTTTGAATTTTCTTTCTTCCACTTTTATTACTTCTTGGTCAGGTAAGTATCGATCTTCTCGCCCAGGTGGTAGATACCATAGATGTAGCCGATCATACCCATGATCCCCATGCTCTTGAAGTTCTTGAACCAGTTCTGCAGCGGCTCAGTAGAGCCCTTCTTGGCGCTGTTCCAGACAGCCGAGCGAGTCTCACTCAGGACCGCGTCCCGCAGATAGTCGCCGATGAGGTAGTTGAACAGCCCCCAATAATCGGCGCCGCCCTCAATATAGATTTTTTCATTTTCCGTGATCACAGTATATTCGACAGGATAATTCATTTTGTTTTCCTTTCTCGGGTCTAGTCCCTCTATTTTACATGATTCCAATGCTTCCCGAGCGCAAAAGGGCAGACTTTCCCCTTCAAAGCACGCTCTTCCACGCATTATATCATAGTTTGCAGGCGCTTTCAACCGATTCGAAAGTGAAAAATCAATCGCATATCGCCCATCTGCCCCTT
>ENA-UEYD01001030-UEYD01001030.1-human-gut-metagenome-genome-assembly--contig:-NODE-1030-length-22266-cov-18.133084_pt1 | contig 22266 bp, 20 predicted proteins | sample MGYA00242907_ERZ507875 | MGnify/ENA primary metagenome ERZ507875 (study PRJEB26167, sample SAMN06115506) | human gut metagenome | host: Homo sapiens | place: China:Shandong | collected 2015-08-07...
GGTGTAGCGCAGTCCGGTTAGCGCGCCAGCTTCGGGAGTTGGAGGTCGCTGGTTCGAATCCAGTCTCCCCGACAAATTGTAAAAGGTTTAGAATGAGGAATCTCATTTTAAACCTTTTCTGCATATATCCCGCTCTTTATCGGCCGGGGGCCCGTTTTCGCTCTCTATTCGGCCGGAATATACGCATCGGCTCCGGCCGCAGGCGGAGTTGCTTCGCTTGTCGAACCGGCTGCTTCCGCAGCTTTTTCCGAAGACTCCGTCCCGTGCGACCGCAATGGGATTTGTGTCCGTCGCCGTATCCGTTGCCTTGCCGGTTCCCGCCGCTTCTCTGCCGGGGCGGATGCGGCCATGTGTCGAATCCGCCTGAACATTCCCGGCGATATCCTGCATCCGTCACGGCATCCGTCACGGCATCCGATTCTGTATTCAGTTCTGTATCCGCCCCGGCATCCTACTCTGTATCTGTTCCTGCATGCGTTCCTGCATTCGTCTCGGTATCCGATTCCGTATTTGTCCTTGCATCTGTCTCGGCCTCCGTCCCCGCATCTGTACCAGCCCCTGCGTCAGTTCCTGCTCCCGCGTTGCCGTCGTCCGCTTCGACCTCCACGGTCTCGCCGTCCACTTCGAGGGCGATCGTGTAACGGTCGCGGCCCGCGTAATTCGGCAACGCCAGCGAATCCATCGTCTGCACCCGGAACGCCGGAGCCGTCGCGCCGTGCGTGGACTGCATGTAGTCGGTCAGCGCCTTGTTGCGTGCGGCCATCATGCGGGCCAGCTGTCCGGCGGCTTTTTCGCGGTAGAGCGCCAGCGCCTTGTCGTCGGACGAAAGTCCCTGCGGCGAAATTCCCCGCTGGGCGAGCAGCGAATCGGCAAAGGACATGATCGCCGGAGTGCGGATGTCGGTCTGCTGGATCTTTTCGTATTCGAGCATCGACATCGGCTGGCGGCCGGTCGTGTCGGCGCTCTTCAGATGCTCGGCATAGGCCATCCGGAGCGCGCCGGCCGCCTGCCGGGGCAGGGCGCGGCGCATGTTGACGCGCTGCGTCAGGACGATGTGCATTTCGGGCTTGTCCTGCAACGCCTGCGCGATCTTGTCCAGCGAAGCGTACTGCTCCGACGTGAAGACGTATTGCAGCGGGTCGATATTGATGTATTCGAGGTTCTCCTTGTTGCCCGACAGGAACGAGAAGGGCGCCGTCACGACTTTCAGCAGTACGTTGCCGATCGCCTTCAGCACGATCTTGCGGTAGGAGAACTCCGGCGAATCGAGACTCCCCTTGACCGGAAGGTCCATCTTCACATGGCCTTTCTTGTCTTTCAGGACGTATAGCCCCTGTTTGAGCGGAATATTCATCTCGGCCTTGATCTCCTTGCGTTTTTTGTCCACCTTCGGTTCGAACATGTCGAGGTGGTTGGTGCCGTCGAGGTAGCGGTTGCGGATTACGTTCTGGCTGCGGAACGTGAGGTTGCCCTTGGTCAGCGGATAGGCCGTGTAATGTTCGCAGTAGGGACCGAAGTCGCGCAGGTCGAGGTTGGTGAGCCAAAGCGTGATGTTCTGGTTGTTCATGTCGTCGAGCGTCCCTTCCCAGCGCAGCTTCGCCGAGCCGGTCTTCTGCATCCGCGCATCGACGGTCATGCTGTTGCGCTTCGAGGGGGCGAAATCGCGGCTGCGCATGCGGATTTCCGAGACGGTATATTCGAACGGGCGGTGCATCGTCAGGTCGCGCACCGTGACGCGGCCGTTCGTGATTTCGAGGTCGGCGATCCGGAGCGTCGGACTCGGCGTCGCGCTTCCCGCAGTGTCGGACGTCGTGATTTCAGCCGCCGGGGCGGGATTCGCAGCAGTCGGGGCAGGCACGGCAGACGTCGTGATTACAGCTGCCGGAGCGGGGGCTGCTTCCGGAGCGGGATTCGTTGCCGCAGAGGCGGAAACGGTGGTCGGCGAAGCGGTTTCTGCCGCCGGGGATTTCATCAGAGCGGCGAGATTATTACCTTCGGGCGTCATTTCGAACAGCGCCGAGAGTCCCGAAACGTAGATGCGGTCGAAGACGAAGCGCATTTTGCCCAGATCGCCCTCGGCGAGTTTTACGCCCAGCGTATCGACGCCCGCCACGGGCCGCTGCTGCCGGTCGCGCAAGGCGAAGCCCGCCAGCGAAGCCGTACCCTCGGTCGTGAGCGAAAGCAGATGTTGCGTATTGCCGCGCAGGCGGCTGTCGGCCGACAGGCGGCCGTCCACGGCCGTGACGTCGAGCGACTGCCGGAAATAGGGCAGCGTGCCCGCCAGCGCGAAATCCTGCAGCCGGATTCCGATGTCGAATTCCGAGCTTTCGATGTTGTAGCCCACGTCGGTCGAGAGCGAACCGCCCTCGGCGAAGTTGAGCACGGCCCCGACGTCGGTTTTCTCGCCGGAGAAATAGACGCCCGGAATATGCAGGTTCAGGTCGTTCATGCCCCACTCGGCATCGAGCGCGAGGTCCTTGTAAAAGACCCTGCCGTTGCGGATCGAGATGTCGTAAATCCCGATTTCCCACGGCTTCGAGGTTTTTTCGGGCGTTGCGGCGACGGCTGTCGTGTCGCCCGCGAAGCGGGCTGTGATGTCATCGAAACTGAAGGCGTTGCCCCGCTGGTAGATCTTCACGTCGGGACCTGCGAACGAGATTTTTTTCACGAGCACACGGTTTCCCAGCAACGGCCATAGCTGCATGCGCATCTCGAAGCTGTCCAGTCGGAAAAACGTCGTCGAATCTTCGCTTCCGCCGATGCGGAGTCCTTCGATGCGCAGGCGTCCGGTGAAAATGTTCATCCGCAGCCACTCCATGCGGATCGAGCGGCCGATCAGTTCGCGGTCGTGTTTCTCGATGTAGTTCTTGGCTACGGGCGAAACGGCGATCGCAGCTATGACGATCAGCACGGCCAAGACGGCCGCGGCGATCAGCGTAATTTTAATCCATTTCTTCAGGGTTCGTTCTGTTTGTGGTCAGTGCGGCATCCGGGAAATCCTCCGCAGCCGCCTTGTGTCGTATCGTTTTCATTTCAGGTTTACGCGATCTTCCGCGAAGCCTCCCATCTTACGTCCGGGCGTTCGGAAGCCGACCCGAACGCTGTCGGAGAGCTGTCAGCATGTTGTCGGACCGCTGTCGGAGAGCCGCCAGCCCCCTGTCGCATGCTTCCGGGCGGCTTCGGGACCTCCGCCGGAAATCAGGCCGTGCGGTTGGCGGCTGCGTTCGGGAATCTCCCTCCCCTGCGATCCCTCAGCGCGTTATCTCCTCGAACAGATGCCCGAAATCCTCTCCCGGCGCGGGCATGTAGACGGCGAAGCCCAGCGCCTGCGCGGCGTCAACGTTCTTCCGGCCGTCGTCGATGAAGAGCGTTTCGGAGGGGATCACGCCGCTGTCGGCGATCACCTTGCGGAAAATCGCCTCCGAAGGCTTCAGCTCGTGCAGTTCGTACGAAAGGTATATCTTGTCGAAATAGTCGTCCATCGTATGCCCGTCGGCCGTAAACGCGCCGCGGATGGCGACCATCGCCGCCGGGTTGTTGTTCGAAAGCACATAGGTGCGGACGCCCGCCTCGCGCAGACGCATGATCTGCCGCAGTTTGGCGACCGGAATCCCCACCAGAAATGCGCTGTACGCCGCCGCGATTTCGGAATCGGTCACTTCGGGCCGCCCGTCCAGCCGGCGCATCTCGTCGCAGGCTTCGCGGAACGAAATGTCGCCCCGCTCCAGCCGGCCGATCATCTCGGCGGGATAGTAGGGATTGATAAGGTCGGCGACACGGGGCATGCCCAGTGCGCGGAACGCGGCGGTGCAGCGCTCGATGTCGAGGTCCACGAGGACGCCGCCGAGGTCGAATATTACGTTTTTAATCTCATTCATAAGCTGTTGTGATTTTTGTTCTTGCACGGCCTGCCGTTACGGCCGCCGTTTTGCCGGCCGTTGCATCTGCTATTCCGCCAGCCGTTTAGTCCGTCGTTGCGCCAGCCGTTCCGTCAGCCGCTTGGCTTCCGATCGTGGCAGACCGCGGGCCGTGTTATTTCTGGAATTGCATCGTGAACCTGCGGATCGGCCGCAGCACCCACATCGGCAACGCTTTGCAAAGGGGAATCCACGCCCGGTTCCACCAGTCGGGCACAATGCAGCGGCGGCCCCGCCACAAAGCCAGCAATCCCCGCCGCGCGCAGTTGTCGGGCGTGATAAGCACGCCGAGCCGTTTGCCGATGCGCTGCCAGCGGGGCGTCAGCCCGTAGAGGTCGGTCGCCACGCCTGCCGGACAAACCGCCGTGATGCGGATGCCGCGGTCGCGCACCTCCTTGGCGAAAGCCACCGAGAACGACCGCATGTAAGCCTTCGACGCGCTGTACAGCGCCAGTCCCGGAAACGGCATCCACAACGAGTAGGAGGACATGTTGAGAATGTGCCCCCGCACCCCGCGGCGAACCATGTCGGCGGCGTAGAGACGGCATAGCTGCGAGACGGTCAGGTCGTGCAGCAGGATGATGCGTTCGATACGCTCGGCGGGCGTCGTCAGGATGTCGCAGAACGAGAAGATGCCCGCGTTGTTTATCACCACGTCGATTTCGATCCCTTCGGCCGCTGTCCGGTCGTGCAACTCCTGTGCTGCCCCGACCCGCGCGAGGTCCATCGGCATGACCCGGACTTCGGGAAAGGATGCGGAAGCGTTCGCCCCCGCCGCACGGCGTATCTCTCCGGCCACGGCTTCGAGCGGCGCGGCGTTGTTGCCGACGATCACCAGCCGGTAGCCCAGCGCCGCCAGCCGCAGGGCGTAACAGCGTCCGATGCCCGATCCGGCTCCCGTCACCAGCGCCCATGCGCTTCCCGGCCGGACTTCGCCGCGCTTCATCCGCCGGGAATGCCGTGCCGTCTCCTGCCCGGTGCGGATGCCCGGTGCCGTTCCCGTCGTCTCTTGCACGGCGCGGGTGCCCGGCGCGCCTTCGCCGGGCATATGTCCCGATTGCTTGTCCATCGGGTTTGTGTCGTTCTTATGTTCCATGTTTACGGCAGTTTTGCCAGCTCTTCGCGGATTTTGCGCGGCAGGTCGCCGCAGTGCTTGCAGCACTTCATGTCCACCGAGTACATGCGCGCGATGCAGTAGTTGCGGTGGTCGCACTCGCTGCGGGTCGCGGCGTCGCCCTCCCGAAGCTTGTTGACGAACGCAGGGTCGTTGACCAGCGCCCGCGCCATCTGCACCAGTTCGAATCCCGCGTCCAGCGCTCTGTCAATGCCTTCGCGGCTCACCAGCCCGCCCACATAGACCAGCGGGCACTTCAGCTCGGCGCGGAACTTCTTGGCGTCCTCCAGAAAATAGCACTCCTCGAACGGGAACTGCCGGATCATCCACGGCCCGCACCAGCGGATGAAGTAACGCAGCCACAGCGGCGAGTAGTAGCTCATCGTGTAGATCGGAATCAGCCCCCGCATCACGGCCATTGGGGCCTTCGACACGAATCCGCCCGACAGCACGATGCCGTCCACGCCGAAACGCTCGATCTCGCGGGCGATTTCGAGACTTTCGGGGATCTCGATGCCGCCCTTGAATCCGTCGTACATGTTGTGCTTCACCAACACGGCCGTTCCGGTCTGCGCCGCGGCTTCCATGACCTCCTCCAGACACATCCGCATGAAACGCATGCGGTTTTCGAGCGATCCGCCGTACTCGTCGCGGCGGCGGTTGGTGTAGGGCGAAAGGAACTGCGAAATCAGGTATCCGTGCCCGGCGTGTACCTCCACCGAGTCGAATCCCGCGTCGTGGGCCGTATGGACGGCCCGCCCGAAGTCGCGGGCCACCTGCTCGATCTCGCCGGCCCGCATGCCGCGGACCGGCGTGTAGGCGTAGAGGTTGAAACCCGTGGACGCGCCGATCGGAATCTGCCCCGCGGTGGTCAGGTGGGTCATGTTGCCGCAGTGGCCGATCTGAATTCCCGCCGCCGCGCCTTCGCGGTGCACGGCGTCGGTGATGTCACGCAGCCCCGGCACGATTTCGGGCCGCAGCCACAGCTGCTTGTCGAACGAAAGCCCGCTGCGGCAGACCGCCGCATAGGCCAGCGTAGTCATGCCCACGCCGCCGCGGGCCACCGATACGTGGTAATCCTTCAACTGCTGCGTCGGGCCGAAATGGCGGCCCATCGACTCGAACGCCGCCGAACGGATCGTGCGGTTGCGCAGCGTTACGGGTCCTAACTTATAGGGGGTGAAAAGCGATGACATAATCGGGTCAGTAAATGAAAGGTATGATCTTTTTGCGTCCGAGCGACGTGAATTCGTCGCCGAACTCCTTGGCATAGCGTTTGTTGAGCGATGCGGCGCGGGGCGCGAGGTTGGCGAAGGTCCACCACGCGAACACCGCTCCGGCCCACGACCACGAAGCCACGGCAAAGCCCGTCCATTCGAGCAGTTCGCCGAAGTAGTTGGCCGACGAGACGTAGCGGAACATGCCGCCGCGCGGAATGTAGTGGCGCGTGTCGCCCGGCCGGCGCAGGTTGCGGATGATGTGGTCCGAATGGAGGTTCACGGCCATTCCCGCGAGGAACATCGCCCCGCCGATATAAATATAAGGTTGCGCGAACCAGTCGGCGTAGTAGCCTTCGGGCGAGACGTAGAAGATCCACCCGCCCTGCATCAGGGCGTTGAGCGTGTTGAAGCACATGCCCATCAGGACGATGCCGAGCGGCATTTTCGACGCGCCGCGCATGAGCAGCGGGAAGATGAACGCCCGTTGCAGGTAGTGGGCCTGAAAGAGTGCGAAGAGCGTCAGCGGCCCGGCTTCCCACGTCCTTTCGGAGAGCAGCCACAGCACGCACATAGCCACGAATACGGGCGACTCCATCAGCACCCAGCCGATCTTGTTGGGCACGGGCGGCCCGTATTTGGGGTTGAAGAGATAGCCGTATCCGGCTTCGAAAAAATGCAGGGCAGCGAAGACCACCAAGGCCAGCAGCGCCATGACGATCAGGAATATATCGAATGTTTGGGCCATATCGGAACGGTTTCGGTAAAACGGCATAAAGATAATAAAACTTTCCCGCTCCGACAAGTCCCCGAAAGGGCCGTTTTTGTTCTTTTTGACAGTTGGGAAACGGGTTTCCTCCCGCTTTTTTTGCACTCTTTTCGCGGCCCATGACGGCTCTGCCTTCCCACCTGCCGGCTTTCTCGTTTTTCGGCGGTTCTCTTTTTTTTCTCCGGTGGCCTTTTTTGTCCCGTTGCTGTTTCCTCTTCTTCCCGCCAGCAAACTTTCTTTTTTCTTCTGCGGTTCTCTTTTCCCCTTCGGCAGCCTTTCTCGTTCCGTTGCTGTTTCCTCCTCTTCCCGCCAGCAAACTTTCTTTTTCTTCGGCGGTTCTCTTTTTCGTTCGGCAGTCTTTTTTGTCCCGCAACGGTTTTTCTCGGTGTTTTTCAGGGTAGGGGGAGGCTGCATTTCGCCCGTCTCTTTTTCGCGGCTTGAAATATTGCAAGAGGCCTGATAAAAAAAGGCGGCCGCCGCTGTATGCGGAAGCCGCCTGTCAAGTTCCCGTGGCGCCCGGAAAGTGTGCGTGTCGCGGTCGTGCCCGCCGATCCCCCGAAATCGGACCGAAGCCGGAAGTGTGCTCTTTCGACCGCCGTGACGGGGCGCAGAACCGTGAAAACGAGCTGCCTGCGAGAAAGCGCCGCCTCAGGGCGCACGGGAGTTTGATGTGGTAGCCGAAACCCCGGTCTTGCCTGCCGCGGAACGGGCTGGATCGACCTTTTCCGCAATCTCTGCGACGGACTCCGGGGCGTGTCGGCGCACCGGGACAAAAACCCCTGCCGAAGCAGGGGCGCCGGAAGCGACGGCCAGCCGGCGGCGTCCCGCCGTTGACTGAACCTCAATAAATGGGAGTCTTTCCGCCTTCCGGCTGTAATGCCGGTCCGGAAACCGGCCGGAAGTCCGGGGCGAACCCCGGACCGCCGGTCCGGATCCCCGATTCTAGTGCGTGAATACCTTGCCTTTCTGGTGTTCCATGTTGTCGTACTTGATGCGCGACGTAGTGGGGTATTCGAGCTGTTCGAACTCTGCGACGGCGTTGCGGATGTCGCCCATCAGCATGTCGGCCATGTCGCGCGACATGCCCTGACGTACCACGATGCGCATCACGACCACGTTCTCGATGTTCTTGGGCATGGTGTACGCGGGAACCATCCATCCGCTCTGCTGCAGTTTGGCCTGCAGGTCGAAGAGCGTCCATTTGGCCTTCTTGTCGTATTCGGGATCCATCATCCAGATGAAGAGCGGATTGACGACCTCCTTCGAGTAGTTCTTGAAGCACTTCATCGTGCCGATCTGCTGGTGGCAGTACTTGGCGACGTCCATCGAGTTCTGCTGAATCTCTTTGTAGCCCTCGAATCCCAGCCGGATGAAATTGTAGTACTGGCCCAGAATCTGCGCCGCGGGACGCGAGAAGTTCAGACCCACCTGCGTGATGTTGGCTCCGAGGTAATTGACCGAGAACGACATTTCGTCGGGCAGATACTTCTTGTCCTTCCAGACCACCCAGCCCAGACCCGGATATACCAGACCGTATTTGTGGCCCGACGTGGAGATCGACAGCACCCATTTGAGGCGGAAGTCCCACTTCTTTTCGGGTTTGAGGAACGGCAGGATGAAACCGCCCGACGCGGCGTCCACGTGGATCGGAATTTCGTAACCCGTCTTGGCGTTGTACTCGTCGAGCGCCTTGTCCAGCCCCTCGATGTCGTCGTCCAGACCCGTCCACGTCACACCGGCTATGGGCACGATGCAGATGGTGTTTTCATCGCACATCTCCAGCGCCTGCTTGGGATCGAGCGTGATGTGATCCAGCGTCAGGGGCACGGTGCGCAGTTCGATCTGCCACAGCTGGCAGAATTTCTCCCATACGACCTGAAATCCGGCGCTCATCACCAGATTCGGCTTGTCGAAGGGTTTGCCTGCGGCCTTGCGGCGGTTGCGCCAGCGCAGCCATGCGGCCACGCCGCCCAGCATGCAGGCTTCCGACGAACCGATGCCCAGCGCTCCGGTCTTCCACTCGGCCTTTTCGGGGGTGTTCCACAGATTGGCGACGATATTCAGACAGCGGCCGCACATCACCGCGACACGCGGATACTCCGTCTCGTCGATATAGTTGACGTTGATCGCCTCGTTCATCAGGCGCGTGGCGTAATCATCCATGTAGGTCGTCACGAAGGTGGCCAGATTGAGCCGCGGCTGCGTCTGCGGATAGGTTTCGTCCTTGACTAACTGGTAGGCGATTTCGGGCGATGTCTTGCCTTTGGGGATAAACTCCGTGGGCGCGGGATTGCGCATCTCTTCCGAACCGAAAATATCGGTCAGCGTGTCCTCGTTGGTGTGTCTTTGCTGATTCATAACGTAAATTTATTTTTGGTTTACGAGCATACGACCTTGCATGAACCGTGCCGCGTCGGAGTTGCCCGGACCTGAAATCCGGCGTGCTTTTTTTGCCTGAAAACCTCCGTCTGCGGCCCGCAAGCCCCTTTCCGCTTTGTACTCAACCTGCTGCCGGACCAACCTCCCGCGGGTGATGCCGTTTTCGGCTCCGAACGGTTGATTTTTTTTGCATCATTCCGTCCTGTTCTGTTCCCGTTTCTGCTTGTTTGCCTTCCGATCCTGCCCCCCCCCTGAAAAAAGCGGGGGAATATTTGGAATCCCGGAAAAATTCGATATATTTGTGATATCAAAATAATATCACCTAAAACTTACGGATATGGAGAATGGAAATTTTGTCTACAAGGGCTGGAAATGCAATGGTTTTCTGGCTTTGACGCTGATCTTCGTCGGGTTGGCGCTGGGTGTGTGCGCGATCGTGTTCGGCGCGCAGCGTATCGACGCAGGGCTGGCGTTCGGCGTCGGGCCGGTCGTGATCGGCTCGGTCTGGTGTCTCTGCATGCTGATCTGCATGGCGGGCTTCATGCTGCTCGAACCCAACGAAGCCCGCGTCATGGTCTTCTTCGGCAAATACAAGGGCACCTTCTACGAAACGGGCTACTGGTGGGTCAATCCATTTATGTCGGCCAAGCAGATTTCGATCCGCGCCCGCAACCTGAACGTCGATCCGATCAAGGTGAACGACAAGACGGGCAATCCGATTATGATCGGTCTGGTGCTGGTGTGGAAGATCAAGCGCGACGATATCTATAAGGCGGTCTTCGAGATCGACGCTCCGACGACTGCCGGACAAACCGGGGTTTCGGCTTCGGCCCGCATGAACATCCTCGAAAATTTCGTGGGTGTGCAGAGCGACGCTGCGCTGCGTCAGGTCGCCGGCTGCTATGCTTATGACAATAACGGGGTTAAGGACGATGAATTGACGCTGCGCTCGAATAGCGAGGCGATCAACGACCAGCTCGAACACACGCTCAACGAACGCTTGGCGATGGCCGGCATCGAGGTGGTCGAAGCCCGCATCAACTATCTGGCCTATGCTCCCGAAATCGCCGCCGTGATGCTGCGCCGTCAGCAGGCCGACGCCATTATTTCGGCCCGCGAAAAGATCGTCGAGGGCGCCGTGTCGATGGTCCACATGGCCTTGGAGCGTCTGGGCAGCGAACATATCGTCGAACTGGACGAGGAGCGCAAGGCGGCGATGGTCACCAACCTGCTCGTCGTGCTCTGCGCCGACGAAGCCGCGCAGCCGGTAGTCAATGCCGGAACCCTTCACCATTGATTTAACTGCCGATGGCTAAAGAGAACAATAACAAGAGTTTCGTGCTTCGCATCGACGCCGCGACCATGGAGGCGCTCGAAGGGTGGGCGGCCGACGAGTTCCGCTCGATCAACGGGCAGCTGCAGTGGATCATCGCCGACGCCCTGCGCCGCAGCGGCCGCCTGAAAAAGCCCCGTCCCGCCGGACCGGAGTCCGGCGATTCGACGGGGCTTCCGTCGGGCGATGCCGCTTCTGCAAAACCCCCGGTTCCGCCCCGGAGCGATTATCCCGACGATATTTAACCGATACGCTAATTGATATGTGCAATCTATTGAGCAAAAATCGAATAGGATTGTGTGGAAAACTCCGTGGCTCGCAATCAGACGGGGGCATGTCCGCTTTGTGTCCGGTTCGGAGCGTGTCCGGTGTGCGTCCGGGTCGGGGTGTGTCCGGTTTGCGTCCGGGGCAGGGCATTTCCGCTTTGCGTCCGGTTCGGAGCGTGTCCGGTGTGCGTCCGGGGCGGGGTGTGTCCGGTTTGCGTCCGGGGCAGGGCATTTCCGCTTTGCGTCCGGTTCGGAGCGTGTCCGGTTTACGTCCGGTTCTGGGTGTGTCCGGTTTGCGTCCGGGACGGAATATGTCCGGTCTGCGGTATGGGCGGATTGTCTCCGGTTTGCAGGTCGTGGGCGGACTGCTGGTCTTTTTTCTCCTGCTTCGGCCCGACTGGCTGCCCCGCTGGGTCTATTGGGGTGTGCTGGCGCTGGGCGCCGCCCTCGCCCTCGGCGAAATGGCGCTCGATTACCGCCGCCGTCGTCCGCGCCGGCGGTGGCGCGATGCGGGGCTGGTGCTGTTGTCGCTTTCGGTGGTCTGGATTGTCATTTTGCCGCCGTTCTTTTTCTGGGGAGTCTCCGGCGAGAAGGAGTTGACCCGCGCCACGCTGGGATTGGGTGTCGCTGCGCTCGTCGCATGCGTCGTCTGCCTGCTGCGCTGGCGGCGTTTGCGCGCCGAGGCTGAAATGCGCCTTTGGAAGCTGAAAGCCGAACGCCGAAGACGCGACATGCTTTGCGCCCGTGCCGCGGCGGAAGGAGGTGGGCGATGAGACTCCGGAGATGGTTTTATGCGATTGCTTCGGTGTTTGTGGTCGCGCTGGTGATGTTCCCGCTCAATTTTTTGTGGGTGGGGCAGTCGCCGCTGCATGCGGCGGTAAGTTCCCTGCTGTTCGGCCTGCCCGCATTGCTCTCGGCATGGACGCCCAAGGAGCGGCGTACCGGCAGGCGCAACGAATCCCGTGGGACTGCCGTGTGCGCGCAATCCCGCAGATGTGCCGGAGCCGGCATCCATGCCGCATCTGCCGGGCGTATTGACTCCGCCGCGAATGCCGGGGCCGCCATGCCAGCCGGGGGTGCAGGCTGCAGCGAATCCGCCGGTCATGCCGGGACAGTGGGAGGGCGCGAATCCGCCGGTCATGCCGGCGCTGAAAGGTTCGGCGAATCCGTTGTGCATCCGGAATCCTGCGGTCGCACTGCGTCCGCGGACGGCATCGAACCCGCCCGGCGGAAATCCCTGTTGTCGAAAGCCGCGCTGGGGATCGCTTTTTGTGTGCTGGCGGCGATGCTGGCGTACGATATTGTGACCGAAGGCGTGGCCGTCGGCGTTACGAAATCGGTCGGATTCGTCCTGTTGATATTGGTTGCCGCATTGGGAAGTAGATTGGGTTACCTAAAGTTTTAGTTTATGAAAAGAATAGTCGTTTTTACGGGCGCCGGGGTGAGCGCCGACAGCGGCCTTGCCACGTTCCGCGATTCGGACGGCCTGTGGGCCGACTACCGTATCGAGGATGTCTGCACGCCCGAAGCCTTGGCGCACAACCGCGCCACCGTGATCGAATTTTACAACAAACGCCGCCGCGAGATGCTCGCCGCCGAGCCGAACGCCGGGCATCGGGCCATCGCGGAGCTGGAGCGGGATTTCGAGGTCGAGGTGCTGACGCAGAACGTCGATAACCTTCACGAGCGCGCCGGATCGTCGCGGGTGACGCATCTGCACGGTGAGCTGACCCACCTGCGTTCGTCGCGCGATTCCGGGCTGATCGTCCCGATCGAAGGGTGGGAGCAGCGGCTCGACGCCACGGCTCCCGACGGGTCGCTGCTGCGGCCGCATATCGTCTTTTTCGGCGAGTCGGTGCCGATGTTCGAACGTGCGGCGGAGATCGCGCAGACGGCGGATATCATGGTCGTCGTGGGCACTTCGCTGGCGGTCTATCCTGCGGCGTCGCTGGTGCGTTACGTGCGGCCCGACATTCCGATTTACGTCGTCGATCCCGGCAATCCCGATACGGCGGGCATCCGCAATCCGCTGACCCTGATCCGCAAACGCGCTGCCGAAGGCATGCCCGAACTGGCCGCCCTGCTACGGGAACGCTATGCCGGATAGATAGGGTGTTGCTACGAAAGAGGGTGTCTGCACTGCGGCAGACACCCTCTTTTTTGTTCGTATTTCTCCCAGAAGTTTCCGCAATCCGCAGTTCGCGCGGCGTGCGTCGGCCGGAGGACTATTTCAGGTCCTTGAAATAGATGTCCAGCAGCTCTTTGGCGGCGATGAACGACGAGATCTTGTCGTCCAGCACGCGCTGTTCGTATTCGGCGATGCGCGATTCGACCGCGGGATCGTGGTAGAACGAGTTGCGCAGCACTTCGTTGATCGACTCGTACATCCAGTATTTGTTCTGGCGGTTGCGGTTGTGTCGGAAGTAGCCGTTGGCCTCGATGTGGTCGAGGAACTCCTCGACGCCTTTCCATACCTCTTCCAGTCCCGTTCCGGCTACGGCCGAGCAGGTGTAGACTTTGGGCCGCCAGCCCGATTCCGGCAGAGGGAAGAGCCGCAGCGCCCCCTGAAACTGGGTTTTGGCGAGTTCGGCCTTGTGGATGTTTTCGCCGTCGGCCTTGGTGATTACCATGATGTCGGCCATCTCCATGATGCCGCGCTTGATGCCCTGCAGTTCGTCGCCCGCGCCCGAAATCTGCAGCAGCATGAACATGTCGACCATCGAATGTACGGCCGTTTCGGACTGTCCGACGCCCACCGTCTCGATGAAGATCACGTCGAAGCCCGCGGCTTCGCACAGCACGATCGTCTCGCGCGTCTTGCGGGCCACGCCGCCCAGCGATCCCGCCGAGGGCGAAGGGCGGATGAAGACGTCGGGATTGCCCGAAATGCTCTCCATGCGGGTTTTGTCGCCGAGAATCGAGCCGCCGCTGCGTTCCGACGAAGGGTCGATGGCCAGCACGGCGAGCTTGTGCCGCAGCGAGGTGACCATGTTGCCGACGGCTTCGATGAAGGTCGATTTTCCGGCTCCGGGGACGCCCGTGATGCCGATGCGGACCGATTTCCCGGCGTGCGGCAGGCAGCGCTCGATGATCTCCTGCGCCTGCGCGTAGTGCGCAGGGTTGTTGGACTCGATGAGCGTGATGGCCTGCGAAAGGGTGGTGATGTTGCCGGCGAGAATGCCCTCGACGTATTGGTCGGTCGAGAGCTTCGGCTTCTTGCGGCGCGTGAAGTAAGGGTTTACGATCGGCTGATCTTCAACGCCTTCGGTGACGTTCAGAGCCGTGTCGTGGTGCATGTCGGCGTACTCTTTTTCGTAATGGTTTATCTTGGTGAAAGACATGTTGTTATTTGCTTGATTTATCGATGATTTCGGGTGTCAGGTGAAGTGAATTTCCCTGCCAGAGCGCCCTGTTTTTGGAATCGACCAGCACCCCGAACGGAACGTACTGCACGCCGAACGCCGTGAAGATCTTGCCTCCGGCGTCTATCGCCACGGAGATTTGCGGCGATAGGTAGGGTCTGAGCAGGGGGCCTATTTTGTCCTCTTTTTCCTGCGTTATGACAACCACGCGCAGTTTGGTACCCAATTTGTCCGTCATCGCCCGGAGCTGTTTGAGCGACGTGATGCAGGCCGCGTTCGACGACTGGAAGAACTCGACGTAGGTCAGCCGCGGCGTGGCCGCGGGTTTCTGTCCGTCGAGCCATGCAGGGACTTTCAGTTCGGGCACACGCTCGCCCAGAGCGATATTCTGCGCGTCGGCCGCCGCAAAAGGCAGCAGGGCCGCGAGGAGTAAAATAAGCAGTATTTTCTTCATAAGAGCGGACTTATTTTTTAGCGAAGATAACAATTATTTGCCACATAGACGAAATTTTTTACTTGGACTTATGAAAATCGGATTCGACGACACCCCGGCCGCACCTGCCGGAACCTATTCCCAACACCTTGCCAGACTTTTGGCCGAGTATGCCCCGGAACATGAATATATCATTGACGGAAAGCGCTGTAAGGAGTTCGACCTCTACCACGGCTTCCGGCCCGGACTTCCCTTTCCGGTGCTGCTGCGCCGCATACCGTGCGTCATGACGGTCCACAACCTCAATTTCCTGCGCTACCCGCATCTCTATTCGCTGGGCGAGCGGCTGGTGCTGCTGCGCTTGTACCGGCGGATGCTGCGTTCGGCCAGCCGGGTGATTACGGTCAACCGCGACGCGCGGGAGGAGCTTTCGGACCGGCTGCGGATCGATCCCGGCAGGATCGAGGTCGTGATGCCGCTCGCGGTGCGTATGCCGCAGAATCCGCCCGACGGCGCCGAGCTGGAAAGCGTGCGGCGCAAATATGCGCTGCCGCGCGATTTTGTGCTGATGCTGGGGACGGTCGAGCCGCGCCACAATCAGAAGGTGCTGTTCGAGGCGCTGGCCCTGCTTCGGGAGCGGGAGCGCGAGATGCTCGAAACGAGAGGGGCGGAGATGCCGACGGCAGCGGAACGGACTGAGGTGCGGGCTGCGGAGCGAACAGGGTCGCAAGCCGGGATGGAAACCGGGGCGCGGACCGGGGAACAACCTGCAGGAGGTGCTGCGGAGCGAACCGGGGAGCGGGCAGCCGGACGGAATGCGGAATCGGCTGCGGATGCGGGGGCTTTTGCGGAGGCTGTTGCGCGATCCGTGCGGGAGCCGGACGGCGGCGGGGACCTGAAGCCTGAAAATGCAGGCTGGCGGGACAGTGTGGCGTCGGACGGCGTCGGAGGGTACGGCGACGTGGAAGCCGGGGCCGGGTTGGCGATGCGCGGCGTCGGTGAGGACACTCCGGATGCGAACCGGAATACGGTCGCGGAGTTCGCCCCTGCCGGTCGGGAGCGTGTCCGCCCGGCGGACGGGACCGCTCGGAGCGGCGGTGCCGAAACCGACGGCCGACCTCCGCTGCCGCAGCGCGTCGGAGTGGTGGTGTGCGGCCGCCGCACGGCGTATGCCGACTTCCTGCTGGGCTATGCCCGTGAGCGGCATATGGCGGCGCGGGTGGATTTCATCTACGAACTTTCGCCCGAAGACCTGCCGGCGCTGTTCCGGCTGGCCCGGACTTTCGTCTACCTGCCCGACGCCGAAATCGAGGCTTCGATCGTGCCCGTGGTCGAAGCGCTGAGGGCCGGGCTGCCGATGGTGCTGAGCGATACGCGGCTCAACCGCGAAGCGGCCGGAGACGCGGCAATTTATGTCGATCCCGAAGCGGTGGGAGAGGTCGCCGCGGCATTGGAAAACGTGCTCTGGGACGAGACCTTCCGCAGCGAAATGCGCCGGCGCCAACGCCGCCGCGCCGAGCTTTTTTCGGAATACGCCGTCGCCCGCCGTCTGATCGACATTTACACTTCGTTGTGAAGCGCGCGGCCGGCCCGAAAAGTGACAGATATTCCGAAAAAAATACGATAAAAGGCTTGGGTATTTCGAATTTAATGCCCTATCTTTGTGTTCGTTTTATAACAGTGCCTTGAAATGACACGGAACATCCACTAACTTAAATTAATATTTTGCTATGAAAGTTTCTCATATCGAGCATCTTGGCATCGCGGTGAAGAGCCTCGATGAAGCAATTCCCTATTGGGAGAACGTTTTGGGCCTGAAGTGCTATGCCGTCGAAGAGGTCGCAGACCAGAAGGTCCGCACGGCGTTCTTCATGCTCGGTCAGACCAAGATCGAACTGCTGGAGCCCACTTCGGAGGAGTCTACCATCGCCAAGTACATCGAAAACCGCGGTGTCGGCATTCATCACATGGCGCTTGCCTGCGAGAATATCGAGGAGCAGCTCGCCGACGCCGAGGCCAAGGGCATCCGCCTGATCGACAAAACCCCGCGCAAGGGCGCCGAGGGCATGACCATCGCCTTCCTGCACCCCAAATCGACGCAGGGCATCCTCACCGAGCTTTGCGAGAATAAGAACAAATAGGAACAACGAGCGTTCGTATCGCTCCCTCGGCCCCGTTTTTTACGCCGCCGCCGGCGGCGAAGAAGTCCCCGCCGAGGCGGGGATTTAGGGGTGGGGCAGACCAGTAAACGCGGCCGACGGCCGCGGGGCGGGACAGTCCGGAGCGAACGTGCATGAAACTATACTAACAAGCATACTTATGAGTGAAATTCAAAACAAAATCAACCAGCTCATCGAGAACCGTGCCACCGCACGTCTCGGAGGTGGTCAGAAGCGTATCGACGCCCAGCATGCCAAGGGCAAGTTCACGGCCCGCGAGCGTATCCAGATGCTGCTCGACGAAGGCTCCTTCGAGGAGTTCGACATGTTCGTGACGCACCGCTGCTATGATTTCGGCATGGACAAGAGCCACACCTTCGGCGACGGCGTCGTAACGGGTTACGGTACGATCGACGGACGTCTGGTCTACGTCTTCGCACAGGACTTCACGGTAACGGCCGGTTCGCTGTCGCTGTCGATGTCGGACAAGATCTGCAAGGTGATGGACATGGCGCTGCGCAACGGCGCGCCCTGCATCGGCATCAACGATTCGGGCGGCGCCCGCATTCAGGAGGGCGTCAACGCGCTGGCCGGCTACGCCAACATTTTCCAGCGCAACGTGATGTCGTCGGGCGTGATCCCGCAGATTTCGGCCATCTTCGGCCCCTGCGCCGGCGGCGCCGTCTATTCGCCCGCGCTGACCGACTTCATCATCATGAAGAAGGAGACGTCGAACATGTTCCTCACGGGTCCGAAGGTCGTGAAGACCGTGACGGGCGAGGACGTGACGCAGGAGCAGCTGGGCGGCGCCACGATGCACACCACCAAATCGGGCGTGGCGCAGTTCGCCGTAGATACCGAGGAGGAGGGCATCGCGCTGATCCGCAAGCTCATTTCCTATATGCCGCAGAACAACATGGAGGACGCTCCGCTGGCGGTCTGCACCGACAAGATCACCCGTCTGGAGGATTCGCTCAACGAGATCGTTCCTGACAGCGCCAACAAGCCCTACGACATGTCGGAGGTCATCAAGGCGATCGTCGACAACGGCGAGTATCTGGAGTCGGCTCCCGGCTATGCCAAGAACATCATCACCTGCTTCGCCCGTTTCAACGGCCAGAGCGTGGGCATCGTCGCCAACCAGCCCAAGTTCATGGCCGGCGTGCTCGATATCAATGCCAGCCGCAAGGCTGCGCGCTTCATCCGCTTCTGCGACGCGTTCAACATTCCGATCGTGACCCTCGTGGACGTTCCGGGCTTCCTGCCGGGTACGACGCAGGAGTACGGCGGCGTCATCACCCACGGCGCGAAACTGCTCTTCGCATACTGCGAGGCTACGGTGCCCAAGGTTACCGTTACGCTGCGCAAGGCTTACGGCGGCGCATATATCGTGATGTCGTCGAAGCACATCCGCGGTGACATCAACTACGCATGGCCGACGGCCGAGATCGCCGTGATGGGTGCCAGCGGCGCCGTCGAGGTGCTCTACGGCAAGGAGGTCGCAGCGATCGAATCGCCCGAAGAGAAAGCCAAGTTCGTGGCCGAAAAGGAGAAGGAGTACAACGACAAGTTCTCGAACCCCTACAACGCCGCCCGCTACGGCTATATCGACGACGTGATCGAGCCGCGCAACACGCGCTTCCGCATCATCCGCGCCCTGCAGTCGCTCTCTACCAAACGCCTGCAGAACCCGGCCAAGAAACACTCTAACATTCCGTTGTAGTATGAAGCGTGCGATTTTAACAGCAGGATTGCTCTTCGCGGCTCTGGCTGCTTCGGCCAAAGGCGCCGATACGATCCTCGACAAGGACCCCGTCGGCATCTACGTTACGATCGTTTCGGTGGTGACGGTGCTTTCGGCGCTGATCGTCCTCTTTCTGCTGATCCAGCTTTTCGCCAAAGTCATGGTGAAGAGCGCGCAGAAGAAGGCCGCCAAGTCGAAGACCCGCGGCATGCTGGTCGACGACATGAAGGTCTCGGTGCCTGCGGGCTGCGACAGCGTGGTCAACGGCGAGATCATCGCCGCCATCGCGCTGGCCGTGAAGCTCAACAAGGCCGAGATGCACGACCGTGAGAGCGACGTGATTACTATCAACAAGGTGGCGCGCGTCTACTCGCCGTGGAGCTCGAAAATCCACGGTCTGACCCCGATGCCCGAACGAATCAGAAAATAAATTTAGAGAGCGCTCCGCAAGCCGTCCGAAATCCGCTTTCCGCCGCGGGCATGCCGGCCCCGCCGGGGCGGTCCCGATCGGTGCGAACGCCGGAACCGGGACTGCGGTCCGGAACCGGAAGACGGCGCGGAATTAAACAAACGAATTTTATGAAAGAATACAATTTCAAGATCAACGGTAACGACTACACCGTCGGCATCGAGATTCTCAACGACACCGAGGCCGATGTGATCGTCAACGGCGCCTCCTATTCGGTCGAGGTGCTCGACACGACCGTGAAACCCAGCGTGGCGGCCAAACCTCAGGTGGCGGCCGTTCCCGCTTCGCATCCCGTGCAGCCTTCGACCGTTCCGGTTACGAAGCCTGCCGCGGCGGCTCCTGCGGCTGCGGGCGAGTCGCCCGTGAAAAGCCCGCTGCCGGGCGTCATCCTCGACATCCGGATCAAGGAGGGCGACACGGTGGCCGTCGGCCAGACGCTGGTGGTGCTCGAAGCCATGAAGATGGAGAACAATATCGACAGCGACCGCGCCGGCGTTGTCAAGTCGATCAAAGTCAACCGCGGCGACTCCGTGCTGGAGGGCGACGTGCTCATAACTCTCGGATAGGCTTATGTTAGACTTCCTTTCATCGTCGTTCCTCGGCGAAAGCGTATCCAAGTTCGTGCACGAGACGGGATTTGCGCAGCTCTTCCTGCAGGAGGGCGGCTACAAGTACCTCATCATGATCGCCGTGGGGTGCTTCTTCCTCTATCTTGCCATCAAACACAAGTTCGAGCCCATGCTGCTGGTGCCGATCGGTTTCGGTATCATCATCGGCAATATCCCGATGGTGACCGGCCACGGAATCGGCATCTATGAGGAAGGCTCGGTGCTCAACTACCTCTATTTCGGCGTCCGTTACGGCGTCTACCCGCCGCTGATCTTCCTCGGCGTGGGCGCCATGACCGACTTCTCGTCGCTGATTTCGAACCCCAAGCTGATGCTTATCGGCGCTGCGGCGCAGATCGGTATCTTCGCGGCCTACATGGGCGCTCTGGCGCTCGGATTCCCGGCCAACGAGGCCGGTTCGATCGCCATCATCGGCGGTGCCGACGGTCCTACGGCCATCTTCCTGACGAGCCGTCTGGCTCCGGAGTACATGGGCGCCATCGCTATCTGCGCCTATTCGTACATGGCTCTCGTACCGGTGATCCAGCCGCCCGTGATGCGTCTGCTGACCTCGCAGCGCGAACGCCTTATCAAGATGCGTCCGCCGCGCGCCGTCTCCTCCACCGAGAAGATTCTCTTCCCGATCATCGGTTTCCTGCTGACGACGTTCGTCGTACCCGACGCGATCCCGCTGCTGGGTATGCTCTTCTTGGGCAACCTTCTGAAGGAGTCGGGCGTGGTAAAGCGTCTGGCCACTACGGCCAGCAACCAGCTGATCGACATCATGACGATCCTGATCGGCATCACGGTGGGAGCTTCGACGCAGGCGTCGGTTTTCCTGACCCCCAAGACGCTGGGTATCTTCGTGCTGGGCGCATGCTCGTTCTTCATCGCCACGATGGGCGGCGTGCTGTTCGTCAAGTTGATGAACCTCTTCCTGAAGGAGGGCAACAAGATCAACCCGCTGATCGGCAATGCTGGCGTTTCGGCCGTTCCGGCCGCCGCGCGCGTGTCGCAGGATATGGGTATCCGCTACGACCGTTCGAACTACCTGCTGATGCACGCCATGGGTCCCAATGTGGCCGGTGTGGTCGGCTCGGCAGTCGCCGCAGGTATTCTGCTCTCGTTCCTCGGATAGGGGATTTCGATATTGACAGGGATGGCTTCGGGGCCGTCCGGTGTAAAGAGGGTTTCGGGTTGCCGAAACCCTCTTTTCGTGTGACAAGGCGGAGTCGGAGTTTCGGTGTGCGGGGGGGGCCGGAGTTTCGGTGTGCGTGGCCGGAGTTTTCGGTGTTCGTGGCCGGAGTTTTCGGTGTGCGGGCCGGGGGTACGGGACGGAGTTCGCAGATGCCGGGGGAGGCGGGTGCGGTTGGAGTTGGAGTTAGGGTTGCAGTTGTGGTTGTGGTTGTGGTTGTGGTTGCGGTTGCGGTTGCGGTTGTGGGGGATGTGCGGGCGACGGACTTGCAATTTCTCCTTTGTATGTTTTCGCTGTTTTTCGTATTTTTGCAAACTGAAAAAACGTTTTTATGAACCGGGTGAAGTGGATATTGCTGGGGGTATGTCTCTTCGGGATGCTGATCGGGGCGGCCGTGGCGTATTCCGGCTATGTGAAAAAGCGGCTGGATGCCGATGGGGCGGAGACCCGTGCGGTGCTCACCGCGAGTTTTTCGCGGACCGAATGCGTCGGATACCGGCCCGGATACCGGGGACGGATGCACCGCAATTTCCGTGAAAAGCGCACCGTCTATTATTTCAGATACCGGTTCAGGGTGGGCGGGACCGATTATACCGGCAAGGTCCGCAAAACGGAAAATCTCATGACGGCCCGCATCGGCGATTCGGTCGTCGTGCGTTATCTGCCGGACGATCCCGACGTACATCGCTTGGTCCGCAGCGAGGGCGGCAAATACAGGGTGATACGGCCCCGGCCGCGCAGCTGCGCCCGTCGTTCGGCATCCTGATTCCTCCTGTCTCCGTGGCCGTGCCCGCCGTTCGGCGTCCTGACCCGTCCTGATCCGTCCCCGTCTCCATTGTCGTGTCTGCCGTGCGGCGGCATGCCCCGTCCCGTTTCCGCAGCCGTGCCCGCCGTGCGGCGGCGTGACCCGCCCTGTCTCCATTGCCGTGCCCGCCGCTCCGGCCTTCGGTGTGTTCGCGGCATGCTTTTTTAGCTGTTGCCGGGCCTTTAATTGCCTTAAAATAAGAATTTTTCGGCGATTGTTCAAGTTTTTTGTTTTTCGGATTTATTTGTTTTTGCAGTTCGGAAACTTTTTCGTACCTTTGCGCACCCGCTTTCGTGCGGGAAACGGATTACAATAAGTTAAATTAAACGTAAAACAAAGTGGATTCATTAAGCTACAAGACTATCTCGGCCAATGCATCGACGGTGACCAAGGAATGGATCGTCATCGACGCTACGAACGAGGTATTGGGACGTCTTGCATCGCAGATCGCGAAGATCCTCCGAGGCAAGAACAAGCCCAGCTACACGCCCCACGT
>ENA-UEYD01001049-UEYD01001049.1-human-gut-metagenome-genome-assembly--contig:-NODE-1049-length-22045-cov-16.668472_pt1 | contig 22045 bp, 14 predicted proteins | sample MGYA00242907_ERZ507875 | MGnify/ENA primary metagenome ERZ507875 (study PRJEB26167, sample SAMN06115506) | human gut metagenome | host: Homo sapiens | place: China:Shandong | collected 2015-08-07...
AATCCAGTCATTCGGCTTCTCAATCACGCTGAACTTCACCGCAGGATTGGAGCTGCCGACTTTATACAGGTGGATTTCGCACAGGAAAAAGCCAATGTCGTCATCCGTGTGGTTATTCAGCCACTCAATCGCCGCGCGGTGTTCCTCGCGTGCGTGCTTTACCACCCAGATAATCGTCCGAGCTTCTTTCCCGGCAGCGTAGGTGATAAGTTTGCCCAGATGGTCGTGGTTGGTATCTTCCAGCTGGTTTTCGATGATAACCTTCTGCCCTGTTGCAATATCGGTCGCGATAATATCCACGCTGAAATCGCCCACAGCAGATTCTGTTCCGTCGACTGCAATTTCCATGCCGATTTCATTGCCCAGAATCGCGCTGTTCTCATCCTTCGCCAGCCACGGCGTAAAATCCAGTGCTTCATGCGGCCAAACCTTCCGCAAATCCTGCACTTCGGTCAGAACTTCAAGCTGCTCCATAGGGCATACCTCCTTTTGTGTGCGGCATATAGCGGGCGCTTATCTTATGATAGCAGATAGGCAGGGAAACGTCAATCGCAAGTATGTTTTTTTCGCAGCAAAACAGCCGGGGACTGCTTTTCCAGCAATCCCCGGCTTTCGTAATTCCTATGAATTTTTACTTGACTTCCAGCAGGTTCTTGCATTCCGCGAACGCGCGGCGGCCAATGATTTCAATCGTCGCGGGCAGGGTTACGCTCTTGAGCTTCGTGTTGCCCTCAAACGCCTGCGCGCCGATTTCCACCACCGGCAGACCCGCCACCGTGTTCGGAACGGTCAGCGTCGATGCCGTGCCGTTGTACTTGACGACCACAATGCCCGTCGAGTCGTCACGAACCGCGAACACGAAGTCGCCTGTCACGGTGAATGCCTTGTTGACAGATTCGAGCTCCGTATTGCCGGACAGCGCCTTAATCGTGATGGTGTAGTCGCCCGGCTGCAGCAGCTTCAGACCCGGCACCGTGTAGTTCAGCGCCGCCGTTTCGCCCAGCAGCGCAGCCGTGCCATCCGGCGTGGTCAGCAGCAGCTGATACTTCGCTGCGCCGCCAGCAGCCGTCCACGTCACCGTCAGGTCGTCGCCCTGCTTCGCGGCAGGAACGGTCACGGTCAGCGGATCGTCGGTCACATACAGCGTCAGGGACTGCGCCGGGGAAAGTTCGCCAGCGGTCGTTCCGTAGTAGGGCTTGAACTGAATCGTGCGGACACCGTTGCCGCTGCCCAGCGAAGCGAAGGCGCGCTCGATAACCGTCACATCGCCAGTCGTCGGGTAGCTGGTATTTGCCTTGCCGTCCACATACAGGACGACCTTCGTCGCGTTCTTGGTGTTGACCGTGAACGTCACCGGCACATTCAGCTTCACGCGGCTGGGATTCATGGTGAAGTTGACGACTTCCGGCTTGTTGACCACGGTCGTCGTCAGTGTAATCGTGTACGCCTTAAACTTTTCGCCCGCGGTCGTGCCGTTGTAAGGCTGGAACTGAATCGTACGGACGCCGCCATTATTCCCCAGCGACGAGAACGACATCGTGAACTCGTACTTCGACATGCTGGTCGTTACGTCCTCAAAGCGGCGGTTCACCTGCCCGTCGACATACATCAGCAGCTTCGTCGCGTTGTCCAGATAAACAGTGAATTTAATCTGCTCGCCCAGCACCGCGGTCGTCTTGTCAATCTTGACATTCGCAATCACGGGGGCAGCAGACGAACCGCTCATCAGGGAAATGGTCGTTGCGGTGGTCTTGTCGCCGCCGACTGCGCCGTTGTAGGCTTGGAACGCAATGGTACGCTTGCCCCCGTTGTTCCCCAGCGAAGAGAACGCCATGGTGAAGGTGTATTCCGTCATATCAGGGGTGATGTTCTCGAAGCGGCGGTTGACACTGCCGTCGATGTACATCAGCACCTTCGTGGCGTTCTTGATGCGCAGGGTGAAGGTGATATTTTCGCCCAGCGTCGCGTTCGGATTGCTGATTTTCAGCAGCTCAACCCGCGGCTTGTTCGCCACGCTGATGGTAATCGTCTTGGTGTCGGACATAGCGCCGGGCGTGTTGCCATTGTAGGGCTGGAACGCCACCGTGCGCACGCCGCCGTTTGAACCGAGCGTCGAGAAGGACATCTGGAACGTCGTTGCGCCGTCCTTCACGTCGTAGATGTAGCGGTTCAGCTTGCCATCAATGTAGACACGCATCTTCGTTGTGTTCTTGGTGTTGATGGTGAAGGTGATGGTTTCGTTCAAATCAACCGTAGATTTGTTCAAACTCCAGCTGGTCACGGTCGGCTTGTTCGGGCTTTCGTTTGCGACAGTCACAACACGTTCGGAGGTCTTTTCGCCCGCCGTCGTGCCGTTATAGGCTTGGAACGCAATGGCGCGCTTGCCCCCATTGCTTCCCAGCGACGAGAACGACATGGTGAAGGTGTATTCCGTCATATCGGGGGTGATGTCCTCGAAGCGACGGTTGACACTGCCGTCGATGTACATCAGCACCTTCGTGGCGTTCTTGATGCTCAGGGTGAAGGTGATGTTTTCGCCCAGACCCACGGTCGTCTTGTCGATATTCTTTACCGTTACCTGCGGCTTGACAGACGGCTTCGTCAGCGTAATCGTTTGTTCAGCGGACTTTTCGCCGGGCGTATTGCCGTTGTAGGCTTGGAACGCGATGGTGCGCTTGCCTCCCTTGCTCCCCATCGAGGAGAAGGCCATGGTAAGCGTCGATGTGTCGGTGGGCACGTCGTAGATGTAGCGGTTGACGCTGCCGTCAATGTACATCAAAATCTTGGTGGCGTTTTTCGTGTGGATGGTGAAGGTGATATTCTCGCCCAGCTCCGCCGTCGCCTTGTCCATTTCGAACGTCGGTTTGCCCGGAATAATCACATCCGCGCGGTCGATGTTTTCGAGGTCATCCGGCACGTCCGTAGGCGCGGGAGTCGACGCGGGTCCCTCGGTCGGCACGACAGCGGGCTCCTCGGTCGGCTCAACAGAGGGCTCCTCGGTCGGCTCAACAGAGGGCTCTTCGGTCGGCTCAACAGAGGGCTCTTCGGTCGGCTCAACAGCGGGCTCTTCGGTCGGCTCAACAGCGGGTTCCTCGGTCGGCTCAACAACGGGTTCTTCGGTCGGCACGACAACAGGTTCTTCGGTCGGCACGACAACGGGTTCCTCGGTCGGCACGACAACAGGCTCTTCCGTCGGCACGGGCGTGGGTGCAGGGGTCGGCACGGGTTCTTCCGTCGCAGCCGCAAGCACCAGCAGGGCACTGGGCATTTCCACGCCGCTCGCGAAAACACCGGTGTGACGTTGATTCTCAATGCCCTCTTCCGGCACAGGATGCACTGCATCCGCCGCCAGATAGCCATATGCAACGCCAGCCGTCTGGTCATACACGCAGACGGAAATCCGTTCATTCAGCTGACCCTTCTGCGGACGATGCGTGACATACACCACGCCGGTTACACGACCAACCAGCTCATCGCCCGTCGGATTCAGGTACAGCTGTGCGCTGCTGAACGTCGCGGCAAAGCCGGAGTCAAAGAACTCGTTATCCAGCACGGAGCGGCTGTAATCTACGGCTGCTTCGTCCACGATTTCGGGCGTTTCCGTTGCTTCGGGAGCATCCGTCGCTTCGGGGATTTCCGTTGCTTCGGGAACATCCGTCGCTTCGGGTGCTTCCGTTGCTTCGGGAACATCCGTCGTTTCAGGAACATCCGTCGCTTCGGGGATTTCCGTTGCTTCAGGAACATCCGTCGCTTCGGGAACATCCGTCGCTTCGGGTGCTTCCGTTGCTTCGGGAACATCCGTTGCTTCCGGTGCTTCCGTCGGCACGACCTCAACCGTTTCCGTCGGCGGAGTTTCCGGCTCTTCTGCAGCCGCCGTCAGCACTGTTCCCATACTGCCCGTCACCATGAATACAGCCAGCAGGAAAGACAATGCCTTTCGCATCCACTTTTTGTCCTTCATCGTCCTCACTCCTTGTTCCGTGCAATCTTCCGGCACGACGTATGGTTGTGCCAGTGGCAAGAGACTGCTGCTTTCCATTTTCTTTTCGCGGCGAGCTGCAGTGCTTCCGGTGGATATAGCAATCTCTTTCCCAATTCCAGCTATATTGTAACAAATTACAAGTCGGCTGTCAATACTTACCGCGCAGAAAGCCGCGTTTTATACGAAAATCAAGGCACTTTCTCTGCATCTGTCTCGCGGAACTGATTTTTCCATTGCCGAATTGCCGTGGTCGGCAAATCAATTTGCGTCTCCCATGCGGAGCAGATGCGCTCCTCCAGCACATCCAAATTCCCGCCGCGGGGCAGGACGGGCAGATTCGTGTCCTTCGCGATTTCACTTGCGCGGTTGTCTACCGCCAGAATCAGGCTTCGGCAGCCCATATTCATTGCGTGGATGCCGCCGTGCAGCCGCGTGCCAACGTAGTCAATCCCGCCTGACGCCAAAAGCGCTGTGTAATCTCGCAGATTCGGCTGAATCAGGTGCAAATTCTGCGTCACGCGCGCATCCATTTGGCGCAGGCAGGCGTAGTCCTCAACTGCTTGCAGCCACACATACACCTCGCGATAGTGCTTTTGCAGCATGGTCAGCATCTGCGCATCCTGCTCCGGGCTGCTGCGGTAGTCCGTCAGCGTTGTCACGACGCGCTCCGCCTTGTGCGTCGGAATCTGCGCGCATTTGTCGTCTGTCAGCCCCCACATTGTCGGGCACGCCGTATTCAGCACGTTCGTGATGCCCAGCTTCAGCAGGCGCTGGCGCGTGTATTCGTCGCGCACCGCGTGCAGGTACTGCCCATCCAGCAGCGTTTTTAGAATCCGCTTCGTGTACCCTGTCGGCTCGTCCTGATATTGATACCACCCCGCGCCCAGCAAAATGATATGCGTGCGCTGAAATTTTTCACGAATCAGGCGGAAATTCAGCAGCTCCCGCTTGTGCAAAGCGCCGCAGCGCATCATCACCGCGTCCCGCAGGCGGATATTCCACATCCTTTGGCGGCGCATGTCCGAGGAAAGCAGATTCGTCCCGCAGACAAATGCGTAATCCGCACTGCCGACGTGCTTCATCGACACTTTCGACAGCCTGTCCCGAACCGGCACGGCGACGGACAGCTGCACAGGAAAGCAGTCGTGCAGCACATGCTCGCAGGCGTTGCGGATAATGAAATCTCCCTGATTCGCTGTTGAAATGGTAGGGTCAAAACGCACAATTTTGCGGCAGTGCTGCATTTCCTGATCGATCATGCCTTCTTCCTCCATTTGCGCAAGAAACTCCGCCCTTTTTCAAGCATCCAGCGATATTCTGCCGTCCGTCCCAGCGCCAGCGTGTACAGGAGCGCTGTCACCGCCGCGCAGGTGATGCCCTTGAGGATAATCCACATCAGCGTATGCCCCATCCGCGCGCACAGCAGCAGCGACAGCAACATCACCGCGCCGTTGAGCAGCAGCAAGCCTCCCTGCGCCTTGAAATACGCGGCAGCGCTGCGCCCGAAGGTGCGATGGAACAGCACTTTCGGCTCATACCAGAAGATGGTGCAGAGCCGCGCCAGCCCTGTTGCGCCGATGATGCCCGCCACGCCGAAGAAGTGCCCCAGCAGGATGGACAGCAGGATGTTGACCAGCGCCGTCATAAACATAACATATTTCATTTGCCGAAAAAGCCCCAGCGTTTCGCGGTACATCCACACAGGCGCGACGATGGTGCTCAGGTAGAACGTGAACAGCACCGCCGCCACTGTCCCTGTATCCATCAGGTATTCTTCGCCCACCCAGATGGGGATGAAATCCTGCACAATCGCGCCGTACGCGGCGACGCAGAAGCCCGTAATCGCCCCGAAGAGGACAATCAGGTTGCGGAACATGGCGTATGACTTTTCCGAATTCTTCTCGGCATTCAGATTTCCCAAGCTGGCGGAAATGCCGGTAATCACGATGGAAACGAATGTCGTCACATACGTCGTCAGCGACGCGTAGTTGGAGTAGTAGCCGACGAACACCGTGCCCAGCATGACGGAAATCAGAATGTTGTCCGTGTTGTTGATGAGTATTGTCGCCAGCTTGTAGAGAAACATGGAGCGGATGTTGTCGTTCAGCTCCTGCTTGCGGTGCATCGGCTCGTGTTTCTGCTTTTCCCGCAGGAAGGGGTACATCTTATCCGCTAAATGGCTCAGCACCGCGTTCTGCAGGAGGGTGCAGGCGATCTGAATCAGCAAATAGCCAAGATAGCTGCCCCAAATCAGCAGGCACGCCATCTGCGCCGCATACTGCACCACCAGCGCCGCGGCGGAAACCATGTTTTGCAAATATGCCTTCTGGTCGGCCTGAATCAGCGTCGTTTTGTAGATGACCAGATAGGATGCCACGGAGTTCGCCAGGTACAGCACATAGTAGACGATCAGCTGCGCCATCGGCAGCTCACTGCTGATGATGAGCGGCAGGAAGGGGATTACCGCCGCGCCCAGCAGCGCTACCGCCAGCGCAATCAGGCGGTAAATGCGACGATAATAGCCCAGCAGGTGCTGAATTTCGCCCGTGTCGCCCCGGTGCAGCGGTGCGTACAAGCTGTACACCAGCACGTTGCCCACGCCCAGTTCCGCCAGTGACAGCATGGCCAGAATGTTGCTGTACAGCCCGTTGACACCCGTATAATCCGCGCCCAGCCGGCGCACAAACACCGTTCGCACGGCAAAAGCCAGCAGCAGCGTGAGCACCTGCCGCACTGCGCCTACACCGATGTTGCGTGCCGTGTTTTCGCTCCTTGATGCTGTGTTCATGATTCCTCTCCGCCTGTTTCGCCCGTCTGCTCCTGCGCCGCGTCCTCCGGCTGCGTGTTAAACGTCAGGCGCAGTTTTTCCGGCGGCACAGTGCAGCGCCTCCTGCGTTTCTTCTGCCTGCGCGCATTTGCCGGCAGATCAGGCGCTTCCTCCGCGTCCGGCTGCCACTTGCCCAGCAGTCCCAGAAACAGTATGTTCAGGAAAACGCCCTCCGTGTTGATGCACAGGAAATACAGCAGGAAAACGCCCAGCACATACAGCAGCCGCTCCTTGGCAAATTTGGTGCGGATACCGAGGTACATCAGCCATAGCCAAACTGCCGGGAGAATCAGGCCTGTATCCATGACGAAGGCGGCAAAGCCATTGGAAATATTCTGCACCCTGTGTTTCAGCAGGATTTCCGCCTTCCGCTCCGAGAAAACGCCCTGCCCCGCAATGGGGGATTCCAGCCCGATTTCAAAGCCGCTGAAGGTGTCGTTCCACCGCGTGTAGAACGAACCGCCGGAATTTCGTCCGATAATCTTGCTTTCCACCACGCCCGTGACAGACTCGATGACAAACAGCAAAATCAGCCCAATGAACGCCGCCATCTTGATGCTGTGCGCCATTTTCCTGCCCTTTTTGCGGAATGCCACCGTCAGCAGCACAACGCCCAGACAAATAAAGCCTGTTGTGGACAGCGTGCTGAGGATGGTGACGATCAGCAGCGCAATTGCCCAGCGGTATTTCTTCTTGCTCATGCCCATGCGCGTTTCGTCGCTCATCAGGAACAGCAGCGCGAAGTTCAGGAAAATCTGGTGGCTGCCCGGCTCGTTGAACATGCCCGCGTTGCGGTGGAAAACCGGGATGTTCAGCCAGCCTAAGGTAAAATAAGGCGTCAGATAAAATCCGTTGACGCTGGAAACTTCGTAGTGCAGCAGCGGCAGCGGCAGCGACAGCAAATCGCCGATGACGAAGGAAATCAGGCTGATGGCCGCCTCTGCCAGCATGACTTTGGTATACAGCCGCATATACGTCCGATACCCGATGCAGCTTTGCAGAACCAGCACATAGCCGATGTTGCAAAGCCAAATGACAATATCGTTGATGTGGATGCCGTTCTGCGGGTTGACGAAGCTCGTCAGCAGCAGCGCCGCCGTCAGCAGCAGCGTCAGGCGTACATTCTGGACGCTGATTTTCGGATGATGCGCCCGCGTCAGCAGCAGAATCGACGCAATCAGCATGGCTGCCATCAGCGGCATCCGCAGCACCTGAAAATACAGCGAGCCCATGCCCAGCACGCCAATCAGCACACAGAGTGCATCCACATGGTTCTTTGTGATTCGGATTTTCATCGTGCAATCTCCGTATAAATCTGAAGTAGTATCTCCAGATTCTTCTGCGCATCATGCGTTTTTCCGGCGTGTTCCCGTCCGGCGCGCGCCATCCGCGCCGCTTTTTCCGGATGCGCGAACATCTCGCAGATATCATGCGCCAGCAAATGCGGGTCGTCTGCCGGATAAATCAGCCCTTCCACGCCGTGCGTCATCAGACAGCGCACGCCGCCGACATCCGACGCAATGCACGGTACGCCAAGCAGCATCGCCTCGCCCAGCGAATTGGGGGAGTTTTCAATGCTCGACGGCAGCACAAACACCTGACTTTTTAGATACCGCTCCTTCATTTGCTGTGCATTCAGGCTGCCGGTAAAAACAACATGACCGTAGAGGTCGTTTTCGCGCAGCAGACGGTGGATGTACCGTTCATAGGCATTGCGCGCAAGCGACGGAATGCGCCCATAGTCCTTGCGTCCCACATAGAGCTTGACATCGGGATAGCGCTTGCGGACAATCGCCAGCGCCTGCAATAGGAGATGCAGCCCCTTGAGCGGCACATGCGCCTGACTGCAGAAGAGACTGTGCGGCTCGCAGCTGTTCAGCGACCATTCGCCGGTGTAGAACTCGTCCCGCAGCGTTTCGTTGTTGAAATGATAGGCCGACTGCGGGGCAAGCTCCGCCATGCAGGCAGCATCCCAGTCGGTGCGCCCGATGACGTGCTGCACCCTGCGCAGGGCTTCCTGTTCATACTGCCCGACGCGGCGGTAGATTGCTTCCTGCCGGACGATATTGCCCTTCACCAAGTCCTTCAGCGTGTGCCCGTGGCAGACGTGTTCCGGCAGATAAGCGCGATAATGCTCCGCGTATATGGACAGAAGCCCCTGAATGGAAATTACAATCCGCTCGCGCATCCCCATGTGTTCCGCCGCGTCAACCATGGCCAGCGTGTGCTGATTTTCCGTGCCCCAGAGGTGAATGACATCCGGCTGCTCTTTGCGCAGAATATCCTCCAGCTGCCGGGTGTAGGCTTCGCCGCAGCGCTGCGTAGGGCGTGTGGGGTTGACAAGCCCGTAATAGCGGTAGCCGTCCACTTCGCCCGTCAGCGCTTTCGGCGCGTCAAACACATACGTCAGCGCCACATCCGGCAGCTGCGTCAGCCGCCGCGACAGCCCGACCAGCCAGCCCACGATATACACCGGGGGAAGCGATTCTTTTTCCGCAATGGCAGGGAGGATAATATTCCCCATCCACATGACCTTCACGCTTCAGCCCCTCCTTTCACTTTGCGCTGTGCGGCATGGTTATTCCACCGCGCCCCGCGTCAGAAAATCCCGCAGCTTTTCCCGCTCCTGCGCCTGCGATTGGCAGTAGCGCGCAATGTTGCGCACATAGCGGTCATGCACGGCTTCATCCAGCAGCCTTTCCGGCACAAAATCCGCTATGCTGGATACCGTTTTGCCCAATTCGTTTGCTTCCACCATTTGCAGCGTCCCGCAGCGGCTGCCCACAATCGGCACGCCCCGGAAGAGAATATCGAACACAACGCCGCTGCTGTGCAGGGAGTAATTCTCCGAATAATTTAGGATGCAGTAGCGGCATTGGCGAATCGCCTCGTCATACGCCGCTTCGGACAGGTATTCCAGCCGCAGCTCGATGTTCTTCGCCCCCGCGCAGACTGCCCGCAGTTCCGTTTCCAGCGGCGCTTCCTGCACCCGCCCCGCAATCAGCACCCGATACGGCGTGTTCCGCAGCTGCTTTGCCGCCTCAACGACGCCCTTGTCCGACGTAATCAGCCCGACCATGCCGAAATCATAGCGCTGCTGCGCATACGGCACAGGCGGCTGCATCGTTCCTGTGCTGATGTAATCGGACACGACGCACATCGGCCGCCCATACGCCGCGCCAATGGCTGCATTGGGGCAGATAACGCCGCTGATTTTCCGCCTGCACAGCGCATACAGCCCCCGTTTCAGCAGCGAATTGACGCCGTCGGTGCTGTACTGGATGGCGTAGACCCGCGTTTCTTTCTTCTTGAACAGTGCAAGCCCCAGATACGCTGTTGCGACGGCGCTGCATTGGAGGACAATCACGTCATCCTGCGCTTCCCGAAGCAGCGCGCGCACGTTCTGGAACACGGCGCGTTTGTTGCGCACCGCCGAACTGCCCACGATGTAATCATGCGGCAGACGAATCAGCTTGTCCCCGAAGCGGTCGCCGTACACCGGCCCGCCCGCAATGCGCACATCCATCTCCGCGCCGAACAGGTCAAGATAATTCTGCGCGACGGTGAAATAATGCCCAGCGGCAATGCCGTCTGTGCTGGTGCTCCGTACATCTGCCACAATCAGCCGCATGATGGTTCGTTCCTTTCGCCGCTTTTCTGCATCGCCTTGCTGTAAATCGCCATCAGCTGACGATAATTTGCTTCCGCCGTGAAATTCTCCTGATACGTTTTCAGCGCGCCCTCGCTGACAGATTCCGCGTGTTGCAGCCGGTTGAGCGTCTGCGCCAGCTGCTCCGCCGAGTCCGCCGGAAACTTGAAGCCCGTCACGCCGTCCGAAATCAGGGAACCTGCGTTGCCTAAATCCGAGCAAATCACCGGCGTGGCGGCGCTGAAGGCTTCCACAATCGTCATTGGGAAGCCTTCATACCACTGTGTCGGCAGAATCAGCGCCTTGGACTGCCCCATCAGCGCCCGTGCCGCCGAATTTGGCACAAAGCCGCGCAGTTCCGCCTGCTTCAGCTTTTCCCGCGTCAGATATTCGCGGCACCATGCTTCCTCCGGCCCTGTACCGCAGATGATCAGCTTCATGCCCCCGCCTGAACGCTCGTAGCGCGCCCACGCTTCCAGCAGCAGCCGAATGCCCTTGAGCGCATCCAGCCGACCGATGTACACCACCTGATTTTCGCGCGCCGCATATGGCACAATCGTCTCCGGCGGTTCCACAAAGTTCGGCTTTACGGACACGTTTGCCGGCGGAATCTGCTTAAGCGCCAGCAGCTTCTGACGGTTGAAGTCCGTCAGGGTGATATAATGCAGGCGGCTGTACGTTTTGAGGGCGCGGTGCAAACGTGTGCTGAGCACGCAGAGCACCGTCTGCAGGCGGCTGCCGCGGTAGCAGCGGTGCTTCACCGCGCAGTGCAGCCCCTTTTTCGTGCAGTCCTCGCAGATATGGCCGTCGCGGTAGAAAAGCGCGTTCGGGCAGAGCAGGCGGAAGTTGTGCACCGTTTGCACCACGGGAACGCCCTCGCGCAATGCCGCGTAATACACTGCCGGGCCAATCAGCGGCAGCGTGTTGTGCACATGCACCAGCGAAATCCGGTTTTCGCGGATGCTCCGCCGAACCTCGCGGTATGTACGGATGCTGAAAAACATCCCCAGCGCACTGCGGATTTTCTCCAGCGTTCTCATGCGCGAAATTTCCTCGTTCCGCCGCGCATACAGCGCCGCAGCGTGACCGTGCGTTTCCAGCAGGTGCTTCTCGTTCGCCACAACGACATCCTCGCCGCCGGGAACCTGATAATAGTCGTGTACCAGCAGTACAGCGGGCTGTTTTGTCGCTTGCTGCATTTACTTTCTCCTGATGGCCGCGTTCCAGATGAATTTCAGATTCGTACTCCAGTAGCGCTGGAATAGCCGCTTCGGGTCTTGCATCAGGCGATAGAGCCATTCCAAGCTGTGCTTCTGCATCCATAACGGGGCGCGCTTGACGTTGCCCGAAAAGAAATCAAAGCCCGCGCCGACCCCAATCATCAGCCCGTGCACACGCCCTTGGTGCGCCGCCATCCAGCGCTCCTGCTTCGGCGCTCCCAGCCCGACCCACACAAAATCCGGCTGCGCCTGATTGATGCGCGCCACGGCAAGCGCATCTTCCTCCGGTGTCAGTTCGCGGAAAGGCGGCACGTCTGTGCCCGCAATTATCAGCCCCGGATACTCCTGCTGCAGGCGCGTAATCATTTTCTCCTGCACTTCCTGCGTGCTGCCGTAGAAATAATGCCGCCAGCCGTGTGCCGTGGACTGCCGAAAGACCTCCATCATCAGGTCAGGCCCGGTTGTCCGCTGAATCTGCGGATACCCGCGCCGCCGCGCCTCCTGCGCCAGCGGATTGCCATCCGGAATCGCCATCAAACCGCCGTTCTGCACGGCACGGTAGTCCGCATCCTCGTAACTGACGACGGTTGTATGTACATTCGATACGCAGATGTAATCTCCCTGCAATTGATGAATATTCTGCGCCAAATATTTCAGCAGCCAATTCATGTTGATGACAGCAATATTGACCCCTAAAATCGGACAGACCGGAATTTCACGCTTGTCCACTTTGCGGCAGTACTGCGCTGCTCCTTCGTGCGCCGTGGCAAACACCCCTTTCCCCGCTTCCCCAGCAAGAAACCTTGAATCATAAATTACCATTTTCATTATAACGCAAACATCAGTAATTTGCAAGCATTTCCATTTCAGATGATGAAGAAATTTCCTTTTTTTCTGCGGATGAATTGCCGCCCCGTATTCGTTCTTTCATTAGCATACCAATGCGAAAGGAGTATTCTTTATGAAGAACTGTATTTCCCGTTTCTGCCTGCTTGCCTTGCTTCTCCTGATGACCATCGCCCCTGTCCGCGCGGAAATTATCGGGCAAACGACGGAGAACGAGTACATCCACCGCCTGATTGCGGACAACGGGCAGGAACTCTGCTTCGTGTCCGGCGAGAAAGACCCGTGCCTTTTCTATGCGGATGTCAACTTCGACGGCATCAACGATGTGGTGATACTGACACAGCGCGGCGCGAGCAATTTCGTCTACCAGTTTTTCATTTTTGATGGCGAACAGTATGTTCTCTGTCCGCTGACGTTCACGAATTACGACCTTGATGCGGAACACAAGATTGTAAGGAGTTCTGTGAACGGCGGCTTGGCGGGCGGCATTCACAGAGAAACGCTGTACCGTTTTGATGGGACGGAGGCGGTGCTGCTGCGCTGGGCAGTCGGCGAGGAGAAAGAGGACTGGACGTTCGACGCGGATGGTTATACCGTCCGGCACTACAATGATGTGTTGACCCTGCAGGTTTGGGAACATGATCCGGATATGGACGGCATCCTGATTTTTGAGCAGGATGTATCTACTGAAGATGAAAATGCGCTGAGGGAAGCGTTTCAAGCGGAAAATGACGCGCTCTGGTCGGGCATCCGCTAAGGCACCACCGCACAATTCGGCGGCGCGTCTGTCGATGTCTTTTCCGCCATCTACGGCATGCAAATTCCTCGATTTACCGCCAGTAAATCTTCGAAATTTGCATTTGTATCTGACGAAAAATCCATTCGCCAGCCGACCACCTCATTTGTGCGGTGTTACCTTAAAAAAGTTAGTCACATCGAACGAAACCGCTTGACAATCCGCCGCGCTGGTGCTATCATTCATATACCCCAATGGGGTATATTGCATTCATCGAAAGGATGAGGGCTGATGATAAAAACGACGCTGAAAATTGACGGCATGATGTGCGGCATGTGCGAGAGCCATGTCAACGACGCAATCCGCAAGGCTTTCCCGGCGGTCAAGAAGGTGACTTCCTCCCATGGCAAGGGTGAAACGGTGGTCATTTCCGAAGATCCGCTGGACGAAGCGCAGGTGAAAGCTGCGATTGCCGCGACGGGCTATGATTTCAAGGGCATGTCAAGCGAGCCGTATCAGAAGAAGCGTTTCCTTTTCTTCTGATGGTTTCATTCGCACAACAAAAAGCAGGGCTGTCTCCGGCGTGGAGGTAGTCCTGCTTTTTGTTTTCTGTGTTAGTTGATTTTTGTCGTGCAGAGGGCTTCACCTCTGCGGAGGCGACAAGGGGGCATGAAAACAGATGAAGTCAGCGGTCGCCCCTTGCCCCCCTTCGCTATTTCCCCCACTTGATATGCTTCATGTGCTTCATCACCAGCGTGGCGCTCACGCCGGTCAGCGCGCCGAAGAGAATGCCGCTGAGCATCAGGACAGCCATGTAGTACGCCAATTGCGACGTGTGGAGGATAATCATCGCCATCACGATTTGCCCGACGTTGTGCATTACGCCGCCGACAATGCTGACCGTGACCGGGTGCATCCACTTCATGCGCGAAAGGAGACACATGCTTGCCAGCGACAGCACACCGCCGGCCAGTGCGTACGGCAGCGCCGCCACGCCGCCTAAAAACAGCGAGGACAGCACCACTTTCAGCAGCATCAGCACCCACGCCGTCGGCAGGGACAGCATGTAGACCGCGAAAATCAGCACACCGTTGCTTAAGCCTAACTTGATGCCCGGCACGCCCATCAGCGGCGGAAACAGGCTCTCTACCCAGCTCAGCACCAGCATCAGCGTCAGCAGCACACTGCACAGCGCAAGCTGCTTTGTGGTGATTCGCTGCTTATTCATTTGCTGCGTCCTCCTGCACGGTCGTCAGCCAGTCCATCAATTCGTCGCGGCTGTACAGCTGGAGCGTCACCTGATTCGGCAGACAGATAATCATGTTGCCCAGAATGCGTGTGTCCTTGTTTTCCAGCGTCACTTCGCCCTGCTCCACGCAATCCTGATTGTCGCAGTTCGCCTCGTGCATGTCGATGCTTGTCGGGGTGACATGGACGATGTTGATGCAGTCGCCGTGGCGGAGGCGATAATAGCCCTCTTCGGTCAGCGGAATCGGCTGATACGTTTTGTCACCGACGGTGACGACGAGAAATGCTTTCACCTGCGACAGGTCGGGGGTGGCGGTGGCTTCGGGGGCGTCCGTGACTTCCGGCGCGGCAGCCGCTTCCGGTGCCGCGGTGATTTCGGGGGTCGCCGCTGCCTCCGGTGTGCTGGTCGCAAGCTCTGTCGGCGCTTCGGTCGGCGCATCCGTTGCGGTCAGGGGCAGCAAAGGCGCATTGGCGTCTACATTCGCGGGCGCGTTCCTCCGCAGCACAACCATCAGCACCGCCACAATCAGCAGCAGCGCTGCCACAATCAGCACATTGCACCACAGGCCATTCCGCTTCGCCTTGGGATTCGTTTCCTTCTTCATACCCGCTCCGCACAATCCTTTCGTTATTGAGTATCCCCATCATACAACGCCGAGTCGGATTCGTCAAGGGGCGCGCGCAGGTGTTACAAACTTGTCACAAAGCGGCGAATCCATCCCGCCGCCATCAGGCGCTTTTGCCCATTTTGTTGGAAGCGGAACGCATTAGTCCGCGCCGCCCCATGGCAACGAAACCGACAATATCCGCAATCAGCCAGCCCGCCGGAATTGCCAGCCAAATCGCCATCATGCCGAAATGCGGCGCGAAGGCGTAGGACAGCACAACGCGCAGCCCAAGCGAAAGCACCGTCAGGACGATGCTCATGCCCGCCTGCTCCAAACCGCGGAAAATGGCATAAAGCAGGAACAGAAAGCCGATGCCGATGTAGCACAGCCCCTCGGTGCGCAGGTACGTTACGCCGATGGAAAGAGACTCTGCCGATGCATTTTTGAGGAACACGAGCAGCAGCGGCTCGGCGAAAATCGCCACGAGCGCGGAGACAATCAGGCAGAAGCCGCCGGAAAGCAGGAACGCTGTGCGGATGCCGTGACGGAGGCGCTGCGGCTGATTCGCCCCCTGATTCTGGGCGACGAAGGTCGTGAAGCCGTTGCCGAAGTCCTGCGCGGGGCTGTACGCCAGCGAGTCAATCTTCACGCCGGCGGTGAATGCCGCCATCGCTGCCAGACCGAAGCTGTTCACGAGACTCTGCACACACAGGATGCCGAAATTCATGATGGACTGCTGAATGCTGGTCATGGCAGAGACGGAGAAGATGCGCCTGAACAGCGCATGGTCGGGGCGCAGGTCGTGCTGCGAGGGCGTCAGCGCCGGAACGCGGAAGAGCACATATCCCAAGCACAGGAAACCGGACAGTACTTGCGAAATCAGCGTCGCGACGGCAGCGCCCGCCACGCCCCACGGCAGCACCGCCACGAACAGAAAGTCCAGCGCGACGTTCGTCAGCGACGAAATCAGCAGGAAAACCAGCGGCGCGGTTGAATTGCCAACGGCGCGGAGCATACACGCTCCGAAGTTATACAGGAACGTCGGAATGATACCGATGAACACAATCAAGAGGTAGCGGGAGAGATCGCCCTGCGCTTCAGGCGGAATGCGCAGGAGCGCCATCATGACGGGCAGGAGCGTGTAGGACAGGATGGTCAGCAGCGCCGATACGCCCGCAATCAGCACAAACGCATTGCCGACCGCCTTGCGCACGCCGGCATCGTCTTTCTGCCCGAAAAGCTGGCTGACAACTACGCCGCTGCCCATGCACAGCCCGGTGACGATGCTCGTGAGCAGAATCATGACGGAAAACGCGCTGCCAACGGCGGCAAGGGCGATTTCACCGCAGTATCGCCCGACGACGAAGGTGTCCACAAGGTTATAAAGCTGCTGGAGCAGATTGCCTGCCATCAGCGGCAGAGAAAAACGGAGCAGTCCGCGGAAAATCGAACCATGGGTCAGGTCAACATTCATAATGCGGGAATTCTCCTTTCATTTCACAGGATAGTATAGGCGAAAAAAAGGGAAACGTCAAGCATGGCGCAAAGGCAGAGAAATCAAGGGAAAAGAACGAAAATACACAAAAAAAACAATTTCCATGCGAAAACGATTTCACGGCGTTACATCAAGGGATTGCTGTGCAAGTGGGGAATTTTGCAGGAAGATTGGTCAAAAATTGCAAGCGGCAGACACTTGACAAGGAAGCGGCAATTCCCCTATAATAGATGCAACGTATCATTTGCATCGTGTCATCTGGTACGAAATGAATTGGAGGGGTTAGACCATGAAGAAGATTCTCTCTCTGGTCCTGTCTGCGTGCATGATGCTGAGTGCGGCTGCGCTGGCAGAAGGCACGTTCACGCCTGCTGATTCCTACGATGTCGGTGAGCGCGTGTACAACGCGGGCACTGTCACGCTGGAAAAGAGCGAGGGGAGCGCGCAGACGGTTTCTACCGATCAGTATGTCGGCGAAGCTGGCAAGGACTACACCGATGAAAAGGTGTACACCTACAACAGCTACACTCCCGGCATTAACTCTTCTCTGAACTGGGACCCGCTCTCCTGGGAAACGAACGAAGACACTGATATTTTGAACAATGTCAGCTCTGGTTTCTACACCTTCGTTCTGAATTCCGAAAAGAATGGCTACTCCGTCATGCCCGAACTGGCTGCTGAAATGCCGGTGGACGTGACTGCTGAGTATGTCGGTCAGTACGGCGTGAAGGAAGGCGAGACCGCCAAGGCTTGGCGTATCGCGCTGAACAAGCTCGCCAAGTGGGAAGATGGCACCCCCATCACCGCTGATGACTATGTGTACTCTATGCAGCAGCTGCTCAACCCGAAGATGCTGAATCGCCGCGCTGACAGCTACTATGCTGGTGAGTTCGTCATCTACAACGCGAAGAACTACCTCTACGCGGGCAAGACGACTTATGACCTGATTGCAGACACTGCCGAGAACCTCGTTGCCGCCGGCACCGATGTGTACCTCGACATGAGCGCTTGGGGCATGGTCGGCGCGCTGGACGCGGAGGGCAATCCCGCGCCGCAGTATGTGAACATTGCGGACGACACGATGTACCGCGATGCCTCTGTTGAAGACGAAACCGCTGCTGAAGCGTGGGTCTCCGCAAAGTACCTGTTTGACAACTACTTCGCCGCGGGTCAGCAGTATGAGTCCATGCAGGCTCAGTACCTGTACACCGCCAGCGTGGCGAATGCCGCGACGTGGGACGAGGTTGGCTTCAAGAAGGTTGACGATTACACCGTTGACTTCATCCTGGCTAACCCCGTGAACGAAGCGAACTTCTATGTGCCCTACACCCTGTCTTCCTCCTACCTGGTCTACAAGCCCGTTTACGAAGCCTGCAAGACCTTCTACAAGGACGGCAAGGAAGTTGCCACCGAGGAAGAAGCGGACGAAGTGAAGACCAGCTACGGCCGTTCCGTGGAGAACACGGTTTCCTACGGCCCGTACAAGCTGTCTTCCTTCGAACTGGACAAGGAATACACCCTGACCCGCAATGACAACTGGTATGGCTATCATGACGGCAACCACGTCGGCCAGTATCAGACGGACAACTACAAGGTGACCTGCATTGCCGACCACGCGACCCAGGTGCTGGCGTTCGAAAAGGGCGAGATTGATGGCATCGCTCTGCAGGCGGACGACCTGAAGAAGTACGGCAACAGCAAGTACATCAAGTACGGCCCGAACAACGGCTACACCACCAAGCTGACCATGAACACCGACTATGAGAAGCTGCTGTCTCACGGCACCAATAGTCAGGTTCTGGTGATCCCGGAATTCCGTCAGGCGATTTCTTACTCCTATGACCGTAAGGAATTTGCTTCCTCCTTCACCGCGGCTGGCACGGCTGGCTTTGGCCTGATCAACGAACTGTACTGCTACGACCCCTTCACCGGCGCGCTGTATCGTGACAGCGAACCCGCGAAGGCAGTCCTCTGCCGTCTGTTCGACCTGACCTGGGGAGAGGGCGGCGACTACGACACCCTCGACGAAGCGTACGAAGCCATGACCGGCTACGAGGTCGAAAAGGCGCGCGCGCTGATGGCGGTTGCGTATGACAAGGCTGTTGCTGCCGGCATCTATGATGGCACCAGCGACATCAAGATTGACCTGCGCGTGTACCAGAGCGACGCTATCTACGTCAACATGTTCAACTACCTGAACGCCGCGCTGAAGAACGCTTGCGTTGGCACGCCGTTTGAAGGCAAGGTCGAAATGACCATGACCGTGGACACCGACTACTACGAAACCATGCAGTCCGGCAACGCGGACATGATCTTCACCACTTGGGGCGGCGCGACGATGGCTCCCTTCGGCGTGTTCGGCAACTGCTACACCGACGATGCGTACGGCAAAGGCAACCAGAACGAATACGGCTATGACACCACCACCATCGACATTGTTTACAATGTGGAAGGCGTTGGCGAAATCACCGACACCCTGCAGAACTGGGCGAACTGGTGCAACAGCCAGAACGTCCCGTCCATCGAGGAAAAGCTGGGCAAGTTCGCTGATTACACCTACGACACTCGTTTGCAGTTTGCGACCGCTGTCGAAGGCGCGTTCATGAACTGGTATCCCTGCTCCTCCATCTACTACCGCAACAGCGCGAGCATGAACTCCCAGAAGGTGAACACCGTTGTTGATACCTACGTTACGCTGATCGGCTTCGGCGGTATTCAGTACATGACGTACAACTACGATGACGCTGAGTGGGCGGACTACATCGCCAACAACACCCTGGAATACTAATTCAAGGCGCACATTTGCCGTGATTCTCTGAAACTCGGCACGGGCATGGGGGCCTTTTGACCCCCATGCCCGATGTGCGTGTTAAAAACCGGTTGATTTTCGGGCGTTTCTTAAGGGGACGCTATGATTCCAAAGAGAAAAGTACAGAATAGTGATTCCTTAAGAAATGCCCAATAGGGATTCAATCCAGTCAGGCAAGCCCAGTCCGCGGTGATGCGCACCTCCAGCCGCATCCTCCGCGACCCGTCACGGGTGGGGCGACGCACCCTGACGGCCGGAAGCGGAGGGGCAGCAGGGTTTCCCGCCCCTTTCGCTCAATATGAAAAACGGAGGTAACGTGGAATGTCCAAAAATGGTATGACACGATACATCATCAAGCGTGTCCTGTACATGTTCCTGGTGCTGTTCATCATCATGACCATGTGCTTTATCCTGATTAAGCTGCTGCCGCTGCCCGCCGTCCGCGAAATGGGCCGCGACATCAACCTCGTGCTCGCCAAGCGCGAAAAGATGGGCTACAACAAGCCGATCATGGTGCAGTACTTCCTGTACCTGAAGAGCATCCTGACCGAATGGGACTGGGGCGTCGGCGAGCAGATGTATGAAGGCATGGGCGTGTGGGATGTCATGATGCAGAAGCTGCCCTACACGGTGCTGGTGAACCTGTATTCTATCCTGCTTGCGATCCCGCTGGGTCTTGCTTTCGGCATCTATGCGGCGCTGAAGAAGAACAAGTGGCAGGATAACTTCATTTCCACCATGGTCATGGTCTTCATCTCGGTGCCAAGCTATGTGTACGCCTTCCTGGTGCAGTACTTCCTGTGCTTCAAGCTCGGCTGGTTCCCCTTGCAGGCGGCAAGTTTGTCACAGGCGGGCGGGTCACTGTTCAGCTGGACAATGTTCGTATCGTTGATTCCGGCAGTGCTGTCGCTGGGCTTCGGCGTTGTGGCAGGCTTGACGCGCTACACCCGTGCGGAGCTGAGCGAGGTGCTGACCGGTGACTACATGCTGCTGGCGCGCACGAAAGGTCTGACCAAGGCACAGGCAATTTCCCGTCACGCGCTGCGCAACGCAATGGTCGTCATCCTGCCGATGATTATTGGTGAATTCATCGGTATTCTGGGCGGCTCGATGATTATCGAAAACATCTTCGGCATTCCCGGCATCGGCAACCTGTACATCAACTCCATCAATGTCCGCGATTATAATTTCTTCATGGCGCTGAACGTGTTCTATACGGCAATCGGCCTGGTTTCGGGCATTGTCATTGACATCAGCTACGGGTTTATTGACCCGCGCATCAGAATGGGGTCGAAGAAATGATGGAAAAGAATCTGTATCCGGAAATCCCGAAGGAAAAGTTTGCGTTTATTCACAAGGATGAGCGCATCCATGACGAAAAGCTGCAGACCAAGTCCATCAGCTATCTGGGCGACGCGTGGCTGCGCTTCCGCAAGAACAAGTCCTCCGTTGTGGCGTTCTGCCTGATTGTGTTCCTGCTGCTGTTTGCCATCATCACGCCGTTTGTCTCGCCGTACACGGTGCAGTTCCGCGACGGCTACTACAAGTCGGTGCTGCCGAAGAACACGCTGTTTGAAAACGCGGGTTTCTGGGATGGCGCGCGCAAGGAAAAGGTCAGCGAAATCGGCTACCATTACTACAACGCCATCGGTCAGGAAACGGGCGTGCCGGTCGTGAAGAAGGAATATGACCACTATACTGATTCAAACGGCGTGACGTACTACAACCTGCGTGTGGACTCCTACGCGCTGGTTGGCTTCGCGTATGTCAACCTGAGCGAAACGGAATACAACAACCTGATGGCGTATCAGAACGAGAAGGACATTCAGGTCATCTACCCGCTGCAGAAGACCCACAATTCGCAGTACATGATGGGCAACGGCGGCGCGAACTTCTGGTACCAGCTCAAGGACGAGAGCGTGAACACCAACGGTGATCCGGCGCTGGATGAAAACGGCAGCCTGATTCCGAACTACCTCACGTCCGACAACCCGAACAAGGCGAACTACAACAGCAAGCGCATTGCCGGCGACGACGGCGCGGATGGGCAGTGGTACACCTACGCCCAGAAGAACCAGACGGGCTACCGCGTGCGTGTGCACTATCTGGAGTACTTCCGCTATGTCAACGGCTATGAACCCACGTTCATTTTCGGCACGAACAACTACGGGCAGGATATTTTCACCTGCCTGGCAGTCGGCGCGCGCTTGAGCTTCCTGCTGTCCATCGTCGTGGCGAGCATCAACTTCATCCTCGGCGTGCTGTACGGCTCCATCGAGGGCTACTACGGCGGCGCGGTCGACATGGTGATGGAGCGTATCTCCGACGTGCTGAACAGCGTGCCGTTCATGGTCGTCGCAACCCTGTTCCAGCTGCACTTGGCGGAAAAGGTGGGCGTGCTGCCATCCCTGCTGTTCGCTTTCGTCTTGACCGGCTGGGTTGGTACGGCGGCGCGCGTGCGTACGCAGTTCTACCGCTTCAAGGGTCAGGAATACGTCTTGGCGGCGCGCACACTGGGCGCATCCGACGCTCGCTTGATTTTCAAGCACATCTTCCCGAACAGCCTGGGCACCATCGTGACCGGCGCGGTCATGACCATCCCCGGTGTCATTTTCTCCGAATCCA
>ENA-UEYD01001057-UEYD01001057.1-human-gut-metagenome-genome-assembly--contig:-NODE-1057-length-21944-cov-5.660950_pt1 | contig 21944 bp, 13 predicted proteins | sample MGYA00242907_ERZ507875 | MGnify/ENA primary metagenome ERZ507875 (study PRJEB26167, sample SAMN06115506) | human gut metagenome | host: Homo sapiens | place: China:Shandong | collected 2015-08-07...
TATTGATGATAACCGTAGTCATGTGATTGATGCGGGAGAAAATAGCAAGATAATCTTTGAGATTATGAATGAAGGACGGAACCCTGTCTATAATATTGTCCCCTTGGTAGAAACAGTGGGCAAGGTGAAGCATCTCGGCATTTCTCCTTCTGTGATGATAGAGGAAATCCTTCCGGGGGAAGGTATTCGTTACACCGCTTCCATTCATGCAGGCGAGAAACTGAAAGACGGTGAGGTAACATTTCGTGTAGCGGTGGCGGATGAGAACGGAATAATTTGCGATTCGCAGGAATTTACCCTGCCTACACAGCGCTGAGACTAGAAATCAACACAATTATATTGGGTTTTATATAGCGACGGTATAGGGTCGGAATAGCGTAGCTATCCGGTCTCTATACCGTTGCTATTTGTATGCGATAGCGTCACTCTGTTGATACAGAAATAAAGTATGCCATTGGCAGGGTCGGAGTAAATGAAATCTCGCAGGATGTTTCACTTGCTATTTGCCAACAGGATGAGTTGTCTCAATATATGGATCGTAATTTGATGTCACCACAAGAAATTCATAAAATGGAGACGCTGAAAGAAGACGATAATCCTGTAATATTGAAATATTATTTGAAATGATGAAGTTTCCCAGTTGGGGAATAATGCCGATTGCTGGATAATGAAATATTAAGATAAGTAGTTTGCTTGGATGTACATGGAAAAAGAGGTATGAATGGCTAAAAATAGTTTTTAATATCGTCCGTTGGTTTTTGCAAATTATTACCTTTGCGCTATTCAAACAGATAAATAAGTCACGTGATGAGATTAATGAGAAAACAAAATGTCATGATTGTACCTATGAAGGTATCTAGGTGGAGTATATCAGTGTGGATTACGGACCTAAAAAATAGTATTGGTTTCCTATTTTTCCTTTTAATTTTCCTATCTTGTGGTACAAAGCATACGAAGTATGGAGACAATGGGGTGTATCCGAGGATGTGCTTTGCGCCGGAAACGACCAAGTATTGAAATTCTTGGAAGATGTTTATGGTGAATTGATTGAAATCTTCCCATCACAATATATTCATGTAGGGGGCGACGAATGCCCGAAAGTAAGATGGGAAAAATGTCCGAAGTGCCAGGCACGTATCAAAGCATTGGGATTGAAGTCAGATCAGAGCCACAGCAAAGAAGAACGTTTGCAGAGCTTTGTCATCAACCATATTGAGAAATTCCTGAACGACCACGGACGTCAAATCATCGGTTGGGATGAAATCCTCGAAGGCGGACTTGCTCCGAATGCTACCGTGATGTCATGGCGTGGTGAGAAAGGTGGTATCGAAGCTGCGAAGCAGAAACACGATGTCATCATGACACCGAACACCTATCTGTATTTCGACTACTACCAAGCTAAAGACATCGAAAACGAACCGTTCGGTATCGGTGGTTATCTGCCGATGGAAAGAGTGTATAGCTACGAGCCGATGCCGGCTTCTCTTACTCCGGAAGAACAGAAATACATCAAGGGAGTGCAAGCCAACCTCTGGACAGAATACATCGCTACCTTCCCGCATGCACAGTACATGGTATTGCCTCGTTGGGCTGCTTTGTGTGAAATTCAGTGGTCCAGCCCCGAAAAGAAAAACTATGCCGACTTCCTGTCCCGTCTTCCACAACTGATTAAGTGGTACGATGCAGAAGGATACAATTACGCTAAACACGTATTTGACGTACAAGCCGAGTTTGACCCGAATCCGGCAGAAGGAACAATGGACGTTACCCTGTCTACCATCGACGGTGCCCCTGTTTACTATACATTAGACGGCACAGAACCTACTGCCGCTTCCTCCGTTTATGAAGGAGTATTGAAAATCAAGGAAAATGTAACCCTGTCCGCCAAAGCCATTCGTCCCAACGGCGAAAGCAAGATAGTGACAGAGAAGATTGATTTCAGCAAATCCAGCATGAAGCCGATTGTAGCTAATCAGCCTATCAATGAACAATACCTGTTCAAAGGAGCTTCCACTTTGATAGATGGTCTGAAAGGAAATAGCAGCTATAAGTCAGGCCGTTGGATCGCTTTCAACGGAAACGACATGGATATGACTATCGACCTCCAGCAACCTACTGAAATCTCAAGCGTGGCAATCTCTACCAATGTAGCAAAAGGGGACTGGGTATTTGATGCCAGAAACCTGTCCGTAGAAACTTCAGATGATGGCAAGACCTTCAAAAAGATTGCTTCCGAAGAATATCCGGAGATGAAAGAGACAGACAAAGACGGAATCGTTGAGCACAAACTAACCTTTGCTCCTGTGACCACCCAATACGTGAGAGTCATTGCTTCACCGGAGAAATCACTTCCGGCATGGCATGGAGGAAAAGGTAAAAAGGCATTTTTATTTGTAGACGAAATCAAAATTGATTAATGAATATAAGAAAAGAATACCCTAAAGTTTGTCTTTTCTTATGGATATTGGGGATGTGCTTCCATGCACATCCCATTCTGGCACAGTCCGTCATACCTGTCCCATTAAAAATGGAGCAGGGGACGGGCTCTTTTTTACTGTCAGAAAAGACTAAACTTTATACAAACCTGCAAGGTGGAGAAGCGGAACTCTGGGAGAATTACCTGAAAGCATTACCTGTTCAGCTGAAAGAAGCGAGAATGAAAGACAGGAAACAGATGCTTTTCTTATTGATAACCCCCAAGACTACCCAGTTGCCGTCACCGGAAAGCTATACACTCTCCGTCACCTCTCAACGAATCGAGATCCGGGCAACTTCGGGAGCCGGATTATTCTATGGAATGCAAACCCTGTTACAGCTGATGCAACCGGCAAGCACAGGCAGCTATTCCGTACCCTCTGTCGAGATAGAAGACACCCCTCGTTTTGCTTATCGCGGACTGATGCTGGACGTATCCCGTCATTTCTCTACCAAAGAGTTTATAAAGAAGCAGATAGACGCATTGGCATATTACAAAATCAACCGTTTGCACCTGCACCTGACCGATGCGGCAGGCTGGCGGCTTGAAATCAAGAAATACCCTTTACTGACCGATTTTGCAGCCTGGCGTACAGACCCCACCTGGAAGAAATGGTGGAACGGCGGACGTAAATACCTCCGTTACGATGAACCCGGAGCTTCCGGCGGCTATTACACCCAGGACGATATTCGTGAAATACTGGAATATGCCCGTCAGCATTACATCACGGTGATTCCGGAGATTGAAATGCCTTCCCATTCGGAAGAAGTGCTGGCTGCCTACCCGCAGCTATCCTGTTCGGGAGAACCTTACAAGAACTCCGATTTCTGTGTCGGTAATGAAGAAACTTTCACCTTTCTGGAGAATGTACTGACGGAAGTCATGGAACTTTTCCCTTCCGAATACATTCATGTAGGAGGTGATGAGGCCGGCAAATCGGCTTGGAAGACCTGTCCGAAATGTCAGAAGAGAATGAAAGACGAGCATCTGGCCAATGTAGACGAGCTGCAAAGCTATCTGATACACCGTATCGAAAAGTTCCTCAACAATCACGGACGCCGTCTCTTGGGATGGGACGAGATTCTGCAAGGAGGTATCGCGCCCAATGCAACCGTTATGTCGTGGCGTGGAGAAGAGGGTGGTATTGCTGCCGTCACCTCCGGCCATCATGCCATCATGACACCGGGTGCATACTGTTATCTGGACAGCTATCAGGACGCCCCGTACTCCCAGCCGGAAGCTATCGGTGGCTACCTGCCATTGAAGAAAGTATATGCCTACGATCCTGTCCCCGCTTCCTTAACTGCGGAGCAGGCAAAGTTAGTCTATGGTGTGCAGGGTAACCTATGGGTGGAATATATCCCCACTCCCGAACACGTGGAATATATGATTTATCCCCGTATGCTGGCATTGGCGGAAGTAGCCTGGTCGGCTCCGGAACGTAAGTCGTGGCCCGATTTCCATACCCGCGCACTGTCAGCAGTGGCCGATTTACAGAAAAAAGGATACCATCCTTTCGATTTGAGCAAAGAAATCGGCAGCCGTCCCGAATCTCTTCAACCAGTCAGCCATTTGGCGCTCGGTAAAAAAGTGACCTATAACTCCTCCTATAGCCCCCATTATCCCGCACAAGGCAACACAGCCCTGACAGACGGCATACGTGGTGACTGGACTTACGGTGATGGTTCATGGCAAGGATTTATCTCGGACAACCGTCTCGATGTGACGATTGATATGGAAAAAGAAACCCCTATCCATTCCATCACCGCCGCTTTTATGCAAGTGGTCGGCGCGGAAGTATTCCTGCCGGAGACAGTGATTATTTCCATTTCCGATGATGGAATAAACTTCACGGAGCTGCAAAAACAACACTTTGAAGTAAGTAAAGAAACACCCATCCGTTTTACGGATATTTCATGGCAGGGAGAAGCAAAAGGAAGATACGTACGTTATCAGGCACAGGCCGGAAGCGAACTCGGAGGCTGGATATTTACGGATGAGATAATCGTGAAATAGACATTGTCAATATCATTTATGAATAAAAGAGGGAATCTACTCAACCAGATTCCCTCTTTTATTGTTATATTTGTATTATTACCTTAAAAACTAAGAATATGGTACAACACGCTAGACTCATTTTCTACAGCCTTCTTCTTCTGGTAATCCCGTGCGAGAGCACCTTGGCGCAGAAGATCCCCGTCACGCCCATAGACTCATTGATAACTGTTGGATATGCCACCGGAAGTTTGAAAACCCTCTCCGGTTCCGTAGAGAAGATTACGGAGACACAGATGAATAAAGACCAGATAACGAACCCTTTGGAAGCAATCCGCGGACGTGTGCCGGGCTTGACCATCCAACGCGGGTCAAATGGTCCGGCAGCCTTGGATGCAGTACGCCTGCGGGGAACTACCTCACTGACCAGTGGCAATGACCCTTTGATAATCGTCGACGGAGTATTTGGTGACTTGAGTATGCTCACCTCCATTTACCCTACGGATATTGAGAGTTTCACCATTCTGAAAGACGCTTCCGAAACCGCACAATACGGTTCACGAGGAGCTTCCGGTGTGATCGAGGTCACCACTAAAAAAGGAATGAGCGGCAGAACACAAGTAGCCTACAACGGTAGCTTCGGAATTTCCACCGTCTACAAGAATCTGAAAATGCTGTCCGGCGATGAGTACCGCCGTGTCGCTTCGGAACGCGGGATTTCCATTCTGGACAAAGGAAATAATACCGATTTTCAGAAAGAGATTGAACAGACAGGACTACAACAAAACCATCACATCGCCTTTTATGGCGGTTCCAGTGAGTCCAGCTATCGCGTTTCTCTTGGTTTCATGGATCGTCAGGGAGTGATTCTGAATGAAGACATGAAAAACTTCACTTCGAATATGAACATGAATCAGAAAATGTTCGACGGCTTCCTGAACTGCGAGCTGGGAATGTTCGGCTCCATTCAGAAGAATCATAATCTGGTGGATTATCAGAAAACGTTCTATTCGGCAGCCACATTCAACCCCACCTATCCCAACCATAAAGACCCCGTCACCAATTCTTGGGACGGAATAACGACCGCCAGTCAAATCACCAATCCATTGGCATGGATGGAAGTGCAGGACGATGATGCCACTTCGCACATCAGCACGCATGCCCGTCTGACTTTCAATCTACTGGAAGGGCTGAAACTTAACCTCTTCGGTGCCTATACCTATAATATCGTGGAAAATTCGCAATACCTTCCCACTTCCGTCTGGGCGAACGGCCAGGCTTACAAAGGAACCAAAAAGCGAGAATCCTTGCTGGGCAACATGATGCTGACCTATAAGAAAAACTGGAAAAAACATTTCTTTGACGTGCTGGCACTTGCCGAACTTCAAAAAGAAACCTACACGGGATATTATACAACAGTAAGCAATTTCAGCACCGACAAATTCGGGTATAATAATCTTCAGGCAGGCGCACTCCGTTTGTGGGAAGGCACTAATTCTTACTACGACCAACCCCGTCTGGCATCCTTCATGGGACGTTTCAACTATACCTACGCCGACCGCTACGTACTGACGCTGAACGCCCGTACAGATGCTTCCTCCAAATTCGGGGCGAACCACAAATGGGGATTCTTCCCCTCCGCATCTGCCGCATGGGTGATTAGTGAAGAAGAATTTATGAAGCAGTTGCCGATAGTGGATAATCTGAAATTCCGTATTGGCTACGGTCTGGCAGGTAATCAGAGCGGGATTGACTCATACACTACATTGAATCTTGTAAAGCCGAACGGTGTAGTCCCCGTCGGAAACTCCGCCGTCGTATCTTTAGGAGACTTACGGAACACGAATCCCGACCTGAAATGGGAAGTGAAACATACCTTTAATACCGGTATCGACGTAGCTCTTTTCGGCAACCGCCTGCTGCTTTCCGCCAACTATTACAACTCCCGAACCACAGACATGCTTTACCTTTACAACGTAAGCGTACCGCCTTTCACCTATAACACCTTGCTTGCCAACATCGGTTCCATGCGCAACTGGGGTACGGAAATCGCCATCGGCATCACCCCCTTGAAGACCAAGGATATGGAACTGAATATCAATGCCAATATCACTTTCCAGCGCAACAAACTGCTCTCATTAAGCGGTATGTACAACGGCGAAATGCTTTCTGCTCCCGAATATAAAAGTCTTGCTGGCCTCGACGGAGCCGGCTTTCATGGAGGATACAACCACATCGTATATCAGATGGTGGGTCAACCGTTGGGCGTGTTCTATCTTCCCCACAGTACGGGACTGGAATCCGACGGAAACGGCGGATACACGTATGGCATCGCCGATCTGAATGGCGGAGGTGTCAGCCTTGAAGATGGTGAAGACCGCTACGTGGCAGGACAAGCCGTACCTAAAACGATTCTTGGCTCCAACATCAGTTTCCGCTACAAGCGTTTCGACCTGTCTTTGCAGATTAACGGAGCTTTCGGACATAAAATTTACAACGGAACCTCCCTGACCTATATGAACATGAATATATTTCCCGACTATAACGTAATGAAGAAAGCCCCGAAACAGAACATCAAGGATCAAACCGCCACCGACTATTGGTTGGAAAAGGGAGATTATGTCAACTTCGACTATGTGACGCTGGGTTGGAACGTGCCGATTGAGAAAGTGCAGAAACTGAAGAAATATGTCCGTTCCCTGCGTCTGGCATTTACAGTCAACAACCTGGCAACCATTTCCGGTTATTCGGGACTTTCACCCATGATTAACAGTTCAACAGTGAACTCCACTTTAGGCGTGGATGATAAACGGGGATATCCGTTAGCGCGGACGTACACACTGGGATTGAGTATTAACTTTTAATGGAGGAGGAGATGATGAAACAATATATGAAAAATAAAAGTCTTTTTTTGCAGAAAGAAGAACTGCTTTCAAGGATAGCGGAACTGTTTTCAAAGAAGATCTTACGTCCTTCGGGAGTGCTGGTATTCCTTCTTATAACGTGCCTGGGTTTATTCTCATGTAGTAAGTTTTTGGAGGAAAATCCGAAAGATAAGTTACCCGAAGATGACGTTTACAATACAATCTCGGAAGTATATCTCAATGCAGTAGCTTCGCTTTATACATACGTAGGCGGTTATAGTGATAGTCAGGGATTGCAGGGAACGGGTAGGGGAGTCTACGACCTGAACACCTTTACCTCCGACGAAGCCATTATCCCCACCCGTGGAGGTGACTGGTATGACGGTGGTTTTTGGCAAGGACTTTACCTGCACGATTGGGGAATAGAGAATGATGCCATTCAGGCTACATGGGAATATCTCTATAAAGTCGTCATGTTAAGTAACAAATCACTGGAACGGATAGACAAATTCGCCGAAACTCATTCCGCTACGGAACTGCCGGCATACCGTGCCGAAGTACGTGCCATGCGGGCTATGTATTATTATTACCTGATGGATTTGTTCGGACGCATCCCGCTAGTTCAATCCTCTTCCGTAGCAATGAAAGATGTAGTGCAAAGTGAACGAAAAACGGTCTTTGACTTTGTTGTCAAGGAATTGCAAGAGGCGGCTCCTTTGTTGAGCGATGCACATAGCAACCAGTCCGGCCCTTACTATGGCCGTATCACTCGCCCCGTGGTAACTTTCCTACTGGCCAAACTGGCTTTGAACTCCGAAGTTTATACAGACAATGATTGGACGGACGGACAACGCCCGGATGGAAAAAATATAAAGTTCACAGTGAACGGCAGCGAACTAAATGCCTGGGAAACAGTCATCTACTATTGTGACCAACTCAAGACTATGGGCTACAAACTGGAACCGGAATACGAAACGAATTTCTCTATATTCAACGAACCGTCCGTAGAGAATGTCTTCACTATCCCGATGAACAAAACTCTGTACACCAACCAGATGCAATATCTCTTCCGTTCCCGGCACTATAATCACGCCAAGGCTTACGGACTAAGCGGTGAGAACGGTCCCAGCGCCACCATTGAAGCCCTCGAAACTTTCGGTTATGAAACCGCGGAACAAGATCCCCGTTTTGATATTTGCTATTTTGCAGGAATTGTCCACGACCTGAAAGGAAACATAATCAAACTGGATAATGGAACGGTACTGGAATATCTGCCCTGGAAAGTATCTCTGGATATAACAGATACCCCATACGAACAAACCGCAGGAGCCCGCATGAAAAAGTATGAAGTTGATCCGACTGCCACAAAAGACGGTAAGTTGATGGAGAATGACATTGTATTGTTCCGCTATGCAGACGCTTTGTTGATGAAGAGTGAAGCGAAAGTCCGGAACGGAGCAAACGGAGATGAAGAACTCAATGAAGTTCGTAGCCGTGTCAACGCTTCTCCCCGCACTGCCACTTTAGAGAATATCCTTGCCGAACGTCAGCTGGAACTGGCTTGGGAAGGATGGAGACGACAGGACTTAGTCCGCTTCGGGAAGTTTACAAGAGCTTACAGCAGCCGTCCGCAACTACCGGATGAGGCAAGTGGATATACAACTGTATTCCCTATACCGGAGAAAATACGGGTGATGAATGAGAGGTTGAAACAGAATCCGGGGTATTAGGAAGAAATCATAGTGAAAATATGAATACTTCTTTTGGTAGTGTTCATATAATTACTATATTTGTGCAGTAATTAAGTCCAAAGCATTATGAGTTACAAATCAGTTAAAGACGTTGTAACTATGTTGCAAGAGAACGGTTTTGTTCTAAGGAGTCAGAAGGGTAGTCACATGAAGTTTGAGAAAGACGGCAAAGTGGTTATTGTACCGAATCACAATAGCAAAGGCGTTGAGAAAGGCACTTATTACAGCATTTTGAGACAAGCGGGGCTGAAATAAGTCCCCCTTGTTTTCATGATTTAAAAATAGGAGGTAATATGAAAACAGTAGAAGTTATCGTCGAACATGCAGGAAAGAATCTCAGTGCTTATATCGAAGGTGCCCCGTTGCTGCCGATTGATGCAGCCACGGTTATCACTGTGGGTAATGATATGCGGGAAATTGAGGATAATATGAAGGAGGCTATTGAACTGTATCTGGAGGATAATCCTGATCCTTGCGAATTGTTATCTGGGGAGTTTGATTTGAAGTTCAAGATTGATGCTGCTACCTTTATTAACTATTATAGCAATATCTTTACCAAAGCTGCGCTAAGTCGTATCACGGGAATCAATGAACGTCAGTTATGGCATTATGCAGCTGGAGTTCATAAACCTCGCAGGCAGCAATTGGAAAAAATACAGAAAGGTATTCAAGCGTTGACGAAAGAGTTATCTGCAATTAATTTGCTTTAGAATACAGACTACCTAAAATATAAAGAAACACTATATTGCATTGATGAATTCTTGTAGAATGGTGTGCTATCGAAGTGAGGAGGCTATTTTTGCCTCCTTTTATTTTCCTCAAACATCTCCTCTCATCTACTTTTCTTGTCTATAAAAGGAGAAGTCTATCTTCAGAATATCAGCTGTTTATCTCTTTTTAATTTCTATTTTCGTCTACTTTACCCATCTACCCAGATCACTCCCCCTAAAAGTAATGCTTTAACTTTGCCGTAGAAATTAAAGTTAACAATAGATTTTCTTTGGGTATTGGTTTTTATCAGGTAAACAGGTTACACGAGGATTATAGAAAAAAGTCTGTGCTGTGTGCGGGCGAACAGAGATTCGCCCCTACAGGTACAGAGGTAAGAGAAAATTATTTTTTTATTAATTATAATAATAACCTTATGAAAAACATTTTTAGACTTGTCAAGGGACTTCTCCCTTTGTTGGGATTACTACTATCCCTGTCGCTTTCAGCACAAGACATCGTGGTGAAAGGGCATGTGAAGGATGCTACCGGTGAATCGGTTATCGGAGCTAACATTCTTATTAAAGGTACTTCTATAGGTACTATTTCCGATGTGGACGGCAATTTTACACTGAAGGCGGCTACCGGAAATGTACTTACCGTCACCTGTATCGGTTATAAAGGACAGGAAATCACCGTGACAGACAAACCTCTCATTGTAGTTACCATGCAGGAAGACAGTGAGTTACTGGACGAAGTTGTAGTCATCGGCTACGGACAGGTGAAGAAAGGCGACGTGACCGGATCTTTGCTGACCGTGAAACCGGATGAGCTGAACAAAGGTAAGCAATTGACTGCTGAAGATGCTCTGGTGGGTAAAGTTGCCGGTGTGAATATCGTGCCGGGCAATGGTGCACCGGGTAGCGGCGGTACCATCCGTATCCGTATGGGAGCCTCTTTGTCGGCAGATAATGATCCGCTGATTGTTATCGATGGAGTACCCGTAAGCAATACTTCTATCAGTGCCATCAATCCGAACGACATTGCTTCCTTTACAGTATTGAAGGATGCTTCTGCCACAGCTATTTACGGTTCGCGTGCTTCCAATGGTGTCATCATCATCACTACCAAGAAGGGAAGTGCTGACGGTACCTCCCGTCCCTCCTTCAACTATAACGGAAACATGACAGTAAGCAATGTATATCAGTATATGGATGTACTGTCTACTGAAGAATTCCGTCAGGCTTTTGCCGAGCATGCCAATGCTCCGGAGACTTTCAAGCTGGGCAATGCAGATGTAGACTGGCAGAAAGAAATCTATCGCGTGGCACTGGGTACGGATCATAACTTGTCCATGACCGGAGCTTTGAAGAATATGCCTTACCGTGTATCCGTAGGATATACTAACCAGAATGGTACATTGAAGAATAATAACTACGAGCGTATCAACGCCAGTGTAGGTCTGTCTCCGAAGTTCTTTGATAAACATCTTTCTGTAGATATCAACGTCAAGGGAAGTATTGAGAATAATCAACCGGTTTCAACAGGCGTGATTGGCAGTGCCATCTCTTTTGATCCTACCCGTCCTGTTTACGAAGACTATGAAGGTAATGTAGGTCTGGGATATTATACATGGATGAATGGCGGTAAACCCATCACGCTGGCCGCTGCGAATCCGGTTGCCGATCTGGAACTGGCTGACAAACTCGAAAAAACAAAACGTTCTATCGGTAACATTGCCCTCGACTACAAGGTGCACGGATTGGAAGACCTGCGCTTCAATCTGAATATGGGCTATGACATCCAGAAGAATGACAATCGTGAAAATGTGCCCGATCTTGCTCCCTCCATGTACACTGGTAATCAGAATGACGGTACGGGCAAACGCTATAAATACCATCAGACCAAGCGCAACACCTTGCTCGATTTCTATGCCAATTACGATAAGGAACTGAAAGATCATCACATCAATGTCATGGGTGGTTATGGCTGGCAACGTTTCTGGTATAAGAATAATAGTGTAACCACCGACACCGAAGGCAAAGAACTGGCTACCCCCCAGCATGCCGAAGCTGAACTTTACCTACTTTCTTTCTATGGACGTGTAAACTACTCCTGGAAACAACGCTACATGTTGACGGCTACTCTGCGTGCAGATGCTTCTTCACGTTTTTCTCCCGATAACCGTTGGGGGTATTTCCCTTCAGTTGCGGCAGCCTGGCGTGTGAACGAAGAGGCTTTCCTCTCTAACTTCAAAGCCTTGTCCGATTTGAAACTCCGTTTGAGCTACGGCCAGACCGGTCAGCAATCCATCGGTTCATACTATCAGCACCTGCCGACTTATACGGCATCTTATGACGAATCCCGCTATTACTTCGGTGATCAATGGTACACTACTTACCGTCCCAATGGCTACGATGCCAACATCAAGTGGGAGACTACCGAAACTTATAATATCGGTATCGACTATGGTTTCCTGAACAACCGCATCTCCGGTACGATTGATTACTACTGGCGTACTACCAAAGACCTGCTGAATAAGATATTCGTTCCTGCCGGAAGCAACTTTACCAATATGATTGAAACCAATATCGGTAATATGAAGAGTAAAGGTCTGGAAATCGGTATCAACGTGATTCCCGTGAAGAATAAGGATTGGGAATGGACTGTCAGCGGTAATTTTACCTGGAATACTTCCGAAATTACAAAGCTGAACACCATTGACCGTGAAGACAACTATGTGAAGACAGGTAATGCCGGTGGTACGGGTAAATATCTGCAAGTCCACATGGTAGGCGAAACTCCGAATACTTTCTACCTGTTGCAACAGGCTTATGATGATAATGGTAAGCCGCTGGATGGCAAATATATCGCAAAAGATGGTTCCGTCACCAGCAGCGAAGAAGATGCCAACAAGTACGTGACCGGCAAAAGCTCCAAAGCTCCTTACTACTGCGGTCTTTCTACCCGTCTGACATACAAGAACTGGGATTTGGGTATCAACGGACATGGAAGCTTCGGTGCTTATGTTTATAACTATGTGAAAGCCTCCGATTCTTTGGACGGACTTTATGGTGGAACCGGCGTTTCCAGCAATATTCTGCGTTCTACCCTTGAAACCGGATTTACGCAGGATCGCATCTATACCGATTACTTCCTGGAGAAAGGCGACTTCTTCCGTATCGACAACATTACGTTAGGACATACCTTCGATAAGTTGTGGAACGAAAAGACCTCTCTTCGTCTCTCTTTCACCGTGCAGAATGTATGTACACTGACAGGCTATAGCGGTCTTGACCCGGAAATCTATAGCGGCATCGATAAGAACATCTATCAGCGCCCGCGTATGTTCATGCTGGGAGTAAATCTTAATTTTTAATTCATGAAAAATCAGAAAACAATGAAAACGAAATATTTCAAGTTAGCAAGTATATGTCTGGTATCTCTCTTCCTTCTTTCTTCTTGTCTGGGAGATTTGGATACATTGCCTTTGGACGACAATGAATTGGTGGGCGAGAAGGTTTATTCTACGCCTGAGGGATACATCGGAGTATTGGCAAAGTGTTACGCCAGCCTTATCCAGACCGGACAAAAGGGTGGTGATGGCGGAAACGGCGACGTGCCGGGTATTGATGAAGGTTATAGTGGCTATACACGTGCTCTGTTCTATTTGCAAGAGGCTTGTACGGATGAGATCGTTTTCCATTCCGGCGGCAGTCATGGAAGTTTGTCACTGTTGTATATGAACTGGGACCCTTCGACAAAGATTATTTGCTATTCATATTATCGTCTGTATATGGCCATTAACTACTGTAATGAGTTCTTGCGCGAAAGTACGGAAGGAAAATTGAAAGACCGTGGCGTATACGATGCTTTGCAGGCTGAAATGCCTTATTACCGTGCCGAAGCACGCTTCATCCGTGCTTATTGCTACAGCATGATTTGCGACTTGTACGGTTCGGGTCCTTTCATTGATGAAACGATGGATGTAGGTACGATTCCTCATCAGAAGACCCGCCAGGAAATCTACGACTATGTGATTTCCGAAACGGAAGAACTGACAACCTTGCTGAAAGAACCGAAGCGGAATGAATATGGTCGTGTGGATCGTGTATCGGCTTGGTTTCTCCTGGCACGTGTTTATCTGAATGCCGAAACATGGGTAGGCAAGAATGAATATACCAATGCTTATAAATATGCCAAGAAAGTGATTACGGAAGGTAATTATCCGTTGGCTTCTGATTACCGTCACATCTTCCTGGCAGATAACAATACTTGCTCCGAAATCATCTGGCCTTTGGTGCAGGATGCTGACTATGCACAGAGCAGTGCCGGAACCAACTTTCTGATTAAAGCATTGATGAATGGTCCGATGGATAGCTATGTAAAAACCGGAGTAGGTAGCCGTGGTTGGGGTAATGCCCGTGTGAAGGTGGCGCTTGTAGATAAGTTTGATGAGGCTGACCAAACCTTCTATGAAAATGATCCCTGGGGAGATAATAAGAAAGATAAGCGTGCACAGTTCTTTACTATCGGTCATACAAAGGAAACGTGGGTAGAAGGTAAGGCTTTCCAGAAGACTTTTGAGAATGGTTATGCGTGCATCAAATGGAGAAATGTAACCAAGGACCGTAAGGAATTGGTAGATGGCGGTACTAAGTATTCGTCTGTAGACCTCCCGATGTTCCGTACGGCAGATGCTTACCTGATGGCTGCTGAGGCTATTCTTCGCGGAGCTGCGGAAGGCACACGTGCCGAGGCGCTGGGTTATGTAAATGAAATCAGAGACCGTGCTTATATGTCCGGTAACTATGGTGACGGGGTATCCGGTCGTATTACCGACGGCCAGTTGAATCTGGACTTCATTCTGGATGAAAGAGCCCGTGAGATGAATATGGAGTTGGTGCGTCGCACAGACCTGATCCGCTTCGGCAAATTCACAAAAGGATATAACTGGGATTGGAAAGGTAGCAGTGACGGTGAAGTTGGTACGTATGTGGGTAAAGATGTGAACGATAAGTACAAATTGTATCCCATTCCGCAGGATGAGTTTACCACGAACCCGTATCTGACACAGAATCCGGATTATCAGAAATAAGGATGAAGGTTGATTCATTACCATTCCTTTTTACTCATACAATAATAAATACATTAAAAATAACAACTTGTTTATGAGAATGAAACGAACTCTTTTTTCAATCGTCCTGTTAGCCGCTTTTGCTGTGCAAGGCTTATATGCACAAGCTACACGCGAAGAAATCTTCAATGATATTGCAACGACAGGTGGTGTATATTACGCTTACCCCGGTCCTTCGGGCGTCCAGACCAAGGCTCCGAAAGGTTATGAACCGTTCTATATCAGTCATTATGGCCGTCATGGTTCCCGCTGGCTGATTGCGGATGAAGACTACGTCCGTGTAATGGAAGTCTTTGAGAAAGCCCACGCAGCCGGAGCATTAACCGATTTGGGCGAAGACGTCCGTAAGCGTCTGGACATTGTCTGGGCAGATGCCAAAGGACACGGCGGCGACCTCAGTCCGGTAGGAGTGAAGCAACAACGAGGCATTGCCGAACGTATGTATCGGGCATTCCCTGAAGTATTTAAAGGCGAACCGCAAATGTCTGCCCGCTCTACCGTAGTTATCCGTTGCGTGCTCAGTATGGATGCATTCTGCGAACGCCTGAAGGAATTCAACCCGAAGATGCGGATTGAGCGCGAATCCAGCAATAAATATATGGATTACCTAAATTTCCATACACAGGAAGCTATGAAGTTTACTTCACGCAAAGGGCCTTGGTATGAGGAATTCCGTAAGTTCGAAGAAGAACATGTCCGTCCGGAACGTCTGATGAATACACTGTTCAATAGCAAAGAGTATATTCGTAAGAATGTGAATCCTGAAGAACTGATGCGCGGTCTGTATTGGGTTGCTTCTGATATGCAGAACGTGGAACCGGAGGTTTGTTTTTATGATATCTTTGAGAAGCAGGAATTGTTTGATATCTGGCAGATACATAACTATAAGAACTATGTATGCGACGGCCCTTCGCCCATGACGAACGGACTGATGCTGGCAAACGCTAAATCTCTGGTTGAGAATATCATGGACTCGGCAGACGCGGCGATTGCCTCCGGTACAAACTCGGCCACTTTCCGCTTCGGACACGACGGTAATGTTATTCCTCTGGTAGGCTTGCTGAGACTGGAGAACTGTTATAATGAAGAGTCCGATCCGGCCAAATTCTATCAGGCATGGTGTAACTTCAAAATGGTGCCTATGGCTGCCAATGTGCAGATTGTTTTCTTCCGTAAGAAAGGCAGTGCAGACGATATCATCGTGAAGTTCATGCTGAACGAGAAAGAAGTGAGTATCCCGGTGAAGACCGACATCGCTCCTTTCTATCACTGGAAAGACGTCAGGGCATTCTACAAAGACCTGCTGTCTCAACTGCCGGATAGACCGTAAATCATAAGGAATACGGCATAGAACGCAAATTACACAGGTTACGCAATTTCTTTCAGGCCTCCTATCGGTTGCCTTATATAAGACGAAAAATTGCGTAATTTGTGTAATTTGCGTTCTGTCTTTATTCCCCACTTGCTTTTTTTTCCGTACTTTCGTGCATTCATCCAATAAAATTAAAGAAGAACGATATGAAAATACGTGTAGGCTTTGGCTTCGATGTACACCAGTTGGTGGCAGGACGTGAACTCTGGTTAGGCGGTATCCGCCTGGAGCATGAGAAAGGATTACTCGGACATTCGGATGCCGACGTGCTGATTCATACCATTTGCGATGCCTTGCTGGGAGCCGCCAATATGCGTGATATCGGTTATCATTTTCCCGATACCGCAGGAGAGTTCAAGGACATAGACAGCAAAATATTACTGAAGAAAACCGTAGAACTGATTGCAACCAAAGGCTATTCCGTGGGCAACATTGATGCAACCATCTGTGCGGAACGCCCTAAACTGAAATCCCATATTTCCGCCATGCAGCAGACGCTTGCCAAAGTAATGGGAATAGATGAAGACGACATCTCCATCAAAGCCACTACTACGGAAAAGCTTGGTTTTACCGGTCGCGAAGAAGGTATCTCAGCTTATGCAACAGTTTTGATAACCAAAGAATAATACTGATTTCAACCTAATAAACTACCTAAAAACTAATTACTAACAACATGAAGAGAATTTCTTTAACCCTTTGTCTGGCTTTTCTGACAGTTCTGTTCTGCCAGGCACAGGTTGCCCCCTTAAAGTTTAACAAGAACGGAGAGTTTAAAATCGTCCAGTTTACCGACATCCATTTTCAGTATCACAATCCAGCTTCAGCCATTGCCTTGAAGCGTATCAATGAAGTTCTGGATGCCGAACGTCCCGATTTGATTGTTTTTACCGGAGATGTAGTTTATGCACCGCCTGCTGATACAGCCATGCGAGCCGTACTTGATTGTGCTTCCTCCCGTAAGATACCTTTTGTCGTGACTTTCGGTAACCATGATAACGAACAAGGCAAAACGCGTGCCGAATTATACGATATAATCCGTTCCATGCCTTACAACATCCAGCCCGACCGTGGTAGTGTTGAGTCTCCCGACTACGTCCTCACCGTGAAATCTTCGGATGGTAAGAAAGATGCTTCAGTGCTCTATTGCCTGGATTCTCACTCGTACTCCAAATTACCGGATGTGAAAGGGTATGACTGGCTTACCTTTGATCAGGTGAACTGGTATCGTCAACAAAGTGCAGCTTTTACCGCTAAGAATAACGGAAAGCCTTTGCCTGCTTTGGCATTCTTCCACATCCCGCTGTCCGAATACAACGAAGCAGCTTCTGATGAGAACGCCATCCTTTATGGTACGCGTATGGAGAAAGCTTGTTCAGCTGCTATTAATACCGGTATGTTTGCCGCTATGAAGGAAGCAGGTGATGTAATGGGTACTTTTGTCGGACATGACCATGATAATGACTATTCAGTCATGTGGAAAGGTATCGTACTGGCTTATGGACGTTTCACGGGTGGTAATACGGAATATAACCATCTATCTAACGGTGCACGTGTAATTGTGTTGAAGGAGGGGGAACGTACCTTTACTTCCTGGATACGCCTGAAAGGTGGTGAGTTAAAAGATAAAACAGTCTATCCCGACAGCTATGTGAAGGATGACTGGCGTAAACGTCCGCTGGTTACGGAGTAATACAGCAAGGAAAGTATATATTCAAATAGTTGAGGCTGAATCAAAAATCCTAGTTTGATTCAGCCTTTGTTTATGACAATCTTATAAAGAATGATGTCATTTTGTGAAAGAGGATTACTTTACTTTTACAATAATCTGTGTGAATGATCGCGGAGCAAATGAATATGTTATTTTCTCACCGGAAGTTTTTATTTCTTCTTTCTTTATATCAACGTTCTGTTCGTTTACAGAGTTTGTAATATTTGTATTTGCTCCTGATACAATATTGGCTGTCGCTTTTTTATCGAAAGAGCCGGTTTGAGAAAGGATATCAGCTGTAATAGCTTTGTCTTTATTACGGTTAACGACATTGATCACTACTTCGTTCCGTGAAGGTTCATAAGTGGATGAAACGTCCAGATAAGGAACTTCTTTATATTTATCAGTAGAATATGCCGGACTTTTTATGTATATGTCCAGTGCTTTTCCACGGCAATTATTGGCAAAAAGATAGAGTGGGTAATAAGTGGTTTGCTTCCATAATTTATCATTGTCAACACGCATCGGAGCAATGACATTTACTAATTGCGCCATATTGGCCATCTTGACAATGTCGCAAGTACGTAAGAATATATTAAGGTATTGCGCTACAATAAGAGCGTCCTGTAAATCATATATTTCCGATAGGGTATTGTCAGTACCTCCGAATGTCCGAGTCCATGCATTCCATTCGTCGAAAGCTATAAAAACATCTTTGGAAGAACGATTCTTCATTTTCGCTTCCTTTATCTGTTGTTCTACAATACGGATGTAGTTCTCTACTTCAATAGTATTTGTCAGATATGTGTAGTAATCTGAGGTGTTGTGCGAATAATGATGAAGAGAGATGTAATCGATGTAGTTATACATTTCGTCCAGTATTGTCCGGTTCCATTTATTCCAGTCGGCATCGTAATTGCTTGAACCGCTGGCAATGAGCTTGATGTCTTTATCAATCCAGCGCATTAATTTTGCTGTTTCTATTGCCATTTTAGAATAATCTTCGGGTGATTTGTGTCCCATTTGCCACGGACCGTCTACTTCATTGCCTAACCCCCAATACGTTACTTTATGCGGTTTTTCAAATCCATTTTTACGGCGAAGGTCTGAGTAGTATGTTCCTTTCTCCACATTGCAGTATTCCACCCAATTTCGTGCTTCATCCAATGAACCGGTTCCCAGATTGACACAGAAATAAGGTTCCACTTTTGCTTTGCGGGCAAATTGAATGAATTCATCTGTTCCTATCATATTACTTTCTTTACCTCCCCAAGCCAGGTCAATCCGAGTAGGGCGTTTGCTACGATCTCCAATACCATCTTCCCAATGGTAACCTGAAACGAAATTCCCTCCGGGCCATCGTAAGATGGAAACTTTTAACTCTTTTGTCTGTTCGATGACGTCTTTGCGAAAGCCATCTTCATCTGCCTGAATAGACTTCGGGTCATAAATACCTCCATATATACCTTGTCCCAGATGTTCCGAAAAGTTTCCGTATAGATGAGGATTGATCTGGTCAATTACGCGATCTGTGTCTATTTTTATAATTGCTCTTTCTTGAGCAATCGTCTCATTGGGAAATAGGAATAAGAGAGAAGCAAATAATAAATTATACTTTTTCATAATGGTTGAATTAATAGATTTATAATAATACGGGAGTGTTGTTAACCGCTGCAAACATACATATAACACTCAAAAGTAATCATTCAAAAAATACTAGAAATCATTCAAACGCCTGAAATAACAGATTATTGATACTTAATGACGGCTTATTTTCACTGGTATTTGAATGAGGGGGATATCTTTGCATTACGATGTTGTTAACCCTCGTTAATGTTTTTATTGAACCTGTTTTATTAATCTTTAAAACTAATAAGATGATGAACGATTTCTTTACTAACAAGCTTCGCTTGTTGAAATTTATTCTCTTATCAATAGCCTTAGGAAATTTCTTTATATCAGAAGGCTATGCAACGACAAAGTCTGTTGTTATTACTCAGCAAGAGAAAACAGTAAAAGGGAAAGTTACCGATGACAATGATGAACCTTTGATAGGGGTGTCAGTGCGGGTTGCCGGTACGAGTGCAGGTACTGTTACTGACTCTGATGGAATGTTTCAGTTGAACGTTGCTGGTACCGACGTTTTGGAATTTTCTTACGTAGGCTATAAAACTGTAAAAGTTATAGCTGGAAATAAACCATTTCTTTCTGTTATATTGAAAGAAGATCAGGAAATTCTGGATGAGATTGTTGTGGTGGGATATGGAACTAAACGTAAAGGGAGTATTGCTGCGGCAGTCACTACTATTGGTACAGAAGATATCGCCCGTACTACTTCTTCGACTGTTTCTGGAGCATTGGTTGGTAAAATAGCCGGTATCACTACCCGACAGAAGTCGGGACAGCCGGGTAGCGGTACTTCTATTCAGATCAGAAATATGGGTACTCCTCTCTTTGTGATAGATGGTATTATAAAAGATGAGGCACAGTTTAATAATCTGGATGTAAATGATATTGAGAACATTTCTATACTGAAAGATGGAGCAGCTGCCATCTATGGAGTAAAAGCAGCGAATGGAGTCGTACTGGTTACTACAAAAAATGGTTCTAAGAACCAAAAGGCAGCCGTAACTTTGGACTTCAATTACAGTTGGCAATCATGGACTTCTTATCCCAGAATGTTGAATGCGTATGAATGGCAATATGCTAATTATATGAAGGAGGCTAATCTGGGTACCCTGTCAGTTTCTCCGGATGTGGCTAGAGCTGAATTGGAAAAATGGCGTACGGGATATTATAATCCAGAAACTGGCGAAGACTATCGTGGATTTGATTGGGGAGATAACTATGTTAGTAATGCAGCACCTCAATCATACATACATGCAAACCTGAGTGGTGGTGGAAATAAGACCACCTATTATTTATCAATCAGTAATATTGACCAGGATGCGGTTTTCAAGGATTATAATTTTCAACGTACTAATATTCAGTCTAATTTCAATATTGATATCAGTGAGAAACTGAAGTTGGGTTTCCGGTTGAACGGACGTTTGGAGAATCGTACTAATCCAGCTCTTCCGGGTAGTGATGATTATGCAAATGCCCGTCAGGCGGTTTTTAATCTTCCGCCCATTTATCGTCCTTATGCAAATGATAACCCCAACTATTTGAATAATGTACCCGGTGCTTCTGGTCTTAACCTGGCTGCACTAACTACTGATAATGCAGGTAAATCAGATAACAATACTACCGTGGTACAGATTGATTGGGATATGGAGTGGAAAACACCCATTAAGGGGCTGACGGGGAAAGGCATTTTCTCCTATTGGACCTCTCAGAATAAGGTGAATAATCTGGAGAAAGGTTGGAAAGAGTATACTTATGACAGGGCTGCGGATGAATACATTGTAGCCTATGATAAATCAGCTGCTAATGAAACTTGGATGGAAAGATTTGATACGACTATCAAAGAGTTTTCCGGACAGTTTCTGCTAAATTATGACAATATGTTTGGTAAACATCATGTAACAGGTGTAGGTGGTTTTGAGTTTACCAAACGGGATTATCATTCGCTGAATGTACAGCAACATCCAGTTGAAAATGAATTTATAGATCTTATATCAACTAATGATAACAACTTGGTAAGCGAGAATAAAGCTATAACTTCTACAGCCAGCTGGGTATTCCGTGCAGGTTATGATTATGAAAACCGTTATATTCTTGATTTATCGGCCCGTTATGATGGTTCATGGAAATTCCCGAAAGGCAACCGATGGGGCTTTTTCCCCTCAGTTAGTGCGGCATGGCGTATTTCGGAAGAGAATTTTTTTAAGAATTCATCTATAAGTAGCTGGTTTTCGAATCCGGATTTTCTCGTCTATCCGCACGCTATCGGTCTGGCGGCTTTGCACCAATACCCTGCTGGGTGAACAA
>ENA-UEYD01001062-UEYD01001062.1-human-gut-metagenome-genome-assembly--contig:-NODE-1062-length-21832-cov-32.072719_pt1 | contig 21832 bp, 17 predicted proteins | sample MGYA00242907_ERZ507875 | MGnify/ENA primary metagenome ERZ507875 (study PRJEB26167, sample SAMN06115506) | human gut metagenome | host: Homo sapiens | place: China:Shandong | collected 2015-08-07...
GTTTTAATTTGCAGCAAAGGTCGTACAAAAAGGCATATTGGGCAATACCTATAAATAGGGGTTTTTCATTTCCCGGCTCCTCTTTTTTTAGATTTATTATTGATAATACCTATCAATGGTGATTGCATAATATGATATATACGATAAATCCACTCCATATAATTACCTACAATAAGTGATTGCACAGCTGGCTGTTAATAATGACCTTTGCACCGGTTTACTAACAACATTATAATTATTATAAAATTGAAAGCATATACACTTAAATTCTCGCTGCTGTTTTTCCTTCTGTTGGCTTCTCTGTCTGTACATGCGCAGAGGAGAGGAGGGATGATTTCGGGTAGAATCATTTCTACGGAAAAAGAAACGGTGGATTTTGCGACTGTTTATCTGAAAGGGACGAGTTATGGAGGAACCACGAATCAGGAAGGCCTCTATCACATCAAGGCGCCTGCCGGCGACTATACGCTGGTGGTGTCTGCCGTAGGTTATACAAAGGTGGAGAAAAAGGTGAAACTGGTCAATGATGAGCGGATGAAGCTGAACATAACCATCGCTCCCGAAACGCAACAGCTGGACGAGGTGACTATCGTTTCTACCGGAGTAAGCCGGGTGAAGAGGTCGGCATTCAATGCTGTGGCAGTCGATACAAAGGAACTCCAGAACACCACGAAGAATCTGAGCGATGCCTTGACCAAGGCTCCGGGCATGAAACTCCGTGAGTCGGGTGGGGTAGGTTCGGACATGCAGTTGATGCTGGACGGTTTTAGCGGAAAGCACGTCAAGGTGTTCATTGACGGTGTGCCGCAGGAAGGTGTGGGAAGCTCCTTCAGCCTGAACAATATTCCGGTGAGCTTTGCCGACCGTATAGAGGTATATAAGGGTGTAGTTCCCGTGGGCTTCGGTACGGATGCCATTGGCGGTGTCATCAATATTGTTACCAACAAGAAACGCCGGAACTGGTTCCTGGATGCTTCTTATTCTTACGGCTCGTTCAATACCCACCGCTCATACGTTAACTTCGGACAGACTTTCAAGAACGGTTTCAGCTATGAAATCAATGCCTTTCAAAACTACTCGGACAACGATTATCATGTAGATGCGCCGGTAAAGGATTTTGAGACGGGCAGTTTCAACGAAAGTGAGAAGGTGCGCGTGAAGCGTTTCAATGATACTTACCACAACGAAGCCATTGTGGCCAAAGCGGGTATTGTGGACAAAAGTTGGGCAGACCGGCTGATGTTCGGTTTCACCTATTCGCACATGTACAAGGACATACAGACCGGTGTACGCCAGAAGACAGTCTTCGGAGAAAAGCACCGCTTCGGCCATTCACTGATGCCTTCGATGGAATACAGCAAACGCAACTTGATAATCAAGGGGCTGGATATGGTGTTGACAGCCAACTACAATCGCAATGCCACTACGAATGTGGATACTGCCCGCTACGAATACAACTGGCTTGGTGAGAAACATCCGCTGAACAGCCCCGGCGAACAGTCCCGCCAGTATTCCCGTGCCGATAATGACAATTGGAACGGTACATTGACCTTGAATTACCGCATTGCCAGAGTCCACATGCTGACTTTCAATCATGTGTTGAGTGCATTCCAGCGTGATAATACTTCACTGTTGGCGGTGGAAGAACAGACGGATGCCATTGCCAAGCAGACCCGCAAGAATATCTCCGGTTTGTCATACCGCCTGATGCCTTCCGAAAAGTGGAACTTCTCGGCATTCGGCAAATACTACCGCCAGTATGTGGCAGGACCTATGGCCGAGGATGATACCGGTAGTAATTATGTACGCACCAGCCGTACGGTAGACTCTTGGGGATATGGTGCTGCCGGAACCTATTTCATCCTGCCCGGCTTGCAGGCGAAGCTCTCTTATGAAAAAGCTTACCGCCTGCCCACTATCGAAGAGATGTTTGGTGACGAAGACCTGGAGAGTGGAGACATCGGCATCCGTCCCGAGAAAAGTGACAACATCAACTTGAACCTGAGTTATTCCCGGAGTTTTGGAAAACATTCCGTCTACGTGGAAGGCGGTGTGGTATACCGCAATACGAAGGATTATATCCAGCGCAATATCCAGGACTTGAGCGGAGGAAAAGAAGGGGCCACTTATACCAACTACGGCAAGGTGCTGACGAAGGGATACAATGTATCGGCACGCTATGGCTTCGGACGCTGGCTGAGTGTGGGCGGCAACTTCACGCAGATGAATGTGCGTGACAATGAGAAGATGCAAATCGGCAGTACCGGCAACTCTGTGGAAAATCTCGGTTACAAGGCACGCATTCCCAATGTGCCCTATCAGTTTGCTGATTTTGACGTAAACTTCTATTGGCGCGACCTCTGGAAGAAAGGGAATATGCTGTCCGTGACTTACGACAACCAGTACATGCACAGCTTCTCCTACTATTCGCAGGCCATCGGTAGCAAGAACAAGGATTTCATGGTACCCGACCAGTTCTCCCATAACCTGACATTGAGCTATAGTCTGAAGAATGGCCGCTATAATATCTCGTTTGAATGCCGCAACTTCACGAACGAGGATTTGTACGACAATTTCAGTCTTCAGAAAGCCGGGCGTGCGTTCTATGGCAAGGTACGTGTACATTTTGGTGATTAATAAATATAATGGTTTTAATAGGTGTAATTAATAAGAAGAACAAATGAAGAAGAATTATCTTTTGTCCGGCCTCTTGGCAATGGCAATGACCGGAATGGCTTTAATTTCTTGTACAGACACAGACGAACCGGGTTCCGGCTCCGGTTCCGGTTCAAAGGGTAACTATGTGATAGCTGCCACGGCTACAGTTTCAGGTAGCTCCGTTCCTGTCCTGCTGACAGCCGAGTCACTGGAAAGCGGTGAAATTACTGCTGCCGGCAATGGCCTTGTGAACGATGGGGCTACTTACTGGGTGTTCTACGGAAACAAATATCTGTATGCCTTGAACTATCACCAGGGAAATGCAGGCACTACCCAGTCGTTCATTATGAATACAAACGGTGAACTGGAAAAACGTAGCCAGGAGTATAACGTCAATCGTTTCACTACCTACGGCTATTATGACCAATTTATAATGACGACTTCTACCGGCGACGGCCCTACGGAACTGAATGATGCAAATGGATATACTCCCCAATCTTTTTTGATTTCCTATCTGGATGTCGAGAAACAGACTTATACAAAGAACTCGGTAACAAAGGATACTCCATTTCTTGCCGAAAATTTCCTTGAAAATGGTGAATACGTAACACTGGCCGGTATAGAACAAGTGGGCAGTAAGGTTTATGCAGCAGCCATTCCCATGGGGCTTAGCCAGTATGGTTGCATGCAGAAGAACGAAGACGGTAGCTACAAGTGGGTGCTTTCCGGTAATGAGGATTTAATAAAGACAGAATCCGGCGGGCAGGGTAGCGGTGCCTATGAGAAGGACGAATTGCAATGGACCCAGTATCCTAATGAATGCCATATCGCTATCTTTGGTGATCAGACACTGAATTCTCATAAGGTCATCACTACAGACAAAATCAGTTATGCTGCCGGACGTAACCGTTCACAGTACTACCAGATGAACTGGCTTGCCGACGACGGCTATGTATATGTATTTTCTCCGAGCTATGCCAAGACCATGAGTGATTCGCGTCAGCAGACTACATTGCCTGCTGGAGTTGTACGCATCGATACCAAAGCAGAAGAATTTGATGCCGCTTATTACTATAATCTTGAAGAGAAAGCCAATGGCGCCTCTTTCTTGCGGACTTGGTATATTTCAGGTAATTATTTCCTGCTGCTGATGTATGATAAGGCAATTACGGCATCAGACAAGGTTGCCAACCAACTTGCCGTCTTCAATGCCTCCACCGGAGCTTTGACTTATGTGAACGGCCTTCCAAGCGATGTCTCTGGCTTTGGTAATACCCCGTACATGGAAAATGGCAACGCATATGTGGCAGTCACTACCTCTTCCGGCTATCCTGCCATCTATAAGGTAGACCCTGCCAATGCAACGGCTACCAAAGGGCTGGTGGTCAATGCAACCCAACTGAACGGTGTAGGTAAACTGGAATAAAGGTTCTGATATGAAATGAATAAGAGAACATACTTATGAAGAAAATTTTCAGTAAGATACATTTATGGCTTTCAGTCCCCTTCGGACTGTTGATTACCCTTATCTGCTTCTCCGGTGCCATGCTGGTATTCGAGACGGAAGTGATGGAGCTTTGCCGCCGCGACCTCTACTATGTAGAAAAAGCCGGACCGGCACCGCTTCCCATGAGCCGGTTGGCCGAAAAAGTAGCCGCTACTTTGCCGGATAGTGTCTCTGTGACGGGTATCACTGCATCGTCCAATCCGGAACGTGCCTGGCAGGTGAATCTTTCCAAACCTCGTCGTGCCTCCGTCTATGTGGACCAGTACACGGGTGAGGTGAAGGGCCGGTATGAGCGTGCGCCGTTTTTCATGACCATGTTCCGCCTGCACCGCTGGCTGTTGGACAGCATGAAGCCCGATGGAAGTATCTTCTGGGGGAAAATGATTGTGGGCACTGCCACACTGATGCTTGTCTTTGTGCTGCTGTCAGGCGTTGTCATCTGGTGGCCCCGTACAAAAAAGGCTTTAAAGAACAGTCTGAAGATTGTTGCCGGTAAAGGTTGGCGCCGGTTCTGGTACGACCTGCATGTGGCAGGCGGCATGTACACGCTGATTTTTCTGTTGGCGATGGCACTTACGGGACTGACATGGTCTTTCTCCTGGTATCGCACCGGCTTCTACAAAGTTTTTGGAGTGGAAACCATGCAAGGGGGTGGAGGACATGGTGCTCAGGCACAAACTGCTGCCCACGGAGGAGATAGGGCTCAAGGCAGGTCTGGTGGCGAGAATCGTGAAAGAAAGCCTTTCTCTCCTTTTGCAAACTGGCAGAAGGTTTACGAAGAACTGAAGGAGCTTAGTCCTGATTATAAACAGATAACCGTATCGCGTGGCTCTGCTACAGTCTCCTTCAATCGGTTGGGCAACCGTCGTGCTGCCGACCGCTATACGTTCAATCCCCGTAATGGTGAAATCACCGGGACTACCTTATATAAGGATGCCGACACTTCCGGGAAAATCCGTGGCTGGATATACTCCGTCCATGTAGGCAGTTGGGGAGGATGGGCCACCCGCATCTTGAGCTTTCTGGCCGCTTTGATTGGCGCAAGCCTGCCGTTGACGGGCTATTATCTTTGGATTCGAAGATTGGTCCGGAAGAGTGGCAGAAAAGTGAATGTTCAATTAAAGAAAGCAGCTTAAAAAAAGCAGGCAGTTTTATAAAAGGATGAAGATGTCCACAAGATGCGCAGGCGTGCGTGTTTTGTGGACATCTTCATATAGGTATGCGTGAGAATGAATGCTTTATTAAAAATACCGAAAAATAAATGGAAAAATGTAATCATGATTACACTTTTTTAGATTGTAACTGCCTATTTTTGCTGAAAATATTCATTTTATGGCGAAGTTACCAATCATAAGTAAACTATTTCCATCCTACAGGTGGAAAGTAACGGCACTCATTGTTTGCGGTGTCCTCGTCGGCAGCGGAGGCTTGTTTATGTATCTTCTCCGGGCGCACACTTATCTGGGAGATGACCCTGCGGCATGTGTCAACTGCCACATCATGGCTCCCTATTATGCAACCTGGATGCACAGCTCCCACAGCCGGGATGCCACTTGCAACGATTGCCATGTCCCTCATGAGAATATGGTAAAGAAATGGATGTTTAAGGGAATGGACGGCATGAAGCACGTAGGTGCCTTTCTCACTAAAAGCGAACCGCAGGCCATCCAAGCCGAGGAAGCCAGTGCGCAGGTCATTATGAATAATTGCATCCGTTGCCATACGCAACTGACCAACGAGTTTGTGGATGTCGGCAGGATAGACTACATGATGACCCTCATCGGCGACGGAAAGGCATGCTGGGACTGCCACCGTGATGTGCCTCATGGTGGAATGAACAGCCTCTCGTCCACGCCCGCTGCACTGGTACCCTATCCGGAATCTCCCGTACCGGAGTGGTTGCAGAAACTGATAAAGGAATAATAACAATAAATCTTCATATATATGGAAAAGAGATTAAAATCGTGGCAAGGATGGCTGTTGTTCGGTGGTTCAATGGTCGTTGTATTTGTCTTGGGTCTATGCGTTTCTGCCTTGATGGAGCGCAGGGCCGAGCTGGCAAGTGTATTCAATAACCGCAAAACTGTGATTGAAGGAATTGAGGCACGCAACGAAGTCTTCAAGAGTGACTTTCCACGTGAGTATCAGACGTGGACTGAAACCGCCAAGACCGACTTCCAGAGTGAATTCAATGGAAATGTGGCTGTGGATGTATTGGAACAGCGTCCCGAAATGGTGATACTTTGGGCTGGATATGCCTTCTCCAAAGACTATTCCACTCCGCGCGGACACATGCATGCCATCGAGGATATTACGGCAACCCTGCGTACCGGTGCGCCTGCCACTGATGCAGATGGTCCGCAACCGTCCACTTGCTGGACTTGCAAGAGTCCCGATGTCCCCCGTATGATGGAAGCCATCGGTGTGGATGCTTTCTATAATAATAAGTGGGGCGCTTTGGGTGGTGAAATTGTAAATCCGATTGGTTGTGCGGACTGCCACGAACCGGAAAATATGAATCTGCATATCAGCCGTCCGGCTCTGATAGAAGCTTTTGAACGTCAGGGCAAGGATATTACCGAGGCCACTCCGCAGGAGATGCGCTCGCTGGTATGTGCACAGTGCCACGTGGAATATTACTTCAAGGGTGACGGCAAGTACCTGACTTTCCCCTGGGACAAAGGTTTTACGGTGGAAGACATGGAAGCCTATTATGATGAGGCCGGTTTCTACGACTATATACATAAGTTGAGCCGTACCCCCATCCTGAAAGCGCAACACCCCGATTTTGAAATAGCCCGGATGGGCATTCACGGTCAGCGTGGCGTATCGTGTGCGGACTGCCACATGCCCTATAAGAGTGAAGGTGGCGTGAAGTTCAGCGACCACCATATACAAAGTCCGTTGGCTATGATAGACCGTACCTGCCAAACCTGCCATCGCGAAAGTGAGGAGACTTTGCGCAACAATGTCTACGAACGCCAGCGCAAGGCCAATGAAATCCGCAACCGCCTTGAACAGGAACTTGCCAAAGCTCATATCGAAGCTAAATTTGCCTGGGACAAGGGAGCTACGGAAGAGCAGATGAAAGAAGTGCTGGCACTGATTCGCCAGGCGCAATGGCGTTGGGACTTCGGTGTGGCATCTCACGGAGGTGCTTTCCATGCACCACAGGAAATCCAGCGTGTCTTGTCTCACGGCTTGGATAGAGCTATGCAGGCGCGTTTGGCTGTCTCCAAAGTGCTGGCAAAGCATGGATATACGGACAATGTTCCCATGCCGGATATCTCTACCAAAGACAAGGCGCAGGAATATATCGGCCTCGATATGGATGCCGAAAGAGCTGCAAAGGACAAATTCTTGAAGACTACCGTACCGGCTTGGTTGGAAAAAGCCAAAGCCAACAACCGGTTAGCACTAAAATAAATTTATTTACGATTGGACGATTTACGATGTACGATTGGGATTACTCCCCGATATGTACATCCCGGATTGACTCTATCAACAATCTAACTCCAATCGTACATCGTACATCGTCAAATCGTAAATCAGAAGATGTGGAAGAAACCGTGGAGGTATAAGGAAGGTTTTATCTGTGGGGCAGGACTGTTCGTCACGGGCTTGCTGTTGCAGTGGAGCGTTGGAGATATTCGTTGGGGCTTGTTTGCGTGGCCGGTCAATGTCATCGTTCTGGTGTTGTTCCTGCTATTGTTGGCATGCATGCATGGATTTCGTAGACGGGTGTACTGTTTCGGATGGCTCAGTCATTATACGGCTGCAGTTTCTTCCCTGGTATGTGTGGCGGTTGTCACTGTCGTTATGGGATTGGTGCGGCAGGTTCCTTCTACCCAGCCTTCGGCAGATGTCATCGGCTTTTCGAAGATGCTTTCTTTCTGGCCGTTCGTGTTGCTTTATATCTGGCTGGTTACTGTCTTGGGACTGACCATTCTCCGTGTATGTATTCCTTTAAAATTGCGTAAGATTCCTTTTCTGCTGAATCATGTCGGCTTGTTTGTCGCCCTCTTGACGGCAACGCTGGGCAATGCAGATATGCAACGACTGAGAATGATTACCCAATTGGGCAAGACTGAATGGCGTGCCACGAATGAGGATGGCAAGCTGACGGAGCTTCCGCTTGCCATTGAACTGAAAGAATTCACCATACATGAATACCCTCCCAAGCTGATGCTGATAAATAATGAGACCGGGCAGGCACTGCCGAAGGATGTGCCGGAACATTTGCTGTTGGAAGAGAAGGTAGAACGGGGGAGGTTGCTGGATTGGGACATCTCTATCCTTCAATCCATTCCGATGGCTGCCTCTGTAGCTGCGGAAGATACCTTGAAGTTTACCGAATTCCATTCGATGGGAGCTACCTATGCTGTTTATCTGAAGGCGGTGAATGCTACCTCCGGACAGTCGAAGGAGGGATGGGTGAGTTGCGGTAGTTTCATGTTTCCTTATAAGGCATTGCGCTTGTCGGAACAGACCAGTCTGGTGATGCCCGAACGTGAGCCGCAGCGATTTGTTTCTGCTGTAACGGTTTATACGCAGTCAGGAGAGGTAGTGGAAGACACAATCGAAGTGAACCGTCCTTTGAAGATATTCGGATGGAACATTTATCAATTAAGCTATGACGAAACGAAAGGACGGTGGAGTGATGTCAGTGTTTTTGAACTGGTACGCGATCCCTGGCTTCCGGCTGTATATGCCGGCATCATAATGATGGTGCTGGGGGCAGTCTGCTTGTTTGTCAATGCACCGAAAGGAACAGAAGAAAGAAAGGAGGAGACGGTATGAGTTGGGATTATTTTGCTCTGTTTGCCATTGTCGCTTTACTTTTCTGGGGATTGGGAGCTTTCGCTGCATGGCGTGGTAAACGTCCGGTAGTGGTATACACTTTGACTTGTCTGGGCTTGGCTGTCTTTTTCAGCTTCATTGTCGGCATGTGGATTTCTTTGGAGCGTCCTCCGATGCGGACGATGGGGGAGACGCGTTTGTGGTATTCATTCTTTCTTCCATTGGCAGGAATCATCACTTACAGTCGTTGGAGGTACAAATGGATTCTCGGTTTCAGTTCCGTCTTGTCCTTGGTGTTTGTCTGCATCAATATTTTTAGGCCCGAAATACACAACAAGACGTTGATGCCCGCTTTGCAGAGTCCGTGGTTCACTCCTCATGTCATTGTCTATATGTTTGCCTATGCCATGCTGGGTGCCGCTACGGTGATGGCTGTCTACCTGCTGTGGTTCAAGAAAAAAGGAATTGAACGGCATGAGATGGCTTTGTGCGATAATCTGACTTATGTAGGACTTGCCTTCATGACACTGGGTATGCTGTCCGGTGCTGTCTGGGCGAAAGCTGCTTGGGGACACTATTGGGCATGGGATCCCAAGGAGACTTGGGCGGCGGCTACCTGGTTCTCCTATCTGGCATATATCCATTTCCGATTGGGATGCCCCGCGGCCTATCGTAAGGCACTGTTTGGCTTGCTTGTATCTTTTCTGTTGTTGCAAATGTGTTGGTATGGCATCAATTACTTGCCCTCGGCACAAGGAGTGAGTGTACATACGTATAACTTAAATTAAAATACTTATGAAAACAGTTTATTTGGCATTAGGCTTATTGCTGTTGCCCGGAATGTTGTGGGCACAAGGTTCGGAGAAAGAGAACGAATTCACCATGTCGATGCAAATCAGACCCCGTGCAGAATACCGTAACGGAGCACAGTTACCACGTTTCGAGGGAGACAAGGCTGCTTCATTTATCAACAACCGTGCACGTCTTTCCATGGAGTATAAACGTTCGGATTTGAGTATGAAGATTTCGGCCCAACATGTAGGCGTATGGGGGCAGGACCCGCAGATAGACACTAACGGGCGTTTCATTATGAACGAAGCATGGGCAAAACTCAACTTTGGTGCCGGTTTCTTTGCACAACTGGGGCGCCAGACCTTGTCTTATGACGACGAACGTATTTTGGGAGGGCTGGACTGGAATGTGGCCGGTCGCTATCACGATGCATTGAAGTTGGGCTATGCCAAGAATGCCCACCAACTGCATTTCATTCTTGCCTTCAACCAGAACAAGGAAAAGGCAAAAGGCGGTACCTATTATTATGACGGTGCACAACCTTATAAGAATATGCAGACCCTTTGGTATCATTATGCGGCGCAAACCCCCAACCTTGATGTCTCTTTGTTATTCATGAATCTGGGCCTGGAAACCGGTGATGCAGAAACAGAAACTTCCCATACCCGCTATTTGCAGACGTTCGGTACTTACGTGACTTATCAGCCGGAATCGGGAAATTGGCTACCTGTGCAGGCTGCTTTCTATTATCAGACCGGAAAGAACAAGAATGCGCAGAGTGTATCTGCCTTTATGGTAAGCGTGAAGGCTGCCTATGCCATAGACAAGCAATGGAGTGTGAGCTTGGGTTATGATTATCTGAGTGGCAGTGACGGGAAAGGTGACAAGTTCAAAGCATTCGATCCTCTTTACGGAACACATCATAAGTTCTATGGAGCGATGGACTATTTCTATGCTTCTGCTTGGCAGGGAGTAGCTCCCGGTTTGCAGGATGCCCAGTTGGGTGTCAACTTCAAGACATCCAAGCAGGTGAGTATGCAACTGAATTATCACTATTTTGCTACTGCTGCCAAGCTGGATGATGTAAAAAAGGGATTGGGTTCGGAGATGGACTATCAGCTTGACTGGAATGTGATGAAGGACGTGAAGCTTTCTGCCGGTTACTCCATTATGCGGGGTACGAAGTCTATGGACGTGGTGAAAGGCGGCGACCATAAACGCTGGCAGGATTGGGGCTGGGTATCTGTCAACATCAATCCGAGAATCTTGTTTGTAAAATGGTAGTTTAGATATACTCTTTCAGAGCTGCTTCATTCAATACCTCAATTTTCTTACCCGTCATTAGGATAATACCTTCTTTGGTCATCTTATTGATTTCCTTTGAAAGTGCCGGGCGGGTTACATTGAGGTATTCTGCCAGCTCAGATTGGGTATGCGCAATGGTGATGCTGGTAGAGTTGGAAATTCTGTTTTCAAACAGATAGACGACAAACCTTTCGCGGACTGTTTTGCGGGAAAGGGTTTTTAATCGCGAAACCGTGCAGGCATTGCAATTTCCCGTTATGCAAAGGAAGTTGTGCAGCACTTTGGGATCCTGGCTGATAAGCTTGAAGGTGGATTCTTTGGTGGCAGTGAATAGGATACAGTCTTCAATGGCGGTAAAAGTTGCCGGCAGTGTGGTGTTGCTGCCGAAGAGATGGGGAGTGGCAAAGGCCCGGGGGGCAACGATGTATTCTACCATAACTTTATTGCCCAGACCGTCTATAATATCTACACGCAATTTACCTTCCAATAGTATATATAGCTTCTTGCAGGGGGTGCCTTGCCGGGCAACTATATCTTTCTTGTCTATAGAATAGACTGAATATTCCAGTTTCTCAAGCAGCGATTGCTTGATATTATGTGGCAAATCCCTTAGTAGAGGGATTTGGAACAACAACTGTTCGTACTTTTCATCCAGTAGAATCTTTTCCATAGCTTTTTATTCTTGGACAAAGGTAAGAATAATATATAAGTGCGGACGTTTTTTATAAATACTTTTGGGCGGAGACTGCATTTATCCGCATTTCCTTCTCTTCCATTCGGATGCACCCTTCGCTTGCCAGTTCCGATAAGGCACGTGCCAGCGAGGGACGCGCCACTCCCAGTATTTGTGCCACTTCCTGCTGGTTGAGTATCGTGCCATGCATGCGTAGATAGTTCAGTATACGCGATTTCAGACTTTGTAGGGCAAAGGCATTTAGCTTTTTGGAGAGAAATAGGGTTCTGTCCGATACCAGTTGCAGAAAGTTGCGCATCACAGCGGGGTGTTGATGCAGGAATTCCAGGAAAATGTTCTTGTTTATAACGAGTATCTCACATTTCTCTTTAGCTTCGATATTTACCGGGAAGCGGTTTTCGGAGGCAAAGACAAAAGCCGGGGCAAGCAGTTGCGGGGCTTTCAGCGTTTCGATGGTGAGTTGCTTCCCCTCCGCACTGACCATTTGGGTACGCACACTGCCGTTGCACAATATGAATAGAGAACGGTATGCTTCTCCCTGCATGGCAATGAAGTCAGCAGGTTTGTATTGCCTGTGTGCATGTTCGGGTGCCAGGATGAGGGATAATAATTCTTCTTCTGTTATGCCTTGAAAAGGAGGCATTTTCAATAATGTATGGATTTCCATTCTCTTTTTTACTTTTTTGTGATTCGATGTAACATTCGTGACAGTTTTCGCGTTGTAGAACTCTCATCTTTGCACAAAGATAATGCAAACCGAAAGTAATAGAAAATAAGCTTGCTTATTTTTATTGCTGAGGTGCCGCTTATCTTATGGAAAGATGATGTAAACTTTTAAATGAATAAGAATATGGAACCGAACATGTTTTGTTATCAATGTCAAGAGACAGCCAAAGGAACCGGCTGTATACTGAAAGGTGTATGTGGAAAAGAAAGTCATACGGCTCAAGCTATGGACTTGTTGCTGTTTGTGGTTAGAGGTGTCTCTGTCGTTGCCGATGTTTTGCGCAAGGCAGATTGTCCGGTCTCCGAAGAAGTGAATATCTTTGTGACGGATGCTCTGTTCTGCACTATTACGAATGCAAATTTCGATGATGAAAGCATTTTGAAGCGGGTAGATAAAGGAATCACCATGCGTAATGGATTGATTCAAGAGGCCAAGCATAACAAAGTGCTCTTACCCAAAGTAGATGAACTGACTTGGCAGGGAACGCGTGATGACTATGCCGGAAAAGCGAAGACAGTAGGTGTTCTGCGTGAACAGAATGAAGACCTCCGCTCGTTGAAAGAATTGCTTGTCTATGGCTTGAAAGGTATGGCTGCCTATCTGGAGCATGTCATGCGTCTGGGATTCAATGATGATACGGTTCATGTTTTCATGCAACGCGCACTGGCTACCATTGCGGTTGAGTCTCTATCGGCAGAGGAGTGGGTGAAGCTGGTTCTCGAAGCTGGTGAGTTTGGAGTAAAGACAATGGCTCTATTGGATGCAGCCAATACTGGTACTTACGGTAATCCTGAAATTACAAAGGTGAATATCGGTGTGAAGAACCGTCCGGGAATTTTGATTAGCGGCCATGACTTGAAGGATATGGAAGAATTATTGAAACAGACTGAAGGCACAGGAATAGATGTCTATACACATGGTGAAATGTTACCTGCTCACTATTACCCGGCTTTCAAGAAATATTCCCATTTTGTAGGCAATTATGGCAATGCCTGGTGGAAACAGCGCGAAGAATTCACTTCCTTCAACGGACCGATTCTGTTTACCACCAATTGCATCGTTCCTCCTCTGGCAAATGCTGTGTATAAAGAACGTATGTTTACCACCAACTCTACCGGCTATCCGGGTTGCAAGTACATTGATAAGGATGCTGAAGGTAGGAAAGACTTTTCTGAAATCATAGAGATTGCCAAACAATGCCAGCCTCCGGTGGAGATAGAGCATGGAGAAATTATCGGCGGTTTTGCCCATAACCAGGTGCTGCAACTGGCAGACAAGGTGGTAGATGCCGTGAAGACCGGGGCCATACGCCGCTTTATCGTAATGGCAGGTTGTGACGGACGTATGAAGAGCCGTGACTACTACACGGAATTTGCCAAAGCCTTGCCGCAAGATACCGTTATCCTGACCGCAGGTTGTGCCAAATACCGCTATAATAAACTTGGTTTGGGAGACATCAACGGCATTCCCCGTGTATTGGATGCCGGGCAGTGCAATGACAGCTATTCACTGGCGGTAATAGCCATGAAGCTGAAAGAAGTATTCCAGCTGAACGACATTAATGAACTTCCCATAGTCTACAACATAGCGTGGTACGAACAGAAAGCAGTTATTGTATTATTGGCATTATTGAGCCTCGGTGTGAAGGATATTCACTTAGGACCTACATTGCCCGCTTTCCTTTCTCCAAATGTCGTCAAGGTACTGGTTGATATGTTCCATATTGCAGGTATCGGTAGCGTGGAAGATGATTTGAAGAAATTCGGGTTATAGATGAAAGGGTACTGAAACTATCCTTTTATCACGTTATTTATCGCTTCCTCCGTTCCGCAGAATGGCCCGTGTGATTGTAGTTTTATGGTACACATGGCGGCGGCAAAGCATCCCGCTTCCCGGTGGGATGCGCCTTTGTTGCGCATATACAGATACCCCACCATATAGGTGTCTCCGCATCCCGTTGCATCTGTTATCTGAAGGGCCGGATAGGCGGGTATTTCGTGGAATTCTCCTTGGGCATATATCAGCGAACCTTTATCTCCCAGGGTCAGCAGCACTTCCTTCACGCCCCAGTCTGCAATCAGCAATGCAGCTTCGTGCGGTTCACTGCATCCGGTCAGCACTTCCATTTCAGCTTCGTTGGCTTTCAGGATATGGATATACTTCAATGCTTCTTTCTTTTCCGGCCAGTCTACGGCCAGCACCTTTTCATTCTCCACCTTGCGGAGAAATCCTTGCACGTCTACCGAGAGGAGTCCCTTGCCGGACAAGAACTTGATGACCTCCAAAGAGAAGTCGTCGGCAAGCAGACTGCCCAAGTGGATAATCCGTGCATCGGTATCTTTCAAACCTTCCACGGTGAAAGGGTCTGCTTTTGCCGTGACACGTTGTGTACGTTCGTTCTGGTTTTCTCCATAAATATTCTCGAAACAGACGGAATGTGTGCTGTGCAAGGCTTTGACGGAAATACCTTCTTTCCGAATGTCTTCCACAATGCCCATGTCAGTATCAGCCAAAGCTGTTACCAATAAAAAATCGTTAGCATTCAAGTGCTTGATGGCATGTGCGAAGTAGAAGGAGGTGCCTCCCGGCATATATATGGTATTTTTAGGGGTTACGACTTTATCTTGGGTAATATAACCGATGCAACATAGACTGTGTGTGTTCATTTCTTTGTTGGCTTTTTATTGCTTTATTGTATTGATTCCGTAAATTGGGCGCGAAGATAGTGATTTAATAACAATTCGACTATATTTGCAGCTGTAAATGTAGCCTCATTGAATATGAATTCATTAAAAACGAAAAGAGTACGTATGATAGTTGGCATTATAGTGGGTATTGTGGCTGTTGCGGTCATAGTGGGATTCGTTTTTGTCAATCAGCCGAGTTTCGGGAGGGCTCCTCAAGGAGAACGGTTGGAGAGGATTAAGAAGTCGCCTCATTACAAAGACGGAGAATTCCGGAATCTGCACAGTACGATGATGATGACTTCCCAAAAGGGACGTTTGGGAGCTTTCTGGGGATTCTTGTTTAAGCAAGAAACCGATTTACGTCCTGAAAAAGAGATTCCGGTTACAAAGACGGACCTCAGCAAGATAAGCAAGGACGAGAATGTATTGGTATGGTTCGGACATTCATCCTATTTTATCCAGATAGACGGAAAGCGTATACTGGTAGACCCCGTATTTTGTGGGGCTTCTCCGGTTTCGTTTGTAAACAAGCCGTTCAAGGGGGCGGATGCCTACAAGCCTGCCGATATGCCGGAGATTGACTATCTGGTGATATCACATGACCATTGGGACCATCTGGATTATGAAACGGTGATGCAGCTGAAAAATCGGGTAGATAAGGTGGTCTGTCCTTTGGGGGTAGGTGAACATTTCGAGTATTGGGGATTTGAGAAATCATCCCTGGTTGAGCTGGATTGGTTTGAAGATACTGTACTGGATAAGGGATTTCTGCTTCATTGCTTGCCCGCCCGGCATTTTTCGGGCCGCTCGTTGAAAGCGAATCAGGCACTATGGGCCTCTTTCCTTATCGAAACCCCTTCGCAGAAGATTTATATGGGCGGTGATAGTGGATATGATACGCATTTTGCCGAAATAGGCAAGCAATATCCCGGCATTGACCTTGCCATATTGGAGAATGGGCAGTATAACGAAGATTGGAAATATATCCATACCATGCCCCAATATTTGGGACAAGTGGCCAGGGACTTGAATGCGGAAAAGATTCTGACTGTCCATCATTCCAAATATGCTTTGGCTAGACACCGCTGGGACGAACCGTTGAAGAATGCCATGAATCTGAAAGAGAAAGACTCTTTGAACGTGTTGATGCCTATTATAGGGGAAGTGGTCCGGTTAAAATAATGAACGATATTGATTATTTAGCTATTGACGAGTTATTAACGGAAATATATATCCCTATCGAAAATAAAAGTAAGATAATATGTTGGAATTACCCGAAGTTATCACCCTGAGCAAACAAGTGAACAACGCCTTGAGCGGTAAAACAATCACGCAGGTATTCAATGCCACCAAACCGCATAAGTTTACGTTCTATAACGGCAATCCGTCGGAGTATGGTAAACTGCTCGTAGGCAAAACCATCCTTTCATCCGAAGGATATGGCATGTTTGTCAATTTCAATCTTTCGGATAATGTGATCATGAACATAGGCGACGGAGTCAGTGTCCGTTATTATAGTGCGGGAGATGAGATTCCTGCCAATTACCAGTTGTTGCTGACGTTTAATGATGATTCATTCCTTGTCTTCACGGTTGCAATGTATGGTTTTATCAATGTTTATCCTGATAGCTATATCGACAATAAGTACTATAAATTGAGTCGGGAAAGCATTTCGCCGTTGAGCGATAAATACACCGAAGCGGAATTTGAGAAACTCGTTGCCGAAGCAAAGAAGACCCTCTCTGCTAAAGCTCTATTGGCAACCAATCAGCATATTCCCGGTGTCGGTAACGGCGTAACGCAGGATATTCTGTTCAATGCACGGATAAATCCCAAACAGAAAGTGCTACTTCTGTCGGATAATCAGAAAGAAGTTCTTTTTAATGCTCTAAAAAAAACATTGGTGGATATGACTTCTGAGGGCGGACGCGATACGCAAACAGATCTTTATGGCAACGCCGGAGGCTACAAAACCATTCTTTCTGCCAAAACATGGAAGAATCCTTGTCTCCGTTGTGGCAGTACCATCATAAAAGAGGCTTATATGGGTGGTTCGGTATATTATTGCCCAACGTGTCAACAGATAAAAGAATAAATGTTCACATCTTCTTAGAATCCTTTATATGCAATACAAGGAATTAATAAACTGTTATACAGAACATTAATTCCTTGTATTGCATTCTATTAATTTCATGTCTACATGATATTCATATCCTGCGAACACGATATGAATATCTTCTTTTCTTCATACTTTGTACGGACAAAAGGAGCGTTTTATAAAGCCCGCCCTTTGTAAACGTTTGACTGGGACAATGGAACTAGGACTCCGTTCAGCGTCAGGGTATTCGAATTGAAGTTCGGGCTGATTCTTGCTGATGCATTATTGCCGCCGTTGGTCAGGTCATTCATAATTTGTGTATAGATTTGTTCTACGGTAGCACGCGGATTATTGTTGAATTCTGTAGTAGCTTCAGTAACCAGGGGAACACAAGGTAAATCTTTGCTGCTTGCGTAATTGAACTGATAATAAGGAGCTAAACATAGATAATCGAAAGCACGTACAGCTTTTGCTTCACCTATATATTGTTTTAACTTCTCGTCCTCTGTATTTTGATCAACAGATGCCAGTATATCGTTTGCCAGTTTTAGCTGATTATAAAAATAGCTATAACGTAATTGAGGGTTAGCATAGGTTTCATTACGGTCTGAGTAGTCACCTGATACACTAAACCAGTTATAACCACTATTATCGCATACCATGTCGGCTCCATTCAAATCTTGCGAAATACACGCTGTTGGATAACCGAAATCATCATCTCGTTCACTGGTAGGAGCACCTGCATATTGTGTTCCCATATAATGATACATACCTACAAGGCTTGATTCTACACGTGAAGGAATAAGTTCGTTGGTGTCTTCAATCTGCCCATCGGTAATGCGGAAACCTTCGCTGTCTATATTGTCCATATCAGAGCAGCTATTTAATGTGGCACATCCTATGACCATCAAAAATAGTTTATTATATAATTTCATAATTGTTTGCTTTTTAGTTTAAAATCCTACATTCAATCCTATTGTGAAACCACGGTTCCAGGTAGATGTTAAATTCTGCGAAGCGTCCAGTTCCAGAAAATCTATATTAGAAAAGATACGCCCCGGATTCTTAGCCTGCACATATACTTTCAGATTAGATAGATTCCATTTGCTCACCATGTTCTTCGGGAAAACGTAACCTAATGAAACATTACGCACTTTCAGGAACGAACCGTTCTTATATCCCAGAATCCGGTAGTAGGGATCACCGCCTCCATCATCATGGATAGGTTTCTGATATTCAGCATTCTTATTATTCTCATTATAGTAATTTATCTTACGCTGAGTGTAGCGGCCTCCCTGCCACTCACCACCTGTATCAACCATATAGTCAAAACGGCCGTACAACATGAAAGAAAGCTCAAAATTCTTATAAGAGAAAGTATTGGTCATACCCAAAGTCCAGCGTGGACGTGTATGTCCCACTACTATACGGTCATCATTCGGATCAATCTTATGGTCACCATCCTGGTCTACCGGTCGTGCCATACCTACCTGAAACGAATGTCCTTTCTTATTAAATTCAGCCATTTCAGCCGCATCTTCTTCTTTCCAGATTCCGGCAGATTCATAGCCATAGATCACTCCCAATGACTTTCCGATGAACCAATTATTATTAATATCATCTTCTTTACCATTTGCCAACTCCTCTATTTTATCTTTCTGCCAGGCGACATTTAGACTGGTAGACCACTCAAAGTCCCGGGTCCTGATATTCACAGTATTCAATGTGATATCCACACCTATATTGGAAGTTTCCCCCACATTGGCATAAGTTTGGGTATAACCATTTAATGAAGGAATTCCCATCTGCATCAATAAGTCTGTTGTGCGCGAAGTATAAAAATCCAAAACTCCCGAAATTCTTCCGTTCAGTACAGAGTAATCAACGCCAATATTATATTGGGTGGTCTTTTCCCACGTTAAGTCTTTATTTGCCATAGCCACCGTACCACCCGTAGCTACAGGATCGGAAGCTACGAAGCCTGAAGTGGAACTGTCACCATAAGGATAATAGATAGGAACAACGGCCCCCTTTGTTTGGTAAGGATCAATAGCGGAGTTACCGGTAACCCCGACTCCCACACGTAGTTTCAACTGATTGAGCCAACTTACATCCTGCAAAAATCCTTCCTGATCAAGACGCCAGCCCAACGCCGCACTAGGGAAAAAAGCCCATTTATTACCTTTGGCAAGCTGCGAAGCGCCATCCCAACGACCGGAAAGCGTGAGGAGGTATCTGCTGTTATAATCATAATTTAAACGGAACATATACGAGAGTAACTGCTTCTCTACTAAATCACTCCCCCAGTCATCCAGTGCAGAAATATTTGCTTTACTCAACGCATTCCATTTGGCACTGGCCAGGGGAATATTTAAAGCAGCCATAGAGGATTCTTCATAGCGATATTTAGTGGCACTTTGCAGTAAAGTCACTCCCAAAGAGTGTTTTCCTATTTCCTTATCATAGTAGATAAGATTATCAAGTGTCCATGAAAAATCAGATTGATTCGTTAAACTGGCACGATTGGTTCCCTCGCGACTGACAGAGTTCGCATCTGCAAAACTTCCATTACGGTAACTACGAAAGTCGGGACCAAAATTGAAGCGATATCTGAGCCCTTTCAGAGGAGAGAAGATCTCACCCAAGTTCAACTGGGCATACAGACTACCGATAGCACGGAACATACGACGTTCATTCTCACTATAATTCCATTCGTTGACTATCGTTTTCACTTTATCATCTCCACCCGGATAATCAATGCGGTTCCCCTCATCATCAAAGGGCACGGCATACGGATACAAACTGGTAGAAGCTGCATACAGATTGGATGGCCGGTCACTGATCATCTGTCCTACAGCCTTAGCCGAAGAACCATATTGCTGTTCACTGAAAGTACCGTTGACATTCAAGCCCATCTTGAACCATTTGGTCGGATCAAGATTCAAGCTGACTTTGGCTGTATAACGAGAGTAAGACTGACCTTTCACGGTACCCTCATTATCCAGATAGCCGATAGAAGCATAACCTTGTACTTTATCCGTACCACCACTGGCGCTCAACGTATGTTCATGGGTAACACCGGTTTGTGTAACCATATCAGCCCAATCCGTTGTAGGAACCGCAGATGCATTCCAGCTACCACCAGCCCAACCTTTTTCAATGTTCCTCCAGGCATAAGGATCTTTTGCTCCGTTAAAAATCAGATAATCACTATCCTTATCAGGCTCGTCACCCCTCGGATATTTATTCGGTTCTTTATAGTAATAAGCCCAACGACGCCACTCAATGTATTCGGCAGAATTCATCATTTCAGAGTAATCCTGCAAATTTTCAATGGTCATCGTACCCGAATAGTTCAATGACATCTTGCCTGCCTTACCCTGTTTAGTAGTAACCAAAATGACACCGTTGGCACCACGTGAACCATAAATAGCAGTAGCAGAGGCATCCTTCAGGACATCAATGGATTCTATATCCTGCGGATTCAAAGTCTCAATGCCACTTGTCGACATTAAAGGAATACCATCCACTACATAAAGCGGAGTATTGCTGGCACTCAACGAACGTACACCGCGTACATTGATAGTTCCTATTTCACCCGGACGTTCATTGCTAACAATATCCACACCTGCCGCTTTACCTTGCATAGCTTCGAAAGCATTGGCTGCCGGTCGGGAATTCAGTTCGTCCGAATTTACACGAATCATAGCACCGGTAACGTCCGATTTCTTCTGAACACCATACCCCACCACTACCACTTCGTCTAACGTTTCCGTATCTTCCTGCAGAATGATTTTCAGTTCTCTTTTATTCTCCACTTTGATTTCCTGCGGAATATAGCCAATGTATGTAATCCGTAGAATTGCATTAGCCGGGGCATTGATAATAAAACGCCCATCTATATCTGTAATTGTACCTATTGATTGTCCCTTTATCGTAACATTAGCACCAATGATCGGTTCACCGGCCATATCTTTTATAGATCCTGTCACCTTATTATCATCAGCTTGTTTTTCAGAAGCTTTCTCTTTTGCTTTATTGTTCTCTACTTCTTGAACAATAAAATCTGTCATATCTTCTATGTCAGCTCTGCGAACAAGGGTTTTCCTTTCAAATCGGATTACCTTGATTACTCCATTGCGGATATAGCGATATATGGAAGTGCGCCCGATATTTAATAATTCGGCTACTTCTGATGGGGTAAGATATTCTTTGTTTAAGTTGGGAGGTGTCTTGATACTTTTCCCAAGTTCATGTTGCAGACTTTCGATGCGTTGTTTTCTTACCCTGTCTTTGTAGGCAAGGTTGGCACATCGGTGTGAACAATACTCTGTGGTAGTCTTATGAGCTGTGAAAACAGCGTTGCACCACTTACATCTTTTCTGAATGTCAATTCTACTACTCATTTTATTTATCCGTTTATTTCGCCAAATCTGTTTCATCGCGTACCACCACGTACCATGACGTACCAGTGTATCCACGACCTTTCCGACCTAAAATCGGAGAGTAACAAGCGAGCAACAAATACGGTACAAAAATGAGCTGAAAAAGCCCTATAAACGAT
>ENA-UEYD01001065-UEYD01001065.1-human-gut-metagenome-genome-assembly--contig:-NODE-1065-length-21769-cov-89.427116_pt1 | contig 21769 bp, 19 predicted proteins | sample MGYA00242907_ERZ507875 | MGnify/ENA primary metagenome ERZ507875 (study PRJEB26167, sample SAMN06115506) | human gut metagenome | host: Homo sapiens | place: China:Shandong | collected 2015-08-07...
AGGTTGCGGTGCAGCACGCCGATGCCGCCGTTGCGAGCCATGGCGATGGCCATGTCGGATTCGGTGACGGTGTCCATTGCGGCGGAGATCGCCGGGACCTTCATCGTGATGTTGCGGGTGAGATGCGTGGTGGTGTCCACCTCGGACGGAATGACATCCGTCTCGTTCGGCAGCAGCAGCACATCGTCATAGGCGAGGCCAAGCTGGGCGAAAATCGGAGGGAGTGGGGCGAACGTGGAATCTGCATTCATATCAGGAATTGTAGCCATAGACCCACTATATGAACGTGTGCTGACTTACTGCGACACGGCTCTGAAAGCCGAAATTATCAATCTCAATAAAAGCTACTTATACCGTTTGGCAAAGCGTTTCATCATATTTTAGGCGGATGGTGCGGATGCCTGACGCGTTGAAAAACGGTCAGCGTTCGCCGCGGGCATTGCCGCCGCGGGCGCGTCCGACCGACGCATGCTGAGCGTCCGATTCGGCGGCCGCGTTCTCCTCACGAATCTCCGGAATGCGGTGCTTCAGATAGGGGTACATTGTGGCGACCGTCAGCAGCGCCGCCGCGATGAGGAAGCCGATCAGCACATACTGCGCCTTGAAGAACAGGATCATGATCGAACCGAACGAGATCAACGCGGCCCAACCCCACAGAATCAGCACCGCGCCCTGCACGGAATGTCCGATGCGCAGCATGCGGTGGTGCAGATGCATACGGTCGGGGTGCATCGGCGACTGGCCTTTTCTCAAACGCCGCACGATGGCAAGGCACATGTCGAGAATCGGCAGGAACAGCACGAGCATCGGCAGCAGAATCGGCATGAACACCGGCAGGTAGATGCTGGCGTGGATGGATGCCGGGTCGAGACGGCCGGTCATGACGATCGACGCGCAGGTGATCAGGTAGCCAAGCAGCATGGAACCGGAGTCGCCCATGAACAGTTTTGCGGGATGCCAGTTATGCAGGATGAAACCGACGCAGGTGCCGACCATGGCGATGTCGATCAGCGTCGCCATGGATGCGTACGACGGCGAGCTTCTTGCGATGATGTACGAATAGATGGCGAAGGCGATGCCGCCGATCGCGACGATGCCCGAAGCGAGGCCGTCAAGACCGTCCACGAAGTTGACCGCGTTGATGGACGCGACGATAAGGAACGCGGTGATGGCCATCGACAGGCTCGGCGACGCGGTGACGAGCGAGCCGAGAGGCAACGAGATGATCTGCAGGCCGCCCCAGGCCACAAACACGGAGATGAGCAGCTGACCGGCGAGTTTGAGCATCCAGTCAAGGTCCCACAAATCGTCGGCCATGCCCAGCAGGCTGATCATAATGGCGCCGGCTAGAATCACCCATGCCTGATGCGATTGGGCGAACAGGCCTTCGATGAAAGGGATGCGAGAGGCGAACAGCATGGCCACGGTGAAGCCGATAAGCATGCCCAGTCCACCCATGCGTGGCGTCGGCACGGTATGCACGTCGCGTGCACGCACTTCGCCGACTGCGCCGATTTCGATGGCGATGTGCCGGATCAGCGGCGTGAGCAGATAGGTGACGCCACCTGCGACCGCGGCAATGAACAGGTAGATTCTCATGCGCCCAAAGCACCGCCATTCAGTGTTAAAGCCTTACGGATGACCAGCTCGCGAATCACTCCCTCCCGAAGAATCGCGATGCCGTCGCGCTCGTGCGGGTCGGCTGCAACCACCGTGGACGACACATGTCCCGGAGTCGCTCCCCCGTCCAAATACAGATCCACCGCATCTCCCAGCGCGTCCGCGGCTTCCTGCACCGTTTGTGCGCTTTCCTCGCCGGAACGGTTGGCGCTGGTGGCGGCCAACGGCCCGGTGGCTCGCAGAATACGCAGCGCGACCGCGGAATTGGGGATGCGCACGCCCTGTGTGGCTTTGCCGGTTGTCGGATCATGACGCAACGTGGCAAGCGAACAGTCGTCTTCCGCTTCCGCTATCGGCGAAAAAGCGCCCGGCATGAACATGGCGGCCAGACGGTTGAGCGGCACCGGCAAGGTCAGATGCAGCTTCTCCATGCTTTCGATTGACGGCAGCAATACCTGCAACGACTTGTATTTCGGTCGTTGTTTGGCTGCGAACACCTTGCGGATCGCCTCGATGTTACGCGGATCGCAGGCGACGCCGTACACCGTGTCAGTGGGGATGACCACCAATCCGCCATCATGGATGATTTCAACGGCCCGGGCAAGGGATTCGTCGTTTACTATGCAAATCTCGCTCATGACACCTCCCTTTCAGCCAGTCAACTTACCTATTGTAAGGCATGGCTCGATGGCGCGCCCGAATGGAGGGAACACGACCGGCGAATATTCCATCGGATATAGAAAAAGCCTTGTCGGTTTGGATGCGTCCAAGCCGACAAGGCGGATACGGCACGAATCAGGCGCCCAGATACGCCTTGCGCACCTGCTCGTTGTTGAGCAGTTCCTTGGCGTCGCCTTCCATCGTGATACGGCCGGTTTCCAGCACGTATGCGCGGTCGGCGATCGACAGCGCCATCTTGGCGTTCTGCTCGACCAGCAGAATCGTGATGCCCTGCTCGTGCAGCTTGCGGATGATGGAGAAGATCTCCTTGACGAGCTTCGGGGACAGGCCCATGGACGGCTCGTCCATGAGGATCGTCTTCGGATGGCTCATCAGCGCGCGGCCCATCGCCAGCATCTGCTGCTCGCCGCCGGACAACGTGCCGGCCTTCTGGTTACGGCGTTCCTTCAGACGGGGGAACAGGCCGTAGACCATGTCGAGGTCCTTCTTGAGGTCCGACTGGTCCTTCAGGCTGAACGCGCCCATCTCCAGGTTCTCTTCGACGCTCATGCGTGTGAAGACGTGGCGCCCTTCCGGAATGTGCGCCATACCGAGGGTCACGATCTTGTTGTTGTGGGTTTTCAGCAGATCCACTCCGTTGTACATCACGGAACCGGATTTCGCCGGTACCAGACCGGTGATGGTGTGCAGCGTGGTGGTCTTGCCTGCGCCGTTCGCGCCGATCAGGGACACGATCTCGCCGTCGTTGACGGTGAAGCTGATGTCCTTGACGGCTTCGATGGCACCGTACGAAACGGAAAGGTTCTTGACTTCCAGCATCAGGCTTCCTCGCTTTCGTGCTTGGCATCGTCGCTGTCGGTATCGTCGTCGGAACCCAGGTATGCGGAGATGACCTGCGGGTTGTTGGCGATCTCGTCCGGCGTGCCGGCGGCGATGGTGCGTCCGTAGTCGAGCACCTGGATGCGCTGGCAGACGTTCATCACCAGGCTCATGTCATGCTCGATCAGCAGGATGGCGATGCCGAAGCGGTCGCGGATGGTGTTGATGCAGTTGAGCAGGTCCTCGGTCTCCGTCGGGTTCATGCCTGCCGCCGGCTCGTCGAGCAACAGCAGTTTCATGCCGGTGGCGAGGGCGCGGGCGATTTCCAGCTTGCGCTGGGCGCCGTACGGCAGGTTCGCCGCTTCGGTTTCGGCCAGGCCCTCTAGTCCGAAGATCTTGAGCAGGTCGATGGCTTTGGCGTGCATCTCGCGTTCCTGCTTCCAGAATTTCGGCGTGCGGCAAATCGCGCCGCCCATGTGGTAGCTGAACGATTCGTTGAACGCGACCAGCACGTTCTCCTCCACGGTCATCTGGCCGAACAGGCGGATGTTCTGGAAGGTTCTGGCGATGCCGGCGCGCACCACCTGGTACGTCTTCTTGCCGTTCATGCGTTCGCCGTCCAGGAAGAACTCGCCTTCCGTGGGCTGGTACACGCCGGTCAGCAGGTTGAACACGGTGGTTTTGCCGGCGCCGTTCGGGCCGATCAGGCCGACGAGCTCGCCGGAGTTGATGGTCATGTTGAAGTCGGATACGGCTTTGAGGCCTCCGAAGGTGATGCCGAGATGTTCGGCTTTCAGGATGGGCTCGCTCATGCCTGCGCCTCCTTGGTGTCGGCGGCCGTCTCGACGGTTTCGTCCGTCTTGGCGGTGTCCTTGGCTGCCTTGGCGGTGGATTCAGCCTGCTTCGACTTGCCGTGCGCCTTGACCTTCATCGGGTAGAACAGCTTGTTGATGGTCTTGGTCAGGGAGAATTCCCAGTTGCCGAAGATGCCCTGCGGGCGGAAGATCATGATGAGCACCAGCGCCACCGAGTACACGAGCATGCGGTAGGTGGAGAAGGCGCGCAACAGCTCCGGCAGGATCGTCAGCGCGATGGCGGAGACGATGGAACCTGTCAGCGAGCCCATGCCGCCGAACACGACCATGATCACGTAGTTGATCGATTGCAGCCATCCGGCCATCGCGGGGTTCAGCGAGCCGATGTACTGGGCGAAGATGCCGCCGGCGATGCCCGCGAAGAACGCGGAGATAGCGAACACGAGCACCTTCATGTAGGTGATGTTGATGCCGGACGCGCTTGCCGCGATCTCGTCGTCGCGGATGGCCTTGACGGCACGGCCGTAACGGGAGCGGGCGAACATGAACAGCAGCACGACGGTGACGACGGTGATCCAGAACACGACGTACAGGTTGGCGAGTCGGTCGATGCCGATCAGCGCCTGGCCGGCCGCGCCCTTGTCGAGGCCCATGCCGCCGGCGACCTTCAGGTTCTGGATGATCACGCGGATGATTTCGCCGAAGCCCAGCGTGATGATGGCGAGGTAATCGCCATGCAGACGCAGTGCCGGAATGCCGACCAGGATGCCGAAGATGCAGGCGACCACGCCGCCGGCGAGCGTCGTCAGCAGGAATCGCAGCGTCGGATCCATCGCAACGCCGTTGGCGACGAGCAGCTTGCTCAGCAGGGCCGCGCTGTACGCGCCGATCGCTTCGAAGCCGCAGCAGCCCAGCGTCAGCTGGCCGAGCACGCCGATGGTGAGGTTCAGCGACGTGGTCATGATGATGGCGATGCAGCTTGTCATCATGATGCCCTTGATGTAGGTGCTGGCCATGCCGGATTCGCATACGCCCATCAGAATGCCGAACAGCACGACGATGCCGACCGCGCACATCAGATAGGACTGTTTGGTGGAAAGCATTGATTTCTTCATGAGGTCACACCTTCTCGGTTTCCGGTTCGCCCATCAGGCCGGACGGCTTGACCAGGAGCACGATGATGAGGATGCCGAACACAATGGCGTCGGAGAACGCGGACGTGATCACGCCGCTGGTGATGGTGCCGATGTACGCCTTGGTCAGGCTTTCGACCACGCCGATCACCAGACCGCCGACCATGGCGCCCGGGATGGAGCCGATGCCGCCGAGCACGGCCGCGACGAAGGCCTTCAGGCCCAGCATCGCGCCCATCATCGGGGACACCTGCGGATAGGAAACGCAGTACATCAGCGATGCGACGGCGGCGAGGCCCGAACCGATGGCGAACGTGAGCGTGATGGTGGAGTTCACGTTGATGCCCATCAGGATCGAGGCCTCCTTGTCTTCGGAGACCGCGCGCATGGCCTTGCCCTGCTTGGTGTAGGTGACGAACAGCTGCAGCGCGACCATGATGATCACGCCGAGCACGATGGTGATGATGGTCGCGCCGTCGATCTTCAGTTTGCCGATCGCCAGCGTCGGAATCTGGATGATGGTGGGCACGGTCTGGTAGTCGGCGCCGAAGATGGCCTGGGAGCCGTTCTCCAACAGAAGGCTCATTGCGATTGCGGTGATGAGGGCCGTCATGCTGTTGCCCTTTTCACGAACCGGCTTGTATGCGGCCCTCTCCACGATGACGCCCACCGCCACGCACATGAGGATCGCGGGGATGACGGCCACCCATGCGGGCAGGCCGAATGCGACGATCGCCGGAATGGTAAGCATCAGCACGTAGGAGCCGACCATGATGAAATCGCCGTGTGCGAAGTTGATCAAACGAATGATGCCGTACACCATGGTGTAGCCGAGTGCCACGAGCGAGTACACGCTGCCGATCTTCAGACCGTTGAAGATCTGACTGATGAACATGATGATCTGATCGCCCATCATTCCTCCTTTCAAAAGTTGATGATGCCGGACTTTTGACATAACCGTCCGGCTTGGCCGCTGAAGAAGCCCAGCGGCTGAATATGGTTATTTTCGTCTTGATACGCGAAAGGGAGAGAACCGGTTTCCCGGCCCCCTCCTCTTCACAGATTCAGGCCTTCAGGCAAGCGACGCTCACTTGGCAGGCTGAATGGTGGTCTTGTACTGCGGCTTGCCGTCCTTGAGCTCAAGCACGACGACGGACTTCTTCGGGGAGCCCTTCTTGTCGAGCGTGAAGTTGCCGGTCACGCCTTCGAAGCTCATGCCGGCGATGGCGTTGCGCACGCCTTCGCGGGTGGCGTTCTTGCCGGCTTTCTCGATGGCCTGCTTCATCATGTACACGGAGTCGTAGCCCAGTGCGGTGAAGGTGTTCGGATCGGCGTTCTTGTTGGCCTTCTTGTAGGACTTGATGAAGTCCTGTACCTTGGCGTTGGAGGTGTCGTCCGGAGAGTAGTGGGTGGTGTAGAGCACCTTGTTGTACAGCGACTTGTCGTCGGTCATCTTCAGGCCGTCGTAGCCGTCAGGACCCATCACATAGCCCTTGTAGCCGACGGAGCGGGCCTGCGGGATGATGTACGGGCCAGCGACGGAGTAGTAGTACGGAGCGTACAGGAACTCGGCGCCAGCGGCCTGGATCTTCTGCAGCTGGGAGGAGTACTCGGTGTCGTCGGCGCTGGAGGAGTTCTCTTCGGCCACGACGTCAAGGCCGGCCTTCTTGGCGGCAGCGGCGAAGGCCTTGCCCACGCCGGAGGAGTACGGATCGCCGGTGCCGTACAGCACGGCGACCTTCTTGACCTTCAGGGTCTCGGCTGCGAACTTGGCAGCGATCTCACCCTGGTAGGAGTCCTTGAAGCAGGTGCGGAACATGTAGCCACCGGTCTCGATGGAGTCGGAGGTGGCGGCCGGTGCGATGGCCGGCAGCTTGGACTGGTCGGCCAGCGGAGCCACTGCCGCGGTGGTGGAGGAGATGGTCGGGCCGACCACGCCGAGCACGCTGTTGTCGCCGGCGAGCTTGTTGAAGGCGTTGGAGGCTTCGGTGGCGTCGCCCTTGTCGTCCATGGACTCGAGCTTGACCTTCTTGCCGTTGATGCCGCCCTTGGCATTGATCTCATCCACAGCCAGCTTGAAGCCGGCGACCTCGGCCTCGCCGTATGCGGCGGCGGTGCCGGAGTTGGTGGTGACGGAGCCCAGCGTGATGGTATCGCTGTTGGCCGCGCTACCGTTGGAGCTGCTGGAATCGTCCATGCTGCCGCCGGAGCAGGCAGCGAGGGACATCGACATTGCGCCTGCCGCGATCAGGGCGACGCACTTGGCGGAGAACTTCGCGTTCATTCCGTTCTTCCTCTTTTCTTGAAAACGCTGCACATTCCTTTCAACGCGCACCTTGGAAAAAATCATGTTCATCTCAACCCCCGTGCGCGGAACCACGGCGACCACTCATGACGGACGCCCGTTCTCTCTCTGTGCATTCCGATTGTTCTTTATAGCCTGACGGACGGCGGCCTGCATAAAATGTTCTTATAGTGAGACTCAACTTCTGGTTATATCCCCGTCAGCATGGCGCAAAAGAATATAAGTTACTGTGCCGGCTGTTTTTCCGCCGTCAGATAACGTGGCCGTCCGGTGTAGTCGTTATGCACGGTAACGTCGACGAAGCCGCAGGTTCGTGCGAAGGCGGCAAGCCGCTCCCCCTGCGTGATGTCGTGCTCCATCACCATAAGTCCACCCGCACGAAGCAGTTTCGCCGCGCGTGCGATGATGCGTTCCGGAATGAGCGTGCCATCCGCCGAACCGCCGTATAGCGCCAGATCGGGATCATAATCGCGCACTTCCGGCTGTTCGGGAATGTCGGCAAGCGGCACGTACGGCGGATTGGTGAGCACGATGTCGATGGTGCCGTCAAGTTGGCTTAGCGTCGGCATTTGCGTGGCGTCGGCGATGTCCAGATGATAATTGCCGGCGATTGCGGGATACCGTTTCGCGGTCTCGTCGAGGTTGCGCCGCGTCCACTCGGCGGTCGTGGCGCTTTTCTCGACGGCCCACACCTCGCTGCCCGGCACTTCCGAAGCGAAGGCGAGGCCGATCGCACCGCTGCCGGCGCACAGATCGACCACTTTGGCGCGGTGCATGCCGCTTCTGGTGGCCCAGTCGACGCCTTCCTGCACGACCAGTTCGGTTTCCGGACGTGGAATGAACACGCCTGGACCGACTTTCAAATCAAGGTAGCGAAACGGCGCATGGCCGGTGATGTGCTGCAACGGCTCGCGTTTGACACGACGGGCCAGCATGGTCTGGAAACGTTCCATCGCCGGTTCCGCGTCTTCTTTTTCGGCCAGACGTTCGACGCCATCGCCCATGAGCATGGCTTTGTCCACGTGCTGCAGGTCCGTATGGAACGCTTCGGCGAGCAGCAGTTTGGCGTCGTGCTGCGGAGTGTCGACGCCCGCCGCACGTAGTTCGTCCGCGGCGGAACGCACCGTTTCGAATACCGTCGCCACCCAATCGCCTTACTTCTGGTTGGCGAGACGATCGGCTTCGTCCGCCTGGATGTCGCTGTCGATCACGGCCTGCAGATCGCCGTCAAGCACGGCGTCGAGGTTGTACGCCTTGTAGTTCGTGCGATGGTCGACGATGCGGTTTTCCGGGAAGTTGTACGTGCGGATACGTTCCGAACGGTCCAGCGAGCGCACCTGGGAATGGCGCATATCGGCGGCCTCGGCGGCCTCCTGCTCGTGTTTCATGGCCAGCAGGCGGCTCTTCAGAACGCGCAGTGCCGCCGCGCGGTTTTGGATCTGGCTCTTCTCGTCCTGCATGTTCACGGTGATGCCGGTGGGGATGTGCGTCATGCGGACCGCGGAATACGTGGTGTTCACGGACTGTCCGCCGGGGCCGGAGCTCATGAAGATGTCGATTTTGAGGTCTTTCGGATCGATTTCGATCTCATCGTCGTCCTCGTCGGCTTCCGGGAAGACGATCACGCCGGCGGCGGAAGTCTGGATACGTCCCTGCGATTCGGTGACGGGGATGCGCTGCACGCGGTGCACACCGCCTTCGTACTTGAGGGAAGCCCACACGCCGTCCTCCGGCGCCGGAGTGCCTTTGGCGCGGATGGCCAGCTGCACGTCCTTGACGCCACCCAGCTCGGTGGTGTTCTCGCTTTGCACGGTGACCGACCAGCCGCGCTTTTCCGCGTATCGCATGTACATACGCAGCAGGTCGCCGGCGAACAGCGCCGCTTCCTCACCACCGGTGCCGGCCTTGATCTCCATGATCGTGTCACGCGCGTCATCGGGGTCACGCGGAATCAGCGCGGTGCGCAGCTTCTCTTCGGCTGCGGGCAGCTCGCCTTCCAACCGCTTGGCCTCTTCGGCGAAATCGGGATCTTCGGACGCCATCTCGCGGGCCGCCTCCAGATCGTCCTTCACCTGCTTGTATGCGGTGTAGGCGGAGACGATGGCACCCAGTTCGGCGTGGCGCCGACCCAGCTTGCGCATCTTGTCGGGATTGGATGCGACCTCCGGCTCGGCCATCTGCTGTTCGATATTGTGGTATTCCTCAAGCGCGGTGACGGCCGCGGGGAATTGTTCGTCTGCCAATGTACGCCTTTTCTTCGTATCTGCGCTTCAGCGGAATCACTCGTCGCTGAACCTTACTCAACCTGTCCATCATATAAGGTGGCGCGGAAGTGCGGTCGTCGGAGGTGGGCGACGGCACGTCGGTAACGAAAAACGCCAGCCCACGAATGGACTGGCGTTTTCATTGCCTAAGCAATAAGACTCACTTGGCCTTCTTGCCGTAACGCTTCTCGAAGCGAGCCACGCGGCCACCGGTGTCGAGGATCTTCTGCTTGCCGGTGTAGAACGGGTGGCAGTTGGAGCACACGTCGACGGTCATGTGATCGCCGTTGTAGGTGGAACGGGTGACGAAGGTGTTGCCGCAAGAGCAGGTGACCTGCACTGCGTGGTAATCAGGATGGATACCCTGCTTCATAGTTTGTCTCCTAGAGATTCGGGGGACCCGGGTCGCATTGCCCCGATGGCAAGGCGTGAACCGGATAACCTTATGGAGTGTAGGCGATGGCCGGGACACGGTATGCGCCGTCACACGCAGGGCGTACGGACTGCAATCCGCGGATATGCAAAGGACCCGCCGCTTCCGGCAGGTCCGCATGTGCCCTCGCTGGGACTTGAACCCAGGACAAACACCTTATAAGGGTGCTGCTCTAACCAACTGAGCTACGAGGGCAACGGGAGGAAGTATACCCCAACCTCTGCCCGATTGCGGCAGCGTCGACAGATGACCATTGGAAGACCGACGGCAACACGCCAGCAAATCGTTATTTATAAGCTTATAAACAACGTGCTAACCTATTAATTAAATCAATGGACGATATACCCATACAGTACACCTCGTCACAGCCATTTCACCGACGAAAGGACGCCCATGCGCTACGGTCATTTCGATGATGCCGCAAAGGAATACGTGATCGAAACCCCGGCGACTCCCCCTGCCGTGGATCAACTACCTTGGCAACGAGGACTTCTTCTCGCTGATTTCCAACACCGGCGGCGGCTACAGCTTCTACAAGGACGCCAAACTACGCCGCATCACCCGCTACCGGTATAACAACGTGCCGGCAGACAACGGCTCCCGCTGCTATTACCTGAGCCTGATGGACTCCGATTCCGCCGATGCCAAGCCGGTCGAAACCTGGTCGCCGACCTTCCTTCCGTGCAAGACCCCGCTTGATTCCTGCAAGTGCCGTCAAGGCATCGGCTACACCGTGTTCGAAGCTTCCAAGCGAGGCATCGAATCCAAGCTCACCGCCTTCGTGCCGCTGCACACCAATGCGGAAATCAATCGGCTCGACGTGACGAACACCACCGACGAGCCGGCCGTCATCGACGTGACCGGCTCCGTGGAATGGTGCCTGTGGAATGCCGCGGACGACTCGTCCAACTTCCAGCGCAACCTGTCCACCGGCGAGGTGGAGATCGAACGCGAAACCGATGCCACGCTGCTGTACCACAAGACCGAATTCAAGGAGCGCCGCAACCATTACGCGTTCTACGGCGTCAACACGCCCGTCGTCGGTTTCGACACCAGCCGCGACGAGTTCCTCGGCCAGTTCAACGGCTGGGACACCCCGCAGGTCATCGCCGAAGGCAAGGCTCACGATTCCGTGGCGCACGGCTGGTTCCCGATCGCCGCCAACCGCGTGCGTCTGGAACTCCAGCCGGGCGAAACCGCATCGCTCGTGTTCATGCTGGGCTATATCGAAGTGGCCAAGGACCAGAAATGGGAGGATCCGAACGATCCGGCCAAGGTCGGCATCATAAACAAGAAGCCGGCCCATGAGCTGTTCCGCCGTTTCGCCACCGTCGAACAGGTCGAAGCCGCCTTGAAGGAGCTCAACTCCTACTGGTCCGAACTGCTGACCACCTACAGCGTCGATTCCGGCGACGAAAAGCTCGACCGTATGGTCAACATCTGGCACCAGTACCAGTGCATGGTCACGTTCAATATGTCCCGTTTCGCCTCCTACTACGAGTCGGGCATGGGACGCGGCATGGGCTTCCGCGATTCCAACCAGGACCTGCTTGGCTTCGTGCATCTCATTCCGGAACGCGCACGCGAGCGCATCATCGACATCGCCTCCGCCCAAATGGAGGACGGTTCCGCATGGCACCAGTACCAGCCGCTCACCAAGAAGGGCAATGCGGACATCGGTGGCGGCTTCAATGATGATCCGCTGTGGCTCGTGGCCGGCGTGTACGCGTATCTCGCCGAAACCGGCGACGTGAGCATTCTGACCGAACCGGTGCCGTTCAACAACGTCGAGGGCTCCGAACAGCCGCTACTTGAGCACTTGCGCCGTTCAGTGAACTTCACCATTACGCATAAGGGCCCCCATGGCATTCCGCTCATCGGCCGCGCCGACTGGAATGATTGTCTGAACCTCAACTGTTTCTCCGATACTCCGGGCGAAAGCTTCCAGACCGTGGAGAACAACGACACCGGCGTCGCCGAATCCGTGTTCATCGGCGGCATGTTCGTGCCGTACGGCAGCCAATATGCCGACATCCTCGAGCATTATGGACGTCTGGCCGGCATGTCCGACGCCGAAATCGCGTCCGAGGCGGCCAACGTGCGCGCCGAAATCGGCCAGGTTTCCAAGGCCGTCAAAACCGCCGGCTGGGACGGCGAATGGTTCGTGCGCGCCTACGACGCCTACTCGCGCAAGGTCGGCACGCATGAGGACACCGAAGGCCAGATCTACATCGAACCGCAGGGCATGTGCGTGATGGCCGGCATCGGCCTCGACGACGGCAAGGCGCAGCAGGCGCCGAAGTCCGTCAAGGAACGCCTGACCTGCGATTGGGGCACCGCCATCCTCGCACCCGCCTACTCCACCTACCGCATCGAGCTCGGCGAAATCTCCTCCTACCCACGCGGCTACAAGGAGAACGGCGGCATCTTCTGCCACAACAACCCCTGGATCTCCATCGCCAACACCCTCGCCGGCGACGACGAGGAGGCCTTCGCGGTCTACCAGCGCAACTGCCCGGCGTATGTCGAGGACAAGTCCGACGTGCGCAAGGTGGAACCGTACGTCTACTGCCAGATGGTGGCCGGTCCCGAGGCAGCGACCCCGGGCGAGGGCAAGAACTCCTGGCTGACCGGCACCGCCGCGTGGACGTTCATGGACGTGTCGCAGTATCTGCTGGGCGTGCGACCGACGCTCGACGGCCTGGCCATCGAACCGCATCTGCCGGAACGGTTCGACCAGCTGACCGTGACGCGCGTGTTCCGCGGCGTGACCTACCGCATCGCCATGAAGCGCACCGGCGAGCGCACGGTGAGCGTCGACGGCAAGCTGTTGGACGGCGATATCGCGCCGGTTCCTTCCGATGGCGCGAAGCCGGTCGAGGTGGCTGTCACGTTCTGATAGCGCACATACCCATTGGACCCAGCGCGAATGGGGCGTACGGCGATATCCGGCGTCCCATTCGTCTTGTTTTAAGCCGTTTCGCCGCGCATCCGCGGAAGAAGGTTCCGCGATCGCCATATACCCGCCGTGCGATCGCGGAAAACCATACGGCGAGCCCAACCAGTACAGTTACAGCGGTAGGAAAAGAATGGGCCGTGCCACACGGCCATGACCACGGAGCCACAGGAGAGACGGCATGAGCGTTGCAGCATGGAATCGTTTTCTGCAGGAGCAGGACAATTGGCCCGCGGCGTCGCAGGTCAACGATTCAGCCTCCTATGGCACGCAGGCGCGCAATGCGCTGGCCGGCAGGACCTTTGAGAAGAAGAAGCGCATGAGCCAGGAGGAACGGCATCTGCAGATTCTTCAGGCGGCGGTGAAAACCCTTGCCACCAAAGGCTTCTGGGGTATGAGCCTGCAGGACATAGCCGACGAGATCGGCATCACCGAGGCGGCGCTCTACCATTACATTTCGTCGAAGGATGACCTGCTCAACATGGTGTTGTCGGAATGCTACGACACCCCCGACGCCGACGAGTACAATGCGGTGACCGCCGCCGTGACCGACAACGACGGTCATCGCGTGTATTTCTACCCCCGTTACTGTCTGAACATCGCACTGTACAATCTGCAGCGTCCGGAATTGGTGCAGTTGTATTCGGTGCTCAACGGCGAAGCGCTCAGCCCGACGCATCCGGCGCATAATTTCTTCATCGGCCGCCATATGCGCAATTGGGAGATGATCTGTTCGATGAACTGGATCCTGCCGACCGGCGTGGACGAGGAACGTTTCTACGACCTGTATACGCTGGCGATGAGCGCGATGGACGGTCTGCAATACCGTTGGCTGGGCGACGATTCGATGAATCTGCTTGAGGAATGGATGTCGATTTCCGACATCATCTTCCCGCCAAGCGAATGGGCCGGCTTCACCGATCCAAGCGAATACGACCCCGCCCCAGACCGCTGCCTGCTGCCGTTCACCTTATCGGCACGTCAGTAAGGCCGCCGACTTCCGTTTCGAAGGCGTAGTATGCGCCGATAAGGCCCGCGTTGTTCGTGTGGCGGCAACGTTTGACGGATGTGCGGAAATCGCCCCACTGCGGAATCCTGTCGAGCGCCGCGTTCACCATCGGCAAGAGCTGCTGTTCACGGCAGATACCGCCGCCGAGCAGTATGCATTCCGGATCGGTGGCTGCGGCGGTGTTGAAAATGGCGATCGCCAGGTAATCAATCCATTTGTCAACGATCTTGCGCACGCGCGGCTCGTCAAGCCTGCGGAACAGGGTGGCGGGCACGATGGAACCGGTCGGCACGTCGAATTCCTTGGCGTAGTCCTCGGCCAGCACGATGGTGGACAAATAGTTCTGCATGGTGTTGAACCCGCCGGTTTCATAGTTCGGAATCATCATGCCGAGCTCGCCCGCACGCCAATCCTTGCCACGGCGAATCCTGCCATCCAAAAACAGCGCGCCGCCGATGCCGGTGTCGATGGTGATCAGCGCGAAATCGTCGAGTTTGGCGGCGTTGCCGGAGAGTTTTTCCGCCATGGCCGCGCAGTTCGCGTCGTTCTCCATCCAGGTCGGCACCGGCTTGTCAAGATATTCCTGCAGTTCCTTGCCGATCTCATGCTTGTACAGCATGCCCAACGCGCCGGCGGTGACGGCAACCTGTTTGCTGACGTCGATGAATCCCGGCACGCTCATGGCGATGCCGTCAAGCGGCGCGCGTTGGCCGTTGACGATGTGCGCGAGCGCCTGGTAGAAAGATTCCACGCTGTCGACCGGCGTGGCGATGGTGCCGGGGATGCCCATCCGGCCATCCTCGAACACCACGTAACGCGTGAAGAATGTGCCGATCTCGAACGCAAGAATGCGCCTCTTCGCAGTCATATCGCTATCTAACCTGTCTTCAATAGAGTTCAAACCTGTGACCAGTATAGCGTCCGGCGACTTGCGCGGGCGTATTCGGTCGCGTCTGACGCATCCGGCCACGTGACGACGCCGATGCCGATTATCCGAGTTCGATCACGTTCACGCCGTACGGTTTGAGCTCGACCGGCCCGTCGACCACATGGCCGGTGAGCAGTTCCACACCGCCGTTGAGCTCGTCCAGGCACAGCCTCTTGTCGGATTCGCTGTTGTTGATGAGGAACGCGTAGCGGACGCCGTCATCGCCATAGCGTACGGACAGGCTCACACCCTCCGGGGTGTCGAGCGGTTTCAGCCCCAGCTCCTTGATGATCGGGGCCATGAAGGCGCTCATACCGGTCTCGTCCAACGGCGTGCCCACGAAGTACGCCTTGCCTTTGCCGTACGTGTTGACGGTGAGCGCGGAATGGCCCACGTAGAATTCGCCGCCACCATAGGTGGCGAGCCGTCTGGCGCCTTCGCGGTGGATGATGCTGGCCACGATCTCGCCCTTGGCATCAACCGCGTCGCCATGCACTTCGATGGTCTCGTCCGGCGCGAGCGCGTCGATTTCCTCCACCCATACGCCCATCAGGTCGCGCAATTTGCCGGGATAGCCGCCCGGCACCACGAGGTCGTGTTCGTCGTGGATGCCGGCCATGTAGCCGGTTATGAAGCTGCCGCCTTCGGATACGTAGGATTCCAGCGTTTCGGCGACGCCCGGCAGCACGGTGATGAGGGCGGGCGCGACCACCAGATCGTATTGTTTGAGCTTGTCGAGAGGCGTGGTGCTTTCGATGATGTACAGGCACGTTGCGTCGCCAGAACGCGCGATAGAAGCGGTGCACTTCGTTCGGACAGGAGAATCCGGCGGTTGGTCCGACGCAGCCTTCGAGAGACCAGTAGCTTTGCCAGTCGAACATGATGGCGACTTTCGCACGGATTTCCGATCCTATGATCCGCTTGCCGATGCGGTCCAGTTCCCCGCCGAGCGCCGCGGTCTCCTTGAAGACACGCGACTGTTCGGGGCCATCGTGCGCGATGACCGCGCCATGGAATCGTTCGCAGCCGCCGATCGACTGCTTCATCTGGAAGAACTGCACGGTGTCCGCGCCATGCGCCACGGCCTGCCAGCTCAGCTTGCGCACTTCGCCGGGACGCTTGACTTTGCAGAACGGGAACCAGTTCTGCTGGTTCGGGGTCTGTTCCATCAGCATGAACGGCTTGTTGCCGCCGATGCCGCGCATCAGGTCGTGGCACATGGCGGTGAAGCTCGGCGGAGTGTCCATGCCCGGATAGTTGTCCCAGCTGACCACGTCCATTTCCTTGGCCCATTCGAAATAGTCGAGGTCTTTGAACGTGCCCATGAGGTTGGTGGTGATCGGCGTGGCCGCGTCGTAAGCACGGATCGCGTCGCGCTCGTTCGTATAGCAGGCCAGCTGCGCCTGGTTTTGGAAACGACGGTAGTCCATCTGCAGGCCGGAGACCACGCATTTGGCGTCGCTGATGCCGTCGCCGTAGCTGACGGGCGGCACCACGTCGCCCCAATCGTAGATGGTGTGGCTCCAGAAATTGGCGCAACACGGAGCGCTGGACAAATATCATCTCTATTTATATACCTATAAATAGCTGTTCAAGGAGGATCATGAAATTCAACATCAACGCCCCGTTCTGGCGGTTCATGAACACGTTGGCGCGCTTCACCGCGCTGAATCTCGTCTACCTGGTCACCCTGATTCCGATCATCACCATCGGCCCGGCCCGCGCCGCCCTGTACAGCACGATGTTCGCCTATGACGAGCATGACGACGTCAATCTGGTACGCGAGTATCTCAAACGGTTCAAACGCGAGTTCAAACAGGGACTTGCGACCTGGGTGCTCGTCGCCATCCTCGCCGCCGCCATCCTCTTCGGCCTGTCGTTCTGGAAGGCGTGGGATACCAACGCCTCCTACATACCGCTGATCCTTCTGGTCATCGCCGCCGTGGTCGTGGCGCTGTTCGCCGAATACGTCGCACCGTTGCAGGCACGCTTCGCCAACACCACCGGCAGGCTCTTCTCGCTATCGGCGATGTTCCCCTGGCGAGCCTTCCCCTGCTCGCTCGTCCTCGTCGTCATCGACGTACTCGCGGCCGGCCTGTCATATTTCGTACCGTTCATACGCGTTCTCGCCATCCTCTTCGGCATCGCCTGGGTGGCGTATGCGAAATCCCTCATTCTGCTGTGGGGCTTCAAACGGTATGGCGGAACGGGCAAAGTGGAGAATCCGCAATATGTCAATGCGCACGAGTGACGTTGCGGCGGCGCTCAGGAATCATGCTTTGTCGGTGATGAACGTCAGCGGATTGTCGATGAATTTGCGCAAGCCGACTTCCGCGGCACCGTACAACGCCGGATGGTCGGCCACCAACGGGATGGACACGCTCACCTGCATGTCCGACGCCCCCAAGACCTGCGATTCCAAACGGTTTTCGAGCGTTTCGTAGAAGAACGGCCCGAAATCGGTCCACCAACCGCCCAGCAGCACGGTATCGACATCGGCCAGATTCAGTGCGGAGCCGATGGCCGAGGCCAGCGCGTCGATGGCCCGTCCGACGGCCTCCGCGGTCCGCACATCATGGGAATGCCATGCGTCCAACAGACGCTCCAGTGCCTCACCGCTCGAAGCCGCATTCTTTTCGGCCACTCCGGAAGCCTCGACCAGCGCGCGACGGCCAGCATACGTTTCCAAACATCCGCGTCGTCCGCATCCGCACAGCGGACCGTCCAAAGACACCGACACGTGACCGATCTCACCGGCGAAACCGTGGCTTCCCGACACGATCTCACCGTCACGGACGATCGCGCCGCCGATGCCGATATCGCACGACAGATACAGAAAGGAGTCGGCGCAATCCACGCCATCGAACACGTCCGCACGCGCACAGGCATATCCCGGAATCTGCGCGATGGCGGCCAGCTTCGCCTCATTGCACGGGGTAACGTCATACCCTCGCATAACGTCGAACGTGGTCAGATCGACATTCTCCCAACCGAGATTGCGGGCCATGAGCAGCCTCTTGTCGGAGGTGACCAAGCCCGGCAGCGCACACGAGACGCCCGCGATGATGCATCGTTTCGATTCCAGATCCTCAGCCATCGCCTTGGCCATGGCGTCAAGCTTGCCGAATACGACGTCCGGCTCGACGCCGCTCATGTCGGCATCCACCCATTCGTGCCTGAGTATGTCGTGGTTGATGTCCAAAGCCATGCATCCATAGCCGTCGGTGTTGACCTGCATGCCGATGCCGCACACCTTGCCGCCTCCCAGCATCAACGGCGTGGACGGGCGCCCATATCTGGCCGAGTTCTGCGGCTCACCCTCCTTGACGACGCCCGCATCGATCAGCAGCGACACCAGCAACGACATCGTCGCCTTGGTCAGCCCGGTCTCCTTGGCAAGATCCGCTCGGCTCATCGGCCCGGAGGCACGCAGTAGCGTGTCGATCACCACCGAAAGATTGTGATTGCGCAGATCGTCCTGATTGATCCTGCGAAGAGATGCCATAGCCGTTCCCGTCCCTGCCCTGTTTGCCGTGTTGCCGCATCAGCATGAATTCCCCGAACCGATGTTCCGGAGCCTTTCCTGATGCTACACTACTATGGTATAGTTTATTCATCTAACTATTAACCGTGCGCCACCGGCGAACGGCACATGCAAGGAGGCAACACAAACTATGGCAAGGACTCTGGTTGCAGGCGTCGACACATCGACGCAGTCCTGCAAGGTACGCGTGACGGACGCCGAAACCGGCGAGCTTGTACGATTCGGGCAGGCCAAACACCCGAACGGCACATCCGTCGACCCCTCATACTGGTGGAGCGCATTCCAAGAGGCCGCCGAGCAGGCCGGCGGCCTGGACGACGTATCCGCGCTGGCCGTCGGCGGCCAGCAGCACGGCATGGTGATCCTCGACAACCAAGGCAATGTGATCCGCGATGCGATGCTGTGGAACGACACCAGTTCGGCGCCCCAGGCTGCGGCTCTGATCGAAAAGCTCGGCGCAGCGCCCGCACAAGACGGCGAGCCGGAAGACCCAATCGCCCGAGGCAAGCAGCGTTGGGTCAAGGCCGTAGGCTCCTCCCCCGTCGCCTCCTACACGCTGACCAAGGTGGCATGGGTGGCCGAGAACGAGCCCGAAAACGCCAAGAAAATCGCCGCCATCTGCCTACCTCACGACTGGCTGAGCTGGCGCATCGCCGGTTACGGCCCGGTCGCCGAAGGCGAGGACGCCCATCTTGAAGCCCTGTTCACCGACCGCTCCGACGCCTCCGGCACCATCTACTACGATGCCGCGTCGAACGAATACCGCCGCGACCTGATCGCCATGGTGCTCGAGGCCGCGGAAGGCGCCGAAGCCGCGCAATCGCACGCCGAGGCCATCGTGCTGCCCACCGTGCTGGGGCCGCGCGACGCCGCCCCCGTCAAGGCCGATCCGGCCATCGCCGGCAAGAACGTCGAAGGCGGCTGCCTGCTCGCCCCCGGCGGCGGCGACAACGCCATGGCATCGCTGGGACTGGGCATGGCCGTCGGCGACGTGTCCATTTCCCTGGGCACCTCCGGCGTGGCCGCAGCCATCTCCGAGAACCCAACCTACGACCTGACCGGCGCCGTATCCGGCTTCGCCGACTGCACCGGGCACTACCTGCCGCTGGCCTGCACCATCAACGGTTCGCGCATCCTCGACGCCGGCCGCGCCGCCCTCGGCGTGGATTACGACGAACTGGCCAAGCTGGCCTTCGCCTCCAAGCCCGGCGCCAACGGCATCACCCTGGTGCCGTACTTCGACGGCGAACGCACGCCGAACCGCCCGAATGCCACCGCCACCTTCTCCGGCATGACTCTGGCCAACACCACACGCGAGAACCTGGCCCGCGCCTTCGTCGAAGGACTGCTGTGCTCCCAGCGCGACTGCCTGGAGCTCATCCGATCCCTGGGCGCAAGCATCACGCGCATTCTGCTCATCGGCGGCGGCGCGAAGTCCGAAGCTATCCGCACGCTGGCACCAAGCATTCTGGGCATGGACGTGACCCGACCCGCCACCGACGAATACGTGGCCATCGGCGCGGCCCGCCAGGCCGCCTGGGTGCTGTCCGGCGAAACCGAGCCTCCGGCATGGCAACTCACCATCGACGGCGTGGAGACCGGCGAACCGACCGAAGCCGTATACGAAGCCTACGCCAAGGCCCGCGGCTGATCCATCACCGCAGGAATTCAGGCATAGGGCCGGGAAGCTTCCCAACAATGGGGCTTCCCGGCCCTATGCTGATTCATGAACCATACTCATAGAAACGACAATATGAACGACAGCTTCCGTATAAGGCTTTACGCGCTCACCTGCATCGCATGGCTGGAGAAATCGATTTGCCGTCAACACACCCTATGAAACGTTTGCAAAACTACAGCAAACCTTCCACATCGGCGAAGGCAGGGTCATGTTCGGGAATCTCACGAATCACATGCGCTGGATTGCCCACGGCTATGACGTTCTCCGGAATGTCACGTGTCACCACGGACCCGGCGCCGATGATGGAATTCGACCCGATGGTCACCCCCGGCGTGACCGTCACATTGGCGCCGAACCACACGTTATCACCGATGGTCACGGCACTGGCATGCTCCCAGCCCGCCAGGCGGGTGGCAGCGTCCTTGGCATGGTTGGGTGTGGCGATGGTGCAGCGCGGACCGATCAGACAATCCTCACCGAGCGTCACATATCCGCCGCCGCACACCATGAAATCCTTGTTGAGGAACGTGCCGCGGCCAATGGTCAATCCGATGCCGTAGTCGACATTGAACGGCGGCGTGAACTGCACGCCCTCCCCCGCGTCCGGAACAAGCTCATGGAACAGACGGTACGCCTCGTCCGGATCATCGAAGAAGATGCGGTTGATCTTCGCGCAGGCGCGCATGGCCTCGCCTGTGAATTTCGGCAGCGACTTCGATTTGCGATATTGCGTCGGCTTGCCGGCGAACAGTTTGGTCAGATCCTCGTCGGACGCGATCAGCGCTTCCGTCTCCTGCGTCATATCCGTCTCCTTCATCACATTCCACCGCACTATAGTGAACGCTCACACCATACTATATTCACTTACTTGACCATGACGCATGAAACGTTACCCGGCGTATCGTGGCATCCACCGAACAGCATATATCGTTGACCATCAGGTCCGCATGCCGTCCACTCAGGCAATCCGGAACCGTTCGGATCACCTGTCGCCGCGAAATTCACCCAATATCGATTCATCGCATGGGACAAATCGTAATGCCAGCCTCGAAACGGCCGCCAGCTCGCAGGGAGCGTTCCGAACGAAAACCATAAATCGGACGAATGAAACGCACCGGCATCATCCCCCGGCATATCCACATCGAATCGATACCTGTATGGTTCCGAGCCGCCGCCTGACACCCATGCATCGATCATATCCAGATTGCCGCACTCACCCTCCGGATACGGAGTGCCATCAGGGCCCGGAACCATGAACTCGCCGGTCGTGTTCCCCACCAACAAATCACACGGAACGCGATGTCCCGCAATAAGCGCATCACGGTATTGCTCGACAAGGAATGTCCCATCGACGCAGGGAATCCAATTAGTCATCGGAGCCCATACGACATCATCACCCTGCCCAGACCAATCGCAAGCAGGAAAAGTCACCGCCGCCTCCAGCAGATCAGTCGCAGGAACAGAACGCGCCTCGGCAATCGATTCAACTTCCAGATACTTCAAAAAACGCGCTCCATTTCGCTGCGCATCCTCAAGAGACCACAGATGGCGATTGAACAGACCAGTTCCACCTCCAGACTG
>ENA-UEYD01001082-UEYD01001082.1-human-gut-metagenome-genome-assembly--contig:-NODE-1082-length-21446-cov-22.566802_pt1 | contig 21446 bp, 20 predicted proteins | sample MGYA00242907_ERZ507875 | MGnify/ENA primary metagenome ERZ507875 (study PRJEB26167, sample SAMN06115506) | human gut metagenome | host: Homo sapiens | place: China:Shandong | collected 2015-08-07...
AATGCCGCACTACCTGCGACCCGCGGATTCTGACAATTGAGGACATTTATATGATCGCCGGGGAACTAAAGGCGCGGGGAGTGGAAAAGTATTTTCTGCAAAAGTACCGCCCGGTTGAAAGCGATAAAACCTCGACCGATGCCGATTGTGAGCGTTTCTTTCTCGACAAGGAGTTGCTCGAGCATCTCCGTGCCTGCTTCCGGGTATTTGACGTCCGTCGCTGATTTTTGTCACAACCTTTTGAAAACGAGTTGCTTTTGCGGCTCGTTTTTTTTATAATCGCAATATGATATTTAACAAAAAAGTGGACAAAAACGTTTTTTTGTGTTATCTTGCCGATATAAGCAAACAACAAAGAGGTGCTGACAATGGCCGAAGTCAATCTGACAACCGAAGAAACGGACGCGCTGCTTGAGGTCGTTGACAAAGTCAAGGTTTCTAGACCTTATCAGAACTATATGGCCGGCGTCAGGGTGAATTTGGAACGTGCGGCTTCGCAGAAAGGCGAAGGCGATGGCTTTGCCAGAATCGGGGAAATGCTCCGCAACGATAAAATACCGCACTATCTGAACGCGACTGCCAAAGGACAGAAGAAAGTACAGAACATGCTGCAGGCCGAACTCAAACAGCGGAAACTGCACGGCGTTTTGAAAGATGCGGAGTTTAATGATGCCATTTACCGGGAATTGTATGTTAAACCCGGAAGTTTGAAAGATTATTTGGGAATATCGTCACAGGAGGAACAAATGAGCGAAGACAAAAAGCAACCGGAAGTTGAAGATAATGTTCCGGCCGGCAGCGCCGCCGCGGACAACGAAAATGACCACATGGTCGATCTTCCCGGCTATTATGATGAGGAAAAGTTTAAAGATCTGGAAATAAATATTGCAGACGGTAAAGTCAGCGAAGCAGATTTTGAAAAGCTGGAAAAGCGGCATAAAGAGCTGGAAAAGGACGGCAACGACGATCGGCAGGATACGGGGGAAGGCAACGACGGCACTGCGGCGGCCGGCGACAGTTCTGCCATTGAAGTCGACGGAGCGGATGGCAACGGTCCGCGCACGGCGGAAAATGAAGATCCCGACTGGGTCAGGAAATATGACGCGGCCTTAACCAGATACGGTCAGGAAAACGGCAACGAGTGGACCCGCGATAACGAGGCCGATGAGAACGGCGAGCGTCCGGCCGGTTTGAAAGGCAAGTTCAAAAACGGTACCGAGGTTCATTATGCCGACAAGGACAAGCTGTCGGTCAAAACGCCGGAAGGCGAAAAGCCCAATGCCGGACATTTTAAGGAAATCATAGCTCTGGCCAAAGAAAACGGACAGGATATCAAGCTCGGTCCGACCATGACGCCGGAATTCAAGGCCGCGCTGATCGAAGCCTGTGCCAAAGGCGGGGTCGAAATCCAGAACTTAAGCGAGGAAGACCGCGCAGTCTATAACGGTTTTGTGCCGAAAGAAGAAAAGACGGAAGAGAAAAAAGAAGAAAAACAGGAAAAAGAGACATCCTATTCCGTAAAAAGTAATGTGGTTCAGTCATGTTTGGGGCGTTACTCGAGGGACCTTGACTTAGATTCCAGAGATGATACGGATGAATTTGAAAATAGTCTGAGAAAGAAAGAAGAAGAGTTGAAAAGCGGTGTGTTGGAAGGTGACAAGGAAGATGCGCTGAAGGCGAAGATCCTTATGATGAAATATGTTGAAGCTGAATATGACGGAGACAAGGACAAGCAGGCGCTTTATGAAACCGCATTGCAGCGTTATGGTGTTGACAGCATTAAACGCAAGCCGGAAAACGGTGGCTCTTTTGTTGTCGAAACCAAACCTTACGGCGAGCGGACGGAAGAAGAAAAGGCCAACATTAACGCCGCCATGGAGAAGGCTTTCCCGAAAAAACGGGAAATGGATCCGGCGGTCTTGGAAGCCATGAAAGAGAAAAAAGGACAGACTCTGCAATAAAAGGGTTTGGAAATTCATCATGCCGATTATTAAAAATTTGTAAAAGAATACAAAAATTGACAAAAAATACTTGCCTGCACATACTTTCTGTGGTATAGTGCAGGCAAATATGTAGAATATGGGGATTTTGAGGAGAAAACTCATGGCAATGAATGCAAAGCAAGCAGCGGAATTGATCAGAAACGGCAATTTTAACGATGCCGACGAGCTCTACGACGCCTTAAACGGACAAAAAGAGTACGGCGCCGAATTTGCCAGGCTGCTTCAGCACATCGAAACCAAAGTAAAGCTGGATATGAGTCTGTATACCGGTTTGGCGACGTCGGCCAAAGCGGTGGAGGAACTGAGTGCGGCAACCGATCCTCTGGACGAAAAAGATCCGGCTTTTGCCGATACCCGCAAACGGCTGGAAAAAGTCGAACTGTATCAGACCGTCAGCGAAAACGGTAAAGAAGTAAGCAAAGCCGTGGAAGGCAAAGAGCGTGACAAAATGATCGCGCAGATCGTTGCCGCGGCCAAGCTGGAAGCCGACAGCGAGCTCCGCGGCGCCAGCAGCCCGGAATCTCCGGCGGCCAAAAAGTTTATGAACGCGGCTGATGCGGAAGCCAAAAAAGCCGTTTACCGGGAAACCCTGAACGAAAAAATCGATTTGGCGCTTTTGCAGAGCTTTCTTGTTGCCGAAACGACCAAAATCAACCGGGAAATGGACAAGAAATATTCCGGCGACAGAAAAAAGGCCGACGAAGAGGCAAAAATTCTGCTTTCCGCCCGAACCAAGGAAATAAAGGAAAAGATTGCCAATATCGGCAAATCGGGCGCGGAAAAACTGTCGATCGGCGTCGAAGGCGCCATCGGCTATTGCGCCAAAGTGTCGGCTCAGGCGGAAGAGCGGCTGGCCGAGTATAAAAACAATGTCAAAAAAATCGCCGACCGAATCAATCGGGGTTTTGCCAAGCTGAAAGATCAGGGCAAAACGTTGCGCAATCAGTGGCAGAAGGCGAGAGCCGGCGCCAACAAGGTTTTTGAAAGCTGCAACAAAAAGATGTCGGACGGCATCGTCGCTTTCAACGAAGGCTGCAAACACGTTTGGGAAAACAAATACGAAATTGCCCTGAGCGTTGCCAAAAACATCTATAAAAATAAATATGAAATCGGGGCCGACATGGTTGCCGCCGCCGGTTTTGCCGCAACGGTCGCCACCGGCGGAACGGCCGCGCTGGTCGGCGGCGCCGCGTATGCCGCCTATACCGTCGGCCGCCGGGTTGTCTACGAAGCGTATAAGCAGAAAAAGGAACACCCGGACAAAAGCTACAAAGAAATTTATACCAATGGCAAGTTTTTGACCAAAGCGGTGTTTTCGGTCGGTGCGGCGGCCGTCAGCTGGGGCATTGCCGGCACGGCGGCTTCGGTCGGTGCCGACGTGGCAACTCAGACGGCGGCGGAAGTTGCCAAACAACTGGCCGCACAGAAAATGGCCAAACGCGCGGTAACGATTGCCGGGTCAGTAACCAGCAATATCGTCGGCGTGGCAACGGCCAAAGACGCCGAAGAACGCAAAAGAGAATGGAAGAGTCTGGGAATGTCTGCTCTCGGCGCCGCGGTAACCATGTTTGTGGCCGAGGCCTGCAGTGACGCTCATGCCGGCGAAACCCGGTCAGATACGCTGACTGATCCGCATTCGGAAACATTAGAGCAACAGACGGACAGTATTACCGTTCAAAAAGCGCAAACCGATACGCTCAATGTTCGAAAGACGCTGCAAGGTGAAAATCTTACCGATGCGCGGGAACAGAGTGACGCCGATATCCGGGTAGCGCAGGCCGACAACCGGGAAGCAGAGGTTCAAACCGAACAGACGTCTGTCGTTGATGATTTTGAAATGAAGGATTTCCCCGAACAATGGAACGAAAATATGGGCATCAGCCGTCGTCAGTTTGAAACCCTGAAAAGCTGGTATGATAAACTGGATACCACCGACGGCGCCGGTATGGATCGTTTTTATTCACATGCCGCCCACTATGCGGCCGAGTTGAGCGTTGACTCCGACAACCCGATGACGGCTGAACAGGTACTGTTCAAGTTCTCCCGTCTGGCGGCGATCACTTCGGTTAAGAGCGGAGAGTTCGGTACCATCGGCACCGGTTCCCTTGGCAAGCAGTTGGAAGACATTTACCATCTGCTGGGCTGCGGCGATCAGCTGACGGCCGAGCAGATGGAAACCGCCCGCAAAACGCTTGACATCTGTACCTTAAACGAAGCCGGCAGAGCTGACGGCCGGATGGATGCGGATAAATTCTTCGCCGTAGCCGGCGCCGGTTACAAAGGATTGCCGGTTGATGAAGATGGTACCCTGACCATGACCCGCCGGATCCGCGTTATCGGTGAAGGTACCAATTGTCCGGATGACAAACGGGTTATGTATGAAGAAGTCAAAGGCGGCGAGGAAAGAAAAATCGTTGAGCCGATTGAACCGCAAAAACCGATTCCCGCCACTATTATCACGGAAGAAAACAGCGGTTCCGACATTCGTCTGGAGCTGGAAGGGGACGGCGACCGCGGCGGTGATGAAGTCATTACCCGTTCCGTACAGAAAGAAGAAAAGTATACTGTCGGCGCCACTACCCAGTCCGGCAAACGTCCGGGACTTGAAGGGGCTCAGGCAGCTCAGAAGCTGAATCCGAATTCTCCAGAAGCTCAAAATCTTAGCCGTAGGGAACTAAGGCAGCTTGCTAAGATGCAAAAAGAGATAGAAAGTCGTTAACGACGAGATTTCTTTGAAACAGCAAAAAAAAAACGGCTCGTGATCTGTCCTCCGAAAAACGGACAGTTCGCTCAGCCGTTTTTTTTATGTTTTGAACGTTTGCGTAAGCAGGCAGAGACCGATTTTCGGCTCGGCTGCTATGCTTGCGAAGCTTTTGGCCGGGTGTTTGAGGTTTGGAATGGCTAATATCGCTGGGATAAGCTAATGAAAGTTTATTATGTTTTTGACAAAAAAACGGGTTTACGTGGGCTGAATGCTTAAAATGCCGGGCAACGATGCCTTGCGCCTTTGATCATGGTCAAGTCCCGATCGTGATTCAAATGTGCAAAATGGGGGCAATCCCGCCTTGTTCCTTTGATCGCGATTAAGCCATGGGCTTTACCGCGATCAGCCCCCCGGTTGAGCGGGGAATATTTGTCTGACGGCAAAGTTCCGCTTTAACCGGGACTTGTTTAACCGGGGTTTTGCCGGCGGAAAAGGGCGCACCAAGGTCCTGTTTGCTGCTCCCTATCTGAGGTAGCGGCGTTCAAAGCGTCGGTTTTTGCCGATTCTGGACAACACTTCATATCCGATGGTGCCGGCGTCGCGGCCGATGTCGTCAAGAGTGTAAAATTCGTTGACGATAAAAGCCATGTCGCCGACATGCAGGTTTTCCACTTCGGTAACGTCGCAAATGATGTTATCCATGGAAATGCGTCCGATGATTCTGGCTTCGGAAGTTTTCCCGCCGTTATAAAAGAAGAGCTTGCCGACGTTTGACAACGCGCGGGGAACGCCGTCGCCGTAGCCGATTGACACGATGGCGATTTTGCGGTTGCCGGCGGCGCGATAGGTGGCGGAATAGCCGACGAAGTCGCCGCGGCTGAGAGCGGAAATTTCCAATACCGGCGCCATCACCCGAACCACCGGCAGCATTTGGTTTTCCCGGTAGGGCGCGGTATTGATGCCGTACATGGCGGCGCCCAGACGGACAACGTCGAACCGGTAATCCTGACCGAGAAAAGTGCCGTCGGAGGCGGACAGGCTGGCCGGCAGTCTGGGAAAGAATCTTTCCCGCAGGCGGTTGAAATTTTGCAGTTGATACTCGTTCATGAAATGTCCCTGTTCGTCGGCGCAGGCAAGATGCGACAATACCAGCGAAAACAGGTCGCGGTCGTCGGGGGACATTTCCGTCAGTTCGTTTTCGCGGAAGCCGAGCCGGTTAAGGCCGGTTTCGATTTGAATCGCCGGTTTAATGCCCTTGATTTTATGTTCTTTCCAAAAGGCCAGCTGCTCCTTGCCGGCAATTACCGGAATCAGGTTTGCCCGCTCGAAGGAAGCCAGGCTGTCTTCGCCGATTCCCTGCAAAACGTAAATTTTGGCATTCGGTACGTGCGGACGGATTTTTTCTCCTTCAATGCCGTGGGCGACGAAAAAAGTGCGGCAGCCGGCGTTTTCATAAAGCCTTTCGGCAACCGTTTCCGCTCCCAGTCCGTAGGCGTCGTCCTTGACCACCGCGGCGGCTTCCGCCCCCTGGGCCAGAGTTTGCAAAAAGCGGTAGTTTTTTTCCAGATTGTCCAGGTTGATTTCTAAAATCGGTCTTGTCAAAACACTCATATCTGCTTATTATCCTTTCCGTCAGAAACAATTTTCTTTTTTGGTTGAAGAGTCAAATTGCATGAATTTTACCGACATGCATATCCACTTGCAAGACTATAAGGCAAACTGTGCAACGGATATTATCGAAAACGCCCGTGCGGCGGGCGTCGGCCGGATGGTCTGCGCGGCAACCGCGGAAAGCGACTGGCCGGCGGTGGCGGCGCTGGCGGAGAAATATCCGCATACGGTGGTGCCGGCTTTCGGCGTCCATCCCTGGTATGCCGGCGAAACGGCGGCAGGTTGGGAACACCGCCTTCACAAACGGTTGCTGTCCGCGCCGGAAGCGTTGGTCGGCGAAAGCGGCCTGGACGGTTTGCGCGGTGATCAGGCGGCGCAAAAAACGGTTTTTTCCGTCCAGGCGGCATTGGCGAAAGATCTGCGGCGCCCGCTCGTTATCCATGCGGTGAAGGCGGTGGCGGCGCTTTCCGCCTTTTTGCCGCAAATGCCCGAACGGTTTATGATTCATTCTTTCAACGGCCGGACGGAACATCTGCGGCCGATTTTAAACGCCGGCGGTTACGTGTCTTTTTCCGCCTCGATATTGAAAAACCGCGACGCCGGGGAAATTGTCCGCCTGGTGCCGGAAGACCGGCTGCTGATCGAAACCGACGGCCCTTATCAGGGGCCGGAAAAGGGGCGCGAACAAACGCCGCTGTTTTTGCCCGTGCTGCTGGCGCAGCTTGCCCGCTGGCGGCGGGAAGACGCGGAAAAGCTGGCGGCCGCGGCGGAAGCCAACGCGAAGGAGTTTATTTATGGAAAATAAAAGTTTCGGCCGGACGAAAGCCTTGCTCGGCGAGGAAAAGTTTGCCCGCCTGCAAAACGCGAAAGTGATGATCGTCGGCCTCGGGGCGGTCGGCGGTTATGCGCTGGAGGCTTTGGCCCGCGCCGGTGTCGGACATTTGCTGCTGGTCGATTTCGATCAGGTGGAGGAAAGCAACATCAATCGCCAGATTCTGGCGCTGACTTCGACCGTCGGCCGTAAAAAGAGCGAGGTGGCCGCCGCACGCGTGCGCGACATTAATCCGGCCTGCGAAGTGACGGTCAGGGACATGTTTGTCAATGCCGATAATTTGCCGGAACTGCTGGCGGAGCCGGTTGACCTGGTGATTGACGCCATCGATTCGCTCAATCCCAAATGCGGCCTGATCGAAGCGTTGCAGCAAAGGGGGATTCCCTTTATCTCCTCAATGGGTGCGGCATTAAAGACCGATCCGTCGAAGATCCGTCTGCAAACACTTGACCAAACCCGCAACTGTCCGTTGGCGCGGTTTGTCCGCAAACGGCTGAAACGGCGCGGCTGCCGGCTTGACAAAATCGTCTGCGTGTCTTCCGACGAGGCGGTTTCGGTGCCCGAAAGCGCGCTGTTTATGGAAGACAAGCCGTCCGACGGCGGACGCCGGCGCCATACCATGGGATCGCTGCCGACGGTGACGGCTGTCTTCGGCCTGACGATCGCCAACGAGGCGATTCTGCGTTTGTCGGGTTATAAATCGCGATAAAGCTTGCAATTTAAATGCTTTTTTAATAATGCTCTGTTACTACTGGAAATAATGTAAAACAACAAATGCGGACAACGGAAAGATTAAGAGAGTTTTGCCATGAAGATGATAAAGCCGATCGTTAACGTTTCAAAGGTTGCGGATGCCTATGACGCCGTCCTTTGCGGTTTTAACGGCGTGCTTCACGACGGCGTTTCTTTCCGGGCGGAAGCACTGGAAGCTTTGCTTTGTCTTTATAAAAGCGGCAAAAAAATCGTGCTTTTGAGCAACGATTGCCGCCGGGTGGAAGAGATTGCCCGTCTGATGCATCAAAACGGGTTTTCTCCCCGTTTGTTTTCCGCAATGGTTACCGCCGGGGAAATTCTGCACCATCATCTGGCCGCCGGCCGCGGCGTTTACGCTTCGCTCGGAAAAAACTGCTGCTGCCTTGACGAGGACGGCGGCGCTTCTTTGTTTGAAGGGTTGGATTTTGCCGTAACCGCAGACCCGGCAAAAGCGGATTTCCTTTATGTCGGCCGTTTGCCCGCCGGCCGTGCAGTCGACGATTATCTGGATGTGCTGAACCATGCCGCCAGCCTCGGCCTGCCGCTTTTGTGCGCGGGCAACGACACGTCGGTCGTCTGCGGCGAAGACACGGTGCCGGCAGCCGGCGCCGTTGCCGAACAATATGCGGTTTTAGGCGGCAGAATCATTACCGTCGGCAAGCCGGATCCCGCCGTGGTTGACTATGCGCTGGCCGCTTTCGGCCCGACGGAGCGCAAACGGATTCTGATGATCGGTGACAGCATGGCGTCTGATATCCGGGCGGCGTCGGCCGCCGGCATTTCGAGCTGTCTGGTCAGCAAGGGCGTGCATGTCAGCTTTTTGGGAGAAGGTTATATTCCCGACGTAACCAAAACCCGGGAACTCGGCAATATGATCGAGGCCTATCCCGATTATGTGATTTCCGGTCTCCGCCGATAAGGCGTTTTTTGTTTCGTTTTGCGTTTTGAACGCACTTTTCTCTCCGACCGCAACGACCGGTCGGCGTCTTTTTTTACCTGTTGCGGTTTGGGCAAAAGTTGCTATACTGAAAATATGTGTAATCTATTGTGTCCTATTATTAAAAAATTTCATGTTTCGGACGGTTGTTTCCGCCGTGATGTTTTTTTATAAACGGACACAACCAAAACCAAAAAACTATGAGATATTCAGAAGCAGAAAAAAAAGCAGCGAATGCGGTAATGACCAGAGTCTACGGCTACATGTTTCTGGGCCTTATTGTTTCGGCGCTGACGGCGGCAATGTTCGCTTACGTGCCTGATTGCCGCGAGTTTCTTTACAGCGTGGGAAAAACGGGCGAAACGACGCTTTCCGTCAGCGGCTGGATCGTTTTGCTTGCGCCGTTGGCGATCGTTTTGTTCACGGGCGGTTTGATGAAGCAGCTGAGCGCGGGGGCAATGATGATTGTGTTTGTTTTCTTTTGTGCGCTGATGGGTGCCAGTCTGAGCAGCGTCTTTCTGGTCTACACCGAAGCCAGCATTATGATGTGTTTTGTCACCGCTTCCGCCACTTTCGGCGCGATGGCGCTTTTCGGACTGACGACCCAGACGGATCTGACGTCGTGGGGAAGCGTTTTGCTGATGGCTTTGTTCGGCCTGATCGTTGCCATGGTGGTCAACATCTTCTTCAAATCCGCCGCAATGGACTTTGTCATTTCGCTGGTTGCCGTTGTCGTGTTTTGTGCCCTGACGGCTTATGACAGCCGTAAAATCAGGGAAGAGCTTGACAATTGTTATGACGATGAGGAAGCCGCCAAAATCGCGATTTGGGGCGCATTGTCGCTTTATCTCGACTTTGTCAATCTGTTGCTGCATCTTCTCCGTCTGTTCGGACAAAAGAAATGACAACTGCTTTTTTTCACAAAAAGGGCGGCCGTATCTGCGGTCGTCCTTTTTTGTGCCGGGCTGAGGAAAAAACGGCGGAAAGGGACTTGTAAAAATAAGATCCGCGGCTATATGAAAAACGTTACGTAATCATTAATGCATTATTGTTTATGAAAAGTCTGACCAAAAAACTGGAAAACCGCATTGTTGTCCGCCTGTTTGCTTTTATGGGGATCGGTGCGGGGCTTTCGGCGGCGGTCGCCTGTCTGTTGACAAGAGTGGCGGAATACCGAGATTTCCTCGCGGTGCCGGATGCCGAAAACAATTTGATGTTAAGCGTCAGCGGCTGGATTTTGCTGCTGCTGCCGCTGGTGATGTTTCTGGCCGTGCCCGCCGAACGCAAAAATCTGAGTTTTGCCGCGGTGCTGCTGATGTTCTGTTTGTTCTGCGGGTTGATCGGTGCGGCTCTGAGCGGCGTCTCGCTGGTTTTTGTCAAAGCCGACGTTGCCCGCGGGCTGCTCACTTCCTCCGTGATGTTTTTTGCCATGGCGCTGACCGGGGCGGTTTTTCGCCGCGACATGATTTCCTGGCATTGCATTTTGCTGACCGTGGTGTGGGGAACCCTGCTGACCGCGCTCGGCTGCTGGCTGTTTCCCTCCGGTTTGACCGACTGGGCCGTCAGCATGGCGGCGGTTATCGTCTACGGCGCGGTGACTGCTTATTCCGGTGAGGAAATCGAACGGATTATCGCCGATTCCGATCGCACCCGGCTCAACCAGCTGGCTGTGCGCGGCGCGTTGGCGGTGTACCTTAATTTCATCGGTCTGGCGGTGAAAGTTCTCCGCTTTTGGGAAAGCCGGGGAAAATGCAAATGAAAAAACGGTGCGGTTTTTCCGCGCCGTTCTTTTTTGTCTGTTGCGGAAAAGTTTTTTTCGGATATCCTTAACGTATGGAGAGAAAAATGATCGTCAGAAAATACAAAGAAACGGACTGCCGGGAAACGGCAGCGCTTTTTTACGAAACCGTACATAATGTCAACCGGCGGGATTACAGCCGCCGGCAATGTGAAGCGTGGGCGCCGGAAAAGCGGAATCTGACGGCCTGGAACGAAAGGTTTTTGCGGCACTTTTCTTTTGTGGCTGTTGAAGACGGAAAAATTATCGGTTTTGGCGATATTGATGACGACGGGTACCTTGACCGGCTGTTTGTGCATAAAGATCATCAGCGGCGGGGAGCGGCCTCGGCCCTTTGCCGGGAACTGGAAAATGCCGCTTCTTTTGTCCGTATTACCACTCATGCTTCAATTACCGCCCGTCCGTTTTTTGAAAAACGGGGCTATCGGGTACTGAAAGAACAGCAGGCGGAGAGGGACGGCGTTTTGCTGACCAATTATCTGATGGAAAAAGTCCCGACATCTCCGCTTTCGGAAAAAGACGGGATCGCTGCGTCGAAATGAACGTTCTCCCGTTGCTGCAAAAGTGTGAGACCGGCTTGTAATTTTTTGCGGTGCGGAGAAAAAGTTCTTGCCCGGGGGAACAGGAAAGATAACGGAAAAACTGCCGAAATAAGTTTTGCGCAGTTAAAGAAGACGGTTCGGTCATCACTAATCTAGCCAAACCATATTCCCGCTTCAGCCGCACGTCAAATGCCGGTAGCCAATGCCCCTGTTTTAAACAAACGGCAAACCCCGATAAACCATATTCCTGTTTCCTCCGAGTGACAAATACCGGCAGACAATGTCTCTGTTTTAACCAAACGGCAAACCCCGATAAACCATATTCCCGCTTCCTCCGAGTGACAAATACCGGTAGCCAATGTTTCTGTTTTAGCCAAATAGCAAACCCTGATAAAACATGTTCCCGATTTCGCCGAACGGCAAATGCTGATAAACAGTACTTCCGATTTGCCCAGACAGCAAACCCCGGTTCAACGAACCGGGGTTTGTTTGTTAATGCTGCCGTTCTTTTATTCGTGCAGATGCGGCATTTGCGCTTCTTCGCGCAGGGCGTTGACAAAATCATTGAGTTTCATCACTTCCTGTTTGTCAGAGCCGAGACGACGAACGGTTACCGTGCCGTTTTCCTTTTCCTTGGCGCCGACGACGGCGATGACCGGAATTTTGGCAACCGAGTGTTCGCGGATCTTGTAGTTGATTTTTTCGTTGCGCAGGTCAGTCTTGGCATAAAGTCCGGCTTTGCGCAGACGATCCGCCACTTCTTCGGCATAGCCGTCAAAATCGTTGACGATCGGCGCAACCACTACCTGTTCCGGCGACAGCCACAGCGGCAGCTTGCCGGCATGGTTTTCGATCAGAATGCCGAGGAAGCGTTCGATCGAACCGAACAAGGCGCGGTGCAGCATAACCGGCTGGTGTTTCTCGCCGTCTTCGCCGATGTAGGAAATGTCAAAACGCTGCGGCAGGTTCATGTCCACCTGAATGGTGCCGCACTGCCATTCGCGGCCGATGGCGTCTTTCAGGATGAACTCCAGTTTGGGACCGTAGAAAGCGCCTTCGCCTTCGTTGATCTCGAATTTATAGCCGTGCGAGGTCAGCGCGTTGGCCAGGGCGTTTTCGCACAAATCCCAGATTTCGTCGGAGCCGATCCGGTAAATGCTGTCCGGACGGGTGGAAAGGTAGATCTTGACGTCTTCAAAACCGAAGTCCTTGTAAATGTCGAGAATCAGTTTCAGCGTGGTAATGCACTCTTCTTCCATCTGTTCCGGGGTGCAGAAGATGTGGGCATCGTCCTGGGTAAATTCGCGTACCCGCATCAGCCCCATCAGCGAACCGGAGGCCTCGTAGCGGTTAACCTTGCCGAATTCGGCAACGCGCAGCGGCAGGTCACGGTAAGATTTGATGCCCTGTTTGTAAACCAGCAGGCCGCCCGGGCAGTTCATCGGTTTGATGCAGAACCATTTTTTGTCTTCCGTCTGACCGGAGTAGTTGTGGGCGCCGTATTTGTCCCAGTGGCCGGAAATTTCCCACAGCACGCGATCCATTACCCGGGGGGTGGAAATTTCGATATAGCCGTTGTGTTCCTGACGGTTGCGCATATATTCGATCAGCTTGCGGTAAATCTTGTAGCCCTTGTCATGCCAGAAAACCGCGCCCGGTGCATATTCCGGTTCAAAGTGGAACAGGTCCATTTCGCGTCCCAGTTTGCGGTGGTCGCGTTTTTCCGCCTCTTCCAGCATGGTCAGATATTCCTGCAGGTCTTTTTTGTTTGCCCAGGCGGTGGCATAAATGCGCTGCAGCATTTCGCGGCTGGAGTCGCCGCGCCAGTAGGCGCCGGCAACTTTCGTCAGTTTAAAGGCGTCGCCGATCTTTCCGGTCGAAGGTACGTGCGGTCCGCGGCAGAGGTCGGTGAAATTTCCCTGCGTGTAAAGCGAGATAACTTCGTTCTCCGGCAGGTCTTCGATCAGTTCGACCTTATAGTGCTCGCCGATTGATTTGAAATAGTCGATCGCTTCGTTTCTCGGCAGCACTTTGCGGCTGACTTCTTCGTCGCGCTTGACGATTTCATGCATTTTGGCTTCAATCTTGGCAAAGTCTTCGGTCGTAAACGGTTCCTTGCGGGCAAAGTCGTAGTAGAAACCGTTTTCGATCGCCGGTCCGATCGTGACCTGAACGTCGGGCCACAACTCTTTGACCGCTTCCGCCATCACGTGCGAGCAGGAGTGGCGGAGAATGGCAAGTCCTTCCTTATCCTTGGCGGTGATAACGGTTACGGTGGCGTCGGTGGTGATGGTCGCGGCCAAATCCTGCAATTTATCGTTAACCTTCACCGCTAAAGCGTTTTTTGCTAAACCGGCACTGATTTTTTCGGCGACTTCCTTTCCGGAAACGGCGCCGTCAAAATTCATTACACTGCCATCCGGCAATTTAATAGCAACCATTATCTTTATCCTTTTTTGTTAAATTGAAATTTTTAATCCATGTTGATCAGTTCATTGTAAACCGCTATCGTTTTATCACACATTATCTGCTTTGTAAAATTTTCTTTTACGTTTTTGATTGCGGCGGCGGAAATTTTTTTCTTTTCTTCCAAAGGCAGGTCAAGCGCCCAGCGGATTGCGTCGGCCAGAGCCTGCGGGTCGCTGCTTTCGTAAAGCTTGCCGGTCACGCCGTCAATGGTGTTTTCGAGCGAGCCGCCGAGGTTTGAGGCAATCACGATTTTGCCCATCGCCTGTCCTTCGATGGCGGCGCGGCCGAAAGCTTCCGGCTCGACGGCGGTCGACAGCACGATGTCGGAAACCATCAGCAGCGCGGGAATGTCAAAGCTCTGGCCGATGAATTTGACTTTGCTTTCCAGTCCGTATTTTTTCACCAGTTCTTTCAGTTCTTCGGTATATTTGACGCGCCCCTGGTCGGAACCGACGATGAGGCAGAAAAAGTCGCGGTCTTTCAGTTTGGAAAGGGCTTCGAGCAGCACATGCTGGCCTTTCCAGCGGGTAATTCGTCCGATCAGCGAAATTACCGGCAGGTCTTCCGGAATGTTGTTTTCCTGTATGGCGCGGATAATGCGCTCCTGGGAAACCGCCGCCGGCGAAAACTTTTCAATGTCGACGCAGCGGTGGATAAGGCGGATCTTGTCTTCGTTGATCCGGTAATTTTCCGTGATGTGCTTTTTGATATGGTTGGAAATGGCAATGACCAGCTGTCCGTAGGTCATCACCCGGTTGTAGAATTTCTTGATTCCTTTCGGCCCCAGTCCGTAAGTACCGTGGAAAGTGGTCATGAATTTGACGCCGGCGCGTTTGGCCGCCCAATAGGCGCTCCAGGCCGGCGCGCGGGAACGGGCATGCACGATGTTGATGCCGTTTTCCTTAATGATTTTTTCCAGCTTCAGCGAATTGAGGTAAAGCTTGATCGGATTTTTGGTTTTCAGCGGCAGCGTAATATGGGGCACTTTGATTTTTTCCAGATCGTGCACCATGCGTCCGCCGGCGGAAGCGACGAAGTTTTTGATGCCGTGCTGCCGGAGGGCGTCGGCGATTTGCACCGTCCCGACTTCCACTCCGCCGTGATCAAGTTCCGGCAACACTTGCAGAATAACCGGTTTTTGTTCTTTACCTTTCGACATTTTCTTAATATAATCCTTCACAGTTCTGTATAATTTACATTATGGGTTGTCAATTGATGCCAAAGTACACTTTTAAATCCGCCTTTGCAACAGATTTTGAGCATATTCCGCCAAAAAACGGCCGTCCGACCATCCTTTATCTGCACGGTTTCTGTTCCGACTGTTGGGGAAGAAAACCGGAAACGGTCAAGGCCTTTTGTCTGGCGCACGGTGTCGGTCTGTTTCGTTTTGACTATGCAGGCCACGGTTCGGACCGGGAAAATTTTGCAAAGGCCGATTTCAAAATCTGGAAAGAGCAGGTGCTTGAGGTAATCGATGAAGCGCTGGCCGGCGATATCGTCTGCGTCGGTTCGTCGATGGGCGGCTGGCTGTCGCTGCTGGCGGCGATTGAGCGGCCGGAACGGGTCAGGGGCGTGATCGGGCTGGCGGCGGCGCCGAATTTCGTCAGGCGTTTTGCCAAACTGGTGACCCCCGAACAGGAAGCCGAACTGCGGGAAAAAGGCAGGTTTACTTTCGGTACCGACGATTTTACCTATACCATAACCGGGCGTTTTATCGACACGGCAACGGTGGAATGTCTGCCCGAAGGGGAAAAAACATGGCCGGTCGGCTGTCCGGTGCATTTGATCCAGGGGATGAAAGATGCCTGCCTGCCGTGGCATTTTGCTCTTGATTTTGCCGCGGCGCTTGCTTCCGAAAATGTGGAAGTTAAGCTGCTGAAGTCTTCCGACCACCGCTTAAACGATGACGATGCGGTCGCGGAACTGAAAAATTCGCTGGCTAAGTTTGTGAATATCTGAAGAATTTGCTTTTAACAATCGGCCGGAAAAGGCTATTTTGCTTAAACAGGGAAGAAAATTGAAAAATCAGGTGGAAAAATTGCAACGTTCTGAAACAAACTGCCCGCTCGGGCAGGGGCTGCTGGCGGCAGCCGTCAGTTTTGCCGCCGGGCTGGCGGTGGTGGCGGTGCTGTTGGCGCTCAGCCGGCCGCAGATGCCGGCAACAGCCGCGGAAAACGGCCGCGAAGCCGTCCGCCGCACCGAAGAAGCTTATCTTGCCCGCCGCATCGTCAGCGTGTTGGAACCGTTTGTCGGCGAAGGAAAAGTGCGGGCGGAAGTGCGGCTTGAAATCGATTATGACACCGTCAGTTCCGGCGAAGAAATTTTTGATCCCGACGGACAGGTGCTGCGCGCTTATACGGCGGCGGCCAATTTCGCCAGCGAAGCCGAATATGAGATCAGCAGATACAGCCGCCGCGTGGTAAAAAGCGGCGGGCGCGTCAAACGTTTGTCCGCGCTGGTGCTGGTTGACGGCCTTTGTCCCAACGGCGTCTGCCGGGACGGCGAAGCCGTGCGGCTGGCGTCGATGGTAGCGCCGGTTATCGGTTTTGAACCGCGGCGGGGCGACATTCTGCAAATCGAAAACGTTTCGTTTGCAGGCAAGGGACAGATTGTTCCGCTGCTGCTGGCCGCCGCTGCCGCCGGGCTGGCGGTGTGGGGGCTGAACTTTTTCCGCGGCCGCCGGCGCCGGCAGGAAGACGGCGGAAAAAACACTGTCTGGAAAACGCTTGAAAATACCGATGCCGAAACGCTGGCGGCCTACCTGTCGGGCGAAAGTTCGTCGGTTGCGGCCTATGTGCTGCTGCGGCTGAACCGGCCGACGGCGGAAACGGTGCTGAACGGGCTGCCGCTTCCCTTTGCTGCCGGCGTGCTGGCGGCGATGGCGGTTTCCGCGCCGGTGGCGCCGGAAATTGCTGCGGAGATTGAACGAACCCTGTCGCGCGATTTTGCCCAAAGCGTTCCCAACGGGCGCGAACGTGCTTTTGCCCTGTTTGCCGCCGCGGGGGGAGAACGTCGCCGGGAGCTTTTGTCGGTGCTGGAAACGGAAGATCCGGTGCTGGCCGGCCGGCTGCGGGCAACAATGTTTAATTTTGAAGATTTTAACGCGGTAAGCGACGATGATATCCGCCGTCTGTTTGACGAAGTGGAAGCCGAACGGCTGGCGGTGGCGCTTCGCGGAGCTTCGGAACGGCTGAAACAGCGCTTTTTTGCCGACATGTCGCCGGAAGCCGCTGCTTTTATACGGAAAGAAATGGCCGCGCTCGGTCCGGTTAAGCTGAAAGAAGTGGAAGCCGCGCAGGATGAAATCATCGAACAGGCCGCCCGGCTGGCGGCCGTCGGCAAAATCCGCCTGCGGAAAATGAACGGGGGACGCGTCTGATGAGCCGCCGGCCCTATGAGTTTGACAATTTCGTAATTGCGGACGGCAGCGCGGCAGTGCTGGATCTTGCGGTCAACCGCCGGTCGTTTCCGGCGGCGGAAAAAACGCCGTCGGCGGAGACGGCGGAAGTTTTGGAAAACGTCCGGGCGCGGCTGGATTTGCTGCTGGACGGGAAGAAAAATGACAACCTGCGCCTGATCCGGATGATCCTGCGGGAACTTTCTCCGGCGCTTTTGGAACAAAATGCTTTGGCGGTGGTCAGCCGTTTTGTTGCCGATAATTTTCCCCGTCTCGGCGAGAAAAAGGCACTCGATTTTTATTTCCATCCGCGGACGCTTGCCGTCGTTCGTCCGTTTCTGGCGGAAACGGCCGCCGCCGACGGTTTTGCCGGCCGCATCCTGCTGCATGAGGACGAAACGCTGGCGCCGGCGGATTGCCGGATCTGCTGGCAGCAGGGCGAAACCGCGTTTTGCGGCGGGGAAAAAATCCGCCGGCTGGAAGCAATGCTGACGGGAGAGAAAAATGACTGATCGGGAAAAAATGGAACCGTTGTCAAACGTGCCGGTGGAAGTGACGGTGGTGCTGGGGCAGACCCGTCTTACCATCGGGCAGCTGCTGGCACTGGAAGAAGGCGCGGTGCTGGAGCTGGACCGCGGGGTAAACGACGAAGTTGACGTCTGCGTCAACGGCAGCGTGGTGGCCAAAGGCGAACTGATGGTCGAAAACGGCCGGCTGGGCATTGCCGTGACAAAAGTTTTGGAAGAGGAAAACGCATGCGGATAAAAAAATTCGTTGACGAAGACATGATCCGTCTGATGCGGCGGGTGAAGGAAGAACTGGGGCCGGAAGCGGTAATCGTTTCCACCTCGCAGAGCGAAGACGGCCGCAGCGAACTGGTGGCTGCGGTGGAAACCGACGAAATCGAATTTGCGGACGGTGCCGAACCTGCGGTTTACGCGGCGGCTTACAGCGACAACCTGATCCGCGAACGGCTGGACTATCACGAAGCTGACGCGGCGGTGCGGGCAAGACTGCTGGCGCTGTGCCGGGAAGAGGCGGCGGCCGGCGGGGAGAAGGACGATGTGCGGATTTTAACCGCGGTTTTCAACCGTTTGTTTGCCGCTTATGATCTTTTGGATCGGAAAAATCCGGTGAAGGTGTTTGCCGGTCTTCAGGGCAGCGGCAAAACCGCCGCTTTGGTCAAAACCGCGGCGCTTGCCTGCCGTAAAGGCATTGCCTGCACGCTGATCAGCGCCGACGGCGTGCGTGCCGGCGCCAATGCTCAGTTGAAGTCCCTGGCGGCCGTTTTGTCGGCGGATTTTCTGGCCGCACGGGAACCGGAGCAGCTGGCGGCGGCGGTAGCCGGTGCGGAAAAAGGCCGTTTGGTGCTGGTTGATACGCCGGGTACCAATCCTTTTCTCGATTCCGAGCGCGAACGCCTGTCCGCCCTGCTGAAAGCGGCCGGCGGCGAAACGGTACTGACTCTTGACGCCGGATACAATGCCTGTGACGCCGGCGAAGCGGCGGCGTTGTTTGCTTCGCTCGGCGCGGACTGCCTGCTGCCGACCAAACTCGACCTCTGCCGGCGGATCGGCGGGGTGCTGACGGCAGCGCTTAAAGGCGGTTTCAAGCTCGGACGGGCTTCGGTTTCCGCCAGCATGGCAAACGGGCTGTCGGAATTTGACGGGCCTTCGCTTGCCCGGCTGCTGCTGGCATGAATATAAAGGGGAAAACGGATGCGGGAAGAAGACTTGACGGCGGGAATCTGCAGTCCGCGGCGGTTTGAAGCCGATCGGATGATTGCGGTCGCCTCGGGCAAGGGCGGGGTCGGCAAAACCTGGTTTTCGATCACTCTGGCGCATGCTTTGAGCGGTCTGCGGCAGAAAACCCTGTTGTTCGACGGCGATCTAGGCATGGCCAACATTGATGTTCAGCTGGGGCTGATGGTGCCGTTTGATCTGGGCAGCGTGGTTACCGGAACCACCACCTTAAACCAGGTGGTTCACTATTGTGACAAATGCCGTTTTGACGTCATTGCCGGACGTTCGGGCTCGGCCGGGCTGGCTTCGATGCCGGTCGGCCGTTTGCAGATTCTGGCCGAAGACCTGGCGCTTTTGTCCGGCGCGTACGACAAGGTGATTCTCGACATGGGGGCAGGGGTGGAAAAATCCATCCGTATTTTGTCGGGCATGTCGGGACGGGTGATCGTGGTCTGCACCGACGAACCGACGGCCCTGACCGACGCCTATGCCTTTGTCAAACTGATGGCCATGCAGTACCCGAAATGCCGGTTGGAGATCGTGGTCAACCAGGCGGACACTCTGCGCGAAGGCCGTCAGACCTATGATATTCTGCAAAAGGCCTGCCAGACTTTTCTCAAAATCTCGCCGCCGCTTTTAGGGATTGTCCGCCGCGATGCGCGCGTACGCGACGCCATCCGCAACCAGATGCCGCTCATCAGCCGTTATCCGACTTCGGAGGCGGCCGCGGACGTAATCGAAATTGCAAGAAAAATTTTACAGGATGAAAAAAATGTACAATCGTGACCCGTTGGAATACTATCAGGTTTTGGAAGTTTCGCCCGACGCCGACGCGCGGACGATCAAGCTGAGCTACCGCGACCGCGCCAAAGAATGGCACCCCGACTACAATAAGGCGGAAAACGCGATGGAGCATTTCCAGAAAATTTCGGTGGCTTATGACGTTTTGCAGGACGAGGAAAAGCGCCTGACCTACGATTTGCTGGCCTGTGTCTACGGGAAGGACGATTTTCCGCAGATGGATGCGCTGAGCATTTTCAAAGACCGGATGGAAGCGGAAAATCCCGACGTGCGGGTGTTTGACCTGCGTTACGTGACCGGCAGGCTGATCAAATGCACCGATCGGGAAGAACGCCTGATTTGCAGCGAAAAACAGGCTTTTAACGAAATTCTGAAATGTTCTCTTGTCAACTGGCTGGCCGGTTGGTGGGGAATTAAGGCCTTTGCCGCCAACTGCCGTGCGATTGCCGCAAATTTTCGCAAAACCGGAAGCAACCGGCAGGACAACCTGACTCTTTTGCTGCACAATGCGCTGGCCTATCATCAGGAAAACAAGGATCGTCAGGCGGCGTATTCCGCCGCGCAGGCGCTGGAATATGCTTTGCCGGAACAGCGGCCGCTGGTTGAGCGCTTTATCGCCCGGCTGAACTGCAAAATTCCGCCGTTGCCCCGCTGGCGCTGGCTGCGTTTGAAAACGGCGCATCTGTTGGTGCCGTTCGTGCTGGTCATGATTTTGCTTTCTCCGGTCGTCAATTCCGTTTTCGGCGGATTCCGGCAATATATGACCAAGCAGCATGAAATCACCTATTTCCAGAAAGTGACGTTCAACGACGGCGGAGAAACTTTTGACGACGTGGTGGTTTCCAAAATCTTTGACATTCCCGTCGACGTCTATGACGAAAAAATGCTCTATCACCTGACCGGCGAAGGCAAAGTGATGTACGGGCCGGGCGACAAGTTTGATGTGATGACGACGACGGAAAAAGGACATACCGTTCGCGTTACCGGATTTACGCCGGACAAAAAATGGTACCGGATCATGCTTGACAACGGCGAAATGGGCTTTGTCCGGGAATCTGAGTTGGAAAAAGGCCGCGGTAATCCGATACCGGAAGAAAGCAAAATCGTTGCGGCGCAATAAACCGGTTGCCGGTTCCCGCAAGCGGCATTAACCGTTTCCGGCAGCAAATGCCCGGTTCGGGAATTTCGTGACCGGCCGCAAATTGGTTATCTGGTTATTCAGACATTTGAAACAAAAAATGACACGGACGGTTTCGTCCGGCCGTGTCGCTTTTTAAATAAGGACAAGGGTTGATTTTTTCTCTTGTCTTTTTGTTTCTCCTTTTTCCTTCTTCTCCTTTCTCTCTTGCTTACTCCTTTTTTTTCTTCTTTACTTTTATTCACTCGTTTATTCTTTCCGTTTTTTGCTTTTTTCTTGTTTTTTCTCTTTATTTGTCTTTATCTTTTTTCTTTCTTTTTTTCTTCTCCTTGTTTTTTCTTATCTTTCCCTCTTTCTCTCTCTCGCTGTTTTTTTTGCTTTTTTTCTTTGTTTCATTTTTCGGGCGTGTCCGATCTTTCTATCGTTTTCCGCCGGTCATTTCCGCCGCCGTTTTTCACGATGCCTTCCTTGATGCTTCCGCTTCTCTCAATCAGTTCAATTTTGAGTTCTTTGCCGTAAAACTCAAGCAAACGGCGGTAATGTTCCCATTTACGCACGCTGCCTATCTCCATGTTGTCGATCACGTACCAGGGAATCCCGGTTTTGGCCGCCACCGTTTTTAATTGCAGAAAACGGTCACTGCGGTATTTGTGCAGCTCTTGTCCGATTATTTTTTTGATTTTGTTGTTAAACATAGTTTGAAACTCCCTTGATTTTGT
>ENA-UEYD01001084-UEYD01001084.1-human-gut-metagenome-genome-assembly--contig:-NODE-1084-length-21436-cov-14.299827_pt1 | contig 21436 bp, 19 predicted proteins | sample MGYA00242907_ERZ507875 | MGnify/ENA primary metagenome ERZ507875 (study PRJEB26167, sample SAMN06115506) | human gut metagenome | host: Homo sapiens | place: China:Shandong | collected 2015-08-07...
ATGGCAACCGGGGTGTCCATGATCTCGGCAAAGCGCTCGATGCCGGTCATGCCGCGCTGGAACTGCTCGGCAAACTCCACGATGCGGCGGATGGTGGCGATGAGGGTGGTGACGTAGAGCATATCGGCCAAACGGTCGCCGGAGGAGATCTTGCCGTATACCAGCGACAGACCGCCCGCCAGAATGACCACCAGATACATCAACCCGTCAAACAGGCGGGTGGAGGTGTTGAACGCACCCATGGCGTAGTAGCCAAGGGTCTTGATCTGCTCAAAGGCGCGGTTGCCCCTGGCGAATTTTTCCCGCTCCTCGTCCTCGGCGGCAAAAGCCTTGACCACGCCCTGTCCCAGCAGGCTGTCCTCGATGGTGGAGTTCAGCTCGCCGATCTGGACGCGCTGCTGGCGAAACCGCGCCCGCAGACGACCGTTCAGGTACACCGACACCACGCCCATCAGCGGCACACAGGCAAACACGGCCAAGGTCAGCGTGATGCTGGCGCGGCACAGGATGACAAAGGACGCCACGATCTTGATGCCCGCAATGAAAAACTCCTCCGGGCAGTGGTGGGCGAACTCGGTCACATCAAACAAATCGTTGGTGATGCGCCCCATGATGGTGCCCACCTTGGTGTTGTTGTAGTAGGTGTGATCCAGCTGCAGCAGATGGTCAAAGGCATCCCGGCGCATATCCGTTTCGATATGCACGCCCATGATATGACCGATGCTGGACATATAGTAGCTGGCTGCGCCGTCGATAATGCGCAGCACAAAGTAGAGCGCCGCCAGCTTCAGCACGATGCCCGCCGTCAGGGTGATGCCCACCCCCATGGCGGAGTTGGTGATGGTGCTCATGATCTTGGGCAGCACGATGTCGCACAGGGTAGTCAGTGCGGCACAGAACAGGTCCAGGAACAGGGTCTTTTTGTACTTGACCAGATAGGGCAGGAAGCGCCGGATCAGCGCGCCGCTGCTGGCGTGATGTGCCCCGGGGTCATTGATCTTCTGTTTTGGCATAATACCTCCCATAATAGGCTCCCCTGAGGGGGAAAGTTTCCTTATCCCTTCTTGCTGTAATCCCGCTCGCCGTAAATGGCGGTGCCGATGCGCACCAGCGTGGCACCCTCGCGGATGGCGTTTTCAAAGTCGCCGCTCATGCCCATGGAAAGGGTCTCCATGGCCACGTTCTGGTAGCCGCGCTCCCCGGCCTGCACGAACAGCTTGTACACCTGGGCCAGATACCGGCGGTTCTGGGCGTCATCGTCGTTCACGGGCGGAAATGTTCATTGCCGCGCAGAGCAAGGAAACGCAGCGGGCAATTCATAAATTCGTCGCTTTTCTTCTGCGTTATACGGGCTTGCGGCAGATGAAAGAGCAGGCGGAAGAAAACCGCAAAAGCACCAAAGGCAAACTGCCGCGGATAAACTGAAAAAACCGGAACCGTCGGTACGGTAACGCGAAGCCGTATGACAGGGCCGAAACAACTTGAATGACCGGGGAAAACGATCATCTTTCACATGTTTTCATCTTCTGTTCGGAACAAGAAAAAAGCGCAAAACAACCGGTGCGGTAAATAAGGAGAAAAGGCGGGAAAAGAACGTAAGGCGCGGTAAATAAAAAAGAAGGGTGAAAAAAAGCACGGAACAACCACAGCCGGGAACAGAAGGAAGGGGAATAGAGGGAAAATGAAGAAAAAGCGCCGGACAGCCGATATGAAGGGGCAATGCATCGAAAAACGAAGGCGGCAACAGCCGCGGCGGGAGAAACGTGTAATTGTCGGCAGCTCCGTTTTCAGGCTTGCTTTTAACGGAACGGCCGGTATAAAATATGGTATTTTCTGATTTTCAGTGAGAGGTTCATGAAAAGATTTTTCATATTCCTGTTGTTTGTTTCCGTGGCCTTGTTTCCGGCCGTCTGTCCGGCTGCGGCGGCCGATCCTGTCGTTAATATCGGCGGCGTTCGCATCAGAAAAGTTCTGTTTGCCGTTTCTCCCGCAGACCGTCAGGAATGCATGCGCAACAAAGAAAGCTGGGGACTGAAACACTGCCTTTCCGGCGGACGGGATTATCTGGCCGGCGCTGCCAAGGCATGCGGCGGGCTGCAAAACCTGCCGACCGGCAAAGAAGCCAAAGAACTGGCGGTGCTGCTTTACGGCGACGATCGGGGAAAGGATGCCCTTTACGGTCCGCGCGACGACCGGCTGCTTGAACAAATCGGCCTGCCTTCGTCATATGATCATCTTTACGTTTGGCTGGCAGACGAAACGGCCGACGGCAAAGGCGGTTACATCCGCATGTTTGCCGACAAAGGCTCCATTCCCTACTATGCCCGTCGCGACGGCTCGGGGTATGTTTCTTCCGGCTTCGGACTGATTCGTTATAAAAGCAAATTCGGCTTTCAAACAACGCGGCCGAACGCCGAAGCCCCTTCCGTTATCTGCATTGACAGAAGCCGGGACTGAAACGGCCGCCGTTGTCCTGACACAAAAAAAGGAACGCCGGCAAACGTTCCTTTTTTTGTATCAGGTATCAGACATCAAACACCATATGCCCGATCATAGAAGACAACCAGCGGTTTTTCGGCATGTTCGCGGAAAAACGCCAGCGCCTTTTCGCACAACTCGCGTCTTTTGATGTACTTCATGGCCGTTTGCAGCTTTTTCTGCTTCACCATTTCCATCTGCGCGCTTTCTCCGAGAGAATGGTACTTGGCGTAAATGGACAAAGCCTCGGGGTAGTGTATCAAAAGAGACTCCGTGGAACGGTGGCAGCGGCGGAATTTGAAGTAAATACAGAACAGATCCTTGCGGCCGCTCCGTATCAGTCTTCTTTCCGCTTCGGGATCCAGCTGATATCTTTTCACATAATACTCAAACTTAAAAGTGTCACGTAAAAAGAGAAGCTCATTCTGAGCCTTTATCATCAACTTCCCGTCTCTCAAACGTTCCTTGAACTCTCGCAGACTGTGGTACTTGGTCAACGCAATCTGCCCATTGAGCGTCTGTTTCATAATTGGAAAATTAATAGATTATGGAATAATAAATTATGCTTCTATGGTCGCTGTTTTTTGTCCATTAGTCAAGCTATTTTTATTCTGTTGCAAAAATTTTCATTCTGCGGTATAATAAGTTAAGTTTTGTAAGGAGAATTTTGATGCGCAAACTATGGACATTTCTGCTGGTTTTGGCCTTGATCGGCAGCGCGTTGACCGCCCGGGCCGGCGTCCGCTTTATTACCGATGTGCCGCAAAACACCATTCAGGGCAAGCTTCCCAAGGTTTCCAACAGCGAAAGGAACCGCAGCCGCTGCATTTCGGCCGGTTATACGAAAACCAGAAGTTCCTGCGGCGACAAGGTAGCCGTCCGTCCCTGTCCGCACAATACGCGGATGTTCAAGGGGTGCTGCGACAGGGAATACAGCCATTCCAAAGAATATTGCCTGAGCCGCGGCTTAAAGCCCAGCCGTCGTTCCTGCGAAGGAATGTATGCCTGCGAATAAGGCCGTATTTATAAATTAAAAAAACTCCCCGGAAACGGGAGTTTTTTTATTAGTTGCCTTAGCATCCCCCCATTTTAATGGGGGTTGAATGCTAAAGCGTCGTTAGACACCGCTTTACGCCAACGAGCGTGGTCAAACCGTAAGGTTTGTAGCTGTTATAAAACCTCCGGTTTACTGGGGAATATCTATTCGTTTGTTTTTTGCTTCTTTCACGCCGGGTGAGCTTTTGGCTTTTTCCTCCGGGGCGGACGAAGTATCATTTCAATATATAAAAAAGCCGCTCTTTAAAACGGCATTTTCCGATTTTACACTAAGTGAATCTTTCGTCTTTTCCTTCCGTCGGAACGGACAGAACATGTCCTTAACACCAAAAAGATATTGCCCGGCCGGATCCGGCCGGGGTTTTCACTATACCAAAAAACGCCGTTCTGTTAAGGACGGCGTTTTTCAAAACACTTTCGGACCAACTAGAATCCTTCGGTATCCAAGCGTTTGCGAAGTTGCTTGCGGGAACGTCTGATTGCCTCGGCCTGACGGCGGGCTTTTTTCTCAGAGTTCTTTTCGTGATGGCGGCGCAGCTTCATTTCGCGGAAGATGCCTTCGCGCTGCATTTTCTTCTTCAGAACTTTCAAAGACTGACCGACGTCATTACCGATAACAGTAACTTGAACCACTTAAATCACCTCATTTCAAACTATTATTTGGTTATCTCTCAAAAATTGAGTGTTTCTTACCATATCTAAACGGCAATTGCAACCGTTTTTTAAACCGGCAAAGCAAAATCAGGCGATGATGTTGGGCATGATCTTGGCTTCGATCGACTCGATTTTCTTTTTTACCCCGTTGCGCATGATGTTGAGCTGCTTGGCCTTGGCAAAGTCAATGGTGGCGTTGCGGGCGACCAGATGGCGGATATCGGAACGAACCCGTCTTTCCTCCAGCCGCAGTTCACACAGCTGATGGGTCAGTTTGCTCAAATTGTCATTTTTAACCATTTTAAGATTAATCCCTGGATTTTGTAAATAAAAAGTCCGATTAAAAAATTTTTACAAACAACATTTTGTAAATTTGTGTTGAAATGTAGCACATTTATGCTAAAAAAGCAACCAATATTTATTTGAAACAGGAGTTTTGCATGAATAAGATCAAAAGAATCGGTATTTTAACCAGCGGCGGTGACTGTGCCGGCTTGAACGCCGTCATCCGTTCGGTCGTTAACGCCGCCACGCTCAAAGGCTGGGAAGTTTACGGCATCAAATTCGGCACCGACGGGCTCACCAACCGCCCGCTTGAATACGAAGTGCTGACCGAAGCCGGTTTTTCCGATACGCCGTGGCCGCGCCTGAGCGGTTCCTACCTCGGTTCGCTCAACAGCGGGGTTAAGCTCGAATCCATGGAAACCCTTTCGCAGAAATTCGGCGAAGGCGCCCGCGAACTGGGGCTTGACGCTCTGGTTGTCGTCGGCGGCGACGGCAGCATGAACATTGTCAGCAACTACTGCCACATGGCCGGCATCAAAATGGTCGGCATCCCGAAGACAATTGACAACGACACGCCGATTACCGACGCTTCGGTCGGCTTCGCCACCGCCTGCCAGGTTTGCACCGGCGCGCTTGATTCGCTTGAGCTGACCGCCCGTTCCCACAACCGCGCCCTCATCCTCGAAGTGATGGGTCGCGACGCCGGCCACCTGGCCATGCATGCCGCCCTTGCCGGTTTTGCCGATGTTTGCCTGGTGCCGGAAATTCCCTATAAAATCGATTCGATTATCGAAAAGCTGGAAACGATCAAAAACAACGGCCGCAACCACGCGCTGATCGTCGTTTCCGAAGGCGTCAAACGCGAAGACGGACAACATGTCGCCGCCGCCACCAACAAAATCGGCGAAACCGTTTACGGCGGTATCGGCCAATATCTGAGCGCGGAGATCAACAAGCGCTGCAAAGTCTTCCAGACCCGCGTCACTACTCTCGGCCACACTCAGCGTTCGGGCGATCCGTCGCCGACCGACCGCATCCTGGCCACCATGTTCGGTGCCAAAGCCGTCGAACTGCTGGAAGAAGGCAAAACCAACCGTATGGTGGTTTGGAAAAACAGCAAAATCGGCGATTTTGACATTGACGAAGTGGTCAGGGAAGGCACCACCCTGCTTGACGTCAACAGCGATTATGTCAAAGCGGCCCGCGCCGTCGGCATGTATGTCGGTGAAGAAGAATAAGGCCGTAAACACGTCTTCCCGAGAGCCCGGAAAAACTTCCGGGCTCTTTTTTGCGAAAAAAAATTGACTTTTGACAAAAAAACTGTCACAATATTTTTATACAACAACAAAAGGATACGGGCATGGCGTATAATAAATTGAGAAAACTTCTCGGAATGAAGCCGAAAGCGGACAAAACCACAAGCGAAAAAGGCGTTACCACCGTCACTGACTATTTTCCCGACTTTTCGGTCAAAGAGGTGGCAGAATACCGGGAAGACGGCTCGCAGCTTTCCGTATCCCGCTACAGCAAAGGCCAAATCAGCGAAAAAACCGATTATCTCGTTGACGGCGGGCAGACTTTCAGCCTGTATTCCGACGGCGTTTTGACCGAACAGACGACAACGCGCGCCGACGGAGAAAAAACCGTTACGGCCTTCGCCAAGGGTAAAAAAACGGAAAGGACAACCTATCATCCCGACGGCCGCCGCACCGTCGACTCTTTTGAAAACGGCAAACAGACCGGCACGACCGACCATTATCCCGACGGCAGCAAGATCATCAGCACTTTTTCCGATGATTTTAGTTACCAAACCAAAATCAATGCCGACGGCAGCATTGATTACAAAGACAGACTGTGCAGCCGCGGCGGCAAACCGATCACCCGCGCTTTTTCCAGAGAATCACGCAAAACCGCTTATATCAACGTCTATGTAAACGGTTTTAAACTGGGAGAAACGATCGGCCTCGGACATGCCTACAAACCCGAACAGGAAGCGGAATCCGTCCGTCAGAACACCCTGTATAATGCCGCAAACCGGGCTATTGCCAAAGGCGACGGGGACGAGCTGGAAGCCGTCACCGCGCAGGCTCTGAAACAAAAGGAACTGTTGGACAATCCGCAGTTTCAAAGCCTGCTGAATTCCTGCTATGCGGCAACCAAAGCCGCCGTTTCCGTCAAAGACGTCAAAAAATTTCAGGCGGAATTTCACAAACGGCTGGAAGCAAGCGGCTATCAGCGGCTGCAACCGCAAGGGCGGGTAAATTCCTCTTTCGACAGAATGCGCGGCAACCTGGAAACGGCAAAAACCGCCGGCAAAGAACAAACCCCGGCAACAGAAAGCCGGGAAACGCGCAGCGACGAAAAAATCCGGCAAACGCCGTATGCCGGATTCGACAAAAGCCATACCATCGAATAACCCGAGCCGATTTTTTAACCCCGAAGACAAAGCGCTTCGGGGTTTTATGGGGTGTTTTTGACATTGAACTTGTTTCCATGTTTTCCCCTCTTTTCCGCGCCGGTTGTTTTTGCGCTTTTTTTTTATTCCGGGCAGAAAATGAAAACATGTGAAAGATGATCGTTCTCCTCGGTCATTCAGGTTGTTTCGTCCCTGTCATGTCGTTTTCGTTATCGTACCGACGATTCCGGTTTTTTCAGTTTATCCGCGGCAGTTTGCCTTTGGCTTTTGGGCGGTTTTCTTCCACCTGTTCTTTTATCTGCCGCAAGCCCGTATAGCGCAGAAGAAAAGCGACGAATTTATGAATTGCCCGCTGCGTTTCCTTGCTCTGCGCGGCAATGAACATTTCCAGTTCTTTGGCGTTTCTGATCGGTTCGCCGAGATCGTCGTCTTCGTCTTCAGTTTCCGTTTGCTGCCGCGCGTTTTTATCAAACGATTTGTTAACCATGTCAGCCCTCTTGAAAAAATGAAAATTGAAAAACGGGGGCGGAAAAGGTGACCGGGGAGTTCGCGTTACCACTACACTAGAAGTGGCATCCTTCGGGCGAGCCCGAAGGGCTCCCCGGCCGATAGTCGAGACCGGGGATATAATCTCAGTTATCGATCAAAGAGTCAATAGCCGAGTTACAGCATTTATATCAATATGCTGCTAGTGTAAAAATCAGACGAACGCGAATTCGTCCGGGCTACCTCTAGCCCTCCGATACCTGTTCCTGCAGGTATTGCGTCAGAATAATATCACTATTTGAAATATACTTTCTTAAAAAATCAATAGTATTTTTAAGAAGCAATCTTCAAATATATTTATGATTATATAGATGTATTATATACTGTCAAGTTATTTTATATTTAAGATCAACAATTAAAGTCATGGATTTGGATTAAGCATGTTAATCAATAAAAGAAAAAATCAGAGCAGAGTAAATCAGGTTGTTCTCGCCTTCAAAAAAGAAAGAATAAGAAAAAACGTCAGCAGATACAAACTGGCTCAGGCTACAGGGTTAAGTGAAAGTTCAATCGCAAAAATTGAGGACTTAAAACAAAATCCGACTTTAAGCACGCTGATGGAAATGTCTGTCAGTATTAACTTCGACTTGCCAAAAGCGCTTAAGGAAAACTACCCCGACTTGCCCGAAGACGCAGAAAACGCTTCCGGAAACACCGGTGGCGAAGAAGATGAAACACTCGGCCTGTCTCCGACCTTTTTTCTGATCACCGACGCCCTGAAAAGCATGAGTGAAGAAAAGCTCAGAGTCGTTTACAGCGTCATTAAGGGCTTAAACGAAAAGTAAAATCCGCTCAGATAGAAAAAACGCCCTCAAAAGAAGAAAAAACGATTATCAAAAAAACCCCGGATTTCTCCGGGGTTTTTCCTGTCAATACGGTGCAAGGCTACGGCCTTGACATTACGTTCATCCTGACGGTTCCTTCTTTGCTTATGCCGCCGTCGGCAAGCGAAGCTTTCACCGTATGGCGAAGCGTGTACCACTGATAGGCGCCGTTTTCGTCTTCTCCGGCATTGCCCTTTTCAAAACTGAAACTGTTTTCCAGCTTTTCAAAATCATAGCACGGAAAATCGAATTCCGAAACGCCGTCGTCGTAAACCGCCTCGTCGTGGGCAACTTGAACCGTTATGGTAAAATAGTTGTATTTCACCACATAGTCCTGCTCGACCATAAACGACGAAAGGAACTTTTCTTCCGTCGTCCGCGGCGATTTGACGCCTTCATTGAGTTCGGCAGAAACAATGGCCAGATCACCGCCGTAAGCGCCGATCTCAACCCAGTGCAGCACTTCCGAATGGATAACCGCCCCGAGATTGATGACATAGTTGCGGTCAACTTCTTCACCGGTTGACCATTTCTGCTTAACCACCAGCATCGAAAGCGCATCTCCCGTTTCATCCGGACTGATACCGTAAGAAAGAAGAGAGCTGTTTACGATGTAAGGTTCGTCGGCCGGTCCCAGCTTTCGCCGCAAAAGCACGTCTGCCGTCACCTCATAGGTTTTGCCGTTAAAATCGACGGCAATCGTATGAGTGTAGCGTTTTTGCGCATAGGCAAAGCCTTCATCCTCGCCGGAATCCATATTTTCTATCTTTCCGCCTCTGTCCTGCAGGTTGGAATAATAGTAATAGGGCATCACCTGGCGGGTAAAACCGTCGTCGTAAACCGCCACTTCGAAAGGAAGTTCAAACGCCAGTTCAAAGTTCTCATACTTCACGGTATAAACCAGAAGGGAATCCGTAATCGTCACGAACCCGTCTTTGCGGCTTTCGCCGGCTCTCCTGGTTACGAAAGTTTCCGGTTTGTCACCGAAATGCCAGTTCGCAACTTCAACTTCCCGGCTGAAATCCGCCAGCTTGCCTCTCAGCGTTGCCTCAACCCGGTTGTCGAAGCTCGCGCGGGTCTGTCCCTGAACCTGAATCCAGGTTTTGTAACTGAGGCTGACGCCGCCTTCTTCATTAACCGTTTCCGTCACCGTTTCGTCGATACCGCTGTCGGAAACCTCGCTTTCGATCACTTCCGGCAATTCATAGTTATCCTTCTCGCAGGAAGTCAGTCCGCAGACGGCAAGAGCCGCACCCAGTGCGACAACAAGCCAAAATTTGTTTGTTTTCATATCAGAAATTATTTAAAGGGTTTAACAAAAATTTCCCGTTACTCTTTTTGCCGCAAATTTTGCCTTGAACCGCCCGCACGAAATGCGCCGGTTGTCAATAATAACGCATAAGACATAGAAAAAATAATTTGTTGCAAAAGACTTGATCGTATCGGAACAAAACGGCGCCGAACCATCCTCTTCCGAAACGACCCGTCCGGAACAAAGGGGAAAAGATGCATTATTATGCAGCCTTCTCCCCTTTTGCCGGATAGAGGGCCCCGCCCTAAAGGGGATTTTTATCACCCGAACTCAGTCAGGCAACGGGCGGGGATTAATATCTACCGCTACGCCAGACAGCTTCTATCCAGCATTTTCTGCTGCCGGAATGCCCCCATATCATTTTTGAACCGTTGACGGCACAAATACGATCATTGCCGTAATCACTTCCGTCATTGGCGCTGTCACACCATCTGGAACAATATCCGTCGCCGATATATGACAGACTGCCGTCATTATTAATGACGTTTCCATAAGAAAAGTTTTTCTTTCTACAGGAAGATTTTCCGTTGTGACAATTATTATACTGAACACGCGACCGAATAAACGCATATTTCGTATTATCAGCATAGATAATCTGCGACCCGCCGCTGTTGGCATATCCATCATTATTGCCGATAAAACTTGCCGGATAAATGAAAAGATTATAATCCGTATTGCCTTTAGCCAAATACCAGTTGCTGTCAATCAAGGTCATCTGGCTGAAATGCTGACCACTGCCATCGGGATCGCCGTTACCGCCCAACTGGCACCCGATACAGGAACGAGCAACATAGGCATCCGCATATTTCAACGCCATCAACCCTTTCAAACTCAACCGGGAAGCGTTAAACTTTATATACGCTCCCTCATCTCCTGCAATAAAAGCTGCCACATTGCCGCTACCGCCATACACATTCATCGTTCCAAGATCATAATCATATCCTGTCGATTGGAAGGCGGAATGAATTGACAAGTCGCCGGTTACCTTACTGTTGCCCGCATTCGGGTTGCCGTTTTCACGCGTCAGAAGAATATTGGCTTTTATGTTGGCGCTCGAAAAGGAAACCTTGCCGTTATATATTTCCAACGGCTTTTCGACATTACCGCTTAAAGTCCAGTTCACACCATAAGTCTTAACCGTACTTGTCAAACCGTTGACATTGCTGTTGGCATTGATCGAAACCGCAGAAGTACAAGCCACAATCATGGCCTTTGCCGCGTCTGAAGAAGTATCTCCTTCGTTATAAACAACATAGGCCGGGGAATAGTAGCGGATTGCATTGCTGCAGCCGAGTTCACCCTGACCGGGATAAATCGTTCCCGTAGCCACCTGTCGCACCGACGTACAGCACCAATGAGACGGCCTTATACTACCGATTATGCCGCTACTTCCGCCGCAGAAACCTCCGCCTTCTTGATAAGCATAGCACATTGAATTGAAATTAGTGGCACAATACCCTGACACACAAACGCTTTTATATGTTGTAACCGGCGTTGAACAGGATTTGGAAGAAGTCAGAGTAACATACCCGGCAACAATACCGTATTTTGCTTTTTTTGTTACATTACCGTTGGCATCCAGCAGATTCTTGCCGTCAAAACGACCATATTCTTCATTTCCGTCCTCGGCAAGGAACTGTTGCACGGCTTTTGAACAGCTGATCGGCACGCAGGCGGAATGATTGGAATTCGGCTCATACCCGGGCTCGTTGCACTTTCTGATTTTAAAGTAAGTGTTGCCGGTCTGATCATACGGACAAACTTCGTAATCGCAGTCTTCGTTAAGCAGATTGCCTTCGTCATCCTTTTGGCACTGGACAGCTTTGGAACCGGGGCTGTAAGGCACGTGATCAAGATTGCGCGCATCATAACCGGCGCAGCTTGCGCAATCCGTATAATGCATAATCGTGTCAAAGCAGCTTCCTTCCGAAGCGTCACCGGTCAAAGGATAACAGCCGGCATCCGTCTTCGGATAATCGCCTGTATTGCAGCGGCAGAACTTATAATAAGTTTCCGTCTTGTTGCTGTTGGCATATTTGGTCGAACAGGGACCTTGCCTTTCGGCATTGAAATCACAGTCGCTTTCCACGCTCGGATCTTTCGGGAACATGCTGCCGAACTTCGGATAAATTCCCCGGTCGCATTGGCAGGAAGAATATCTTATCTCCGAAACAATACCGTGACTGTCCGTATCATAGCGCTGCTGCGTGCAAAAAGACCCCGAACCGTATGAGTTTTCATATCCCTCTCCGGCCGACCCTTTGGTCGTTTTGCATTCGTTGTCGGTATATTTGTACTGTGAAGAATCGCACTCGCATTTATATTTGTTGCCGCATCTTCCTTTTGTCACCAACGGATAAACGCACGGGGCATCATACACATATTCTTTGCTGCAGCATTTCACATATTCATTGTTATAAGGGCAGTAAGCGGTAATTTGTCTGTCAGGATCATTCTTACAATCCGAAACTTTGGTATCAAAACCGTCTTGTGTACACAGTGCCCCTTTTCCATCCGGCTTTTCATATTCATCAAAACTGCCGCCGCCGGTACAGTTTTCCTCGCCGACGAAACAGACTTTGGCCGAAGCCGGCGCCGCACACAACAGGCACAGGCACGCGGACAAAAGCCCCAATCCCATGGTTTTATACAATATTTTCATGACCTTTCCCCTTTATCCATATATTTCGTTCAGGTGATGTAAAATATTGTACGATAGATAGTTATATCATTTTTCCCCGCTTTCCCTTGTTTTTTCGTCTTGATTTTTGCCGCATTTTAACGTACCTTTTTCCGCTACAGGCAAAAAGGAACATTTCCATACTTAAATCAATACGTTAAAACAAAAAATCAAACTCTTTTCAAAGCATCGAGAAAGCCTTGCAGGATATAGGCCGCAGCCGAAGCGTCCAACACTTTTTTGCGTTTTGCGCGCGACAGATCAACCTCTTTGATCAGGAAGCTTTCCATGGCCGAAGACGAAAGCCGTTCGTCCCAAAAAGCGACCGGCAAAGCAAACGTTCTTTCCATTTTGGCGGCAAAGGCGCGGACTTCGGCAGCAATTTCCCCTTCCTCGCCGTTCATTTGCAGCGGCAAGCCGAACACCATGCCGCCCGCTTCCTTCTCTTCAATAATCCGGCGCAGGGCCGCCTCGTCTTTTGTCCAGTCCCGGCGATAGACAATGGTATAGGAAGAGGCAATCGTCAGTGAGAGGTCGGACACCGCCACCCCCAGCCGGCGGCTGCCGTAATCAAAGCCGATCAGCGCTTTTTTGGCCGGCAGTTTCGCTTTAAAATCCGCAATTTCCATTTTTCCGTCCTCATAATTTTTTTGTCCGCTAATGAAATTTTAACGATGTTAACATATGTTATATCATAAGTAAAATTTTAAAATCCCAAGGTGTTAAAATGAAAATCATATATTACGCTGCCTTGGCGCTCGGATTCCTGATTTCCCCCGTTCGCGCCGAGTTGAAAATTGACGTTAACGGTGCCATGCGCGAGCCGATGCCGATCGCTTTTCCGCAAATGTCGGGCAGCGGCGAGGCCGCTTCCTACGGCGAACGGATTCGCGAAGTCGTGATCGCCGACCTGGAACGTTCCGGCCTTTTCCGCATTATTCCGGAAGACAGCTATATCCAGACTTTCACCTCGATTGACGAACTGCCGCGCTTTACCGACTGGAAAGCCCTTAACGCCGCCGCGCTCATCCAGAGCGCCATTTCCGAAATCGACGCCGCCAACCTGCGGGTAGAATTCCGTCTGTGGGACGTTTATTCCGAAGAACAGATGAAAGGCCAGTCGTTTACCACCACCAAAGACAACTGGCGGCGGGTAGCGCACGTAATCGCCGACGCCGTTTACGAACGCCTGACCGGAGAAAAAGGCTATTTTGACACCCGTATCGTCTACATTTCCGAAAGCGGCCCTGCCACCCGCCGCATCAAACGGCTGGCAATCATGGACCAGGACGGCGAAAATCACAAGTTTCTGACCAACGGCGCCTCCATGGCCCTCACCCCGCGTTTTTCGCCCAACCTGCAAAAAATCACCTATCTGTCCTATGCCGGCGCTACGCCGAAAGTCTATATGCTCGACATCGAAACCGGCGAGCAGAAACTGGTCGGCGAATTTAAGGGCATGACTTTTGCCCCCGTCTTTTCGCCCGACAGTTCCAAACTGCTTTTGAGCTACGCCAAAGGCAGCACCACCGACATTTACGAACTGGATTTGAAAACCGGCAAAAGCGTACAGCTCACTTCCGGCACTTCGATCAACACTTCGCCCAGCTACTCGCCGGACGGCAAACAGATCGTGTTTAACTCCGACCGCGGCGGCAACCAGCAGCTTTACGTCATGGACGCCGACGGCGGCAACGTCCGCCGCATCAGTTACGGCAACGGCCGCTATGCCACGCCGGTATGGTCGCCGCGCGGCGACTACATCGCCTTCACCAAAATGGCCGGCGGACAGTTTTATATCGGCGTCATGTACCCGGACGGCAGCGGCGAACGTCTGATCACCAGCGGCTATCTGGTGGAAGCGCCGGTTTGGGCGCCCAACGGCCGGGTGCTGATGTACTTCCGCCAGGACAAAGGCACTTCGCGCAGCAACGCGCCGGTCAAACTCTACACCATCGACCTCACCGGCTACAACGAACGGATGATCGTCACTCCGGCCGACGCTTCGGATCCGGCCTGGTCGCCGCTCCTGCCGTAACCGCAGCCGGATGTGCAATTTTGCAAAACAGACGCTTCGGCGTCTGTTTTATTATGATTCGAACGTCTGCGTAAGCAGGTAGATAGACATACCAGCCCAGCCGTAAAGCTTGCGTGCTTCGGGCTGCGCGTTTGAGGTTCGGAATGCTTAATACCACTGGCGTTAGCCGGTGGAAGTTTATGCCTGCCGGATAAATCGTTCCGCTTCTTTAAGCCGTCCGATTCTCTTCATTTTAACGCAAGAACTTCCGGCACAAAAAAAGCTCCGCTTCCGCGGAGCCGATTTGAAAGGCATCAATTGATTAACCCTGACAAGCCTTGAACTTCGGGTTCTTCTTGTTAATAACGAAAATCCGGCCTTTACGACGAACGATTTTGCAGTCCTTATCGCGGTTTTTCTTGGTTTTTAAAGAACTATACAGTTTCATAACACATTCCTCATATCAGATGTTTTGCTGCAACTTATGCTAAAACTCGGCTTTTGTCAACCATATTTTTGGTAAAATGTGGTAAAAACCGAAGATTATTTTTGCATTGCAAAATATTTCCCCTATAATCGGCTTAAAGATTCAAACCAAGGAGCCATGATGAAAAAAACGTTTTTAATCATAACCGCCGCCCTGCTGCTTTCCGTCCCGGCACGCGCGCAGACCGTGGGATATATCGACGAGGTCAAAACGCTCGGCTACATTGCCGGCCAGGGCATGGCCTGCGGCGCTTCCAAATTCCAGACTTTCGAAATGCTGGCCCGCGCCATCCTCATCACCAAGGCGCCGAGTAACAAAATGCAGGCCAAAGCCATGTACGCCTACAACAACGCCAAGGCGGACGGCTATTTCGCCAAGCAGGCGGACGGTTTCTTTGAATGCGACGACATCAACCGTCGCTTTGACGACCAGCCGATCTATCAGGCGACGCTGTATGCCGACGGCAGCATCAAAATGCCCGACGGCAAAATTTTTACCCCGCGGCAGCCCTACGACGCCACCCTGCTCTACCAGGACAGGAACGACCGCATGAACGCGCAGAAAATATATGACCGCGGCAAAAAGGTAAAGGTCGGCAAAATAACCGTCGAAAACGATTCTTCCGCCGCCGGGACGTCCGCGGAAGCAACCGGCTACAGCCAGCCGCCGGCACCGGCCGAAGCCGCGATCGGACACATCCGGCGTCAATAAAAAAACAACTGATAAAGCAAACGACAATAAAGAGAGAAATAAGGAGAATATTTAAATGGCATCTTACCAGTATGTTTACGTCATGCAGAATTTAAGCAAGGTTTTTCCGGGAGGCAGAGAACTGTTTAAAGGCATCACGCTTTCCTTTTTGCCCGGTGCCAAAATCGGCGTGCTGGGCGTTAACGGCGCCGGCAAATCCACCCTGCTGAAAATCATGGCCGGCGTCGACAGGGAATTTAACGGCGAAGCCTGGGCGGCCGACGGTGTCAGGGTCGGCTATCTTGAACAGGAACCGAAACTGGACCCCGCCAAAAACGTGATCGAAAACATCATGGACGGCCTCGGCGAAACTCGCGACCTGCTGAAAAGATTCGAAGAAGTCTCCGCCCGTTTTGCCGAACCGATGAGCGACGAGGAAATGAACAACCTGATCATTGAACAGGCCGAGTTGCAGGAAAAAATCGACGCCTGCAACGGCTGGGACTTTGAACGCGGCATCCAGATCGCGATGGACGCCCTGCGCTGTCCGCCGGCCGACGCCGACGTTACCAAGCTTTCGGGCGGAGAAAAACGCCGGGTTGCTCTCTGCCGTCTGCTGCTGCAAAAGCCCGACATGCTGCTTTTGGATGAACCGACTAACCATTTGGACGCCGAATCGGTCGCCTGGCTGGAGAAACATCTGCAAAGCTATGCCGGCACGGTGGTAATGGTCACCCACGACCGCTATTTCCTCGACAACGTTACCGGCTGGATCCTGGAACTCGACCGCGGACAGGGCATTCCTTATGAAGGCAACTACTCCTCCTGGCTGGAACAGAAACGCAAACGCCTGGAGCAGGAAGAAAAAGAGGAAACCGCCCGTCAGCGCACGCTGGCCAGCGAACTGGAATGGATCAGAAAAAATCCGAAAGCCCGGCAGGCCAAGTCCAAAGCCCGCATTAACGCCTATGACGAACTGCTGCAGGCGGCTGCCAAAGACAAAATCACCACCGCCAACATCAATATTCCGATGACCGAGCGGCTGGGCGATCTGGTTATTGAAGCCGAACACATCACCAAAGGCTACGGTGACCGCATCCTGATCGACGACCTGTCGTTTAAGATTCCGAAGGGCGCCATCGTCGGCATCATCGGCCCCAACGGCGCAGGCAAAACCACCCTCTTCCGCATGATCACCGGGCAGGAAAAGCCGGATTCCGGCACCATCCGCATCGGCGACACCGTTGACCTCGGTTACGTTGACCAAAGCCGCGACGAGCTTAACCCCGACAAAAACGTCTGGGAAGAAATTTCTGACGGTCTGGACATGATCACCTTGGGCAAAAAAGAGTTTCCGTCCCGCGCCTACGTCGGCCAGTTCAATTTCAAAGGCGGCGACCAGCAGAAAAAGGTAGGCCAGCTGTCGGGCGGCGAACGCAACCGCGTTCATCTGGCGAAAATGCTGCGCAAGGGCGCCAACGTCATTCTGCTCGACGAACCGACCAACGACCTTGACGTCGATACCCTGCGCTCGCTGGAAGAAGGCATCATGAACTACCCCGGCTGCGTGCTGGTCACTTCGCACGACCGCTGGTTCCTGGACCGTCTGGCCACTCATATCCTTGCCTACGAGGGCAACGGCCACGTCGAATGGTTTGAAGGCAACTTCGAGGAATACGAAAAGGACAAAATCCGCCGTCTGGGCGAAGACGCCTGCAACCCGCACGCCATGAAATACAAACCTCTGGAAAGATAAGGAGGAAGTTTCCGGCAAACAAAAAAACACCTTCCCTTTACGGAAGGTGTTTTTTTAAAAACAGGAAAAGACAAACGCGTTTATTCGTAAAAATAAAACTTGCCGCTGTATTTTCCTTTCGCCGTCAGACTGCCGATCGGAAGCGAAACTTCAAGATTCAGACGATAGCTCTCATAACTTGCCGTTTCGTTCTCAAGGTTCCAGTCTTCGGCCGCAACCGATGCCGAAGCGGGGTCATATTCACAGCATGCCATTTCTTCAATCAGCACGCCATTGTCAAACAAAGCGCCGTAACGATAAAACGGAATCTCCAGATCAAACGCGTTATAATGAACAACGCAGTTTTCGCTTATGCGTTTCAGCATTATATGCTTGCCATATTCCTCCCAGGATTCGGAAACCGGTTCCAGCGTCATATTCAGACAACGAACGTCCGCATACGCACAGTCCGGTTCGCACGCACGGGCATAGTTCGATTCGCCGCCGACGGGAAGTTCCGCGGAATAAGTTTCCTCCCGTTCTTCTCCCGTCGACATCAGCGACCTGACCGTAATCATCGACAGAAAACCGTCGCCTTCGCTTTTGGCCGTCACCGATTTTTCCGTCACTTTGCTCCTGACGATATAAGGCGCGCCGGCAGATCCCAAAGCCCGCCTCAGCGTCACTTCGGCTTTCACCTCGTAAGTTTCGCCGCCGAACTCGACGGAAATCGAATGCCTGAAGATTCTGCGCGCATACGCATAATCTCCGTCAACATAAGAATCCACCGCTTCCGTCACGCCGCCGTTGTCACGGATGTTGCCGAAATAATGATAAGGCATTACCTGACGGGTTACGCCGTCGTCATAAACGCCGACTTCGTAATGCAGACGATACGAAAACTCAAATTCTTCCGTAATCACCGTATACACCAAAACAGAATCGGTTACGGTCACAAAACCTTCGGTTCTGCTTTCTCCGGCTTCCCGGGTCTGAACAATGCGGGACGTACCGAAATTCCAGACGGCAACGTCTCTGACCTCTGTCATGTTCGGCATTGAAGCGTTTAACGTGACCGATACGCAGTTGTCAAAAGCGCCTTTTGTCACGCCTCTGACCATCATCCACGATTCGTAACTTAATGATTGTCCGTCCGAAGTCGACGTTACCGTAACTTCTTCCGCGCTGCCGTTGTCATAGACTTCGCTTTCTATAACTTCCGGAAGCAGCGGCTCTTTTTCGCAGGAACTCATCAATACCACTCCGCAAATTACGGTAGCTGCTGCCAAAATTTGCACAAATCTGTTTGCTTTCATATAATAAGTATTTAAATGTGAAACTTTACTTTTTATGTCTTTCAAGCTTTTTTATGGCATTTTTACAAACCGCATGCCGACGTTCTCGGCCTGTTTAATGATAAACTTAATAGTTGCGGATAATAATTTTGTTTGAAACTTCGCCGTTTTCCGTCCGGCAGACGCCCTAAGGCTCGGCTCTGGGTTTTGTTTTTGAGCTCAACTTTCGCCGTTTCTCTGTGCTTTCCTTTTTCGCCTTTTCTTTCCTCTCCTGCTCTCCTGCCGTTCTCTTCCTTTCCTTTTTTCTCTTCTTTTTCTTGCCCCTTCACTCCATCTTCTCACTTACTCTCTTTGCTCTTCTTCTCCGTTTTTTCTCTTCCTTTTTCTCTATCCTCTTCACCCTCCTCTCCGCTTTTTTCTCTTCCTTTTTCCCTGTCCTCTTTGCTTTCCTTCTCTGTTCTTTTTCTCTCCCTTTTTCATTCCTCGGGATCCCCAAGCTCGCCCTCTGCTTGCGCTTACCGGATGCCGTCAGGGAGAAAAAGAGAATAACGGCAGACGTTGATCCGGGATCCGCGGGAAGGAAAGCTTCAAACTCCGGGCTTTCCTCCCTGCCCCGCATTTAAGAGGGCCCCGCCCTAAAGGGGATTTGTATCACCCGAACTTATCCGGGCAACTGGCGGGGACAATTTAACTGCAGGTCAGCATCTGAGCACACTCTATAGCTTCTGTCCAACATGTGTTCTTATTACGACAATCATGATTCCACAATTTTATCTTGCATGCACGAGACAAATATTCGGTAGGAGCATCATGCGAATTGACAGAGCAAGCCCACCCGCTCTTAGCAGCCAACCGTCCCGTATTAGTCAACCATTGATCTACATTCGCTGTTTCTACAGAATAGCTATCTAGCAACGTTGCCGTTCCATCTGCATTGATCTTACAAGCAAAATTACTTAACTGCCCTGTCTCTCCCGGATCGTCATCGCGAAATTTCTTACTTTCCGCCCTAGGAGAACAATACAAAGCTGGTTGATTACACTCAGTTCCCCACCTATGATCAACGGGACGTGTATAATATTCCGCAAAAGAACATGTTCTCCACGTTACACTATCTTTGGGCTTAATCTGCGCCTGAACCCCGTTCTGTTCTTCTGTCTTAACTGAACTTCCTACAGTTAATAAAAGTTTATACGTCTTTTCTCCGTAAAGTTTCCAACTTACATTACCTTTCAAAGAAATACTTGCTCCTTTGCCTTTCCTACCAGCAATGGAAGCGCTATTTAGTCCCACGTAACCATCGCTGTAAATATTGGCAGATGCTCCCGATTCCGGACCGTTGATAAACACTCCGGCACTCATGGTGTTTCCCAATTCTGGATACACACTAATCAGCCCGCCCTTCATTTCGCCGCCGGAAGGCAGATTGATTACGGCAACGTCACTTACCGAAGAAATCGGGACGGCAAAATTCAACGCTTTATACTCAAAGTTATATCCGTCGGCCGTCAATTTTGACTTAAACGTGTAACTGCTCTTTTCGTCACCGAAAACAACTTTCGGCTCGTTCCCCGCCAAGGTAACTGCTTTTTCAAAAGCAACATTGCTTCCGGTCAGATTGGCATTCTCCAACCTGAGCGGCCTTCTTACCGAAACCGCTTTGGCAAAAGCAATATTTACGTCAACAAAAGTCAACTCCCCGCTTTCGCTTTTGTTTCTCGGGAAATTCGTCCCGGAAAAATTCCCCGTCGGTTTATCCTCTTTCTCGCAGGAAGCGACAACACCTTCTCCGTCCCGCCCTTCACTTTCTCCGAAATACAGTCCGGACCACAGAGTAGTTACTTTTGACGCTCCCAGCCCGGTCGCGTTGGCATTGCTTTCTATGGTTACGTCATCAAGCAAAATACCGGTCTCCGCATCCGGCAGCACAACCTCGGCACCGACGGCATAAGTCTGCTCCGCTACCGGCAGTTTCGCCTTTTCTTCTTCCGTCAGCTTTTTATAAGTAACAACGTTCTTGCCGTTGAAAACACCCATATTCTTATCCGTCATTTCTGACAGGTAAAGCTTTACCGCGTCCGTGCAGGGGATACGTTCACAACCGTCACCCTTCTGAGTCGGCTGCCAGCCTTTTTCACACTGGGTAATAAATACCCGGTTTTTACCGGTCGGACACGGGCACGGATTCCAATCTGTTGCCTTATCATAATTTTCTCCGCCGCTTACCGCTTTGCCGTCCCTCAATTCCACCGGATAAGCCTCGCACGAACAGCAGTCTTCCGCAAAAGTGACGCCGCCCTCGACGCAGGTCTTACCCTCACCGCCGTAATCACAATCGGCAACCTGCACCTTATATTTGCCTTTGTCACACACGCAGGTGTCCGTATATTCCGCTCCCGAACTGTCCTTGCACAGGTTTTGCGTTTTGTCGCACTTTTCTTTGGGCTGAGTATACGTTCCCCGGTCACATAAACAGGCAGAATATAAAATTTCCTTTACCGTTTTGGCCTGCAAATTTTCCCCCTCGCCGGAAGAAACCGAAGACACCTGGGTACAGCTTGCCCCGGCCGGATAAGCATTGTCGCTTTCACACTGCTCTTCCGTATATTTGTAAATGTTCGGATCGCAGGAACAGGAATATTTATTGCCGCATTTCCCGGTCATGATATGAGGATAAGTGCAGGAATCATAAATATATTCCTTGCCGCAGCACATAACATAGCTGCTGTTGTAAGGGCAATAAGCGACAACATGCTTTTCTCCCGCACATTCGCTTTTCAAAATATACCCCTCGGCCTCGCACAGTTTGCCGTCCTCACCCGGATCTTTATAATCCTCGAAACTGCCGCCGCCGGTACAGTTTTCCTCGCCGACAAAGCAGACCTTGGCCGAAGCCGGCGCCGCACACAACAGGCACAGGCACGCGGACAAAAGTCCCAATCCCATGGTTTTATACAATAT
>ENA-UEYD01001087-UEYD01001087.1-human-gut-metagenome-genome-assembly--contig:-NODE-1087-length-21410-cov-19.291145_pt1 | contig 21410 bp, 15 predicted proteins | sample MGYA00242907_ERZ507875 | MGnify/ENA primary metagenome ERZ507875 (study PRJEB26167, sample SAMN06115506) | human gut metagenome | host: Homo sapiens | place: China:Shandong | collected 2015-08-07...
GCTGCGTTTCATTCGCGTTAGCCAGCGCGAAAAATTCGCTTCGCATCTTGGCGCATTCTCATTTGGAAATAGTATAATCACATCAAAAAGGGCGGTTCGGAAGGTAACTCCGAATCGCCTTTTCGTATACCGTTTCCATCAATTAACACGCGGAAAAAGTATGCAAGAGCGCTCAACTCAATCGCGAAATGGGTGTCGAGAGGGTCGAAGACCCTTCGCGGGTGCAGGGCAGAGCCCTGCCGGAGTCCAGAGGCAGAGCCTCTGGCAGGTTCAAGGGCAGCGTCCTTGGGTCTCCTTACTCCACCGTCACCGATTTTGCCAGATTGCGCGGCTTGTCAACGTCGCAGCCGCGGCTGACCGCCATGTAGTAGGCGAACAGCTGCACGGGGATAATCGCCAGCAGCGGCAGCAAGTCCGAAGCAGCGTCCGGGATGACCCAGAGTTCGTCCGCATCCTTCGCGGCGCGGTCGCGCAGGGCTTCCGGGCAGACAATGAGGACTTTCGCGCCGCGGCTCTTTACTTCGCGCACGTTCGAGAGCGTTTTGTCTGCCAGATGCTCCTGCGTCAGCAGCGCGCAAACCAGCGTGCCCTGCTCAATCAGCGCGATTGTGCCGTGCTTCAGTTCGCCCGCCGCATACGCTTCGGACATGATGTAGCTGACTTCCTTCAGCTTCAGCGACGCTTCCATTGCCAGCGCGTTGTCCAGCCCGCGCCCGATGTAGAATACATGCTGACGGTCGTGGTACAGGCTGGAGAAGCGCTGCACCGCGGGTTCGAGCGCCATCACCTGCTCCGCCAGTGCGGGAATGTCCGCCATCTGCCGCAGAAGCTCCGATGCTACGCTTTCCGTTAGATGTCCGCGCTTCACGCCGAGATCAATCGCCAGCAGCACCATCATTTCCACTTGCGTGATGTATGCTTTTGTGCTTGCGACGGCGATTTCCGGCCCCGCGTAGGTGTACATGACGCAATCTCCAGCGGTGCGGGCAATCGACGAGCCGACGACGTTTGTTAGCGCCATCACTTTCGCGCCCAGCCGCTCCGCCTCGCGCATGGCGGCCAGCGTGTCCGCCGTTTCGCCGCTCTGCGAAATGGCAAGGAAGCAGTCGCCTGCGCCCAGAATCGGGTTGCGATAGCGGAACTCGGATGCTACATCCACCACCACGGGCAGCCGCGCCAGCTTCTCGATTACATACTTGCCGACAACACCCGCGTGGTACGCTGTGCCGCAGGCGACAATCGTCAGCGTGCGCAGGGAATTCGCTTCTTCCGCCGAAATCGGGAACGCGCCGGGGCGAATCGCCATTTTTTCTGCGTCCACATGGGCGGAAAACGTCTTTTTCAGCGCGGCGGGCTCTTCATGAATCTCTTTGAGCATGAAGTGCGCATAGCCGCCTTTTTCTGCTGCTTCCACGTCCCAATCAACGTGAATGGGCTTGAGCGCGCGCTCGTTGCCGAAATGGTCGTACACGCGTACACCGCTCCGGGTCAGCACGGCGACTTCGCGTTCATCAAGCAGCTCCACCGTCCGCGTGTGGCGAATCAGCGCTGGAATGTCGCTGCCGACGTACTGTGCGCCGTCGGACAGCCCGACGACAAGCGGGGAATCCTTGCGCGTGCAGTAGAGCGTATCCGGCGCTTCGGCGTTCAGAACGCACAATGCGTAGCTGCCTTCGAGCATCGTCTGCGCGCGCAGAATGGTCGAGAGCATGTCGCCGTCGTAAAGCGTATGCAGCAGGTGGGCGATTACCTCCGTGTCCGTTTCGGATACGAACACGCAGCCCTTCGCCTTCAGCTGAGCGCGCAGCTCCTCGTAGTTCTCGATGATGCCGTTGTGGACGACGGCGATATGCCCTTTCATGTCCGTGTGCGGATGGGCGTTGATGTCGTTTGGTTCGCCGTGGGTTGCCCAGCGCGTGTGACCGATGCCGATGGTGCCGGGCAGGGGATTTGATGCCACCCGCGCGGCAAGGTTCGCCAGCCGTCCCTTCGCCTTGCTTAGCCGAATGACGCCGCCGTCCATGACCGCAATGCCCGCGCTGTCATAGCCGCGGTACTCCAATCGGGAAAGTCCGTCCAATAAAATGTCCTGCGCCTGCTGCGCGCCAATATAGCCAACGATGCCGCACATAGGGAATCGCTCCTTCCGAGTCGAATAAGACGTTATAATACAAGTTTAACCTGTTGTATTATACGCCGATTTCGATGAAAATGCAACACCCATGTGCGTCTTTTTTTACGGGTCAGGAAAAATGCCGTTTTGCAGCACTTTCTCTGGATCAACCGCTGTATCGCCGACGACAATCCGCAGGTGCAGGTGTGCGGGCAGATCACATTCCTCAGGCATCGTGCGCCCGATGAAGCCAATCGTCTGCCCAGCGCGAACCGGATCGCCCGCGCGAATCGCGTAGAGCATCGACAGGTTCGCATAACGCACGATGACGCCGCCGTGGTCGATTTCCGCATACGCGCCGAAAACACCGCTGTCCGCGCAATTGATGACGGTGCCGTCCGCCATGGCGCTGACTTTTGCACCCTCCGCCCCGGCGTAATCCGCCGCATCGTGCAGCGCCCACAAGCCCGTGGCGCTGCTTTGCCGCATCCGCGTGTTGTCGAAGGGACGCAGCAGCGTCATGCTTTCGAGCGGCAGGGTAACGCTGCGGATAGTGGGGGCGGTCGTCGGCGCAGGCGTCGCGGTCTGCGCACTGTCAAGTGACTGCTGGAGCAGCTGCGCAGCGGATATGTCGCTGGAGACAGGCGGGGTCGGCGTCACACGCGCAAATTCCGCCTGCCGCGTCCACAGTGCCGTGCCGACAATCACCGAGACGCACAGCAGCGCCATCAGCAGAAATGTCCACTGCTCCCGGCGCAGATGCAGCGCGCGGAAAAGAGAACGAAAGTGACGGTCAGCCATGAGAAAATCACCTCAACCATGCCGTGTAGGGCGTTTTCTCCTATTATGAGCCGGAAAAACCTGTTTTATCCATCCGTGTCAGCTGCGTGCCGGGGTAGTAGTGCGCCAAAATCTCCGCGAAATCCGCGCCGTCCGCCGCCATCGCCTGCGCGCCTGCCTGCGATAAGCCGACGCCGTGCCCGTATCCGACGGTGTGGAAAACGATGCGGTCGCCATCCGCCTCCCAAGTGAAGTAGGTGCTTCGCAAGGAGAGCGCTTTGCGGAAATCAGCGCCGCGGACGGTCTGACTGCCGACCAGCAGCGTCGCGACGCGCCCGGAAGCGGTCGTGGATTGCAGACGAATCGCGCTGGGCAGCGTGTCCGCTGTCACGCTGCAGCCGGGAAAAGCGCGCAGGAGCAGATCTGCCGCTTCCTCGCAGGAGAAGGACGTGTCAGCGCGGAAGCCGGCGTACCCCTCTTCGCCGGGACTGTCTACGCTGACCAGATACGGCTTGGCGGACGCGAACACGGCGGCGGCATCTTCAGTTTTTCCGCCGGAACAGGCGTGGTACAGCACTTCGATGGGCAAGCCGCCGCTGGTGAGCAGCAAGCCGTCTGTTGCGCGGACCGCACGGTCAATGCGCGCGCGGAGGACGACGTACTCGCTGCCCCAGCGGGCTTGCAGCTGCGCATCCGTCTGGTACGCCTGACAGCACGCGCTGTCCGTGCAGATATCGCAGTCCGGGTGGCGGACGCACCCGTTTCCGCCGAACGCGCGGCTCTGCGCGACGGCACGCGTCCGGGCGGCAATGGCTTGACATTTGAGCGCTTCCGGCGCGTAATTCGCGGGCATCTCTGCCGCCAATGCGCCGAAAACGTAGTCTTCCAGCGGCAGCAGACGGATTTCCTCCGCATCGGCGAAGTAGACCCGAAGTGTTAAGCCGCTGTCAAGCGAGGAATCGGTCGGCGCGGCACAGGAAGAAAGCATCAGGATACACACAAGAAACGACAACAGCTGTTTTTGTTTCATGGGCACACAACCTTTTCGCAGAAATTTCGGGAAATGTTCGGATTGCACAAATCGCCGCACGGGGGTAACAGTTTTCGCTCCGACGGCGCAAAACCAGTTTATGCGCGGAAAATTTCGTGCATGAGCAGGAATTTATGTCGGCAATGGCGAAATACTTACCGCATCGTCTACGGTCAAAATGAACGCACTTTCCGAAAATCGCAAAAAATGCAGGAGAAAATGCTGAATATGACTTGACGAAAATGCATAAAAGTGATTCAATAGTAAGTGAAAAGAGTGAAGAAAGCAAACGCGGCTCTCCGTGATTGCAGGCGGAGGAACGCAACGCAAGCAAAGGCAGGTGTAACTATGCGCTACAACGGCCCGACCGCCGCGGTGCGGGAGCAGTTCCATCAGGGAACGAACCGCAGAGCCTATGAGATGCTCGGCGCGCACCCGGTGACGCAGGACGGACAGGAAATGTGGCATTTCGCTGTCTGGGCGCCGAACGCGCGGGCAGTTTCTCTCATTGGCGAATTCAACCAGTGGGACAGGGAAAAAACGCCCATGCAGAAGGTCTACGACGGTACATGGGAAGTGCGGCTGCCCGCGAAAACCTTCGATGTGAAGAGTGACCCGAAACGCTATGATTATCCCGACGCTGCAAAGAAACTGACAACCTACAAATATTGCATTCAGGCGCAGGACGGAACGTGGCAGGACAAGGCTGACCCCTATGGGTTCGCCATGCAGATGCGCCCCGACACTGCCAGCCGCATTTACGACCTGAGCGGCTACCGCTGGGGCGACGCGGACTGGATGGAGGCACGCAAATCCTACGACCCGTACCACAGTCCGGTGAACATCTACGAGATGCACCTTGGCTCGTGGCGGCGGCACAAGGATGGCACGTTCCTGACCTATACGGAGATTGCTGAACAGCTCGTTCCGTACCTCAAAGAAATGGGCTACACGCATGTGGAGTTCATGCCGGTGATGGAGCATCCGCTGGATATGTCGTGGGGCTATCAGGTGTCCGGCTACTATGCGGCGACGGCGCGCTTCGGCGAACCGAAGGAACTGATGGCGCTCATTGACGCGCTGCATCAGGCGGGCATCGGCGTGCTGCTGGATTGGGTTCCCGCGCATTTCCCGCGTGACGCAATGGGACTGCGCCGCTTCGACGGTACGCCCTGCTATGAGCATCCCGATCCCCGGCGCGGCGATATGCTGCAGTGGGGGACGCACATGTTCGACTACGCGCGCGGCGAGGTCAACTCGTTCATGCTCTCCAACGCCTGCTTCTGGCTGGAATGGTATCACGCCGATGGGCTGCGTGTGGATGCGGTCACGTCCATGCTGATGTACGACTTCTGCCGTGAGCCGGGGCAATGGCTGCCCAACAAGTACGGCGGACACGAGAATCTTGATGCGATTGCTTTCCTGCGCCGGATGAATGAAACCGTCTACCGTGATTTCCCCGGTGTGATGATGGTGGCGGAGGAATCCAGCGCTTATCCGATGGTCACGCGCCCGATTTATCTGGGCGGGCTGGGCTTCGGGTTCAAGTGGAACATGGGCTGGATGAATGATATGCTGGCGTATATCAAGCTCGACCCGGTCTACCGCAAGTATCACCACGACAAGCTGACGTTCTCGCTGATGTACGCTTTCTCGGAGAACTACATCCTGCCGTTCAGCCACGACGAGGTGGTGCACGGCAAGCACTCGATGCTGGACAAGCAGCCGGGCGACTTGTGGAAGAAGTTCGCGGGACTTCGCGCACTGTATGGCTACACGATGGCGCATCCGGGCAAGAAGCTGCTGTTTATGGGCGGCGAGTTTGGGCACTTCATCGAGTGGAAGTACGACGACCAGCTGGACTGGTTCCTGCTGCTGTACGAAAATCATCCGCAGGTGCAGCAGTGCTGCAAGCGCCTGAACGAAATCTACCGCACGACGCCTGCACTCTACCAGATTGATGACAGCTGGGACGGCTTCCAGTGGATTCAGGCGAACGACAGCGATAACTCCATCGTTGCGTTCCTGCGCACGGATAAGCGGGGCAACTCGCTCCTGTGCGTGACGAACTTCACGCCCGTGTTCCATCCGCAGTACCGCATCGGGCTGCCGCAGATGGGGACGCTGACGGAGTGCTTCAACACCGACCGCAAGGAATACGGCGGCTCGAATCAGTACAACAACTGGGCGATTCGCACGGAAGAAGAGCAGCTTCAGGATTTCCAATACAGCTGCGATATCTGCGTGCCGCCGCTCGCGACGGTCTACTTCACCTACCAGCGCGACCCGCTGCCGGAGAAGGCGAAGAAAGCGCGCGTTATCCCGGAAATCGCGGATGTGCCGCCAAAGAAAGCATCCAAAACGGCAAAGAAACCGCAGCCCCTGCCGGAAAAGTTCGCCGGCAAAGCCAATTCCATTTCCATCGGCTGAATCGGCGCTCACCGCAATCAGGGGAGGAGCGAAAGCGCTGTTTCACATACATCACCGTGCCACCTGATGCACCGAGGGCGGCGCGAATCCTGCACGGTCGGTGCGCTTCGCAAGAAACAAGGATGAAGGAGCGTGTTCTCATCATGAAAAAGAAGACCTGTGTTGCCATGCTGCTGGCAGGCGGACAGGGCAGCCGTCTGGGTGTCCTGACTAAGAAGGTGGCAAAGCCGGCTGTTCCCTACGGCGGCAAGTACCGCATCATTGACTTCCCGCTGTCCAACTGCACCAACAGCGGCATTGACACCGTGGGTGTGCTGACGCAGTATATGCCGCTGGAACTGAATTCCTATATCGGCTCCGGCGCACCGTGGGATTTGGACTTGTCCACCGGCGGCGTGTTCGTCCTGCCGCCCTATCAGACGGGCAAGACGGGCGACTGGTATCGCGGCACGGCAAACGCCATCTATCAGAACATGGCGTTTATCGAGCAGTATGACCCGGACTACGTCCTGATTCTCTCCGGCGACCATATTTATAAGATGGACTACAACGCCATGCTGCAGTACCACATCCGCAAAGGCGCGGATGCGACGATTGCTGTGCGCCCTGTGCCGTGGGAAGAAGCGAGCCGCTTCGGCATCATGAATACGGACGCGGACGACAACATTGTTGAATTTGAAGAAAAGCCCAAGCAGCCCAAGTCCAACAAGGCGTCCATGGGCATTTACATCTTCTCGTGGGCAAAGCTCCGTGCGTACCTGACCGCGGACGAGGCGGACAAGACATCCGCCAATGACTTCGGCAAGAACATCATCCCCGCGATGCTGAACGACAAGCAGGTCATGGTGGCATACAACTTCGAGGGCTACTGGAAGGACGTTGGCACGATTGAGTCCCTGTGGGAAGCGAACATGGACTTGCTCAGCGTGCCCATGCCGATTGACCTGCATGACAAGAAGTGGCGCATCTACGCCAAGAATCCGGGCCTTGCGCCGCACTACATCGCCAAGGGCGCTGTCGTGAGCGATTCGCTGGTTACGGAAGGCTCGGAAGTCTACGGCTCTGTGCAGCACTCCGTGATTTTCGCAGGCGTGACCATTGAAGAGGGTGCAAGCGTCATTGACTCGGTTGTCATGCCCTATGCGGTCATCAAGCGCGGCGCGGTTGTCCGTCGGGCGATTGTGGCGGAGAACGCCGTGATTGGTGCGGGCTGCATGGTCGGCGAAGAGACGGGCAATATCGCCGTCGTCGGTCAGGGCGTCACCCTTCCCGCCGGTGTCAGCGTGACCGCGGGTCAGCAGGTGGACGAAAACACCAAATTCTGATAATCACAGCAGCGGAAAGGATGTAAGAAAATGAAAAACGTAATGGGTGTTATCTACACCGGCGAAAATGACGCCAATCTGCGCGAGCTGACCCTGACCCGCGCCATCGCGGCGCTGCCTGTGGGCGGCCGCTACCGCGTCATTGACTTCCTGCTGTCCTCGATGGTCAACGGCGGCATCAAGAACGTCGGCGTTATCATGCAGAAGAATTATCACTCCCTGATGGATCACATCGGCTCCGGCAAGGAGTGGGATCTGCACGGGAAGAATGACGGCCTCAAGGTGCTGCCGCCGTTCCTGACGCGCGAGAATGTTGGCGTGTACTCTGGTATGCTGGATGCGCTGCGCTCCAACACCAACTATCTCTCCCGCTCCAAGCAGGAATATCTGGTGCTGAGCAACTCCACCATCATCTACAACGCGAATATTGCGGAGTTTGTGGCGTATCATCAGAACAGCGGCGCGGACATCACCATCATGTACACCGCTGATCCGAACATGCAGCGCGACGAACTGGGCTGCTATCTGGCGGTGGACGAAAGCGGCATGGTGACGGACATGGAAGTTGATCCGACGCATCCGAACCTGCCGCTGACGAGCATGGAGGTCGTCGTGATGAAGCGTGAGCTGCTGCGCACGCTGGTGGACAAGGGCGTGGCGCACGGCTATCATGACTTCAACCGTGATGTGCTGCTCCGTCTGGTGACGGAAGGCACGGCGCGCGTGAATGCGTGGGCGTACACTGGTCTGTGCTGGCGCATGGACTCCGTGCAGAGCTACTTCAAGTTCAATATGGATATGCTGGATACCCAGATTCGCCATCGTCTGTTCACGGCGGAGCTGCCTGTGTACACCAAGGTTCGCGACGAGATGCCCGCCCGCTATGGCGACAATGTGACCGTCGTCAACTCGCTGGTGGCGGATGGCTGCATTATCGAAGGCACGGTGGAGAACTCTGTGCTGGCGCGCGGCGTGCGCATTGCCCCCGGTGCGCATGTGAAGAACTGCATCATCATGCAGGATGGTCAGGTGCACAACGACGCTTCCATCGAAAACTGCATTCTGGACAAGCAGACGGTCATCAAGCGCAGCGCGCGGCTCATCGGCCCGGCGGCGTACCCGATTGTTATCGCGAAGAATGTCGTCATTTAATCTACGAATCGCCTAAATCGAATTGACGCGGTTCGGATTTGCAAACCGCGCCAATATGTGCTATACTGTTGGTGCGGTTTTTTGGATACGCTTTTCAGATTCGCCTGAGCCATCTGCTCGCGCCTTTTTCCTTCCTGCGTCCGGTCGTTCCACTTAGCGTAGCGCTGCTACGCTGCGTTTCACTCCCGTTAGCAGGAAAGAAGAAATTCGCTTCGCATCTTGGCTCATTCTCATCTGAAAATCATATCTGAGCTTAATTCGCTGAATTTCCCTGATTGTTTTTCCCTTGCCCCCGGCAGGAAATATTTCTGATGGAGGATAGAAACGATGAAGATTCTCTTTACGGCGAGCGAGTGCGTCCCGTTTATCAAGACCGGCGGTCTGGCGGATGTTGTCGGCGCGCTGGCGCCCGTTCTGGCGAAGCAGGGTCACGACGTGCGCGTGATGCTGCCCCTGTATGCGGCGGTGCCGAAGCAGTATGTTGACCAGATGACCCATGTGACTGATTTCGAGGTCGCGCTGGGCTGGCGCCGTCAGTACTGCGGCATTGAACTGCTGGAAAAGGACGGCGTGAAGTTCTACTTTGTGGACAACAAGTTCTATTTCGGCCGTCCGTATATCTACGGCATGGGCGGCGACGAGTACGAACGCTTCGGCTTCTTCTGCCGCGCGGCGCTGAACGCCCTGCCGCTGCTGGACTTCCAGCCCGACGTGATTCATGCGCATGACTGGCAGTCCGGCATGGTGCCCGCACTGCTGAAAATTCAGTATGCCCACCTGCCGTTCTTCGCGAACATCAAGACCATGTTCACCATCCACAATCTGCAGTATCAGGGCGTGTTCGGCATCCGCGAAGTGCAGGATGTGCTGGGTCTGGGCGACAGCCTGTGGACGGACGACAAGCTGGAGTGCTACGGCTGCGCGAACTTCATGAAGGCTGCGCTGGTGTATTCCGACATCATCACCACCGTCAGCCCGTCCTATGCCGAGGAAATTCAGACGGCATACTACGGTGAGCGGCTGGATGGTCTGCTCCGCGCGCGCAAGCGTGAAGTGTTCGGCGTGCTCAATGGCATCGACATGGCGGACTACAATCCCGCGACGGACGCGCGCATTCCGGCGGAATATACCGCGGATGACCTGTCCGGCAAGGCAAAGTGCAAGGCGGAATTGCAGGAGAAGCTCGGTTTGACCGTTGACCCGAATGTGCCGATTATCGGAATGGTCGGCCGCCTGAGCAGCCAGAAGGGCCTTGACCTTGTGGACTACATCATCGGTGACCTGATGAGCGAGAACGTGCAGCTGGTTGTGCTGGGCATGGGCGAGAGCCGCTATGTCAATCTGTTCTCGTGGGCAGAGGGCGAGTTCAAGGGCAAGGTCGCGGCGCGGTTCGCGATGGACCACGCGCTGGCGCATCAAATCTACGCGGGCTGCGACATGTTCCTTATGCCCAGCCAGTTCGAGCCGTGCGGCTTGAGCCAGCTGATTGCCCTGCGCTACGGCACAGTGCCGATTGTCCGCGAGACGGGCGGTCTGCGCGACACGGTGCTGTCCTACAACGAGTACACTGGCGACGGCAATGGCTTCACGTTCTTCAATTACAACGCCAATGACATGCTCAATGTCATCAACCGTGCCATCGACTACTACGAGAACCACAAGGATGTGTGGCAAACGCTCCAGCAGCGCGGCATGACTGGCGATTACAGCTGGACGAACTCCTCCAAGAAATATATGGAACTGTACGAAGGCTTGGTGAGCGGGCGTTTCGACCATGACTCCGCATCGAATCAGGAGAAGGCATCTTCTGATGACGACGCGGAGGCGAACCCAGTGGTCGTTCCATATCCGTATGAGAAGGAAGAACCTGAAGCGCCCGTGAAGCCCAAGCGCGTCCGCCGCACGAAGGAGCAGATTGCGGCCGACAAGGCGGCGAAGGAAGCCGCGAAAGCCGCCGAAGCGCCTGCAAAGCCTGCCCGCAAGCGCCGCACGAAGGCGGAGATTGAAGCGGAGAAGGCGGCAAAAGCTGCTGCGGCGGAAGTGACCGCGGAAGCCCCCGCGAAGCCCGCCCGCAAGCGCCGCACGAAGGCGGAAATCGAGGCGGACAAGGCGGCGAAGGAAGCGGCAAAGGCAGACAAACCCGCCCGCAAGCCGCGCGCGAAGAAAACGGAAACGCAGGAATAATCCGCATTATCCGACAGGCGTTCTGACCTGAACCCAACAGGTCGGAGCGCCTGCCTTTTTGTGCGTGACGGAAATTTCCAGCGCGGTTTGTTACAATCTGCATGACACGCCGGGCGCTTTCTGCTACAATGGAGGAGAAGTACCACCACAAGGAGGATTTTCCCGTGCAATTCCGATACCAGCGGGCGCTGTGCCTGCTCCTGATGCTTTTCCTGATGCTCTCCGCAATGCCCACATCATTCGCCGAGGACACGGCGGATGTTGCCGTACAGTCCGCGCCGCTGGAGCGGAGCGCTGCCACACGCAACGGCATGGTGCGTGTGCGCCTGCTGTCCATTGGCAGCAATCCCGCGTCGCTCACGGTGACGGCGGTCGGCGCAATGGCGGTCAGCGGCGGGCAGACGATGGCGCTGGCGAATGGCGAGAAAGTCAGCATCAGCCACAACAGCGCGACGGGCGAAATCCGCCTGACGCGGGGCGGCGAGACGGTCAGCATGGGGCGGGAGATGGCGCTCAGGCGGCGGCAGACGGACGGCGGATTCCGCATTGCACAGGCAAGAAGACCGCAGAATGTCTACCCCGGTGACCTGCACCTTGTGTCGAAGCTGGAAAGCGGGACGTATCGGCTCTATGTCGTGGCGAACGTGTACATCGAATCGTACCTCTATGGCGTCGTGCCGTATGAAATGGGGGCCTCCTCGGCATTGGAAGCCTTGAAAGCACAGGCGGTTGCGGCGCGGACGTACACCCTGCGCGCCATGAATGCGAACGCATCAAAGGTCTACGACGTCGTGGACACGACCGCCGACCAAGTGTACAACGGCAGTCCGGCGGAGCGCGACCGGGCGGCGGAGGCGGTGGACGCAACGCGCGGCATTGTCGCCATGAACGACGGCAAGCTGACCGGGACGTACTACACCGCGTCCAACGGCGGACAGACCGAATCCGCCCGCAACGCGTGGGGCTCATCCGGCGTGAATTACCTGACGGTTAAGGACGACCCGTTTGACCGCATGAACCCGTACAGCAGCACGCGCAAGATGACGATTTACGCTGCATTTTCCCACGCGAGCCAGAATCAAAGCCTGACGCGACTATTGCAGGCGAAAGCGCCGAATGCGACGATTCTGCGCATCGAGGCCGTTACGCCGCACACACCGAAGTATGCCGCACCCAGCCGCTTATATACGAAGCTGGATTTTGACGTGACGGCGCTTGTGGATGGCGAAACGCGCCGCCTGACGCTGACATTCGACATTTTCAGCGAGCTGGAAAGCGCCCTCAATCTGTCCATTAACACGACGAAAAACGAACTCTGGTCGGTCAAGGCAGATGGGGAGACGTTCGTACTGAACGTCAGGCGCTACGGACACGGCATCGGCATGAGCCAGCGCGGGGCGCAGCAGATGGCGAATTTAGGATATACATACGACCAGATTCTCGGCTTCTACTACGAGAACTGCGTGCGAATGCAGTACACCTTCACGCACACGATTCTGCCGCCCGTGGGCGACGCGCCCGTGACGGCGACTGAAGCCCCCGCGACGATTTCGCCTGCCGCGCCTAATCAAGCCATGGTGACGCTGGTGAATGTGGAGGATGTCCTGAACGTGCGCCTGACCGCCTCAGACAACGGCACACTGCTGACGACGCTGCCCGCCGGAACAGCCGTGACTGTGCTGGCAAAGGGCGAAAACTGGACGCTCATCCGCTTCGGGCGGATTGTCGGCTACGTCCGCACGGAAAACTTGACGTTCACCGGCACGCCGCCGACGCAGAGCGACGAAAACCCGACACCCATCACCCGCTGGGCGACCGTGACCGGCACGAATTCGCTGAATCTGCGCGCGTCCGGCAGCTACGATGCGGCGGTGCAGTCCACCATCCCCGGCGGCGCGGTGCTGTGCGTGTTCGCGGTGGAGAACGGCTGGGCGAGCATACAGTATGGCGCGAAAACAGGCTACTGCGCGGCGGAGTATCTCACGTTCAGCAATACTTATCCGGGCAAAACGAGCCAGACCGGGCGTTCTGCGATGGTCAGGACGGCGACAGCACTTCGGGCGACCCCGTCCACTGCTGCGGTGGTGCTGATGAACCTGCCGCAGGGCGTTCAAATTGCCGTGCAGAGCAGCGACGGCAGCTGGTGCCGCGTGACGGCGGGCGGCATTGACGGCTATGTGCTGGCAAGCAGCCTTGATTTCAGCGCCGTCGGCATCGAATTGACGCCTGTGCCGACGACAAGCGGCGAACAGACCGCGATTGTCAATTCCACCGCCTCGACGCTCAACCTCCGGCAGGGTGCGGGCACAGAATACCCCGTGCTGGCGGAAATCCCGAAGGGAACGAGCATCATCGTCACGGCATACGGCGAAACGTGGTGTGCCGTTCGCTGGGGCAGCCTGACCGGGTACGTCATGACGCAGTACCTGCGCTTTGATGTGCCGACGGCGACGCCCACACCGAGTGGGACGCCCACACCGGGCGCAACGCCCGAACCGACGGCATCCCCCGAACCAAGCGAAGCGCCAACGCCTGTCCCAGCTGCGTCCGAACCGCCTGCGAAGGTGGAGGATGACGCGGATATCGGTGGTTATGTTGCGTGGGTGAGCGCGGACAATGCGCCGCTTCGTCAGGCGATGGCTGCGGATGCGGCAGTACTGGCAACGATCCCGCGCGGAACGCAGGTGACGGTGCTTGCACAGAGCGGCAATTGGTGCTATGCCTCGGTCGGGCAGATGACGGGGTATTTCACGGCGGATGCGCTCTCCTGCGAGCAGCCGGACGCGCCGCTGGGGCAAAAATACGTCAGCACAAAGTCGGATTCGCTGGCCATGCGGCAGTCGCCCAATGCGGGCGCATCAATTGTGCAGTGGCTTCCGCGCGGCGCACTGGTGACATTCATTTCGCAGGAAAACGGCTGGAGTTACATCCGCTACGGCGGCAAAGAGGGCTACTGCGCGTCGAAGTATTTGAGCGACAGCGCGCCCGGTGCGGTCGTCATCAGCGATACGCCGATTCTGGACGTGACGCTGGAAAAAGTGACTGGGTGGACAGCGAGCATCCGCCAAGCAGAAACGCTCTACCAGTGGTGCAGCGCCGATGCGCCCGAAACGGCGAAAGTCGAAGCGGATTTGGTGCTGACCGTGCTGGAAAAGGGCGAAATCTGGTGCCGTGTGCGGACAGAAGAAGGGGAGGAAGGCTATTGTCTGACAAGCCGATTGACGCTGATTGCGCCGGAAAACTGACCATCCTGCCCGGCGAACGGGTGGACGAATTGCAGCAGGCGGGGCTGCGCATCCTGCAAAAGGAGCATGGGTTCCGCTTCGGCATGGATGCTGTGCTGCTGTCGAGCTTCGTGCGGGCGGAAAGCCGCGACCGCTGTGCTGATTTCGGCACGGGGACGGGTATCCTGCCGCTGTTGCTGGCAGGCATGGGGCGCGCGAAAAGCGTCGATGCGTTTGAAATTCAGCCGGATATGGCGGATATGGCGCGGCGGAGCGTGCAGCTCAACGGGCTGGAACATATCATCCGCATCCACGCTCTGCCGGTGGAGAGTGCCGACGAGGTGCTTGCGCCCGGAAGCATCGACGTAATTGTGTGCAATCCGCCGTATGGGCATCATGGCACGACGCTGCCGAATCCGGCGCAGACGCTGTCCTTGGCGCGCCATCAGCAGAAAAGCGGGCTGACGGCGTGGTTCAAGATGGCGTATCAGCTGCTGCGCGGCAAGGGGCGGATGGCGGTCATCTACCCGGCAGCGCGGATGCTGGAAGTGATGAAGGCCATGGAGAAAGCCGGGCTTGCGCCGAAGCGGTTTCAGCTGATTTACCCCTCGGCGCAAAAGGCGGCGAATCTGGTGATGATTGAGGCGCTCAAGGATGCGCGCCCGATGCTGCACCCTGAACCGCCGCTGATGATTTACGAGCCGGACGGCACACTGACTGCGCCGCTGCGGAAGATTTACGCCATGGAGCGTGCATCAGGGGTTCATGCGGGCGACGGCGAAATTCAGCACGCCCGCGAACGTCACCCACAGCAGGTACGGCACGAGCAGCCATCCGGCAAGGGGCTTCTGCTGCCCGAACTGCACCGCCATGATGAAAATCAGGCAGAGCAGCAGAATCAGCCAAAAGAAGGAAAGCCCAAGCGCTTTCAGAATAAAGAACAGCACGGGCCACATCAGGTTGACGGCTAATTGGGCGATATACAGCCCCAGCAGCAGGAAACGGTCGCGCCCCTGCGCGCGCAGGACGAGCCACATGCAGTACGCCATCAACGCATAGAGGATGCTCCAAACGATGGGGAAGAGCCAGCCCGGCGGCGCAAAGCCGGGTTTGTTCAGAGCGTGGAAGAAGTCCATGCTGTCGCGGGTGAGGTAGCCAACGAGCGCCCCTGCGCCAAGCGTGGCGGCTTCCAGCGCGACGAGCGAGCGCCAAGTGGCCTTTTTGCCTTGCTGCGTCAAAGTTATCGCCTCCTATGACACGGATAGCCTATGTCATCAGGCAGCGCGGCATACAGGAAAGAAGCGGAGGAAACACAGATTATGGGAAGCGTTTTGGTCATCGGCGGCGGCGCAGCGGGATTGGCGGCGGCGATTGCGGCGGCGGAATGCGGCGATACGGTCACGGTGGCGGAAAAAATGGATCGCGTTGGCAAAAAAATCCTCGCGACGGGCAACGGCCGCTGCAACCTGATGAACACGGGTGCGCCGCGCTATCCGGGAAATGCGGCGTTCGCGGCGGCTGTGCTGTCTCACTGCGGCGCAGAGGAACAGAAAGCCTTCTGGGAGCATCTTGGACTGCGGCTTCGGCAGGAAGAGGCAGGGCGCGTGTACCCCGTCAGTTCGCAGGCTTCAAGTGTGCTGGATGCGCTCCGCCTGCAATTGACCGCCTTGCATGTGCGGGTGATGACGGGCGTATCCATCACGGCACTGCAACGTGAAAATGATGGCTGGACGGCGCTCTCGGCGGATGGGCAGCGCTTTCGGGCGAACCGCGTCATCATCAGCGGCGGCGGATGCGCCCAGCCCAAGCTCGGCAGCGACGGCAGCGCCCTGCGTCTGCTGACGAATCTCGGCTGCCCCGCGACGCCTTTCGCACCCGCGCTGACGCAAATCATCACAGATAGCACGCCAATCAAGGGGCTGAGCGGCATCCGCGTCAAGGCGCAGGTGGCGGTTATCGACCGGAAAAGCGTCCTGCATGAGGAGGATGGCGAGCTGCTGTTCGCGGATTACGGCGTCAGCGGCGTGTGCGTGATGCAGTGCGCACGGTATGCAAAGGACGGGCGGATGCTTCGCGTGTCGCTGGTGAAGGGCATGGGTTTCGCGGATGCGGGCGATTTCCGCCGCGAACTGCACCGCCGCCGGAGAGAATGGGCGCAGCGTCCGATGGCGGAGATGCTGACCGGGCTGTGCGTGCCGCGGCTGGCGGCGGCGCTGATGCGGCAGGCAGATTGGCGCGTAACCGAAAGCAGCCTGTGCGGGCAAATGACGGCGGACATGGCGGAGCGCCTGACGAAAACGGCGGATGCGTGGCTGCTGCCGATTCGCGGCGTGAAGGGCTTCGAGAGCGCACAGGTGGCGTCGGGCGGGGCGGCGGTCGCGGATTTTGACCCGGCGACATTGCAAAATCGCCGTCTGCCGGGGCTGTACGCGGCGGGCGAGGTGCTGGATGTGGACGGCGACTGCGGTGGCTTCAACCTGATGTTCGCCTTTGGAAGCGGCATTCTGGCGGGTCTGGACGGGCGAAATGCCCCGTGGACACATGAAAATGCGCAGAAAAGCTGATTTTTCTCGAAAAAAAGTGATTTTCCCTCTTGACAAATCGCTGAATCGCGCTATAATATTATCTGCTGATGCAAACGCCGCTCATAAGGTAGACGGATGCTTCGCAGATGTGCACCATTAGCTCAGTTGGTAGAGCACCTGACTCTTAATCAGGGTGTCTAGGGTTCGAGTCCCTAATGGTGTACGCTTATGACCCTGCTTGCAGGGCCTATGCACCATTAGCTCAGTTGGTAGAGCACCTGACTCTTAATCAGGGTGTCTAGGGTTCGAGTCCCTAATGGTGTACCACATGCCGAATCGCAATCGCGGTTCGGTATTTTTGTGTCCGGAAAACGGCACGCGCGACAAATTTTCTTCCCCAAAGGTGCGGAAAACCCTTGTCGGACAGGGCGAAAATATGGTATAATACACTGGTTGTGTCTGTAAAGGACGCTTCATTCGGTATGCCTGTCTTTTTCGGGCATATGAAGGAGGAAATGCCTTTGACCCTGCGCGAAGAAGCGCCGATGACCAAAGATGATGCACGCCGTCTGAATCCACTCCAGCTGGCGTATATCGGGGATACGGTCTATGATTTGCTGACCCGGTCGCGCCTGCTGTACCGGGGGTATAATCTGCATCACTGCCATCAGGCGGCGGTCACGGTCGTCAATGCGCACGCACAGGCGGAGGCCTTGACACGCATCGAGGGAGCGCTGACCGAGGAAGAGAACGCCATTGTCCGCCGCGGGCGCAATACCCACGCGCACCACGCTGCGCCTCGAAATCAGACCGCCATGGACTATCAGGCAGCAACGGCGCTGGAAGCCCTCGTCGGGTATTTGTACCTGACTGGGCAGGAGGCACGGTTGCTTGAACTGTTCCGAAAAAGTCAGGAGGTTGCATCATGCCCCGCTCAACCATGAAAGTCGCCTTGATTCGCCATACGCTTTCGCCGGAGGAGGTCGTGGCGCTCGGCGCTCGGCTGTGCTATTCCCGCGCGACAGTGGACAGCTTGCAGCAGCGCGTCAGCCGTGACGACCAGAGCGAGTTCGTCAGCCGGATTTTGTCGATGGGGCATGAATCCGTGCTGGAACATGCCAGCTTCACCTTTGCGATGGAGGGCGTTTCGCGCGTCCTGCTGGCACAGATTACCCGCCACCGGCTCGCCAGCTTTTCGGTGCAGAGCCAGCGCTACGTCAGCTACGAGAAGGGATTTGGCTACATCGTTCCGCCGAAAATCGAGGCGCTGGGTGAAGATGCTGTCGCGGAGTTTGAGCGGCAGATGGACACCATGCACCAGTGGTATACTGGGTGGCAGGAGAAGCTCGGCGCGGGCGAGGGCGGCAATGAGGATGCCCGGTTCGTGCTGCCCGGCGCTTGCGAAACGCGCATGATGGTAACGATGAATGTGCGCGAGCTGCGGCACTTCTTCAGCCTGCGCATGTGCAGCCGCGCGCAGTGGGAAATCCGTGCGCTGGCGACAGAGATGCACCGCCTGTGCATGGAAATTGCCCCGGCGCTGTTTGCGGACGCGGGGCCCGGATGTCTGCGCGGCGCGTGTCCGGAAGGGGAAAAATCCTGCGGCAAGGCAGGGGAGATTCGCCGGACAAGGCGCGAATGGCTCGATTCGCTGGCAGACGAACAGAAAAAGCAGAATCAATCAACCGACAATGAATAAGAATAGAGGAATTTGAAATATGGCATACTATGACAATGCACCGTCCCACAAGCCGCAGGGCAAGAAGTCCTTTGGGCGCGAAAAGTGGGTGGAAGAAGGCTCGGAGTACCGCGGGGCGCGCCACGGCGGCCGTCCCAGCGGCAAGCGCGACGACAACCGTGCGTATGGCGAAAAGAAGTCGTTCGGCGACCGCAAGCCTTACGGCGAGAAGAAGTCGTTCGGCGACCGCAAGCCCTATGGCGAGAAGAAGTCGTTCGGCGACCGCAAGCCCTACGGCGAGAAGAAGTCCTATGGCGACCGGAAGCCTTACGGCGAGAAGAAGTCGTTTGGCGACCGCAAGCCCTACGAGCGCCGCGACCGCTATGATCGCCGCCCGGAAATGGCCGACGAGCGTCCGGCACCGTCCTATCGCGATTCGGAGTATCGCCCGGTGGCTGTTGCGCCCGTGATGGCGCAGCCCGTGGCGGAAGAAGCAGTGCAGGAGAACCTGCTGGCGGGACGCAATCCGATTCGTGAGGCGCTCAAGGCGGGTCGTGATATCGAAAAGCTGCTGGTGCAGAAGGGCGAGCTGACCGGCTCTGCGCGCGAAATCGTGCAGATGGCGAAGGAAGCGCACATCCCGGTGCAGGAAGTGGAACATCAGCGCCTGAACGAGCTGGCGAAGAACCATCAGGGCATGGTGGCGTTCGCGTCGGCGTACCAGTACAGCACGGTCGAGGCGATGCTGGCGGAAGCGGAGAAAAAGGGCGAAGACCCGTTCCTAATTCTGCTGGATGGCATCACCGACCCGCACAATCTGGGCGCGATTATCCGCAGTGCCGAGTGCGTGGGCGCGCACGGTGTGATTGTGCCGGAACGCCGCGCAGTCGGGCTGACCCCGGCAGCAGTCAAGGCATCCGCGGGCGCGATTGAGCACATCAAGGTTGCGCGCGTTGTGAACATGACCCGTGTGATTGAAATGCTCAAGGCGCGCAACATCTGGACATACGCGCTGACGATGGACGGCACGGACTACGAGAAGGTCAACTTCAAGGGCGGCGTGGCGCTGGTTGTCGGCAGCGAGGGCGAGGGCATCAGCCATCTCGTGCTGGAAAACTGCGACCAGAAGGTGTCCCTGCCGATGGCGGGACATCTGGACAGCTTGAATGCGTCCGTTGCGGCGGGCGTGGTGATGTACCGCGTGCTGTCCAGCCGCCGGGCATGAAACCGCTGCTAATTGTCGATGGCTACAACGTCATTGGCGCGTGGAGCGAGGCGGAGAAAAAGGGCTGGTCGCTGGACGAATCGCGCGACCGGTTGATGCGTCAATTGGAGGACTACGCTGGATTTTCGGGCGAGGAAATCCTGCTGGTGTTCGATGGTTACCAGTCCGAGCGCACGACGACGACCGAAGAGAAGCACGGTGACTTGACGCTGATTTTCACCCGCCATGGCGAAACGGCGGACAGCTACATCGAGCGCGCCGCGGCGCAGACCCCGCGCTATCGGGAACTGCGCGTCGCTACATCGGACGGGTTGGAGCAATCGCAGGTGCTGTCCAGCGGCGCGATTCGCATGACCAGCCGGGAACTGCTGCGCGAGCTGCGAGAAATGCGCAAAAGCGGCATGTCGGCGCACCAGAATCAGCCCAACATGAACCGAAACACGATTTTTTCCCGAATGCCGGAGGACATCCGCGCACGGCTGGAAAAGCTGCGGCGCGGAGAGTGAAGCGGGAGACGCGCCCTGCGCCGCCCGAAAAGCAGGTGAACAGTTTGTCAGACGATCGAATGAATGCAATGAATCAGGACAATGACCCGATGGAGCAGGAAGAGCCGATGCTGCCGGAAGACGATGCATTTTTGCTGGATTTTCCGTTGAGACAGGCTGTGCCCGGCGAACCGGAACAGCCTGCTTCCGTGCCGCTGCTGAGCAGCAGTGCCGCCCATTCGGTCTATGAGGGCATGACGGACGAGGACGTGGTGGCGCTGTGCCGCACGGGGGACTCGGTGGCGGTGGAATATCTGCTGAACAAGTACAAGAACTTCGTCCGTTCCAAGGCGCGCAGCTACTTTCTCATCGGCGCGGATCACGAGGACATCGTGCAGGAAGGCATGATTGGACTCTACAAAGCGATTCGCGACTTCCGGCCGGAGAAACTTGCGTCCTTCCGTGCCTTTGCCGAACTGTGCATCACACGCCAAATTATCACTGCCATCAAAACCGCAACGCGTCAGAAGCATATCCCACTGAACAGCTATGTGTCGCTCAACAAACCGCTGTACGACGAGGAAAGCGACCGCACGCTGCTGGACGTCTGCGCTGAAGGGCATTCGTCGAACCCGGAAGAGCTGATAATCAGTCAGGAGGATTTGCGCGGTATCCATCAGCGCATTGACGAGGTGCTGTCGGATTTAGAACAGGAAGTGCTGGCGGCGTATCTGGACGGGAAAAGCTATCAGGAAATCGCGGACAACCTGGGTCGCCACGTCAAGAGCATCGACAACGCCCTCCAGCGCGTCAAGCGCAAACTCGAACGCTATCTGGAGGACATGGAAGCGCAGAACAACGACTAATACTATTTCCTGCATTCGCCTGCGCCATCTGCTCGCGCCTTGGCGCATTCTCATTTGGAAATAGTATGAATCCACATAAAAATATGCAGAAAAGCAGGAGAGAAACAATTTTCCTCTTGCTTTTTTGCGCTTTTTGCGCTATGATAGATGTCAAGAACAGACGAAGGGAGCAGAAACGCCATGATGAACCGTTTCGCGGTTGGTTATTATTACGCGCTGCATCAAAAAAGCAGGGCGTGATTTGGCGTATTCTCCCGGAGACGAGAAAAGCGCCCTGCTGGCCAGAACATTGGCGGCGGGGCGCTTTCGCTGTTTTATACTAATTCTCATCTAAAGCATGTCATTCGCACAGCATCTTTTCCGCCCCGGCTTTGCTTCGTTCCGCTCGCGCGT
>ENA-UEYD01001092-UEYD01001092.1-human-gut-metagenome-genome-assembly--contig:-NODE-1092-length-21314-cov-14.877666_pt1 | contig 21314 bp, 14 predicted proteins | sample MGYA00242907_ERZ507875 | MGnify/ENA primary metagenome ERZ507875 (study PRJEB26167, sample SAMN06115506) | human gut metagenome | host: Homo sapiens | place: China:Shandong | collected 2015-08-07...
GTCGCCTTTGAGCGTGAGACTGTGGACGGCCACTACGTTTGCAAGACGAAGCTGCTGCCGCTCACCGAGGTCGCAAACTTCGAGAAGAAGATTCCCATCGAGTGGATCAACGACTCTCACAACGGCGTCAAGCAGGAGTTCATCGACTATGTCCTCCCCCTCATCCAGGGCGAGCCCAAGCTCCCGAAGGAGGACTCCCTCCCCCGTTTCGCCAAACTCAAAAAAGTGCTGGCCAAGTAAATTTTTCAGTAAAAAAGGAACCGATTCAAAAGAATCGGTTCCTTTTTTATCCTGGTCCACGCATTCCGCTTATTCCGTGGACCACTCACCGAGAACATCTGTGGTAAGCGGCAGCGTCGTTTCCTTCGTGCCGCTTTCCGTGTAGAGCGTCAGCGTGTCGGTGTTATCCAGCGCGTGATAGGTTTCCGCCCGCGCGGTCACGCCGAGGGGCGCACTCAGGCGCGCAAGCTGCGCGTCCGCCTTATCCCAGTCGACCTCACTGCGCTGAGAGCCCCCCTCCGCGGCGTTCCAACGGTAGACAAAAACACACGACATACCGTCGCCAAAGGTGCTGCGCGTAATGAGTTCGCTGCACCCATCTCCCGTGAGATCAAGCGGCCACGCGCCGTCGCCCTCCGCCGCATCATCAAAGTCATAGCCAACGGTCCTTCCCGCATAGACGAAGCCCTGCTCCGTCCGCGCCAAAGAGCGCGTAGCGCGCATAGCCAGCCTCATCCGGCTCGTAGACCTTCAGCGTGACAGTCAAACCGCCGGCCTCCTCGGTCTGCGTGAGCAGCGCGGTGGGCGCGTCAGCCTCTTCCGGTGGCAATTCCTCTATGATGGGCTGCGGGGTGCGGCTTGCTAAGATGATGCTGACAAGCGCCGCTGCCACCAGCAGCGGCAGCGCGATCTTTCGGCTCATATCCTCTTCCTCCTGTTATCCATCTTATAGAACAGCATAACAGCGGGCAGCGGAAATGACAAGTTACAAAGTGATGACATTCCAGTTACAGGAATGTAACAAAGCGAGAGGAACCTCCTCTCGCTTTGTTTCTTTACAGGATGATACAGATGAGACCGCCCGTGCCCTCGTTGATGATGCGCTCAAGCGTCTGGCGGAGCTTGAGGCGCGCGTCGTCCGGCATGTGCTTGAGCTTTGCCTGCAAGTCTTCGTTCACGATCTCGTGGAAGCTGCGGCCGAAGATGTTGGACTGCCAGATCTTCGTCGTGTCGCCCTCGAACTCCTGCAAGAGGTAGTTGACCATGTCTTCGCTCTGCTTTTCATTGCCGACGATGGGCGAAACCGTCGTTTCGATGTCGGCGCGGATGATATGCAGGCTCGGCGCGCTCGCCTTGAGCCTCACACCGTAGCGCCCGCCCTGCTTCATGATCTCCGGCTCCTCCAAGTTCAGCTCGTCGACCGTCGGCACAACGATGCCGTAGCCTCTCTCGCGCGCATCGGACACCGCCTGCGCCACCTTGTCGTACTCCGCCTTGACCGACGAGAGCTCAGTGAGAAGGCTCAGCAGATCGCCGTCATCCTTCACATCGAAGCCCGACTGCTCGCTCAGCGTCCGGTAGAACAGTGCGCGCGGGAGCTGCAATTCCGCCGCGGCGACGCCCGTGCCGAGCTGAATGGACGTGATGCGCGCGCTGCTGACGCTTTCGCAGCCGCCGATGGCGCTGATCGCGCCCTGCACCTCTCGGATACAGTGGAGGCTGCCTGTGTTCTCGCGGATGGCCTGATAGAGGCCGCTTTTGATCGGGTGATCGTCGGCAAGCGCCTCGACCCACGGCGGGATAAAGAGGTCCAGCTCGCAGAGCGGGAACTCGTAAAGGATGGCCTTGAGAATCATTCCCACTGCGTTGTCGTCGAGCGTCAGGCAGTTGACGGGCAGACATGTCACGCCATAGCGTGAAGCGATATCCCTTGCCATTGCCTGCACGCGATCGCTTTCCGGCTCTGTCGCGTTGAGCAGGACGAGGAAGGGCTTGCCGATCTCCTGTAATTCGCGGATGACGCGGCCCTCGGCCTCTATGTAGTCCTCGCGCGGGATATCGGTGATACTGCCGTCGGTCGTCACAACGACGCCGATGGTCGAATGCTCGCGGATGACGCGCGTTGTGCCAAGCTCCGCCGCCTCACTCATCGTCACCTCGTGGTCGAGCCACGGCGTCGAGACCATGCGCGGGCTCTCGCCCTCCATCTGCCCCGTCGCGCCGGGGATCATGTAGCCCACGCAGTCGATGAGCCGAACCGAGCAGTTGCTGCCCTCGTCAAGCGCAATGTCCACCGCCTCTTCCGGCACGAACTTCGGCTCCGCCGTCATCACCATGCGGCCGCTGCCGCTCTGCGGCAGCTCATCCTTCGCCCGCTCGCGGCGGTAGACATTGTCGATATTCGGGATGACCTGCGTCTCCATGAAGCGCTTGATGAACGTCGACTTGCCCGCGCGCACGGGGCCGACGACGCCGATGTAGATGTCCCCCGCCGTGCGGGTCGAAATATCCTGATAGATCTCCGTATTCATGCTCATACCCTCTTCCTCCGTTCCTCAGCGCCTGCGCGGGATCAGCAGCAGCTTTCCGATCACCGCGGCGGATTCCTCCTTGAGCTCGTTGGCCGCGAGGATGGCCTCGACCGTTGTGCGGTACAGCTTGGCAATATCCCACAGCCGCTCGCCCTGCTTCATCGCGCGCAGCACGAGCGAGGGGACGTTCTCGTCCTTTTTCCCGCACTCCTCGGCCTCAAGCGACTGAAGACAAGGATAACGCGGCGTTTCCGCCACGCTGACGGCAAACGTTACGGGGAAGCGCAGCTCCACGCCGTCCGCGCCGACGGACGCGGCGATCTCGCCCGCATACATGTCCTGCACCCGCGCCTGGCCGCTGCCCGGAAGGTCGGTCTCGAGCAGCACCTCGCTCCGCCGCTCGGAGAGCAGCGGCACGGCGTTTTCGTCGAGATACAGCACGCGCAGATTCGCTGTCGCGCGCAGCGACGCGCTCTCTCCCCCGCCGCTCACGCCCGCGCTGCTGAAAATCACGTCCGTCGCCAGCACCGTCTGCACCTCGGCCCCGGTCTCGATCTTTTCGCGCACGAGCTGCTCGCGCAGCACCAGCGCCGCGCTGTCGCACAGCTCGACCGTCTCCGTCTTCGCGGTCAGGTCGTAGGCCGTGCTGTAAAGGTCCGCCACACAGCAAACGCTTTTCACCTCGCGCACCGCTGTGAACGCGCTGATGTAGAGCCGCAGCGAGATGGCGCGGTTGTTGTCCGGCTCGCTCTCGCTGCCGACATGGATCTCCGCGCCTGTCAGGCGCAGCGACGCGCGCACCGTCGTCTCGCCCTCCTCTTCGGCAAGTCCGTCGAGAATCTGCGAAAACGGCAGCTCGCTGCTCATCGACGCAAGATTCCCGCTCTCATCCAAGTAGATGGCATCCAGCCGCGCGACGCCCTTGAGCACGATCTTGTTGCCGATCGACTTGCAGTCAGTCACGCGCAGCGCGCACTTTGTGCGTAAAAGCTCCTGAATGGGCTCCTTCGTGCCCGAAAGCAGCACTTCATCGGAAAACGTGAAGTCCTTTTCCCGAATGGCGCGGATAATACCGATGTCCTTTTTCTCGCACAGCGTTTCGATCTTGTAGGCTTCCTGCTCCTTCACGCCGCTGCACACGCTCAGCGACGCGGGCACGTAGGGCGTAAGCGTCAGCTCCACGTTCACGCGCGTGAACACCTTACGCGGATTGAGCATGCGCACTTCGCACGAGCAGAGCCGGCCGTCGAGGCAGCTGTCCGCGCTGCCGCTCAGCGCGCGCCCCTCAATCGTCTCGTCGAGCGGCAGCGTGTATTCAAACGACTTCATCCCCTGCGCGTCCTCGGCCACGTACAAAAGCGTCATGCGGACCGTGCCCGACACCTGCGCTTTTCCGTCTGCGATCTCACGGCTGCGCAGGAAAAGGCACCCGCTCGCATCCACGATGCGGGCAATATCCGGCAGATAGTCCGGCACGATGGTCTCCGTTGTCTCCTCGCGGTTCTCGCTGAGCTGCGGTAACGCCTGATAACAGGCAAACTGCTCCTTTTTCAATTCCAGTTCCATTGCAGTCCTCTCCTTCGGCTAAGTGGTTAGTGCACTTTATGCCGGGTGGACGCGCATTATGCCTCCTCTTTGACGCCAAATACGCGCCGCAGCAGCGACGAGAGGACCTTGGGTGACTTCCAAACGACAATTTTCATGCTTTTCCCTCCCAATATTCATACCCTTTTCAACCGATGTTAGAATCTGCGCAGGCAGCCGATGCCGCAGAAGATGAGAAGAAACGCGACCAGAAACATCAGCGCCCCCACCGGAAAAACAGCCGCGATGAAAATACCGAGCCCCAGCGCCAGCGCGCAAACACCCACGCAGCGCCACGGGCCGAACAGCGGCGGTCCCGGCGGGCGCGGCGGCGGATTCGAATACATGCTTTTCCCCTCCTCTCCCGGCGTTCGCCTGCTCCATTCTATACAAAAGCGGCCGCCGCGTTCCTGCTTTATCGTGACAAAGCGTCGAACTTCGTCATGTTGTCCTTTGTAATACTTGACATTCTCTCATCTTTATGTAATATTAAGAACAACTTCACTTGATCGCGGCTCTGCGAGCGTGTTCCGCACTGACCGCAACGGAAAGGACGGCACACCCATGCAGGAAATGAGCAGAAGAAATCAGCACTTTACCGACTCCGTCATTCGCAGAATGACGCGTATCTCCAACGAATGCGGCGCGATCAACTTAGCGCAGGGCTTCCCCGATTTTGACCCGCCCAAGGAGATGATGGACCGCCTCGAGGTCGTGAGCCACGAAGGCCCCCATCAGTACCCCATCACGATGGGTGCGCCGAATTTCCGCCAGGCCATCGCGCGCAAATGCGGTCACTTCATGGGCCGCACCATCGACCCCGAGACCGAGATCGTCGCGACCATCGGCTCGACCGAAGCGATGGTCGACACGCTCTTCGCCCTGACGAATCCGGGCGACCGCGTCGTGATGTTCTCCCCGTTCTTCGAAAACTACCGCGCACAGGTCATCATGGCCGACTGCGAGCCGGTCTTTGTCCCTCTGAATCCGCCGACGTTCTCCTTTGATCCGAACGTGCTCGAAGATGCGTTCCGCGGCGGTGCGAAGGCCATCATCATCTGCAATCCCTCGAACCCGAGCGGCAAGGTCTTCACCGAGGAAGAGCTCAAGACCATCGCCGACCTCTGCATCCGCTACGACGTTTACGCCATCATGGACGAGGTATATGAGCACATCATCTACGACGGCCGCAAGCACGTCTACATGAACAGCATCCCCGGCATGTGGGAGCGCACGGTCTCCTGCTCGTCGCTCTCCAAGACCTACTCCGTCACCGGCTGGAGACTCGGCTATGCCATCGCGCCGGAGAACATCATGGCGCGCATCCGCCAGTACCACGACTTCAACGCCGTCGGCTGCCCGTCGCCTCTGATGGAGGCCGCCGTCGTCGGCCTCAACATGCCGCTGAGCTACTATGACGAGTTCGGCGCGCACTACGCGCACATGAAAAAGATCTTCACCGAGGGCATGCGCGACATCGGTATCCCCTTCACCGATCCCGAGGGCACGTACTTCGTGCTGGCCGACATCTCCCCGTACCTCAAGAAGGGCCAGAGCGACGTCGACTTCTGCGAGCAGCTGGCGAGAAAAGCCGGCGTCGGCGCCGTGCCGGGCAGCTCGTTCTTCAATGAACCGATCAACAATATTGTGCGTCTGCACTTCGCGAAGAAGGATGAGACGCTGTACGCTGCGCTGGATCGGCTGAATCATATCAAGGATATGATGTGAGTTTTCCGCACTTCATGCGGAAGGAATGTTCCCCACACTGTGTGGGGACGCGACAAAGGGGGGCTATTCTCTTTCCTCGGAAAGAGAATAGCCCCCCTTACACCCCCCAAGAGAAAGGGTTTTGATTGGCAATCTCGGGCTTGCACAAGTCTTTTGCCTCCGGAATGTAATGCCTGCGCGGCAGAGCCGCGGTTAGTGTTGCTATACGATTTGACTTTCTTCTATTATCCGCTGCCGCTCTGCCCATCTTGTAGGAGTACAACTTAATTTCCGTCTACCGTGGCACTCCTCAATGCGGCGAGCGAAGCAATGCCGCATTCGGTAAGCAGTCTGCCGCCGTTCTACCGTCACTCGCGCCTCGCGATAGTAAGGCGCGGTTGCAAGACGTAACGAATCGCAGAAGATTCATGGCGAAGCCATGTACACCGCACCTGATTCCGCAGGCTGCGCAGCTCTTCAAGATCGAGACTGCCAATGTCGGGGGTCGAGGGGGACTCCCCTCGCGTTCTCTTGGGGGTTCAAGGGGGACATTCTCTCACGTGAGAGAATGTCCCCTTTGCTCGCTTCCCCGCGTCAGGCGGGGAAAACCGCAGCCCTTTCGGGACGCAAAAAAGAAGGGACCACCGTTCGGTGGTCCCCAATTTTTTACAGCTTGCGGAAGCGCTCCGCAATGACCGCCGCCGCGTCAGCGGTCGACAGCGCACCGGTGTCAAGGTAAAGATCATACCCCTCCGGCGCGCCCCAGGCCTTGTGGGTGTAGCTCTCGTAATACTTGCGGCGCTGCTTGTCCATCTTGCGGATCAGGCGGATGGCTTGGTCGCGCGTGAGCTTTTCCTGCGCCATTTTGCGCTGGATGCGGTGCTCGTCCGGCGCGGCGACGAACACGGTGAGAAGCCTCACGTCTTCGCCGCGCAGCACATAGTCTGCGCAGCGCCCCACGAACACACACTCCTCGTGGCGGGCGATGCGGCGGATCTCGTGGCTTTGCAGGGCGAAGAGCACTTCGCTCGTCGGTTTGCCGCGCAGCACGTGGTGGTTGCCCTCGTGCACGGTCTGGAAGAGGTAGGGGTTGGTCGCCTTTTCGTCCGAGGGGGAGAGCGTTTTTTCCGAAAGCTCGCCGTACTCGCACGCGAGGCGGATCAGCTCGCGCTCATAGACGCGGATGCCGAGGAGATCCGCTGTTTTCACGGCCACTTCGTGGCCGCCGCTGCCGAACTGGCGGCTGATGCTGATGATGCGATTTCCCATAGTATGAATCTCCCTCCGCTTTTCTATTGTTTCAGCGCGTTGAGCGCCGGCTGGGGAATCGAGAAGGCACGATCCGCCGGCGTGATGACGGCGGAGAGCGACACCGGAGCGTCGGAGAGGATGAGGTGCAGCGCGCCGCTGCACGAGATGTTGACGGACTGGAGCTCGCCCTGCTCGCTCACGCGGACGGAAATGCGTCCGGAGGAGAAGGTCACATTCTGTGCCTTGATATCCGGCGCGATGGCGGCGGCGAGCTCGCTCATCGCGTCGGAGTCGAGCGAAAGACCGTAGAGATAGCCGTCGCTCACCTTATCGCAGCCCGCGCTGCCGTTCAGAATGGACTGGTAGCAGAGGTCAATGAGCGACGTGGCATCGACGAGCTGCTGGCTCGCGGTGTCGACACTGTTGCCGTCCGCGTCGCAGATCTTGCTGCCGGAGAAGTAGACGGCGAGGGTGTTTTTTTGGATGCTGCCGTAGCTCTGACCGTCGATGCTGCTGCGGTCATACTGGAGCGTGCTGTTCAGCACGATCGGGCCGCAGTCGGCGGAAAGAGCAATGTCGGCGGACAGATCGTCCGCGGTCAGCTCGCCCCAGGCACCCAGCAGACGGAGCGCGTTGTCCGTCAGCGTGGAAGCGTCGTCATTGCTGCCCGAATGGATGGCGGTGAGCACATCATCGGGGATCACCGGCGCGAGCGCGTCGGTGAAGTGCGCGGCGGCCTCCACGCGAAGATCTCCGGAGTTTTCCGCCGTGAAGCTTACGTCCATCAGCTCGCCGCTCTCGGCGGTGAGATCCACGCGGATCGCGGAAAGCGATGCGGCGTGCGCGATCTCGTCCGAGGTGAGAAGACGCAGCAGTGTGCTCGCGTCGTCTCCCTCGGCGGTGAGGGTGTAGCGCTTTTCCTGCCCGTCAACGGATTTCGTCACCGTGAGCGTGCGGCAGAGCTCGGCGGTCTCATCCATGAGCTCGGCGTAATTTGGGAATGCGCCGCCGACAGCGTAGGACTTGCCGTTTTCAAGGTAGATCGCGCCGTCTGCGTAGTAGAGCGCCGCGCCGTCGCGGTCGATGCAGGTGATGGGAGCGCCGTCCTTCTTCGTGCGGGCGACGGAGGCATCCGCGCTCAGGCTGATTTTGCCATAGGAGGCGTCGACCGTGACGTCCATGGTCATCGGGTCCTCTTTGACACGCGCCTCGACAAGGCGGTAGGCTTCGAGGTCCTTCTTAAAGTCGGAGTGGAGGAAGAACGCCGCAGCCGCGCCGAGCAAGACTAAAATCGTGATGAGAATAGGGAGAAAGCGGCGGTGCCTGCGCTTTTTCGGCGCGGGCGGTACTGCGGGCTGCGTGAGCACGTTTTCGCGTGCCTCGCGCTCCTCGCGAAGAAGCCGAAGTTCCTCTTCCGCGCGCGCAAGGCGCGCCTCGATGGAGTCGGGATCGGCTGCGGGAGCGGGTTCGGAAGTGGGAACGCTTTCTGCGCCCTCGACCGCGGCGGTGACGACCGGCGCAGCGGTCGCTGCTACTGCCACGGCGGCGGGGACTGCCGTAGATTCAGCGGACACAGGCGCATCCGCCTGAGTGGCATCTTCGACCGCTGTAGACGCGGGGGCACCCGTCTTGGCAGGGGCTTCGTCTGCTGTGGACGCATTGGCGTCCTCGCCGCGGACGATCTGCTCGGCCTGCGAGACGGCGCTCGCGCTGCGCGCCAGCGCTTCGGCGCGTCTGCGCGCTTTGCGCTTGTGGCGGTGGACGAGCAGAACCATGATAAGGATCAGAACAGCCAGCACGGCGAGCACGCCGAGCCAGATGCCCCAGACGTCGAGCGTCCGCACGGCGGCAAACTCAACGCTGTCGCCGCTCGTGGAGAAGGTGAGGTAGCTGCCCATCGTGCCGCAGTCGGCCTCCTGCCAGCTGCCGCCGTCTTCACGGGTGTAGATGCGCAGCTCCTTCTGCCCGTTGGGCGGGAGATAGCGCACGGTGTGCGTGTCCTGCCCGTCGTCGGCAAGCTCGATGCGCCACTGCTCGAGCACTTCGGCGTTGGCAAGCATCGAAGGCATTTCGCCGCGGCTGAGGCAGGAGAAGTAGCCCTTCACGCGGTCGAGCACAGTGCCGGACTGCACGTCGAACGCCGCGGGCGTGAGCGGCTGGGCGGTCACGGTGATGGCGTCGCCGTCGTTGTAGTTGCCCTCGACCAAGATGACAGCCTGTCCGCTCTCTCGCGTCTGTTCAGAGGCAAGGCCGGGGGTGTAGGCCTCGTAAACAGCGGTGACGACGGTGTCAAAGTGCAGATTCGTGAGGTCGGTGCGGTCCCAGTGGACGTGGCAGCCGCTCTTGGCGGGCGGCTCGGGGATGTCGCTTTCGTCGATGGAGTCGCCGTAGTTGAAAGTGCGGCTGAGCACAGTTTTATCGTCAGCAACGAAGGAGAGCGTGAAGGACTTCATGCTCTCGGGCAGGTCGCTGAGTGCGAGCAGCTGAGAATAGCTGATGGGCTCGGCCCGTCCGGCGTAGCCCTGACGGTTGATGCCGGGGAGATCGTCGGAGACATAGTAGTTATGCTCAAATGTGCCCGTGTCGCTGCCGGAGATCGCACCCTGGTACTGCTGGCAGTCGGTGATGTCGACGAGCGAGTAGTTCCAGCGGACGCTGCTGCCGCTGCCGTCGACATTTTCCTGCACGCCGGAGCCGACGATGCCGCCGACATACTTCTTGCCGCTGAGCGTGCACTTGGAGAAGTTCCCGAGCACCGTCGCGCCGGTGAGACCGGCGATGCCGCCGGTATAGCTGCCGTTTTCGTTCGTGATGGTGCAGGACGACGTCTCACACGCAGTCAGATAGCCGAGGTCCATGCGGCCGACAATGCCGCCGACATAGCTGCGCTTGCCGGCCACATCGCCGGTGTTGACGCACTTCTGGATGATGGAGCGGTACTCATACTGCTTGCGGTAGATGTTCGAAAGATGGCCCGTGACATCGTCCTCGGGGTCAAGCGTGTATTCGATGGCCATGGAACCGGCGATGCCGCCGGTGTTGACGTCGCCGTACACCGCGCCGCTGTTGCGGCTGAGCGATACCTTACCGAGCGTGACGGAGTTGATATCGACACTCGAGGCGTCGACGATCAGATCGCCCGTGCCGCCGGTGAGCGAGGAGATGGCGGAGAACATCGTGTTCGTGAGCTCGTTGAACTTGCTGCTGATGTTGCGGATATCGGCGGAGAGGGCCGTGCTGGTGTTTTTGACGTTGTCGGTGATCATCGAGAGCTGACTGTTCGCCGCGGTGACCGAGCCGACGACCATGTTGATGTTCGACACGGTGACGACGTCGGAGACGTCAAAATCCTGATCGAAGCTGACGTTGATATCCGGCAGGGTGGGATTCTCAGGATCGAAGTCATCGGGGTCAAAATCACCGTCGATACTGATGCTCGGCTGGGGGATGGCGTCGGGGTCAACGTTGATGGTCACGTCGTTCGCCGCGTCCGATGCATCGGAGAGGTAGCCCGAGATCAGGTCAAGACGGTCGGAAATTTCGCTCGAGCCGTATTCGGCGTCGTTGACGGCCTTTTTGACGAGCGAGTCGAGCTCCTTGATCTGCGATTGGATGCGCGAGAGCTGGCTGGCGGAGACCTGCGTGCGCACATAAGGCTCCATTTGGCCGGCGATGCCGCCGACGTCCTTTCGCCCGCAGATCGCGCCTTCATTGCTGCACGCGAGCACTTGTCCGCTGCTGCGGCCGACCACGCCGCCAATATTGTAGCCGATGTGCTGATAACCGACGGCGGCGTAGTTTGTGCTCGACGCGATCGCGCCGGAGGAATAGCCCGCGATGCCGCCGGTGTCGGTGGCGATATTGAGCGTGTCGAGTCGGGACAGACTTGCAAGGTCAAGCGAGAAATCGAGGCTCAGATCGCTCAGGTCGATGCTGGGGTCGGTGCTCTCGATATTCACATACGCGCGGCCGCGGCAGGAGACGATGGAGCCGAGGTTCTCGCCCACGATGCCGCCGGTCATGCTCTGGCCGAAGATCGCGCCCGAGGCGTCGCACGCGCGCACGATGCCCGTGGCGAGGTTGCGGCCCGCGATGCCGCCGACGCTGCGTTTGCCGGAAACACTTCCGTTGAATGTGCAGCTTTCGATCGTGCCGTGGTTTTCACCCACGATGCCACCGATATTTTCGCTGTCGCCGGACGGGGTGACCGTGCCCTCAACATTCAGGCTTTTGATGACGGCGTCCTTTTGCAGCACGCCGAAAAGACCGGCGGGGGAGACGCTCTGCGTGATGGAAAGGCCGCTGATGGTGTGGCCGTTGCCGTTGAACGTGCCGCCGAACGTCGGGATGGGGAGCTCGTCATCGTCGGTCAGCTCGATATCGTTGTCAAGCACAACGGTTTTACCGCGCGACCAGGAGTCGAGCGTGCAGGAATGCGCGAGGGATCGTAAGTCTTCTGCGCTCTTGATATGGATGGCGCCGTCCCCGTCTGCCAAGACCTGCGTGACAGGGAGAAGCGAGATGAGCAGCAGGCACGAGAGTGCAAGCGCGCAGAAGCGATAGAAATGATTAGTCTTCTTCATCGTCTTGCTCCTCATTTGCAGATCCGGAGATCAGATTCAGGTCGATGTCGCCCTCGACCGTGGCGTGCATGATGCCATGCACCGTACCATTGATGTTGCCGCGCACCATGCCGTTGACGGAGACCTTACCGTGACCCGATTTCTTTTCCGCGATGGACGGGACGGAGAACGAGGTCTTGTCGACGATGCCGCTGCCGATGAGCAGGATCTGCGGCAGGGCGAACATGACCATGATGATGGAGATGACCGTGCCGCGGCCAAGGCTCTCGCCGATGCCCGCGATGACGGGCTCAGATGTCATGCTGCCGATCAAAAAGCCGCAGATCGAGAGGATCGAGCCGGAGGTGATGATCGTCGGGAAGGCGAAGTTCAGCGTCTCGACGATGGCGTCGCGGTGGTGCATTTTGGATTTGAGCTCCTGATAGCGGCTGGCGATGACGATGGCGTAGTCGATATTCGCGCCCATCTGGATGGAAGAAACAATTAGATATCCTAAGAAGAAGATGTACTTGCCCGTGATGGTCGGGAACGAGAAGTTGAGCCAGATGCAGCCCTGAATCACGAGGATCAGCAGCACCGGCATACCGGCGGAGTTGAACGTGAAGAGCAGCACCAGCATAACCACGAGCACCGACACGATGCTGACGACCTTGTTATCCACGGCGAAGGACTTTTCAAATTCGTATTCGTTCGTCGATTCGCCCGCGAGGTAGACGTTTTCATCGGGGTAATACTTTTCGGCAATTTCGAGAATTTTGTCGGTGAAGGCGTAGGTCTCGTCGCTGCTTTCGGGCAGCGTGAGGTAGATGAGCATGCGGTCGTAATCCGTGCCCTGCAGCTGCGCCTTGGCGCTGTTCATCTGGACCTCGGCGTCCTGAAGCATCTGCGTCTGGTCATCACTTAACGTGACGACGCCGGCGTCAATCTGCTCGCAGACGAAGAGAAGCATGTCGATGAGCGGGACTTTGTAGGTGGCGAGATTGCCCGCGAGCTTGCCATATTCCGACTGCTGGGCGGCGTAGGCGGCGTAAACGACCTGCGCGGCCTCATAATCAAGCCCTGCAAGCTCGGCGAACTGGCGCGGCGTCAGCTTGTCGGCGAGCATGTAGCCGTCGAGCGCCTCAATGTTGGTAAGACCCATCGTGGAGTCGACCTCGTCATACTGCGCGAGTTCGTCCAGGATGGCGGACTGCTTGTCGTAGTCGCCCGTGGGGACGATGAGCGCCAGCATGTTCTTCGAGGTGAAGTTATCCTCGATCATCTGCTGGGCAAACTGCGTCTCATTCTGCTTGGGGGCGGAGATGAGGCCGTAGCCGTAGGCGTAGGGGCAGTCGGACGACAGGCGGTAGCCGATGACGGCCAACACCACGAAGACGATGGGGATGATGTAGCGCGTGGCATAGTCGAGCTTGCCGACGAACGGGATCTTCGGCACGAAGCTGCGGTGCTGCGTGCGGTCGATCAGCGGGCCGAAGAGCATCAGAAGGCCGGGCATCACGATGAACGCTGCGAGCAGCGCAAACAAGATCGACTTGATGAGGCACAGCGCCATATCGGGGCCGAGCTTGAACTGCATGAACAGCATCGCCACAAGGCCGCCGATGGTCGTGAGGCTGCTCGCACCGATCTCGGGGATCGACTTGCTCAGCGCAACGATGACGGCCTCGCGCAGCGGCAGCAGCCGGTGTTCTTCCTTAAATCGGTTGCAGAAGATGATGGCGTAGTCGATGGACAGCGCCAATTGCAAAATACTCGTGACCGAGTTTGAAATGAACGAGATTTTGCCCATCAGGAAGTTCGTGCCCTGATTCAGCACAAGTGCGACCACGAACGTCAGAATGAGCACCGGCACCTCACCGTAGGTCTCGGACGTGAAGAGCAGCACGATCACAATGACGATGGCGACATACACCATGATGACGCTGATCTCGTGGTCGATGGTCTCCTGCTGCGTGTTGCCAAGGTCCGTGTCGACATACAGATCGTAGTCGGACAGGTATTCCTTCACGGCTTCGAGCGAGTCGAGACAGGCCTCGTCATCCTCACTGTAGGCAAAGGTGATGGAATAGAGGGCGGAGAGGTTATTATAATGTGCGGTGGTCTCGTCGTAGTCCACGCTCTGCACGCCTTTGATCTCCTTGATCTTGGGCTCGAGCGCGGCGGCCTGCTCTGGTGTGATGTTGGCCACCATGACCTCGGCCGTGCCATAGGTCGTGAACTGCTCGTCCATGATGTCGAGCGCCTGCTTCGTCTCGGAATCAGACGGCAGGTAGTACGTCAGGTCGCTCTCGACCTCGACCCAGTTGCGGGAAAAGGCGGAGAATACGAGCAGAATGATTGTGAGCAGAAAGATGAGATTTCGCTTGTCGACGATGACCGTCGACAGTTTTTCCATAAAGCTGGAGCCGGTCTCCTTGGTTTCGTTACTCATGGCGGTACGCATTGCCTCCTTTCTCGTGGGTGGGTCTTCGCTTCTTCATGCGCTCAAGGCCGCTTTTGATCGGCGGCTCGGGCGGGGCGAGCTGCACCACGTCGCCGAGCGAACAGTCGAGCTGGCGGCAGATGCGCACAAGCACCTCGAGCGAGACGAGCTCATTTTTCGAGAGCTTGGCGAGCGTGTTGGAGCTGATGCCGACCTCGCGCGCAAATTCCGTTTTATTTAAGCCCTTGTCGATGAGGAGCTTAAAAAGGTTGTTGTAGGTAACATACATGGTGGTACCTCCTGTTCAGTCGTCAACATTATATGAAAATATCCGGAAGAAGCAAGATTAAATTTGCGAAAGCAGATATTTTTTGCGCACTCTTGACGAAGTGACAAAAAGCCCCCTGCACAGGTAAACAACGCGCAGAGGATTTGGCACGGGACTTTTGTTGATGTGGCTTGGCCATCAGAAAACACAGGTGCGGCCGGTGTGTTCGTGCTTGCAATAGGCGGAGCGGCGGCGTATAATCAGAACACATTGGCGGAAAAGCGTTAGCTGTCACAATGATGGTGACAGCGCTCGCCCTGGCATTCGCTTTGCGCCGCACGAGAAGATAGAGAGACATGAGGAATCTGTTCATGCCAAATGAGACCAACGAAAAAATGGATCGCCCGTCAGGCTCCCTGCTCGAAAGCCTGACAGGCGTGCTGAGCGATGCGGAGAAGGAGCGGCAGATGCTCGGTGCGCTGTGCGTCAACTACACGGCCGCCTACTGCTGTGATCTGATGGCCGACCGCATGGAGGTCATCAAGCGGAAGAACTTTTCCCACTGCGCGCAGGAAAAGGGGAGAATGCGCGACGCGCTCAGCTATTCCGAGTGGATTCGCCACGCCTTTGAGACCTTTGTCGTCAAAGGGACGGCGCCGGACTACCTCGAAGTGTTTGACGCGCAGAACGTGATGCGCCGCCTGCAAAGGGAGGAGAGCTTTGTCTACCGCCACCGCACGCTGCCCAACGGCGCGGGCATGGAGTATTTTGAGGCGACGGTCGTCCGCCTTTATGTTGATGAAAAAAGCTTTAAGGTCATCGTGGACTACCGCCCGATCGACGATATCATCGCAGAGGAGCGGGAGCGGCAGAGAAAACTTGAAAACGAGGTCGCAGCGCTGCGGAACATCCACGAGGCGCTCGGCTCGGGCGCGTGGAAGCTCAGCTATGACGAGCGCGGCGAGATGACTGACTGCTGCTGGTCGGATACGATGCGCCGCATGCTGGGCTTTACCTCGACAGAGGACTTTCCCAACGAGTTTTCAAGCTGGTCGGACCGGCTGCACCCGGCGGACCGGGATGAGACGCTGCGCGAGTACCGCGACACGGTGTACGACTACACGGGCGGGAAAACCTACGATGTGGAGTACCGCGTGCGTGCCAAGGATGATACCTACCACTGGTTCAGCGCGGCGGGATGCCTCTCGCGCCGCACGGACGGTTCGCCGATCGCCTTCGACGGCGTTTTCATCAACACGGATGAAAAGCATGAGACGAACGAGTGCCTCCATCGTGCCCTGCAGGAGACGGAAAACGCCAGAAATGAACTCCTGCTGGAGCACGAGGTCATCTCCGCGGTCAGCCGCGGCTACTTTTCCATTTACAGCATTGATCTGATCGAAAATTTCTATGAGGAGATCTCCAACAGCGAGCATTCCGTCCACCGCCCCACGGGCCACGGCGGTGACGCGCAGAAAAAGCTGAATGAGCTCTGCGATGCGCTGGTCGCGCCGGACTACAAAGACGCGGTGACGGACTTTTTCGACCTGTCCACGGTGTCGAGCCGCATGGGCGAGTCGGACACGATCGAGATTGAGTATCAGGCAAACGATGCAAGCTGGCATCAGGCGCGCTTTATCGAGAAAAAACGCGACGGGCGCGGCAGGGTGACGAACATTCTCTATGTGACGCGCAACGTCAGCAAGCAGAAGCGGCAGGAGATGGAGCAGGAGCGTCTGCACATCGCCTATCAGGTGGCCGAGCGCGCAAACGAGGCAAAAACGACGTTCCTTCTCAACATGTCGCACGACATCCGAACGCCGATGAGCGCCAGCCTCGGATAGGATCGGATAAGTGCGGATGATTGAAACAAGGACGACGCATTCAATATCGTCGTCCTTATGGATTGCAACATAGGTGTCGCCATTTTCCTCAACGATATTCAAACAAGCGCGGATGACCGACCTGCAGTTCTCGTTGAGTTTGTGATTATTCTTCGTCATGGCAATTACCTCAATTTGGAGTGACGCCGGATGATTCGGGTGATCAGGCCAAAGGCAACCCCGGATTCTTCATCAACGCTACGAACCTGAAAACTGACGGTATCCAGCTTGCTGGGGATCTGCTTGGTGTGATAGAGCTTGGTTTTGGCGTTTGCGCCGGCCTGAAGGCGAACGAAGATGAGTCGGTCATAGACACCGGTGACAACGCCAAAGTAATTGGAGCCGGGTACCAGCTTACGAAGTGCCGGGAGGTCGGGGTTCTCGGTGGCAGCTTTGACAGAGAGCCGGACACTGAATTGGCCGGTTGCTTCATCTTGTACAATAGCCATCACGCGTGCAACAACAAGATCTCCGGTGGAATAGAGGTCAGTCACATCAGGGAACCACTCCCAAGAGAGCGCGGATGCGGAGATGACGGAATCAACCCCTACTGCCTCAACTGTAATTCGATTATTGCCGACACCAATGACTCGGCAGGCAACGCGGATGCCGACTTTGACACGACCGGTTGCATAGAATTTAGCCTGCCGTTGCAGCATCGCAGCCTTTCGGCTTGCGACTGCGGCGTGGTTCTTGAGATCTACGCCGACGAGGATAAAGTCAATGGTTGCTCCGAGCATCCTGCCAAGTCGCATACGATGCTCCAGAGGGATGTCTTCATTCTCGGGCCAATCATCCAAAAACATTTGCCGGCCAGGAATCAGAACGCGGATGCCTTCGTAGTCAACAACGCAGACAGGAGAATTGCCATCCATGGACTCAAGGCCACTAACAATGCCGGTCAGAACGAGCTTACGACGAGCTGCACCTGCCATGTAGTTCCACTTTACATCGTCGCTGTCAGCTGGCATAATGCCGCGTTCTTGGTCATTGATGGTCAGAAGATCATTGTCGCTGCGGATGGGTGCGATAGGCCCCAAAGCGGCGACTGTAGTGGGAGGCGATTCGGCGGTTTGTACCTCCTTTGCCTGAAGTTCAGGATCATTTTTTTTGCTGGGCATAGTTAAAACCTTCCTTTCAAATAGTCTCATTTATATCAGTGCGCTTTAGGCCAAGTGCTGCTGCGGTCGGATTCGTAGTAGGTGGTTTCTCTTCCACGAATTCCGATACCGGTGGCACTTCGGCTTTCGACGCATGTAAAATGGCTTGATTGGATTCAGATGTGGAAAGAGCCCGGCTGGCAGCTTCTTTCTTCCAGTCGGGCTCGTGATATATGGATTTTGTGCTACGGAGTTTTTTATACTCCGTGTGTTTTGAGTAATCGAAGCGATGGGCTTTCCAAACCTTCTGACCTCGAATGAATACCAGCTCTTCGTCTGGCTTAATTCGGAGAATTTCGTCAGGAGTCATCAGTTGACGACGGCCGAGGGAATTCGTTTCGCGGTAGGATGCTGTGTAGTTTGTGATGCGCATGGTATTGAGTTCTCGCATGGTACCTTCTATTTCTACGCTGGAAACACCGATGCGATCGCTGAAGTATTCCGCAGTGAGTAGATCTGTGCAACCAAGAAATATGGTCGTATCACACGCACCGAGAATTTCCTGCCATTCGTCATCGGGATACCTGTTCTTCATCTGACCGATGTTTTGGAAGAAACACGCAATTGAGCAGCCACGGCTTCGGATCGTGCTTGCTTTTTTCGAAAAGTCAGGAATACTACCTGCGCAGTTTGGAAACTCGTCCAAGATGAATTTTACTTTCGTGGAAAGGCACCCGCCTTCACAGCGGCTGTCAGCGTAACGAATCAGGCGGATAAAGAGAAAGGCGAAAAAGAGAGTGGATAGGAATTCAAAGGTTTTGTCCTGATCAGATACAATGCAGAAGTATGCGCATTTTTGTTTCCCTGGTAATTCTAAGTCGATCTCATTGTAGCTGGTGATATTCTTTACCTGCTGAGCTTGCATTACTTGCAGCTTGCTGCCAAGACCGATAATTACGCTGGTGCGGACAGTTTCACTGGATTGCATGAATAGAGAGAAGGGGGCGAAGGCTGGAGACGGAGGCATGACTTCGCCGGTAAATGGGTTGACATGTTCGCCACGAATCGCGTGCATCCTTTTGGTGAGGCTGCGCTCATTCTCATTAACCAACATATCATACACCGTGCCAAAATTGCGTTTATCTTGCGGCATCTCTAAAGACACATACAAAACCAGCGCCTTCAATAGATTGAGTTCGGCGTTGTACCAGAATGCGTCATGATCTTCGCCGGTGGTGTTGGAAAGCACAATATCAGAGAAGGTCTGAGCCATCAACTCGCTTGAGCCGACTTCGCCCAGACAGTTCCAGGAATCACTATGATCCATCTCAATCAGATTGAGAACTTTCACTGTATAACCTTGGCCTCTGAGATACTCCGACATCGAATCATAGAGTTCAGATTTGCAGTCGGTGATGATGACGCTCTCATTCCTTCTGGCAGCTTGTAAAATGAGATTTCGCGATACGGATATGGACTTGCCGGTTCCTGAGGCACCGCAGATTGCCATATTAGTATTGAGCCGTGTGTTCGCCGGAAGAGTGAAGACTTGACCACTCTGGGTCATGCCAAGAATATCTTGTTTTGTTTTGGAGCAGGATGTGATATCGAAACACTCAGCAGCTTCTTTATCCGTCATAAAGGCTGCCGTTCCATAGCTGCCATTACTGGAGATAGTGAGGTTGCGGTCACGATCGGTAGTACCACGCGAGCCCCAACCGAGCCGAAGACCGAAAACACATAGAAGAACGATGCCGATAGTGACAATGCTAAGAGCGATCAGTCCCTCAGGAAAGTGAAACAGTGCTGTGAATGCATCAATAATGTGCAAAGACGGAAGACCGGGGGAAACATGGTAATCGCTTCCGGCTGCTTTCCATTTGTTAATGTTGATGAGGAATTGAGCAATGATACCTGCGACATACAAAAGCAAAGAGATTAGCACGCTAAGGCTAGCGAGACTTGTTATTCTCTTTTTCCCATTCATACAGACCTCCTTCTGGAATTGCACGGACTTCAATTTTGGGCCCTAATATGAGTTGGAGCGTTTCAACTTGATATTCAAAACATAAGAGAATGGGGCTGTATTTGAAGCCAGACGGTGCAGCGTCGATGTTAAGCAGGGAGAGTAGGTCAAATTGATAGCCCAAAATGACGGCTCTCGAATTGTCCAGTGTGACAGCATCGTAAGATCTTGTGGGTGTAGGAGGTTCCTTAAAACCTTGGAGTGTTGCGTGATTTACTTCCTGCTGCCATTGAGGATCGCAAATTGTCTTGAGTTGAAAATCACCTCTATAACTGTTTTCTACAAAATAGCAGTTGCTATAAGCGTCTGATACCGTAAAGTAACGACTGCGCTGATTGACACTGTATTTAGCTATCTTTGGAGCCACGTTCAGACTGCTTGCTATAATGACTTGGCTGAAACTTCTGCATGCGAAACCGCGTGAAGTCAAAAGTGTATCGATTGATGCAACGGTGTTTTCCTCGTTGTTCTGCATCCAGTACATTCGCGTATGCCCGGTGTGATAGAGACAGTAACAGTGAGTGCCTCGGACAATGACACCGAGAATCCGCGATGATTTGGCTACGCTGTCCGCTTCGAAGGCTTGTATGCCATCGCGGAGCTCACCTGCAGAGTAGTAATAGATTTTCTGAGGGTCAATCGGTATTGCTCTGTGATTGGGGGGCATGAGAGATGGTTTTCGATCAGGGAGGATCTCGGCTCCTGCATTCAAAGCCATCATAAGGCCGGTTGCAACTGCGTGGAGTCTCAGAGTTTTTTCAATGTTGATTCGATTGATAATGCCGGCATGAGGCTGTGAAAGAATGTATTCTAATGCAGCTGGATCTTTGAAACTGATGTAGTCGAGCCCCAAATCGGTTAAGCGCAGAGATCGAATGACTCTTTGACGATACTCGCCTCGCCATAAGGGGAGCGAGTTTGGGGATGACGCTGACTTCACACCGTACTACGGGCCGGGCGTAATTGCGATAGATGCTTGTACGGCACATAGCGGAATGGTAAATTGTCTTGTGATAGATGATTAGCGTCGTGGCAAGATCGGATAATTCGAGAGAATTCAGAAGGCAGAAAGAGTATCATCTTCGCAGGAGTGTTATGTATGGCAAAGAAAACGGTAGTTATTATGCCGCGGACACGAGAAATTCTTGCACAGATGGGCGAGCAGATTCACCTTGCTCGTCTGCGACGTAAACTAACTTTAGAATTGGTAGCCGAGAGAGCTGGAATCAGCCATGCTACCCTTGTCTCGATTGAGAAAGGAGCATCAACAGTATCCATTGGTGCCTATGCAGCTGCCCTCCATGCACTGAATAATATGGATAGGGACTTGTTGCTTGTAGCCAAAGACGATGAACTAGCCAGAAAACTGCAAGATTTGGGGCTGCCTGTAAGGAAACGAGCACCTAAGAGAAGATGGTGACGACCTAGAGTTGTTCGACATTAAAAAAGGATCTCTCCGCCAGAGTTGGTCGGGGAGATCCTTTCATTATGGATATGGTTCATGGTGGGGAGGATTCGGGGAAATTGGCAGATTGAAATGATGGGGAATGGTTCGATATCGCTGGCCCAGATCGGCTCGATACCGCACCGCACCGAAGCCAGAGGAAAGCCGGAGATGCCATCGAACAGGCTCCCCATCGTAAGTTTCCGTGTTGGCTGAGTTATTTCATATAGTTTTGCATCTGGCAGCAGCGCTTACCTGAGCAGCCGCGGATAATCTGTTGCGCCATACGTTCTTTATCCATGTCAGTTGCCCCTCCTGAAAGGAATCACGTTTTTCCCTTAACAGCTATTACATTCCCGTAATTCATGTAGTATTTTAAGGGAAAGACTACCCTTTTTGTTACGGACTTACGTTTCCAGAAGATCCTCCATCGTACAACCGAGGACTTTTGCAAGGCTAAGAACAGTCTCCGCACTGGCTTTGTTAATGTCCTTGTTGCGCTGTTCGTACATTTG
>ENA-UEYD01001104-UEYD01001104.1-human-gut-metagenome-genome-assembly--contig:-NODE-1104-length-21167-cov-4.596396_pt1 | contig 21167 bp, 18 predicted proteins | sample MGYA00242907_ERZ507875 | MGnify/ENA primary metagenome ERZ507875 (study PRJEB26167, sample SAMN06115506) | human gut metagenome | host: Homo sapiens | place: China:Shandong | collected 2015-08-07...
GACGGACGCTTCGCTTTCAAGAAAATATTCGGTGGGAAAGACCTGTATGACTACAAGGACTATATGCGCTCGCTGCACGATGAATTTGCAAAAGTGAATGAGAAATGGGGATTGTCTCGCGGCTCCGATATATCAAAAACCGGGGCAAGAAACATTCCTCCGCAGGAATACAGGCGTATGCTGAGCCGGGAATGTGCTGACCTTGAATCACAGATAGAATCGGACAAATCCTTGCTGCAGCAACTGAAACTTGAAGTCTCCCATGCGGAAAGACGGGTGAAGGGACTGACCACAATGATAGCCAATCTCGAAAGCCGCAAGGCGGAACTGGAGCAGGAAATGGTACAGCTTTCAACCGACCTTCAGGCTGGGAAAGGTGACGCTGACGAGTTGCAGAGGAACATCGACAGGCTCGGAAAAGACTACCAGAAAGTGCTTGATTCCCTTACGGACAAGCGTCAGAAACTCGCCGAGGCCAGCCGCAAGCTGTCCGAATACCGGGAACTGGAGGAAGAATCCAGAGAGAAAACCAACGAATACCGGCAGCAGGCGGAGGATTATAAAAAAGATATTCGGGAGGCATCCGGCGACCTTGCCCAACAAGTCCGTTTTCGCATTGCTGACGCTTTCGTGAATGATGTCATCGACAGCCTTAAAACCACTTTGCCGACGCTCGGCGATGCCGGTTCAGCATTTGACAATACGCTGCTTGGAGACCTTGCGGAACGCGGTGAGGAGATTCTAAAATGTGCCGGACTGCTGTTCGCCGGATATGTTGACGGGGCCACGACCTTCGCCGAAGGACACGGCGGCGGTGGCGGTGGAAGCGACCTGCCCTGGGGACGAAAAGATGATGAAGACGACCTCATTTGGGCACGGCGTTGTCTCTTCCGTGCGGCAAAGATGATGCGTCCGTCAGGAGGAAAATCAGTAAAACGCAAATGATGTAACACCAATTAAACAAATTCAAACGATGAAGAAAATCTTATTTTCAATGCTTATGACCTTTGCGGCACTGCTTGACGCGGATGCCCATGAAGTCAGCCATGCGGAGCTGAAATTGAACGAAACCGAAGCCGGACAAAAAGAAATTTCACTCCGCAAAAAGCCAGCCTACCTCTCCGGCGCAATCATCCCGTCATGGACAGACAACTGGTTTGTCAGCGTTTCGGGAGGCGCGTCTTCCTTTATCGGTTCGCCGTTGGGATGCGACGATCTGTTCGGACGTATCAGGCCCGCCCTCCAGATTTCACTGGGCAAATGGCATACTCCTTCGGTGGGAAACCGTATCGTATTCCAGGGATTCGAGTGGAAAAGCGGAGCTTTGACAGACCAGCGGTACCGCCATTACCATGCCGACCTCCTTGTAAACCTGATGCCGTCAATAGCTACGGGTGACAATGAGTGCCGGTGGGATGTCATTCCTTTTGTCGGTGTGGGATTGATTGACAACCGGGATGCCGGACGCAATCCTTTCGCTTTCAATTATGGCGTGCAAGGACGCTTCCGCATTGCTGACGGCTTCCATATCACAGCCGAAATAGGCAATGTGACCACGTTCAAGGATGCCGACGGTCTCGGCTCCGCAAGGGAAATCGGCGACCATCTGCTGACGCTTTCCGCCGGTGTGTCATGGACTTTCGGCAAGAATCGTGGCTGGAAAAAAGTCTTGGACGCACGGCCTTATGTCATCCGAAACGAACGGCTGGAAGCCTTGGCATACGCACAGGAAAGGGAAAACGAGAGACTGACCAAAGAAAACGAGGTGAACCTCAGACTGATTGCAGAACTCCGCAAGATTCTCGAAATAGAGGGACTGCTGGACAGGTATGCCAGATATTTTGACCGCGCTGACGACAACGGCAGTGCCTCGGCCGGAGGCTACGCCATGAATGATTACAGCGGACTTAACTCGCTTAGGAAACGCCTCCGTGAAGGTAAAAACGGCAACGCTGCGACAGACAGCAAATCCGGCAAATCACAGTCCGGAAATAGGAACGGTAACGCGACAGACGGTGACAGCAGCGGCGGAGTGTACGGATATCCGGGTGATGCCGCAGACGGGAACGCACCTCTCGGCGCACCGATTTATTTCTTCTTTGAACTCGGCACCGACAATCTTGTGGAGGAATCACAGCTTGTGAACATCGACGCGATTGCACGTGTCGCAAAGAAATACGGTCTTGGAATTGAAATCACGGGAGCCGCAGACAAGCGCCAATCGCGGTTCGCTCAGGGATTCTTTCATCGCCGGATGCCTCAAGGAAAGAGGCATTGAAAAAAAACTGATCAAGACTTTCTCAAAAGGCGGCATTGATGACTATACACCGGGTAAAGCGAACAGAAATGCCATTGTGAGGCTTTTTTTGCCATGATATAGACGAGAGCTTAAAAGCTAACTTTTTCATTTTTTGCAGGCAGTTCCGACCGTGATGGCCGGGGCTGTCTTTCGTTTTCTGTCATTACTCCAACAGATTTTAGTCCGTTTTCTGCCGGGATAAAAACCGAAAAGTAATCGTTTTTTAAGAAAGGGAGGTAAGAAAAAAAATGGACAAAGAGGCTGAGATAGTTGGTTACAGCAGGATATTTATGCTGCTTTTAGCATATTTTCCCGGTAGATTATTCGTTGTTTTTGACTAAAATAATCCGCTAAAAACTTGTGTATGTGAGAATTATTTTGTACCTTTAGTATGGGAATTACCAATCAAAAAACAACAGGATATGGATATTATACTTCTACTATTGGCCGGATGGTGGCTGTCGGGAGTCCTGGGCTTCCGGGAGCGCAGGAAACCGCGTCGCAGACGCAAACGCTCGTTCTGGAAGCCGGATATGGACGAATACGACTGGGAAGAGTTCAACAAACGCAACGGCCGTTAATGCCTTATGCTCATAAAAACAACCCGCCGAAGACAAGTGCCCCGGCGGATTGAAATAAAGTATGCTGTGACTGTTCAGCGGCTGCGGTGCGTCCCCTGGAACGGCACTTCCTCGTCCTCCTGCATCATGTCGAAAGGCCTGTCCTCGATATGTACAACCTCCGTGGTATTGCCGTCATTGTCTATGTCATAGACATCAGGGTACTCGGTCGTGTGTCCGGGAATGGCCTGATAGCTGTCTATCTGTCCCTGGACAAGGTCTATGCGGTGGCTTATCATGGAGGTGGCGCGACGCACGTCCTGAAGGGTCGTCTTGATATATTCGGGGGATTCCTTGAGGCTGTCGAGCCATGACTTGAGGTAAGCCGCTGATTCATCCTTTACATTCTTCACGATGCCGTAGCGCGAGGCGATAAGGGCACTGCCCAGTTCGGCCACAAGTTCCTCACGGGCATAATCATCCGAGCCGAACGATGTGGGCTTCAGCCGGTCAAGACGGCCTTCGGAGCCAGTCGAATGGGTCATCTCGTGAAATGCCGTACCATAGAAAGCCTCCCCGCTCATGAACTGCGATTTCTCCGGCAGCACTATCTCATCCTTCGATATGGAATAGTATGCCTGGTCCTGATGCGTCGGCTTGATGGGACACACCCAAAGGCCGTGCTTTATGATTTCGTCCATCGCGGGAAAGGAGAATTTCTCCCCGTCAAGGGCTGCCGGCCTTTTAAGCCTATTCTGCTCCTCCAGCTTTGCGTACAGTTCCGGCCGCGCCTGTTCCAGATTGGTCTGGGCTACGTTGAACACATTATATACGTTCAACTTTGGATAGACATTATACGCCTTTTTCTCTTCCTCGGAAAGGTTCTTGTAATCCTCGTATTTGATTTTCTCCTTGGTCTCGCGGTTCACGACCGTGAAACTGGTTAGGAAGATGGGAAAGGACTTCTCACCCTTATTTACCGTGACGTTCGGGAGCTTCTCGCCGTTGTCATCCACCAGCGGCTTGCGGCTGCCGTCCTTGCCGACGGAATAATTCAGCCCGGTCACACGGTTGAAGGTGCAGAACACCGGAAGCCGGTAATCGTTCTTCTCACACAGAAGCATTAGCATAACGGCATTCATGCCGTTATACTCCCTGCCGTTCAGGTTCTTTGGCCATTTCAGACTGCCCTCGGTGAACCATGGTTTCTGCCAGTCGGACTGCAGACTCTTGATTTTTTCAACCATCAGATCAGCGAACCTGTCGAGGGCGCGGTCTTCGGCACTCTGGCCGTCACCGTTGCCGTTGAATTTCCTGTATGCCATATCAGAACGGTGGGTTTTCGTTGTCCTTTGACGGTGTGAAAGGCTGGCGTTCCCACGGCTTGACCTCCTCCAGACGGCAGTCCAGGTCGATACGGCCGTTGTATGCCGATACTGTCAGCTTGCCGGTGGCGTGTATCTTCGCCTTCGGCTCAAGGAAAGCATCCTTGACATAATCGAACTTGATGAAGCGCACCCATGTGAACTGCAGGGCATCCCCGGACTTCTCCGTGGAATATGCCGAGAATGACACATATTTGCCGCCTTTTTTGTCGGTCTTCTCATCGACACCCTTGCCGACGGTTCCCTTGAACTCCAGCGTGCCCTCGATGGCATCCTTGTTCGATTCGGGACTGAGGTTTACCGTGTCGGCATGGAAATTGAAATAGAGGTTGTCGCCGGTCTTTCTGAAGGTGAGTGTTCCGGTCGCCTCTATGCGTGTCCCCGCCGCAAAAGCGGTCAGTTCCGATTCGTCCCCTTCCTTGCTTACGGAGACGGTCAGTTCCTTGCCCGGCATGTTGTTTCTCGAACCGGGGACTGTGAGCTTCACGGGGAAGCCGATGAACTTTTTGCCGTCACCGGCTGTACGGACTGTAGCCGATTTGCTGATGACGCCGTTGATTGTTGCCTGTACTTTTATCATACTGTTTTGTTTTAATGGTTTGTTATTATCTGATTGAAATATTCTCTGACGGTGTATGCTGTGACATTCCCTGACGGTAATCCTGCGACAGCTGCGCGTTAAGCACGATGTTGCCGACAATGCCCGAAATGCGCTCTTTCTTTTCCTCGCCGGTCAGGGCACTGTCCGACAGGACAAGGTTCATGCGGTTCATGTCCGCCGCCGTCAGCTGTGCCGAAAAACGGTTTGTGCCGGTGTCCACGGAAAGTATCGGGGTCTCACCCTCCTTCACCATGAGCGTACACTCCCTCATTCCCTTCACGAGCGGCGTAAGGTCGATGCGCCTGTCCGTTGCGGCGGCTGTTGCCGCAGCCATCTGTTCCTCTTCCGTCCTGTTGTCTATCTGCACGGCCAATGCCATCAGGGAGGTGAATAGCGTCATCGCCATTTCCATTACCGGGTCTTGCCCGTAACCACCCATACCGATACCGCTGTCCTCGGAGGACAGGAGCTTCTTCATCCATTCCTCCGGAGAAAGGGAAGTGTCTATCACGGGACTGTCTGGGTTCGGGCTTTTGTACTTCGCCAGCAGGTTCTGTCCGTCGTGCATGGCGGTGAGACGGATATTCCCTTTCTCGACTATCTCCGCAAGATAGGCGGCGGGATCCATGTCACGCCCGGTTCCGTCAGACGCAATCTGCTTAACACCTAAATGCAAGTGTGACCCTGTGGTACGGGTTCCCGTATTGCCCGAAACGCCTATCTGCTGCCCGGCATTCACCGTGTCGCCTACCTTGACGGATGTGGAACTCAGATGCAGGTAGCTGACCTGTACCTTGGCTCCGCCTTCACGCGCGTACTCAACGGTGACGGATTTTCCTCCGGGAGTGTTGGCATTGTCATTCACCGCCACCACCTTGCCGTCCTTTTCCGTGGCCAGCACTGCCTCGTTGTCACAGCGTATGTCCATACCCTTGTGCATCTGCTTTTTTGACGGGTCGGTCGGGTCTTTGCGCATACCGAACGGCGATGTGACGAACAGGAACTCCTCACGTTTCAACGGGAAGGAATAGTCCTGCTCCGTACCGTTGGCATCGGTTGGTCGCATCTGCGGCGTGCCTTGCCCCGGTTTCAGCCCCTTGTCATTCATTTCTTCCATTACCATGCGGTCATACCGTTGGAGGTTGTTGCTCTCGATGATGGATATGAGTGCCGGCGCGTATTTTCCCGCCGTGGCATATCCGGCTTTGTCAAGCCCCTGCGCCCAGCCCCTGTAATCGTCCGCATCAAGTTTGAAGCACGATGCGTACCGTGAGTTTTCTTTCAGAAATCTGGAATGGTGGGCATACGAATCGCCCACGTTGTCATAGCTGCAGAATTTCTCGTTCGGTTTGTCATCGGTATAGAGTCCGTATCTGCCACCGTTGGCTATCCATGACTGCGTTGCCTTGATGCCGAAGTGGTTGTTCTCGTTCTGCGCGAGACGACTTTGGCCGCTTGCGCTCTCAAGGATGCCCTGTGCCAGCGTCACCGAGGCCGGTATGCCGTACAAACGCATCTGCTCCATCGCAAATTCCGCGTATCTTTCCGCATATGCCTGATTTTTTCCTGCCATAGCCCTACATTCTTAATCCTGTATGACGTTCCATGTTTTCAGTTTCCCTGACCGGATTGCTCGGGAGCGGCATCCCGGCTTTCCTGTCCGGGGATTTGTTCTCCAAAGCGTCGCAGACAGCCACCCTTGCCCCTGATTGCACGAGCTTCGGCAGGTAGGAGTCCAGCATTTCCGTCGGGAAAGACACCTTAAAGACAGGACTGCCTTCCCGTCGGCCTCCGTATTCAGTCTTTGCAAGCCCCAATGTCTTTTCCATCGTCGGCACATCATCCTGGTACGCCTCGTAATTGTCACCGTTACGGAACAGAAGCAGGATTCCGGGATGTTTTTCCTTCAAATCCTCATACTGCTGCAGTTCAGGACGCACGGCAGCCACATCGGGACAGACAACCGCAGCGTCCTCGTCCTGCTGCTTCTCCACGGCCTTTTCCTCCGATTTCTGCATCAGCAGGTCGGCGAACAGGTTTGCGGCGAGGCTGATTTTATACTGCGCCACATCCTCCGCCACCCACATCCTCTGCCATTGCTGCCTGCTCACTTCACGGGGCTGCACCTTGTCGATGCCGTCTATGACAGGGACGCAGAGTATCTTGTCATCCTTGCTTTTGAACACGTTAACACGCTTGATGCGCAGCGGATCGATGCCCTCCGGCACGGAACCGAACAGGTCAACCTTCAGGTCGGGATTTGCCTGTGCGAGGGCATAGTATTTCTGTGCCAGCTCGTTACGGACAGCTCCCGCCGCCACGCGGTCATCCTGCTTGACGGTGGAGAAGAAGCGGTTGATGTCGTTCTTGTCCGGGCGTATGCTGAACGACGGCCCGTTTTCCGGCTTGAGGTACAACGCCCAGCCGCCCGCATCGTCACGGAGCATCTGGAACCGCTCGAACCGCACTTCCGTGGCGCGGCTGACAGCCTCGCTGACATCGAAGTCAGATACTTTTCGGATATCCTTTCCGTCCAGTTTAGCCGAATACACCTGTTTGTCCGCAAAGTAGGAATCGTCGGGATGATAGCGCAGCTGGCCGTCCTTGTTGAAGAACCTGACATAAGAGGTACCCTGCGCCGCTAATGCCGCCGCTATCTTCTCCTTGTTGAAGCCGGGAATGGTGTGCGACACCACTCTCGCGCCAGCCTCTCTGCGCTCGTCGGCCGTCATCACCTCGTCAGGGGACAGCCAGAAGTTGCGGCGGTCGCCGTTGGGCATCACGACATCGCCGCCTGACCGCGCGGAGGTGGGAAGCACCACATCGGCTATGCCTGTGTTCCTGTCAAGAACCACGACAAACTCACGGCTCCGTTTGTCAGGAACGGCGTTGATGTCGTCGGCTATGACGTGTGCGCCCTTTTCCTCCCATTCCTGAGGCATCCATTCGGAGCAGAGCCGGTGGATGCGTGCGGCGGCATCGGAAGCCTGGGTGTAGGCGATATTGACAAGTTCCGGGTCATCATGCTGCAGGCGTGCATTGGTGAGCGCCTCCTGCGTCAGCCGGTCGTAATGCCCAAGCCCTTCAAAACGGGCAAGGAAGTCGCGCTTGTCGCCCTGGTCTCCCGGAAAGTTGCGGTCGCTGATTTCCATGCCTCCCTTGCGGAGAATGTCCTGCAGCACCAGCGCGTCAGCCGCCGATACCTGCGGACGCCCTTCCTTCTGTTCCCGAAGTTCCTCGGTCTGCTGCCTGTTGCGGTCATGGGCCGACTCCATGCGTTCCCCCTGTTCCGCCTTTCGGATGACATCGAGCGCGTTGTTCACGTCGCTCTCCACGGCATCTATCAGGCAGGGGTTCTCCTTCAGTTCCTCCGTCCAGTATTCCACCATGCCCCGGCTTTCGGGCGACAGTTTCGCCGGCAGCCCGAACTCCGCCATCTTCAGGCCGGAGGCTATCTCGGCGATAAGGCACTCGTAGCGCAGGGCGTCGCCCGAAGGTGCCTTGCCGCCGTTCATCACCATGCCTTCCCTCGACATCCGTTCACGGTGCCCGGTGGCACTCACCACCTGACGCACCAGTTCCTGCACATAGTCCATGTAGTTCCCGAAATGCTTCTGGTCGGGGATATAGACGGCATCCTTGCCGGTGTCGTATGTAGCCGTCCCCGTGGTCGATTTCCTTATGGGCACGAGGTTCTGTGAAATCTGTTCACGGAACCTGTTTACGGCGGACCGGGTCTGCCGTTCCTCAGCGAGTATGTTGCCACGGTCGGTAATGCCGCCGAACTGCCGGCGCAGTCTCTCGAACTCCCTTTCATCCACATGGGGAAGCGTGGTCTGCTCCACGTTGAAGAGCGCGTGTATCTCACGCTTGCGCACGGCCTTGTACTGCTCCTGCTGCACGGGAGGCAGGCTGCGGTAGTCATCACGCGAAATAATGTCTTTTTCGTCATGCTTGTTGACATAGGAGTCCCACCTGTACCAGTTCATCGGCACGGAACGCTCGTCCTTCAGCACGGATTCGTTCCGTTTTCTCGCCTCTGAAAACGTGGTGTACAATGCCGTGGAATAGCCGTGGCTGTCAGCGTCGAGTATCAGCGTAAGGCTGTTGAACGGGCTGAGCGTGGCTCCCTTGGGATAGATTCTCGGAGAGAGGCGTCCCGACACGTTCAGCCAGTACCCCTCCGTCGATGCCCCGTTGAGGGCGTTGGACAGCAGCTCCACCTGTCTGGCGGCCGCCGTCTGTTCCTGTGGTGTCTTTTCTTTCATCGCTATATTTGATATATTGTTTTTTATCTGAGGACTATGCCGCGTTCCTGATTCTGCTCCCGTTGTCTTTCCTGCTCGATCTCCATACTGCGGTAGTTGTCTTCCGCCATCGCCCTCATGCGGTCGTGGCGGGCAAGCACCGCGTTGGCAAGCGTGTTCAGGGGCAGTGCGCCGGCGGCGTATGCCTGCGCCGCGTTGTCGGGAAGCGTCACCGAGCACGGCACGTTGTCGATAGTGGCTATCAGCGTGTTACTGCGTATAACCGCACCGGAAATGCGCGGGTTCAGCTCCTCGTCGTCATACTGCCTGTAACGGACGGCAGGCCGGTTATTTTCGGACTTACGGTCTATTGCTTCATGACCCATCTTGTTGACAAGGTTGGCACCGCCCATGCCTATCAGCACCATCTTAAGCAGCGGGTTCCTGACGAACATCCCTACCAGTATGGAGGCTAAGGGCATCATGCCGCTTCGGAGGTTCACGGAGGTTGTCTTGCCGGTGAACAGTCCAACGAGCATATCCGGCAGCATGGCTATCACGTATGGGAGGTTGCGCCCTATGTCGCCGATACCGTCCAGACCGACCGACTGGAGAAGATTCGCCCAGCCGTCGTTGTTGTCCTGCTTCTGTGTTTCATCTTCCCTTTCTTCACCGTTGTTTTCACCGCCCGGAGTGTTGCTGCCAGCCGTTTCCGGTTCACAGGCTTCCTTATTTTCTTCTGCGGCCTGTGGCGGCTGTTGCTTTTTCTGTGCCTGCTCCCTGTCATTCTGCGCTTTCCAGTCAAGGTATTCCTGCTCATGGCCGGGGGCGATGACGGACGGCACATTGGAGAAGTTCTTGCCCCGGTCAACAGCCTGGGGCTTGGTAAAGGACATTGCATCGAATTTGAGGGGGATAAACCCTTTCCCCTGATTCAGGAAAGGGTTTTGCAGATTGCCCAGATTCCAGTCCGTTTCCCATGCCGGCTTTTCTTTCAGTATGGGCATCTTTTTAGACAGGGTGCCGTTGACCGACTGGATGTAGCCGCTTTCGTAAGTCTTGATGCGCCAGCTGTCCTTGCGTATATCCGACAGCGTGCTACCGTTTCCGAACAGTCCCGTACTGACGCACTGCTCGACGGTCAATCCCTTTTTCTGCTGTTTTTTGTCAAGCACGGACTCAAGTCCGGCAAATACGACCTCCGCACCGGCTAACCTGACAAGCGCCCCCCACGAATACACGCCTCCGAAGGCCACCACATCCGATGCGAAACCCACGCCCTTTGCCGCGCCTTTCTCTGTCTTTGAGGGCTTGTATATGGCTTCGCCCCGTTCCTCTATCTCGCGCTGCAGCGGGGACTTCATCAGTTCCTGCGACAGACCGAAAAGGCTGCCGGACGCACCCTTGCGGAGGATATAGTCGAAAGAGCCTTTGGGCATCTGGTCGCGCACCATGCGGTCAACCATCATCTGCTCGATGCGGTGGTCCACGTAGGCGAGTGCCAGATCCGTTCCGAGTTTGGAGGAAAGCTCGTCGTAACGCTTGCGACCCACTTCCGCTACCACCGCGTTGCGCCATTCTCCGGCAAGGCGTTGGAGGTCGGCCACGAAATCCTTGTTGCCGAGGATGCTGTCCTTGCACATCCCCACATAGTCCTCAGCGGTCTTGGAGCATTCTTTCCCGGTGAGCCGGAGGTACTGCATGGTGTCGTCAGGACCCAGTATGCCTGCGGAGGAAGAGGACTGCGCGAGGGTGCGCATGATGCCGGCAAACGAATTGGAATAGTCAGCCACCTCTTTGGCCTGTGCCGCCTGAAGCACCGACTTCTCATGGTTCATGACCGGTACGAAATAGGTGTTGAAATAGCAGTCGAGGCAGTATTCCACCTCCGACAGCCTTTTTGTATTACGGGGTTGTGCCATTATGATATGTTAAGTTGTTTCAATAAGTTTTCCTTGGTTTGCTCAATGGCGCTGTGATAGACCTCCATCTGTTTGGGATAATACTCCTCAAGCATCCGTTCCTTGTCTATCCGGTCAAGCAGGAACTGTATCGCGCATTCGCGCTCGATCTCCACGGCCGCCTCGCCGTCTTCCGAGCCGTTGAACCAGGCCTTCGTCCACCACCGTATGCCGGACCGGTCGGGATAGACGGTGACAAGCCGCTGTATGTCGAAGCTGCGCACGTCTATGTCCAGGTCGGCCAGCGGGTCTATGATTCCGGCGGTGGCGACGGCTTCGTCATAGCTTTTTTTTTACTCGCTTCATCCATGACCGACAGGAAGATCCGGTGCCGCAGGGCGAGGTAGTTCAGAAAATCCCCGATAAGCAGGTTCTGTACCTTGGCGGCTATGGGCACCGACCGTTCCGTCAGTCCGAGGGGATTGGCCATCGACGGTATGGTGTCATAGAAATAGCTCCGTGCCGCCGACAGGGAGAAGATGTTGCGCAGCGACTGTTCGGTCTTGTCGGGCACGGTGTACAGTCCTCCCGCCACTTCCATCAGGTATTCGGGATAGAACCTCGCCATAAGCCCCTCTATCTCTTCCATGTTCTCGTCATAGTCCGTCGGGATGTCCATGTCGAGGGTCTCGAAGTCGGGCATCCCGCTGTCCGTGCCGGACATCTTCATGTTCCCGAAAAGCATCTTCAGGAACTCCACGGGGTCTATCTCCGTACCGTCATATTTCACTTCCAGATGAAGGGTGCTGCCGCTGATGGAGAGGATGCTCCCGGCCTTGACACGTTTGCCGAAGGCGACCATCGCGTTGCGTATGCCGCCGTAGGTCACATCGTATTTCCCGTAACGGGCCGTCTGGTAAAGACCGTGTTCCCTGTCCGTGCCGATGGCGGTGACGATGCCGTCGGCCACCGCACACAGGACATAGCGGTCGGCGGCGAGGTCTATGCCGTGGTTGAAACTGCCGTCCTCCTGCTTTCCGTAGGCACGGGTCAGCACCACTTCTTCTTTCCTGTCATTGAACGGCATGCAGTAGCCGCTCTCTGACTGCAGGTTCATTTCCTGTGTATATTCCATATCCTTATTATATGTTTACTTGTTGTCATGTTAAGCATGTCCGGAGATTGCTCATCTGTGCCGTCCTCCCTGCTGCCTGTTGTCCGCCTGCGGATTCTCCTGCGCCTGCACCTGCGCTACCCGCGAGTTGTTGCCGATAAGCATCATGGCAAGCAGTGCGCCGCCGATCTTGCCGAGCCAGCCGAACCGTCCGAATATCATCAGGCCGGCGGCGAGAAGGCCGACGATGCTCAGTCCCGACACGTTCCCTTTCCCTATGTTGGAGAAGAAGTTGCCGAACATATCGGCTCCGTTGCCACCGCATACGTTTTTCAGGAACTCGGAGATTCCACCGAACGTGCTGTTGGCCTGCTGCACCGTACCGTTCAGCCCGGAGACGGATTCCTTCACGTCCCGCACAGCTTCCTGCACGCTGTCCACGGCGTTGCCCGTGGTGTCCACCACCACGTCCACATTGTCCTTTCCTATCGCTATGTCGGCGACCGTCCTCACGACCGGCTTGTCATTGACAAGTGCCTCCCAGCCGAGATAGCCCATGCCGGCACCGAGCGTGGCTGACTTCAATGCCGTCCCCGCGCCGGCAAGCGTGCGCTGGGGATGGATGACGGCTCCTCCGAGACTGCGTGTCGCCGGGTTGTTGAAGATGTATTTGCCGCCTTTGAGTATTGTTGCCCATTTGCCCATATCTGTAAATTTTTAGTGTGTTATCGTATTGTCCGTATGGAAATAAGCCTCACACCGGAAACCTTTCCGTGGCGAGAAGTCCTTGAAACTGCATGACTTGAAAAGCATCGGCTTGTTGACGTACTGCGCGAGGTCCTTCGCATACTGCGAAGGTCTGGTCTTGTTTTCAAAATCCCGGTACGGCATCACATACGGCTTGATGCCAAGTTCCCGGCACCGCTCGATGCGGTACATGTCCTGCTCCATCGTCGAGTTAAAGCCGACAAGGATGTAGCACATGATTTTCCACGGCTTGATGTACCGCGTGACCTCCATGAGTTTTTGGGTCAGGTCTATCTGCGGCAAGTCCCATGCGATGTGTATGGACTTGTAAAGCCGCAGCCTGTTGAGCCAGTATGCCTGTTCCTCATCCATAATGCGCACGTCAACGCCGTGCAGGTTGACCTTTTGCCCTGCTTTCAGCAGGTAGTCAATGGCCGACCGCCATTCCGGGTTGGCGAAGAAGTTGTTGTCGAGCACCTCGATATGCTGTCCTGCGGGATTCAGCTGCACGGGTTCCACCGGGTGTATGCCGCCTTCCTTGTCATGCACTAAGCAGAACGGGCATTTGCGGATGCACCCTCTGGAGAAGAACTGGATGGAATAGGCGTATTGCGGATAGAGGGAATAGTCCATCAGGGTCGATGCCTCAATTTCCGGGGCAAGACGGCTCTTTATGTCATATCCCGTTCCGCCTTTTATGACCTCGCAGTCCCAAGGTGTGTTGTCATCCGGCGAGAACGTGAATATCTTTGACTTGTAAACGCGGTCATAGCCGCTCCCGAACATCGCGTCGGCCCATCCGACACTGTCGCCTTTCGACTTGTGCCAGGCCGCCAGCTTCATCAGCGCGAAATTGGGGAAGTGGTGCCCGTCAACATCTGTCAGTCCTATCCTCATAAGCCTTGTTGCGTTTTATCGTTTTTATTCCTGTTCCCTTTCATTGTCTGTCCTCATTTACGGGGTCTTATCTTGCTGTTGCCGCGCCAGCGTTCAAAGGCTTCGTCCGTGATTTTCCATTTGTCCACGTCGTAGCTCTTCGCCCTGCAGTCTATCTCCCGCCACACATCGGACAGGGAGGTGTATTTGACCGCAAGCGTGAGCCGGCGCAGGTTGCGGTTCAGCAGGCGGAGCTTCGGGCGTATGCCGAAAAGGATCTCGATGCGTTCCTTTTCCGTCATCTTCATGTCCGAGAGGCATACCAGCCTTATGTCGTTCACGATGTCGATGCCGCCGAGTATCAGTTCCCGGTATATGGAGCTTCTGCGTGGCGTGAGTACCACGGCAAGCGCGTTTTCGGGTGACTTCTCCAGCTGCCGGCTCAGGCTCCCCATGTTCTCCGTCAGCTTGCCTATCTCGTGGTAGAAGCCGTATATCTGTGCCGCATAGCTGATTACCGAGCGGAACGAGTCGAGGTAGTCGTTGAACTGTCGCTGGAAATCGGTCGTGGCTTCCACTTCCTCCTTTGTCCATATATGTCCGGTGGTCTGTAGCAGCATCACCTTCTCCTGGGATTTGAGCTGTTTCTCCGCCTTGTCGGTGTACAGGACAATCATCCCGGACAACACAGGGTCTGTCTGCGCGAGACCCTTGCAGATGCCAAGGATGAATGTCAGTATTATCAGTATTGTCCTTATCATGCCGCCTCCTTACTCTATGGCCCTTGCAGCCCGTTTCCATCTGTCGAGGGCGTCACCGGCGATGGTGCCGATGTCCCTGTCCAGCATTCCCGCCGTGATGTTGTTCCACACGTCCGTGAGCGTGTAATACCGTATGCTCAGGTACAGCCTGTTGAGTTTCTTGGAGAATACACCGAGTTTGTCGGACAATGCCCAGAGCGCCTGTGAGCGTTCCGCGCCTGTGAGCATATTCGTCCTTCTTCCTGTGGCTATAGCTTCCTTCAGCAGCGTATAGACGGATATCAGCTCCGTCGCTGTCTCAAGGTAGAGGTTGTTCATTGACATGGTGGCGACTATGCCCTGCGGATTGGAGCCGATGGCTTTCTTGAGCTTCCCTAAGGTGATGAAGATGCGCACGCCGTCCTCGTACAGCGTGGCGGACGCTTTCAGCGACGAGGCGAAGCCGGAGGCGGTCTGCAGGTAGCCGGAGTATTTCTTCTCCCATTCGTGTATCTTGGTGAACTCGGCGGCGATGGTGTTCTGTAGGGCGGCCGTCCGTGTCTGCGCGTCGGTCTGGTCCTTCACCTGCCCGTTGATGGCCTCGTTCCCTTCGGCAAGGGCGAGCCATTCCAACGGGTTGGACACGACAAGCTGCGCCCTCGCCTGCAGGGAGGCAAGGACGGCAATGATGACGGTCAGTATCTTAGCGGTTGGTAATCTCATATATTCCGTTTCTTTTGCGGCTCGCGCCCACACGTTCACGTATGAAGGGGATAAGGTTCGCGCTCATATCCATACCTGTCATGTCAAGGCGCGGAGTGGAACGGTCGCCGGAGTATATCTGTATGGTCTTCAGTCCGAATATCTGCTGGGAGAAGCTGCTCTCTTCCCGGAAATCCACGATGCGGTAGAGTTCCATGAAGTCGCGGGTACGCCGGAACACGCCATGCTCGTAGATGAACTGCTCGTCGGTGATGATAAATCTCATGCTCCGCAGATAGAGGAAGCGGTACACGAGGTAGGCTGCGATTGCCAGTGACGCCCACAGGAGGATGTTGCCCATGAACACGCCGTCGATGCCCGCCACGGCAAGCCCGGCAAGGCAGACGGCGGTGATGATAAGGTCGTTGGCGAGGTACTGCCTCGCACGGGGACGGAATATCATCGTCCCGAAACTGTATGTTGGCTGTGTCCGTGTTCTCATCGTCTCATCCCTCTTGTTTGCGTTTCCTCATTCTCCATGGGTTTGTCAAGCAGCTGGTCGTTCCAGTCCTTGTACCGGCCGTCGCAGGGTTCATACCCGATTCCACGGCTGTCGATGCCTAACCTGTCGCATACGTCCCTGAAATCGAAAGGCTCCATCTGCAGTTCGTGACGCTTGAAGTCTTTGGTCAGGTCGGTGACGACAAGTTTTTCCTTGTCCTGCGTCAGGTGGGAGGTGAACACCCTCCCGTCTTTCTGCAGGGCGAAGTTGACGGCGAACATCCGTCCGGCACGGTCGCAGTCAAAGCAAAGGTGATGTATGGCTTCGGGGGTATGCTCTATCATCGACGAGAACTGCTTTTTGGTGGGTGAGCCGCCGGTTGACACATACACGGCATTGGCGAGGTCATGGTAGCCCACATTGCCCGGCTCGTTCATCTTTATCTGATAGTAGGCCATCGCGTCAAACGCGCTCTCGAACCAATAGACATCCTGTGCCGCCCCGATGGGACGGGTGAAGCCCATGTCGCTGCGGTTGTTTTCCAGCCGGGCTATCCAAAGACCTTCCGCTGCGTTGCTGCCTGCCGCCATGCCCTTGTAGGCGGTCTTGCCCTCGGCATTGGGGCGGCTACGCTCCTCCAGTCCCACGATTTCCTTGCCCGGCCATGCGGCGAGTGACAAGGGGAACGAGAGGTTGGTGTATTTCTTGCCGTCACCCCGTTCTCTCGTAGCCAAAAAGAAATGGCCGGAGAAGGCCCGCTGGGTCTGGAGATTGATGCCCCTGTTCTGGAAGTAGGGATAGAACCGCTTTTGCGAGTCCCAGTCGCCGTTGACGAACGCCTGCGTCTCGTAATCGTAGATGTCGAAGGGTCGTGTCTCGCGCTGTCTCCCGAAGTCCCGTGGCGCACGTTCGGCCACAGGATGGTTCAGGAGGCGGTTGCAGACCAGGTTGACGAGCCGGTCGGTTGACATTCCGGGGCGGTATTCGGCGAAAAGGTTCGGGTGCTCCTTGATGAAGCTGATGACATTGTAGTTCTTTATCTCAGGGGGCTGGAAGCAGCACAGGCCGTTGGCGGTCACTATGAACTTGTCGCCACGCACGCGCTTCCCGTCGCTGCCTATACGGACGTAGGAGGGATAGCGCATGCCGTCCCTGCGGTTGAGCTGGTAGCCGGCGTCCACCAGCAAGTCCTGGATGTTCACCCTGCTCTTGAAATCGTCGTATGTTAGTTCTGACATGGCCGTTGGTTCGTGTTATTGTTAAAGGCCGTGCCCCATGCCGGGGACACGGTCGTCGGGAAGATTCCTCATGGCGTCGAACTGACGCGCCGCCACATCTGCGGGGCTGTCCACTCCCGGCTTGAAATAGACATGCGGCATGGGGCCGCGGTGTCCTTCCACATAGATGTCGGGCATGGAACGGGGACCACGGAGGAGGTCATGCGTCACCACGGCTCCCGCAAAAAGGGCGGCCGAGATTTTCGTGCCGAGCCCCACGGGATAGCGATCTTTCATGTCCACCTCCTTGAAAACCTTTGAAAAGAGCTTCATGCGGTGCAGGTCATCCAGTGCCATGAATTTCTCATACTGTTTCTGCGAGATCTCGTGGCTCACCACCTCGCCGTCGATGACGGCGGTCATGCGGTATTTCGCCTCTCCCTCGCCCTGCACGGGTTCCACACGGATGTCATCGACGGTGACTTCACGGCCGTGCCGTCCTTCGCGGAACCAGCCCTTGTTCTCGTCTATGAGACTCAGGTCGTTGCCGTCCATGACCACGCCGCCTTTGGGCAGGTTGTCACGGAGCGACGGCTCCCGCTCCACCTGATAGTCCTGCGGATTCGTCTCCTGACGGTAGTATTCGTCCTGTCGGGTGATCTGCCGGTCGAGGTCTGCCTGCACTTCGGGATGGAGCTTGATGTCTATCAGTTTATTGCTGTTGAGCATGTCCATCGTGACGGCATCGGCGAAGTCCTCCTTGATGACATTGTTAAGTGTCTCAAGGCGTTTGGCTATTGGCTGGTCTTTGATGGAGTTCGAGGTCAGCACAGCCACTTCTTCATCGGAGAGATTGTACTGCAAGTCCGCTTCCAGTGCCGAGGACTGTATGGTGACGGTCTTTTTCTCCGCATCCACCAGTATGCCGTGGCTTGCCAGCACCTCCTGCCATTTCTCGTTGGAGAAATAGACATCGGAGGTGATGGTTTCCTTGTACGGGATAGCCGATACGGTCGGTCTCTGCGGCTGTCTGACAGGGGTTATCACCGTCTGCAGTTCGGCAAGCACGTCTTTCTCCGCCACGGGTGCGGTGTTGTAGCCCTTGTAATAGAAGCCGTAACCGCCGGATTGCAGTTCTCCGGGCTTCATGCGTCCGTCGGGGCGGTTCGGCACCATCGGTGCGCCGGGATAATAGAGCTGGCCCCCGATGCGGCGCAGGTGAAATCCCTCCTGCATCCTCGGTGTCCATCCCAAAAACGACCAGCCCATCATGTGGTGCGGCGGTACGGGAAAACGGCGGTACGGTGCGACCCTGCCGTATTCGCCCACGCCGACGCGGTAGCCGTGAAGTCCCATCGCCACACGCCCGTTGGCGTTGCGGGCATGGACAAAATCTTTCGGCATGTCGAAGTCTGCGGCGACAATGCTCGCGAAGGTGTTGTATGCCTTGCGGTTGGCGGTGTTGGTGCCCCAGTCGGTGAGGGCTTTCAGTTGTTTCTCGGTGATGGGATAGTTCAGCAACGGGGAATCATGCCCCTGCACGAGCAAGGCGAAACCGTTGCTGCTTGCGGCCACATGAGCCTGCATCCCGTTTCGGAGCAGGATGCCCTGCAGTTCGGGTGTAAGCTCAAGGGGACGCGGATTGGTGTTTGTCCTTATAGGCATGATATTGTCTTGTTTATGCGTTTCCGTTTTCCAGTGCCTCGTCGAGCATGGCGTTCCTCATTTCCATGAAGGCAGCCGCCGATTCCTCAAGGCCGGGGTCAAGCCCCTTGCGGTGGCAGTACCATTCGTATTCCTGCGACAGCTCGCGTGAGTGATGGCTGATATATTCTTTCCAGCCGTATTCGCCGGACTGCACTTTCTCGATGAGTTTCTCTTCGGGTTCGTATTTCATATCGCTTGTGGTTTAGTGTTTGAGGGTCATGTTGTTGCGCTTTCGCATCTCTTCCCACAGTTCCTCGGTGTAGGATGCTTCGGGAACATAGTCGAGGTTGCCCTCGTTGTCGGTTACCCAGCAGCCGTTCAGTCCGAAGTTGTATCTGCCGAAGCCCTGCCGCTGTTCCTCGCGCCATTTCTTCTCGTCGCCGCGTGTGAGACGCACGCCTGTCTTTTCATTGAGGTCGATGCCGATGGTGTAGAGGTCGTCGCCGTCCATGACGGTGACGGGCAGACCTTTCTGAAGGCAGGTAAGCTCGGCATTGGTGAGCTTCATCTCGTTGGCGGCATATTCGAGGTTGCGGCCGATGACGGGTGTGGGAACGTAGATGATCTGGTTGGTGCCCAGGTCTATCTGGTGGAAAGCCTGTATCTCCCTTCCTTCGGGTGTGGTGACGGGGGCGATGACGGGCCGGTGTTCAAGGAGTGCCTTGCGCTCTTCCTCCGTGAAACGGTCAAGCCGTCCGGCTTTGAGCTGCGGATAGAACACCACATCCACACTGTTGTCATCCATGCGGATGAACGCAAAGCGGGTGCGGGCATGGATTTCCTCTCCGCTTTCGTCGGTGACATGGATGGGAAGCACCGGGGAACGGCGGCCGTCGAGGATGTCCTCTATCGCCTTCTGTGGCAGGTCTTCAAGCATTTCCTGTGTCAGACCGAATCTTTCGAGTATGCCGTATGGCAGTTCCTCGCTTTGAAATCTCTGAATCTTCATTTTTTTACTTTTTTGTGGGTTGTCGTTTCCGCAAAATTATATGCGACGCTCCGATTCCGGGGTGTTTATAAGTATGATTTTGCTTTGGTTTATGCTTATTTAATATAAGATGCTATAATCATACTCACTTTCATACTCTGACGGCATAAAAATGGGTATTACAGGATTTTAGAGTATGATATTTGTTGCAGACAAATACACAATGTAATATGGTATTGTCTTATATGGGTTTATTACCTTTGCACCATGTTAAGGATATTATTGATTACAGCGGGACTGTGCTGTTGCATGGCAGCGTCGGCACAGTTTCATACGGTAACGCCCCACACGGCACGTTACAGGATTGAGCATGTCGCACAGGGGACGGAAGAGAAAACAACGGAAGTGACGGAAAAAGCGGCGGTGGAAGATTTGGCGGCCGATACCGTCTCCATGCGGAAACAGTGGATAGACAGCTACCTGAGCGTGTCCTATCCGCTGAAGGAGATTTTTGTCACTTCACCTTTCGGTGTGCGTACAGACCCTTTCACTAAAAAGCGCAAGAGGCACAACGGACTGGACTTGAGGGCTGACCGGTGTGAGACTTACGCTATGATGCACGGCATCGTGGTGAAAACCGGACAGGACAGGGTGTCCGGAAAATATGTCACCGTGCGGCACGGGAATTTCTCGGTCAGCTATTGCCATCTGTCCGAATGGCGAGTGAAGAAGGGAGACTGCGTGAGGCCGGGTGATGTGGTGGGTATAAGCGGCAGCACAGGCCGCTCGACCGGTCCGCATCTGCACCTGACGGTCCGGATGGGGCGGAGGCACATCAACCCGGTAGTATTGCTTCAGTTTATCGACGAGACGCGGCGGCAGGCGTTGGAAAAGCTCTCCAATTACGGCCTTTGACATGCTGCTTTGGGTCTCAGAACTGACCTCGAAACGCTTTTTTCGACGATTTTCGGATGTTTCTCTCTGAAAAAATTGCAGGATTGAAATAAAAGCACTACCTTTGCATCGACAGTTTCCACCACGCCTCTTCTCAATGCGTACCAGGGTGGAACTTTTGCTTTTTATACACCTATGGATTATACCAAACAACCGTTGGACTATCCCCAGATTCTTCAGATGCTGAAAGACCGGGGACTAATCATCAGAGATGATAATGATGCTTCAGCACAGTTAAAAATCATGAGTTATTTCCGTCTGGCGAACTACCTCCGTCCGATGGAACAGGACAAGACTACTCATGTATTCAAGCCCAACAGCCATTTTGACAATGCCGTCAACCTTTATTACTTTGACAAGAAACTGAGGGCTTTGCTGTTTACAGCCATACAAAGTTTTGAGATAGCTCTTCGCTCAAAACTCATTCACCATTTTTCAATGGCATACGGCTCTTTTTGGATAATGGACAGGAGTCTATTTGCCGATAAGAAAATCTTCACCGACTGCTCTATCCGTGTTCAACAGGAAGTTTTCCGCTCAAAGGAAGATTTTATCCAGGAGCATTTTGACAAATATTCCAATCCTATAATTCCTCCTGTTTGGAAAACCTTGGAAGTGGTTTCTTTCGGTACATTGTCACGTATCTTCTGTAATCTATCTGATAAAGGGATAAAAAAGAGAATTGCA
>ENA-UEYD01001177-UEYD01001177.1-human-gut-metagenome-genome-assembly--contig:-NODE-1177-length-20080-cov-32.039944_pt1 | contig 20080 bp, 10 predicted proteins | sample MGYA00242907_ERZ507875 | MGnify/ENA primary metagenome ERZ507875 (study PRJEB26167, sample SAMN06115506) | human gut metagenome | host: Homo sapiens | place: China:Shandong | collected 2015-08-07...
CGTTGGTTCCTGATGAGCTCGCCGATCCTGCGCGGCGGCAACCTCATCGTCACCGCCGATGGCATCCGCGACACCGTCCGCCAGGTCATGCTGCCGGTGTGGAGCTCCTACTACTTCTTCACGCTGTATGCGAACGCGGCGAACAAGGGCGCCGGCTACGACGCCCGCCAGCTCAACGCCGACGAAGTGGCCTCGCTGCCGGAGATGGACCGTTATCTGCTGGCCCGCACCCGCCGCTTGGTCGAGAAGACCCAGCATGCGTTGGACAACTTCCTGATCTCCGACGCCTGCGATGCGGCATCCGACTTCATCGACATGCTCACCAACTGGTACATCCGCAACAACCGTGACCGCTTCTGGAACGAGGACGCCAACGCGTTCAACACCTTGTACACCGTGCTTGAGGTGTTCATGCGCGTCCTTGCGCCGCTTGCCCCGATGGAGGCCGAGTCCGTGTGGCGCGGCCTGACCGGCGGCGAATCCGTGCATCTGGCCGACTGGCCGTTCCTGGCTGACGAGAAGACCGGCGAAGCCACCGAGCTTGGCCGCGTGCTCGTCGACGATCCGGCTCTGGTCGACGCGATGGAGAAGGTGCGCGAAGTGGTCTCCAGCACCCTGTCCATGCGCAAGGCGAAGCAGATCCGCGTGCGCCAGCCGCTGTCCAAGCTCACCGTGGTGGTGGAGAACACCGCAGCGGTCGCCGCGTACGACGAGATTCTGAAGTCCGAGCTCAACGTCAAGGACATCGAGCTGTGCACGCTTGAGGACGCCGAATCCCAGGGTCTGAAGATCATCCACGAGCTGCGCGTGAACGCCCGCGTTGCAGGCAAGCGCCTGCGCAAGGACGTCCAGTTCGCCATCAAGGCCTCCAAGTCCGGCGCTTGGCATGTGGATGCCTCCGGCGCTCCGGTGTGCGAGACCCCGAACGGCGACATTACGCTGGAGGATGGCGAGTACGAGCTGGTCAACAGCGTGGAGGAGAAGGATGCCGAAGAGGCCGCCAACTCCGTGTCCGCGGCCCTGCCGACCGGTGGCTTCGTGATCCTCGACACCGAGCTGAACGATGATCTGGTTGCCGAAGGCTACGCCCGCGACGTGATCCGCGCCGTGCAGGAAGCTCGTAAGGCCGCCGGTCTCGAGGTTTCCGACCATATCGCGCTGAAGCTGACCGTTCCGGCCGGCGACGTGGCGAAGGTCGAGCAGTTCAAGGATCTCATCACCTCCGAGACGCTCGCCACCTCCTTCGACGTGAAGGAAGGCGGCTCCGAGCTCAGCGTGGAAGTCGCCAAAGCCTGAACCGAAGTTCGGTCGGCTTGCGATTATTCCAGGCTGCGGCTAGAGTAATCCCTTAGCTCGGGCCGCCGTGGCGTTGCCCACCGCGGCCCGAGCCACGCAAGACTTGATTTGTGTCCGTGCCGCGCAGCCGCGTTCCTTACGTGGTTGGCGCGCATGGAAGCAGATCGTTAAGCGAATGGTTCTCAGTACCATCCATGTGAGTCAAGCACACATTCTTGAGAAGCAGTCGCGCCGCCGGACGGCGGATTCAACGGTTCGCCCATATGGGTGGATTCAAGAATCCACCGTCCGGCTTTTTCTATATCGATTCGCCGCGACAAGCGGCAGGAAACTCATCGATGATTTATGCGAACAGTTGGATGAAGCGCGTTCGAATCTGCGCGGTGTGCGTTCCGATGCCGCCGTTTGGCGTGTACTGCCTAATTTGATTGCACAGCCGATTATCAACACGCGATACCTGCAGCAAGTGGTGGGACTGTCCAAACCGCAAGCGGAGCGTGCGATCAAAACTTTGAGTGAGCGTGGCGTTGTGGTGGCACGTACGGGAAAGCAACGCAGCGTTGTATACGAACACCGCGGCATTCTTGACGTGCTTGATGATTACGCGGCCGGATTGCGAAGGGGGTGATGGGAGTAACCAGCTTTCAACAGTCTTTGTATGAATTCTTTGATAGCGGGTTGCTCTTTAGAATTGCTCTATTGCAAAAAACTATATTGTTTTTATTGTTTTGGATTGTTAAGGTGATGCTGAGTTTTGAAGCTGTCTTTGAAGAGGGTTAATATGAACTCTACGTGGAAGTTCTGCTAAGACTAGCGGTTATTAGCAGAACTTCCACATAGCAAAACGAAAGGAGGAGCCTATGGGTAATGCAACAATGCTGATTCTCGCTATCGTTGTGCTTGTTCTCGTGTCGAAATAGAACAAATATAACAATAGTGCGGGTGAAGGACGTGAATGCGTCGTTCACCCGCGAATAAGCATTTTCATTGAGGAATTGTATTTATGTGTTTCGGATTTAAATCCGACTGATTCTTTTCTCTCAGCAGAAAAGACTTCATTTCTGTGTTGGTGCGCGTGGCGTTTTCTTCATGCGCACCAATACACCCTTACACTAGTGCTTAACGATATGGACGCGGTTGTCCATATGAAAAAGAAAGGACGCAAGAATGCGTGCACTTACCATCGAAGATTTGAATGCTGCTGCACATGTTGGCGGAGCCAGCAGTTTGGTTATGCGCCAGGAACTGGAACCGGCTAGCGGACCTGATGGGGTGATTGCCCCTGCAAAATATGTTGATTCGAATGGCAATGCCACTTATATTATCGAGAAGCGTTATATGGAGGGTGAAGAGAACCCCGCAAAAGTGGTTCTGATCGATTCCAAGACTTCCTTCGCGAACCGGGCCGAGGCAACGACTACGGAAGCCATGCGGAATGGTGAGGGGATTCTTTCCAAGATGCCTCATATTGCTGTTGAATATGATGTTGATGATGGCAAGAATGTTTTTTATGATAATCAGCTTCCACATCGTGGCTTTGACGGCCATATCCGTGTCAGCAGTTACGAAGGTGAGTCCACGTCCAAGGCTGAACCATACGCGAATGCACGAAATTCTACGTTGGAGAATCTGCTTCCGTTGTTTGATTTGTCTCCGGAAACCGTCATCTTTGGTGGTTGGGATTCGACGCGTAGTAAGAATCAGCTGAGAATTCCGTCTATCTTGGTCGGAGAGACATATGCTGTTTTGGCCGAACAGAATGAGGATCCTGCAATTCATCGTGCCGGAGGCCGTGTCGACCCTGTGGGTGCCAGCATAAATGTGGACTCTAAAAATGATCGCGTGAAGATTGTTGGCGATAGTGTCGATTTGAGCGATAAGACCAAGGCAAGTTTCGAAAAAACCGGTAAAGGATCGACTATTGGACTGGGGGCTATTCCGCCGAGCGCAAAAAAGGATTTGCTGGACGGTGTGTCGGTTCGCAAGGTCATCTCGACTCGTGTTGTGAGCTTTGCTACCGTGCGTACATTCCACTTTGGAAAAGGTGCTGAAGGTGATGCTGCGATCCGTGCCCTTATTATTGCGGTGTTGTTGCGAGACATTGCCGGTTATGATGCCAATCCCTTTATCCGCGCAAATTGCTTCCTTTCGGAAACGGGTAAACCGACTGTTGTGCTGAACAAGCGTTACGGGGAAAAAGAGGAACTGGAGCCTCTTACGGTTGATCTCACGGAAAAATTGCTGGAAACAGCCTATGCTCAGGCGCATGAGAAAGCTGGAATTACTTGGGAGGGCCAGGAGTTCCTTGTGCAGGGCAACCCCGCAGTCCTGGCCAATTCGTCCGCTGAAGATGATGCAAAGGAAAACTGATATGGCTTTTGCGATATCGGCATTCTTCCCCTTGGGATTTTACCAAGGCAGTGATTCCGGTGGAAGGCCGGAATCTTACCCCTCGCCAAGTAGACTGTATTCCGCGCTTGTCTCTGCGGCGTATTTGACATTTGGTTTTGAAACACCAAATGCTGACTGTGGCTTAACGGATGAACAGATCCATGCTGCCTTGGATTGGCTTGAAGGCAATCCTCCGCAGGAGATACTGTTTCCTCGCGTCATTAGCGCTGGGAATAAAGCTGTGGCATATCGGAACAAGGGAAATGTCCAAGACAGGAAGAAACCTAAAGACAAGAAATCTCCTGCGGCGGCCTACATCGCCACTGCATACAAGCAGCATCCCGAATCGGGAATGGTGCTGACTTGGGTATGGCATGAGAATCCCTCTTCCGAAATAGCCCGAACGCTGAGTTCGCTCTGTGGTGAGGTCCCTTACCTAGGCGAAGCATGTTCTGTTGTGGAACTGCGCACGCATGAGGACTACGGTTTCCCCGTTGATGCTGGAAAATATGTATGGACGCTTTCTACCGATTCAGCATTGACAAGCATTTTTAAGAAAGGAAAAGTGTTTTCATTCCCCAAGAAAGGTCGTCTTGAGGATTTGAAGCAGGCATTCGCTGCGGCGAATCCCGCTCCAAAAGGCAAGAAGAAAGCTCCTATTGTCAGAGACAAGGAAGCTGAACAGAATTTCCTCAATGAGTATCTTCCGCTGCAGACGGAAGAACAGGCTAGATACCTTCCTCCTTCTCTGCAAGAAGAGAATGCTCTTAAAGCTCCGTGGGCAACGGCCTTCTATATGGAAATTGATCAAGTTGACAATGGTCGGGCTAAGAACGGTAAGGTCGAGTGGAAACCGGAAGAGTCTGAATTTGTTGGCTGGGCGGTGGCTCTTCATCGTTTTCTTGTCAGGCAGTGGGGCACCGATCCTTCTCTTGCCTTGGTCGGCAAATATGCTCCGGGAGCGAAGAGGCCTGCTAATAATGTCTCGATTCAGATTGTTGATTCTGGGTTTAAGGAATCGTACGGCCAGCAGCTTCGCAAAGAGATCGCGGAAAAGAGACCCGGCTTTTTGATTCTGCTTCCATACGATATGGCAAAAGCCGATATCCAGAAATTGCATGATGTATGTGTGCGTGCCAAAGGTAAAACTTTGTATTATTCGCCGAATAAGCCGACCTTGCGACTTGGGAATACCACGGTAATCGATGCAGCACATCTATGGAAACCTGTGGCTGAGGGAATGTGTCGATACTGGACGATTAGGCCCATGGCCATTGCCGAAACGCGCCCTGTTCCCGATTCAAAGCATAATCGTAAATGGGGCGTTCGAGAGGCTATTTGTTTGGCTTTGGGACATGTATGGCGTGATAGCTATGTACCTCAAACCGACGCAACCAGTAGAGAAGAACGTTACTGGGACCTTGTGGATGCAATAAAGTCGAAGACATCGCACTTCCGAATTTTTGACTGGCATGCCGTATATCGCGTCAACATGACCGATTATGCGCATCATGCTGATTCCTCCAATGTTCTGCATGGCATGCAGGCATTGGTCGCAATTTCAGACGGTGCGGATTCGCTGGATTGCGCGGCAATGGCAATTGGGCAAAGCCGTCACTTGGGCGGGGGGCTTTTGGTGCCGGTTGATCTTTACCTGAGCTCGCTTCGTCCGGATGAGGATTTTGGAAAAGGGGTTCCAACATGGCTGAAATGAATTTGGAACAGCGGCAATACCTCACAGCAAGATTTGAAGAATTCGTTGCTGTGGTTCATCCATCGGGTGATGATCAGCCGGTCCGTAAGCCCTATCAGTGGCAGATTAGATTGATGCTGTATGTCGCTGGACATGGGCATTGGCCACAAGGTATTGGAGCGCCGACGGCATCAGGCAAGACTTGTGTAATCGATATCCATGTGTTCCTCAATGCAATGGCCGGGCTTGTCTCTGCCGAGGGGAGCGCCGAGAGCCAAAAGCTTGCTGGCGTGCCGCTGCAGCGCATTCCTCGTCGTCTGGCGTTGACGGTGAACCGCCGCTCGCTGGTCGATGACCAGTTCGACGAGGCAAGCGCGTTGCAAAAGAGGATACAGGCTGAAAACAACGAAAGCGACAAGCTCGATATATATCGTAAAGGTTTGGATCTGCGTTCTGCCATTAATGATGGGCTCCAGCCAGAATCTCCGAGTCCTCGAATGATTGCGGTCGAACTTCGTGGTGGCGTCAGTCCGGATCGTGAATGGCGCTATTATCCGCAGACTTGCGCTGTAATCTGTGCAACGCCGGATATGTTCGGTAGTCGGCTGCTGTTTCGTGGCTATGGAACCAGCCGTACCATGCGTTCCATGGAGGCGGGATTGCTCGCCTACGATACGGTGTTGATTGTCGATGAAGCGCATCTCAGCAGGCAGCTGCTGAAGACGGCTCGTCAGGTAGCTCGTATCGAGAATATGGCCAAAAAGCCTCTTGTTAGGCAGATTGCTCCTCTGCAGGTTGTTGAGACCACTGCGACTCCTGCATCTGACGATACACATGATGCAGTCTCCGTTGAAGAAGCGGATTTTGACATCGATTCTGCGTTGAAGAAACGTTTGTGCACTCCGAAATTCGTATTTGCCAGCCTTGATTTCAAGAAGCCCAAGGACGAGATAGATGCGATTGTTTCGAAATGTGTTGAGCTGATTCATGACAATGAAGAGGCCGATCGGCTGAATGATTCCGATCCTCATGTTCTCGGGTGTGTTCTCAATACCCTTGATAAAGGTAAGGCGGTCGCTAAAGCACTTGCCAAGCAGTGCAAGAAAGAAGGAATCCATCGTCCCATCGATGTGTATGTTGGTCCGATGCGTGCCTACGATAAACACAAGGTGGTCGAGAAGCTTCGGAATCTGTCCTCGATGGATCCGCAGGATGCGCCTTGCTGCATCATTGGCACGCAGACCTTGGAAGTCGGCATTGATGTCGACTTTGCAAATATGGTGACTGAAATCGCCCCTGGCTCTGCGCTGGTCCAGCGTGCAGGACGCGTAAACCGTCGTGGCATGAGGCCTGAAGGTTCATTGCATGTATTCGGTCTTGATCTGCAGCAGTTCAATGAAAAGAAGCAAGCCCAGCAGGTGTCTCCATACATGCCGGAGGATATCTATGCGGCGCAGGATTGGTTGAATTCTCTGAATATGGGAAAAACCGCGGCTCCTAATATCAGTGCCTGGTCTTTGGCTATGAGCAAGTCCCCTATTCCAGGAGAAAAACCCGGCAGGCTCTTGTTCCAGCGTCTGGAACCATGGGATGTTGAGAATCTGTCGGTTACTGATGAGGATTTGTGCGCTGATATTAGTATGGCTGATCTTCAGCAGGGACATTCGGATCTGAACATCTGGTTGCGTGACGATCTCGGATCCGAAGATCGTGAGATCAGTGTCGCGGTTCGCCACTTACCATGGGACGACGCTCTGGCCATCAAACTATTGGAAGTGACACAACCGGAAAACGATGAGCTATTCCCCATCAGGAAATGGTATGGACTTACTAAGTTTTTTGAAGAGCTGACGAATAAAAACGCTAAGGCCGAAGTCGTCTTTGAGGAGGAAACCGACTCCGACAAGAAAATTGCCCATACCGTCAAGGTCGATCATAGGGTGTTCAGGTACCGTGCTTCGGATCCTGAAGGCCATCGTGTGGTTTGCATGCATAATGCAAAGCAGGGTACTGTGCAATCGGGTGACGTGCTTATCTTCGATGACTATGAGAAGGTTTTCTCTACATTTTCCGAGGGGGTTGCCATCTTCGACCCGGAAGGCTCCGAAACGGCGGCTGATATATTCAATCAATGCGGTTCTTCTCTTCTAGTTACAAGTTCTGATACTTTGAATGATCCGACACTAATCAAGGTGCTTCAACAGATTCAGGAGATCGAGGAAGAATTAACTAAGAGTAATAGAGCAGAGTTCTTTGGTTTTGCAGAAGAAAGTTCTGCAAATAAAGATGATAATGATAGGAAAGACAAAGGAAAAATATCTGATTCGACCGAAAATAAGACTCATAAGGATGATGAGAATTCATCTGATTCTGCTGAAAAGGTCATGAAGAAATTGCTTTGTCCACTTCGTACGGCAACTGTTGATATATCGGATTTGCCTCAACAGGAGGGGGATGAAGAATGCTCATTGATTTGGAAAGGCAGAGAGACTCCTGAGGATTGCTATTTTGATATTGAGAATAATCCGATTCGACGTGATGTTCAATGGGTTGTAAGCAGCGCTTCCGAGAATGTGCCGGATTCTGAATCGGATCAGGAAATCTTGATGCCGGGAAAGGAAACGAAAACTCTGCTTCTGGGAGGAGCTTTCAACGATTCCGATGGATCTTCTCGTGGGGAAGGACATCAGGATCATGTCGCCTGCCGTGCGCAAGCGCTTGGGACTCTTGTCGGACTTGATTCCACAATGGTGGAAGACTTGCGCATTGCTGGCGAGTACCATGATGAGGGCAAGAAAGACGAGCGCTTTCAGAAGTTACTCCGCAATGACAGGAAGACGGAAGATGAAAGGCCCCGAGCAAAAAGCCGGTTTTTCCTGTCCTGCTCTCGAGAACGGGAGCTTCGGAACATGTATGAGCTTCATGGCTGGCGTCATGAGCAGCGTTCTGTTGCGGAATTCCAACGTGCCTGTGAGAATCATGAGCGGTTGAAAACCATAAGCGAAGCCGATAAGCAACTCATTGAGCGTCTTATCGGTACATCACACGGTCATGGTCGTGCAACATTCAGGCATGAAACGGCGTATCTGCTTCCTCAGGAGAAATTCGATTTCCTCAATGTGAGTCCGGAATTGAATGATATCTCGAAACGTCTATTCGATTTGGGGGAGTGGGAAACCGTTATTGACCATACCAACCAGCGGTATGGCTTCTGGGGTATTTCCTATCTGGAAGCACTACTGCGCGCGGCTGATATTACATGCTCGAAGGAGGGACTGTGATGAGCGTCATTATTCCTGCGGATGCGACCGATGCGTTTTCGCATCTGTTTATGATTGGTCTTGCTTCAATCCTTGAAGATGCCGATGCTGAAAGGATATGTGTATTCCGTTGGAAGGACACTCTGCAGGCGTTTGAGCTGAAAACTAATGATGACTTGGATGTTGACCAGATGTCCGAAGTCGTTCACGCTCATGCTAAACGATGGTCACAGTCATTGCCACTGACTTCCGAAAACGACTACACGGTTGCCGGCGAAGACGATAAGCCGAGTAAGACGCTTCATGCCACCATGTCCCCAAGACTCAGCAATCTGGGTGTCCCCTTTGGATGGGAAAAACTGCAGAAAGACCGGGAATCTGCAGTTGATGCCATGCAGACTGCCGGTGACTACCGTTACTTCGGTGCGCTCGGGCAGCCTTCGTACTGGTCGGGGAAAAAGAACAAGGATGATCTGCAATCTGATAATGGCGCCTCTCGGTGGGAGATGGTGACGCGTAACCAAGGAAAGGAATTCGTCAGAGACCGCTTGCTTCCGTTGTCACAGATAGTCGCGGCAAGATCCGTTGATGAAGTTCGCGACGGACTTCTGGGGTTACGCATCGAGGATGAGACCGGTAAGAATGAGGCTACAAGCCGTACCGCGACGGGTTTGCACGCTCCATCGAAGACCGACAATACACGTGCCTGGTGTGCGTTGCTTGGTGTCTCGGCTTTTCCGACCCGTATCTCAACTGACGGCTCTCATGCTTCCGCTAGTGGATCCGGCGTTTTCCGGGACAGCAGTGCTGCGTTGTTCCAACTTAAAGGACAAATTCGATTTGCGATTTTACCGTTGTTCGATCAATATTGGACAACTGCAAAATATCGTTCCATCGTTCGTAGCAGTGCGCTCGCAGAATTCGGTATCCAACACGCTCGAGCAATCGATACGCAATCGCGGTTGGCAAGTGCCTCAATTGACTGGCTTGACGAAAAAGGTGTTCTGGCATGTTGCCTTTTTAACCAGTTTATGTCGAATAATCCGAGTGCTCCAGAACGGTGGCTGGAACCTGGTGAAATCATTCCGGTGAGGCAAATGGAATAACGAATACGGAGGAAAATCATGGACGACGACCCCATTCCGATTAGTCTGGTTGCAAACTACATGTTCTGCCCGCGTAGAGCATGGCTGGAAGCGGTAGGAGAAAAAGTCGATTCGGATCAAATCATGCGAGGAACATATGATCATCGCAAGGTTGATCGCACTGGCGGCGCTCCTGATGCTGATTCATTTCAGGCCGTGAATATCAGGCATGAGGAATGGGGCGTTAGTGGCAAGCTTGATGCTGCGAAGATGACGGATGATGGCATTGTCATTCGTGAATACAAGGCAACACCTGTGAAACGGGCGATGATCGTTACCGAGGCGATGCGGACGCAACTCGCCTTGCAGGCCGCTTGTCTTGAAGATATGGGTTTTCACGTGGCGGGAACGGAGATTTTCTTTACAACCCATCATCGGCGGGTCGATGTTGAACTTGATGAAGACGATTTTATCAACGCGCATAAAGCTGTAGAAGCAACACGGACTCTTATCAATTCTGAGCAAGCTCCTGAGCCATTGGAGGATAGTGCTCGATGCATGCGTTGCTCGCATGTGGGAATTTGTTTACCGGAAGAGCGCAAGCTGTGTGCGGTAACACATAGAGTCATGGTTTCGTCGCCAGACAATCAGGTGACCCATCTTGCGACTCCTGGTGCAAAAGCTTTTACTCGGTCTGGCAGAATGATTGTTCAGAAAGACGGAGAGGAATTAGCGTCAATTCCAATTGATACCATGCAAGGGTTGCAAATTTACGGGAATACGGACCTATCAAGTGGTCTGATTCGTGAATTGATGTGGCGTGACATTCCTATCGTCTGGTGCAGCGGGGCGGGACGCATGTATGGATGGTGTGTTCCATCATATGGGCCGAATGGAGAGCAGCGCGTCGATCAACATGTGGCTTCGCATGAAGGACGACTCGGACTCGCCCGTGAATTCATCGTTGCGAAAATACACAATCAATCCGTTCTCTTGCGACGTTCGGAATCAGATAATCCGGTTTTACCGCAGCTACGTCGTATTGAGAAACAAGTCGGCAATGCGAATCGTTGGCAGGATGTGCTTGGGCTCGAGGGGGAGTCTGCGGCATTATATTTCTCACAGTTTGGGCACCTCATCAAAATGGACCGTCAAGCCGAATGGCCTTGGATTGCTCGTATGAGAAGGCCTGCTCCGGATGCATTGAATGCCTTGCTTGACTTTACATATACCTTGCTATTGTCGGATTGCGTCCGAGCGTTGATTTCCTGCGGCCTTGATCCTCATGCGGGTTTTCTACACAGCAGCAAGCGGAACAAACCAGCATTGGCATTGGACCTCATGGAAGAGTTCAGAGCTCCAATCGCGGATTCCGTAGTACAAACAACGATTAACAATGGAGAAATCAGCGCGACCGGATTCACGGATGTGCTTGGCTCTGTGCGAATGACTGATGAAACGCGTAAGGCAGTGATCAAGGCTTACGAACGGCGAATGGCCACGGAAATAATCCATCCGGTATTTAAATACAAAGCTTCTTGGCGAAGGACGATTGAAATTCAAGCACGAATGATTTTGGGATATCTTGATGGAACTCAGTCCGGATATCGTGGAATCAGAATTCGCTAAGGAGATGCGACATGGTGAATCAGCAACGGGGCTATTTAGTCGCATACGATGTGAGCGACGATTATCGTCGTTCACATATCGCGAAGATTCTTCAGCATTATGGGGAGCGTCTGCAATATAGCGTGTTTCTATTGCGCGTCAGACCTTCGATGATGCTTGATGTTCGCATGCAAGTTGAACAGGAAATTGATGGTTCAACTGATTCCGTTGTGTTCTGTTCTTTGGGGACGATTGCACAGACGGAAGAGGGATTGGATTTCTTGGGACATCGTGGGTATACGGATTTAGACATACCAACGGTGATTTGATTCTTAGCTCAACATAGCTATGTCTTGATAAGTGAAGAGTGTTTGTTTTTAGGTGCGAGTGCTGAATCGTTTCTGTGACACGCGGTGAGCGCTCGCACCTAAGAACAATAGGCCTTATGTGTGAGGGCATTCTGGGGATGTATCTCTAATCTGGACAAGGGGAAGGACCTCTCGCAAAAAGCTTTGAGATACGTGTCATTGCAGTGTTTTATAGTGTGACTATTCCTAAGCTTTTACGCTTAGGACTTCATTGAGGTGTCCACAATCAATCTTTGACTTCTGGCCAAGCTGCGATCATATTCCTAAGCTTTTACGCTTAGGACTTCATTGAGGTTATACGGTGAAGCAACCACTAAGACGATTGTTCCACCCATTCCTAAGCTTTTACGCTTAGGACTTCATTGAGGTGGTCGGCAAATACTGTCACGCGCAATGAATGCGAACGCCATTCCTAAGCTTTTACGCTTAGGACTTCATTGAGGTAATACGCCGACTCACAACCGGCTACCGGCTTGGTAAAATTCCTAAGCTTTTACGCTTAGGACTTCATTGAGGTGAGCAGGCCGCAGTCGGTCTCGTCAAGGCACGCAATTCCTAAGCTTTTACGCTTAGGACTTCATTGAGGTGAGCTCAGCCGCGCAGGAAAACTGCTCAAGCCGCGATTCCTAAGCTTTTACGCTTAGGACTTCATTGAGGTTGAGCATGGTATTACGCCAGTCCTGCAAGAGTTGTGATTCCTAAGCTTTTACGCTTAGGACTTCATTGAGGTGGAAAGGAACTGCGCGGATCCGTCGAAGAATGCATGAAATTCCTAAGCTTTTACGCTTAGGACTTCATTGAGGTGCCCACGCCTCAACCTGCGTTTCCCACGGATGCGGGTATTCCTAAGCTTTTACGCTTAGGACTTCATTGAGGTTCGCAAGGCGCGGGGCGACTCGACCCGGATTCGAATTCCTAAGCTTTTACGCTTAGGACTTCATTGAGGTATTCTCGAAAAGCAAAGCGAGGAAAAGCAAAGCGAGGAAATTCCTAAGCTTTTACGCTTAGGACTTCATTGAGGTTGGTCAAATGGATGCGAATAGTCAGAAACCGTATACATTCCTAAGCTTTTACGCTTAGGACTTCATTGAGGTTGTGAGAGACTATCGCCAATGAGGATAGGCCGATAGATTCCTAAGCTTTTACGCTTAGGACTTCATTGAGGTCTGCACGCATCGGACGAAACGCCACGCATCACCACATTCCTAAGCTTTTACGCTTAGGACTTCATTGAGGTTCGGTTGATTACAAGCCAACACGCCGACGTGCCAAGAGGAATTCCTAAGCTTTTACGCTTAGGACTTCATTGAGGTGGCGTCGGCGCGACGGGCGAGATCCACCAATACGTCGCGGATTCCTAAGCTTTTACGCTTAGGACTTCATTGAGGTCCGTCAGGATTGGATGCCGGGTCGGTGGTGGCGAAGATTCCTAAGCTTTTACGCTTAGGACTTCATTGAGGTCAGGTCAAAACCATGGTGCCGGGCGTCATGAGCATGAATTCCTAAGCTTTTACGCTTAGGACTTCATTGAGGTGCGGACGAGCACGCTACTGGTATCGTGGCATGGTTCATTCCTAAGCTTTTACGCTTAGGACTTCATTGAGGTACGATCGGTGACTTTGGCGACACGGTGAAGGCTATCCATATTCCTAAGCTTTTACGCTTAGGACTTCATTGAGGTCTGTCGGCCGATGAATTGTCTCGTGTGGCGATGCAGTGATTCCTAAGCTTTTACGCTTAGGACTTCATTGAGGTTGGACGCTTCGGCGGACGGTGCGGCCAGCTTCATATTCCTAAGCTTTTACGCTTAGGACTTCATTGAGGTATCGACCCACAGGCCGGAAGAAGACTCGTGGAGGAATTCCTAAGCTTTTACGCTTAGGACTTCATTGAGGTTTCAGCTGCGGCTGTTTCCACGCGCGCGCCTGCGGCAGATTCCTAAGCTTTTACGCTTAGGACTTCATTGAGGTGAGGCTTTTGACGACGTCCGGCAGTCTGCCGGAGACGGATTCCTAAGCTTTTACGCTTAGGACTTCATTGAGGTAAAACCTTCCTCGAAGAGATACCGGTAGAAGCCGCAATTCCTAAGCTTTTACGCTTAGGACTTCATTGAGGTCAGGTCGTCAACGCGCACCGAGGCATGCGGCCGGTCGGACATTCCTAAGCTTTTACGCTTAGGACTTCATTGAGGTTTAGTTGTCTTGGTGACGGGGATGATGATGCCGCATTCCTAAGCTTTTACGCTTAGGACTTCATTGAGGTACTGACAGTGCTCGGCTACGTGCAGGAGGTGGCCGAACATTCCTAAGCTTTTACGCTTAGGACTTCATTGAGGTTATCCGCGATTTGCCACGCGAGTGAGGTCTTGCCAAGGCTAATTCCTAAGCTTTTACGCTTAGGACTTCATTGAGGTGTATCAGACGGCCACCGGTGCCTTGATCGCGGGCCATTCCTAAGCTTTTACGCTTAGGACTTCATTGAGGTGGAAATCTCCGGCACTATCAACTATACTGTGTTGAGCGATTCCTAAGCTTTTACGCTTAGGACTTCATTGAGGTGTGTCCGCGATCGTCGATAGCGGCTACACGTCTGCGCATTCCTAAGCTTTTACGCTTAGGACTTCATTGAGGTCGGCCACGAGCACATTCGGCGGCATGCACATCATGGCATTCCTAAGCTTTTACGCTTAGGACTTCATTGAGGTGTTGTCGGCACGGTAGAAGCGGGGTTGCGCTGGGATATTCCTAAGCTTTTACGCTTAGGACTTCATTGAGGTCTCCACAACGGAGCCAAAGCCAAGGCCGGACTCAAATTCCTAAGCTTTTACGCTTAGGACTTCATTGAGGTAGCAACAGCTGCACAACCGGAAATTATTCTCTTATGTATTCCTAAGCTTTTACGCTTAGGACTTCATTGAGGTTTCGTCGCCTGCATTGGTCATGGCGTTTCCTCCGTATCCGATTCCTAAGCTTTTACGCTTAGGACTTCATTGAGGTTACGGGCTTGAGACCATGCGCGCCATCAACGAGATGCAAATTCCTAAGCTTTTACGCTTAGGACTTCATTGAGGTAGCGTCTACGGATACATGGCCGTGGCCACGACCTATTCCTAAGCTTTTACGCTTAGGACTTCATTGAGGTTCACAACACGCTTGAACTTGCCGAGACGCAAAACAGGGATTCCTAAGCTTTTACGCTTAGGACTTCATTGAGGTATTCGGGCAATCGGCCATTGGCTTGGCGAACTCTGCAATTCCTAAGCTTTTACGCTTAGGACTTCATTGAGGTTCATAGATCGTGCAATTACCCGCGTGAATCTTTACGGGCATTCCTAAGCTTTTACGCTTAGGACTTCATTGAGGTGGGCGAAATGCTTAACGCAAGTTTCGGTATCACCAATTCCTAAGCTTTTACGCTTAGGACTTCATTGAGGTATTATCATAGCCATGCGGCGCGTCTTCAACGTCTTGGATTCCTAAGCTTTTACGCTTAGGACTTCATTGAGGTAAGCGTGCGTGCCTTGCCGATCTACGCCAGCAGGCGCAATTCCTAAGCTTTTACGCTTAGGACTTCATTGAGGTTTAATCCTGAGATTACGCATACTAAGATCACGTGCAAATTCCTAAGCTTTTACGCTTAGGACTTCATTGAGGTGGAACGTTGACTTTATCGATGTTGAACGCGGCGGCGAGATTCCTAAGCTTTTACGCTTAGGACTTCATTGAGGTGCGGGCAGACGGGGGCGCCTTCGCTGGGTCTCACATTCATTCCTAAGCTTTTACGCTTAGGACTTCATTGAGGTATGCACGACTCGATACATCCGAACGCCAAGGGAAATTCCTAAGCTTTTACGCTTAGGACTTCATTGAGGTTTCCGCGAAGGATATCGGCTCCCAGCCGAGTGGCTCATTCCTAAGCTTTTACGCTTAGGACTTCATTGAGGTGGCAAACGTGGCCAACTCTAATGCTGCATTGCAGCGCGAAATTCCTAAGCTTTTACGCTTAGGACTTCATTGAGGTTGGCTCGAAGACCAGCGTGAGAAGACGCGGAAACCGAACTATTCCTAAGCTTTTACGCTTAGGACTTCATTGAGGTCAACGTCCCGTCGAAGGATGATTCCGGCAAGACGGATGATTCCTAAGCTTTTACGCTTAGGACTTCATTGAGGTAACACGGTGGACAACTCTGGGTAGGAGTCATTGTCATTCCTAAGCTTTTACGCTTAGGACTTCATTGAGGTTGAAAATCGTGAATTCATTGGCATCTAAGAATAAAATTCCTAAGCTTTTACGCTTAGGACTTCATTGAGGTTCTGAAGCATCTTCGACAGCGACTGAGGGACTTTGCATTCCTAAGCTTTTACGCTTAGGACTTCATTGAGGTAATAAAAACTATGGGGATACAAAATACGCGGATGAATTCCTAAGCTTTTACGCTTAGGACTTCATTGAGGTACACCTATATAGGGGCGGCGCGCCGGGAAAAAGAAATTCCTAAGCTTTTACGCTTAGGACTTCATTGAGGTGGCTCCACTTACGAACAGGCGGCAGTCGGCTTGGATTCCTAAGCTTTTACGCTTAGGACTTCATTGAGGTGTTTCCGATCCTGACGTGCTCGAACGGTTCGTCGCTCATTCCTAAGCTTTTACGCTTAGGACTTCATTGAGGTTCAACAAACACTGAAAGCGAGGAAAAACCAATGGACATTCCTAAGCTTTTACGCTTAGGACTTCATTGAGGTTCTTTGCCGCCGATGATGGTACGCAGTGCATACCGTATTCCTAAGCTTTTACGCTTAGGACTTCATTGAGGTTGATCCGGGCTGCTCCGTGACGGTTGCCACGTCCACCCCATTCCTAAGCTTTTACGCTTAGGACTTCATTGAGGTACCGGCTCACATGTCGCCATCCGTAATCAAGGACGGCATTCCTAAGCTTTTACGCTTAGGACTTCATTGAGGTTAACCGGCGCTCCCCGACCTAGGGGGTTGTATGGCAGACATTCCTAAGCTTTTACGCTTAGGACTTCATTGAGGTAGAAGTAGGATGATATGAACTGATTTTTGTTCCGCATTTCCCCTAACTCGATGGGAGATGATGGAACCATGGCAAAAGGAACGAGATACACGCCGGAGTTCAAGGCGAAGGCCGTCAGGCTGTTGGCCGAGTCGCGCGGCTCGTATTCGGCGGAGACCAAGGCGATCGAACAGGTCGCCAAGAATCTGGGGGTCGCGCCGGAGACCAAGCAGTCGGCCGAAGACGCGATGGCGGAGTCGAAGGGTCTGCGGGCCGAGGTCGCGTGATTGAGGCGGGCGAACGAGATATTGACGACGGCGTCGGCTTTTTTCGCGGCACGGCTCGACCCGGCACGGCGTTGATGGTCGCTTACATCGACGAATTCAAGGACCGTTCCAGGGTCGGGCCGGTCCGCGGGGTGCTGGCCGCTTCGCTGGACTGCGGGTTCATCACGCCGCGCGGCTGCCGCATGTTCAGATCCGGGCCCGTCAGCCGCATGGCCGCCAGGCACGAGGCGCTGGCCCGCGACATCCTCGAGGTCCATGCCGATTCCTTCATGGCCGTGTACGGGTACCGCAAGACGCACGCCCGGTCGTCGGCGCGGGGCTGGGATCCGGCCGAGATCGGCCGCGGCCAGGTGATGAACGTCATGCGGGAATCGGGAATCCGCGGCGTGCGCCGCGGCAGGACGCCCGTCGCCGCCAGACCGGCGAGGGGCACGGGCGGCGGGCCCGACCTCGTGGAACGCGGGTTCGGGGCGGAGGCGCCGAACCGGCCGCACGTGGCCGACATCACCTACGTGCGCATGGCCAATGGCTCGTTCGGCCACACGGCGTTCGCCTGTTTGTGTTCAATAAGAAATTAGTGTTTTAGTCACGAAAATTTTTCGGGTTTAGACAAAGAGCATGCCGACCACCCACAGGCCTTAACTGGATGGTGCTTCGTATCTCCACCAGAAAGGGCCGGAAAGGCAAATGATCAGCATGCCCCAGATACAGTCTATCCGCCGTATGAGAAGGAACGGCGAATCCATAGCGGCGATAGCGCGCAAGCAGCACGTGAGCGAGCCCACCGTGCGCAAGTACCTCAGGATGGACGACCTGTCCGAGAAACCGCCCGTCAGGAGGACGCGCGGGTCGGTGATCGACCCGTACCTTCCCCTGGTCGAGCAATGGCTCGCCGAGGACCGCGCCAGCTGGCGCAAGCAGCGTCACACCGCGACCAGGATATGGGAGCGGCTGCGCGACGAGCACGGCGCCGAGGTGTCGTTGTCGACCGTGACCCGGGCCGTGGCCAGGCTCAGGCGCGAGTCGGCCGTGGAGCCGGGCGGCGCGTTCATGGACCTGGTGTGGCATCCGGGCGAGGCCCAGGCCGATTTCGGCGAGGTCGACGTGCTTTACAGGGGCGCGCCCCAGCGCATGCGCCACTTCGTTCTGGACTTCCCGTACTCGAACATCGGTCTGGCCCAGCTCATGCCCGGCGAGAACGCGGAGTGCACGTGCCAGGCGCTGCTGGACCTGTTCGAATGGCTCGGCGGCGTGCCCGAACGCATCGTGTTCGACAACGCCGCTGGCGTGGGACGCAGGACCGGCGGGGGCGGCGTCCGCTGGACCCGCCTGTTCCAGGCGTTCCAGGCGCACTACGGGTTCGAGAGCTCCCTGTGCTCGCCGTACGCCGGACACGAGAAGGGCGCGGTCGAGGCGAAGATCGGCATGGTCCGGCGCAAGCTGTTCGTGCCCAAACCGAGCGTGTGGAACCTGGAGAACTTCAACTCCAGACTGCCGGACAGGTGCCTGGAGCTCGGCGGGAAGCCCCACCACGCCAAGGACGAGGAGGAGGCCGTCCTGTTCGCGGAGGACCGCGGGGCCCTGCTTCCCCTGCCCGGGAAACGTTTCGACGTGGTCACGTGGAAGCGCATGAGGACCGACAAGTACGGCGTGGTCACGCTCGACGGCAGGCACCGCTACTCCACGGACGGGTCGCACGCGCGCCGCGACGTGCTCGTGGGCCTGCGCGCCCTCGAGATAGAGATCCTCGACGTGGAGGGAACCCGGCTGGCCGCGCATCCGAGGGCGTACGGCCAGGCCAGCACCAGCAGCGAGGACCCGTCCATGCAGCTGGCGATGCTCTGCAACAGGCCGAACGCGTGGCGCAACAGCCTCGTGCGCGACATGCTGCCCGACCCGTTGCGCGAATGGCTCGACCGGCAGGACGAGAGGGAACGGCGCGGCGCGCTGCGGACCCTCAAACGGGTGGACAGGGAGTCCGGCTGGACGAACGCGGTCGAGGCGATGCTCACGACGCTCGAATCGACCGGCGGGGTCGACAGGGCCGGCGTCACGCTCCTCGCGGCCAGGCTCGCCGAGGGCGTGGAACGCGTCGAATACGACGACGACAGGCCCGACCTGAGCGAATACGACATCGCGTTCACCACCACGGACGCGGAAGGAGGGGAATGATGGCCGCGAGGAACGACGAGGGGCTCTACGCGAAGGCCAGGAGCCTGTTCATATCCAGGGCGACGATGGACGATTTCACGGGCTGGGCCACGCCGCGGCAGACCGAGGCGGTGTCCAGGCTGTTCGACACGGAACTGGCCAACAGGGAACGCTCGAAACGCGAGCGTCTCCTGCGCCGCGCCAAGTTCCCCGTCGTCAAGGGCCTGGACGGCTACGACTTCTCGAACGTGAGGCTCCCGGACGGATACGCGCTCGACGGGCTGCTGGACCTGGACTTCGTGCCCCGCGCGCAGGACCTGGTGTTCTACGGCAAGACCGGCAGGGGCAAGACACACCTCGCGATCGGGTTGGGCATGAGGGCCGTGGAACGGGGCCTGAGCGTGCGTTTCCACCAGACCGCGGAACTCGTGCTCCAGCTCGGCAAGGCCAAACGCGACGGGAACCTCGACGCGATGCTCAGGGACTTCGGCAGGGCCGACCTGATCATCCTGGACGAGTTCGGCTACGTGCCGTTCGACATCGACGGGGCCCGCCTGCTCTACCAGATCATCGCGGGCAGTTACGAGAGGCGGAGCATCGTGTTCACCACGAACATCGAGTTCAGCAAATGGGGCACGATCCTCGCGGACGACAAGCTCGCTGCCGCGATCATCGACAGGATCGTGCACCACGGACGCCTGCTCGAGTTCACCGGACAGAGCCACCGCGTCAGCGAGGCGCTCATGTTCGGCAGGACTCCCGCGGGACCCGCGTCCGGGTCCAAGGAGAAGACAAAGGAACAGGCCGGAACGCTCCTTGACTAAAACCGAAAATTTTTCGTGACTAATCACGAAACGCCGACTTGCCTAAATATAGGCAGGGGCAGCAGGGCCCCGCGGTCCTCTGTGTTTTGTCAAATTGAAGCA
>ENA-UEYD01001195-UEYD01001195.1-human-gut-metagenome-genome-assembly--contig:-NODE-1195-length-19801-cov-6.883543_pt1 | contig 19801 bp, 9 predicted proteins | sample MGYA00242907_ERZ507875 | MGnify/ENA primary metagenome ERZ507875 (study PRJEB26167, sample SAMN06115506) | human gut metagenome | host: Homo sapiens | place: China:Shandong | collected 2015-08-07...
GTACTGGATGGTTTGAAAAGCGAGTATGTTGATCGGATTACTGCAAGCCTTGTACTAAAAGGTGGTCAGGGAACAATGACAGACTTAGCTAAAGAGGAACTTTCTACAAAAAATATAGTGAAAGTTGAAAATAAAAATTGGAATTGGAGTAATGATACTCGCAAAGAACCGCGTTTCGCAATATTGACAGTGGATAAAGCACAAGCGGAAGGAACTGTTATTACACTGGATGGTTTAACTTCTTTGATGGATAATAATCAGGATATGTTTCAGGTAACACAAGGAAAAGTAAGAGAAGGACTACCTATGTTGCGTGCTGAAGTTAGACTGATTGGTAAAGAAGGATTAACTGGAGCCGAAAGAGATGCTCAGCTTGCAGCATTTAGAGAGTTGATTTTAGATACTAATAGACAGAATTTCTTTATTAAGGTGAACGGTGGTAAAGAAATACACATGAGGGGTTATGCACCGACTTCTGCTTACAAAGCAGAATATGAAGCATTGGTTGCGGGTGACACTACACTGGATGCAAATGTTTATTATTCAAATACCAAAGGTTCCACTTGGGGAGTTAAACTTCCGGTTGGCACACGTCATGCTTATGAACGTGTACCATTTAGAGAAGCATATCCTGATTTTACTAAATGGGTAGATAGTAAGGGTGCTTCAAACCAGAAATGGTATGAGAACTTTGTTGATGAAAAAACTATAAGATATTGGTAATGCAAATTATCAGTCAATACGTTATTTGAGATATTTTGTACAATTTGAACCCCTCTTTTTTCGAAAAGAGGGGTTTCTTTGTATCCGGAAGAATTATCTTTAAACTAATACCGTAATGACGAAGCGATTTTTTATAGGCTACAGTTTGATTACTTTTTTTCTCTTAAATAGTGTGGTGCTTTTGGCACAGCACAAAGCTTCCTTTGTGCAGCAATGGAAAATAGAAGATGCATCCCATGCTTTGCAGATAATAGAACGTGCAGATACATTAGAATTGATAGTTCCGGACGGACTGACTATGTGGTATCGGCAACGATTGACGGGCGATTATGAAATATGTTATCGTATTTGTATGGTGATGCAAGGTGGAAAGTATGACCGCTTGAGTGATCTGAACTGCTTCTGGGCTGCCAATGATCCTAAATACCCTGATGATCTTTTGGCCCGTAGTCAGTGGCGTGACGGCATCTTTAAAAACTATAACACATTAAACCTTTTCTACGTTGGATACGGAGGAAATGATAATTCAACGACCCGTTTCCGTCGATACAAAGGAGAATATTATGGAGTGGCAGATGACAAGGTGAAACCTTTATTGAAAGAATATACCGATGCCTCTCATTTACTCGTCCCCAATCAGTGGTATGAGATTCGGATTCGAGTGGAAAAGGGAATCACAACTTATTCTGTGAATGATGAAGAGTTGTTCCGCTATACCCTTGCGGGTGGTGAAGGTGACGGACACTTCGGTTTACGTCTTTTGCAGAATCACGTACTCTTTACAGATTTTAAAGCGACTATACTTTGACTTATATACTGAAAACCTAATAAGACTATATTTCCATGATGAAACAACCTTTTACTAAATTTGGAGTGACAACTCTGTTTTCTCTTTTGTGCTCAGCATTCCTTCATGCTCAAGTTGTAACAGATGAACGGATGTTTTCTTTTGAAGAACCGCAAATACCGGATTGCATCACCGCTACCCATTCCCGCCTGTCGGTATCTGATCTGCATTATAAAGATGGAAAACATTCGTTGGAATGGACATTTGAACCGGGTGGTATATTGGAACTCAAGAAAGACCTGAAGTTTGAGAAGAAAGATCCGACCGGCAAGGATTTATATCTTTCGGCTTTTATTGTGTGGGTTTATAATGAAGTTCCCCAAGATACGATCATTGAGTTTCAGTTTCTGAAAGACGGCAAACGATGCACATCTTTCCCTTTTGGTATTAATTTCAGTGGTTGGCGCGCCGCATGGGTTTGCTATGAACGTGATATGCAAGGCACACCGGAAGAAGGTATGAATGAACTCCGGATTATTGCTCCAAATTCAAAAGGAAGCCTTTTCATCGATCATTTGATTACGGCTACTAAGGTTGATGCACGTCAACAGACGGCCGATCTGCAAGTCCCTTTTGTCAATGCCGGAACCACCAACCATTGGCTGGTTGTCTATCAACACTCGCTTTTGAAACCGGATATTGAATTGACTCCTGTAGACGATAAGCAAAGAGCAGAAATGCAACTGTTGGAAAAGCGTTTTCGTGATATGATCTACACGAAAGGGAAAACGACAGATAAAGAAGTAGAAACCATCCGCAAGAAATATGATTTCTATCAGATAACTTACAAGAATGGTCAAGTATCGGGAGTACCTATTTACATGGTACGTGCTTCAGAAGCTTATGAACGGATCATACCGAACTGGGATAAAGATATGCTGACTAAAATGGGAGTGGAAATGCGTGCTTATTTCGACCTGATGAAAAGAATTGCCGTTGCATATAATAATGTGGTAAATCCGGTGATTCGGGAAGAAATGAAGAAGAAGTTCTTAGCAATGTACGATCACATAACCGATCAGGGGGTAGCTTATGGTAGTTGTTGGGGAAATATCCATCATTATGGCTATAGTGTTCGCGGTCTGTACCTGGCATATTTTCTGATGAAAGATGTGCTTAGGGAAACCGGGAAACTTCAGGAAGCCGAACGGACATTACGCTGGTATGCGATTACTAACGAAGTATACCCTAAACCGGAAGTCAATGGAATTGATATGGACTCTTTCAATACACAGACCACAGGACGCATTGCCAGCATTTTAATGATGGAAGATACACCGGAAAAACTACAATATCTCCGGTCTTTCTCCCGTTGGATTGATTTTGGTTGCCGTCCTGCATTGGGATTGTCCGGTTCGTTTAAAGTAGACGGAGGTGCTTTCCATCATCGAAATAACTATCCGGCTTATGCTGTGGGCGGACTCGATGGAGCAACCAATATGATCTATCTTTTCAGCCGGACGGAATTTGCTGTTTCCGAGTTAGCTCATGAAACAGTGAAAAATGTACTGTTGACCATGCGTTTCTATTGCAATAAGCTGAACTTCCCTCTTTCCATGTCCGGTCGTCATCCAGATGGAAAAGGTAAACTGGTTCCTATGCATTTTGCTATGATGGCTTTAGCCGGTTCTCCCGATGGAAAGGAGGAATATGATAGTGAAATGGCTTCTTCTTACCTCCGTCTGATTTCAGACCCAAGTATTGAAAATGACTCTCCCGAATATATGCCTAAGGTTTCAAATGCTGAAGAACGTAAGGTGGCAAAACGTCTTGTGGAGAAAGGTTTCCGTCCGGAACCGGACCCGCAGGGAAATATAGCGATGGGATATGGTTGCGTCTCTGTCCAACGTCGTAGTAACTGGTCGGCTGTGGCACGCGGACATTCCCGTTATCTATGGGCGGCAGAACATTATTTGGGAGCAAATCTATACGGTCGTTACCTGGCACACGGCAGTTTGCAAATATTGACTGCTGCACCGGGACAGACAGTAACTCCCGCCACTAGCGGCTGGCAGCAGGAAGGTTTTGACTGGAACCGTATTCCGGGAGTGACATCTATTCATTTGCCATTGGAGCAATTGCAGGCTAAGGTGCTCAATGTGGATAGTTACTCTGGAATGGAAGAGATGCTTTACTCCGACGAGGCTTTTGCCGGTGGTTTGTCTCAACAGAAGATGAATGGTAATTTCGGAATGAAGTTACATGAGCATGATAAGTACAACGGATCACATCGGGCACGTAAATCTTACCATTTCATCGATGGAATGATTGTTTGTCTTGGTTCGGATATTGAAAATACAAATACGGAGTTCCCGACAGAAACGACTATCTTCCAATTGGCAGTTACTGATAAAGCAGGGCATGATTATTGGAAAAATTATCAAGGAGATAAGAAAGTATGGGTGGACCATTTGGGAACGGGTTATTATGTTCCAACTCCCATCCGGTTTGAGAAGAACTTTCCTCAATACTCGCGAATGCAAAATACAGGAAAGGAAACAAAGGGTGATTGGGTTTCTTTGGTTGTAGATCATGGAAAGGTACCGAAAAACGGAAGTTATGAATACGCTGTTTTGCCTCAGACGAATGAAGCTCTGATGAAGAAATTTGCAAAGAAGCCTACTTATAAGGTATTACGGCAAGACAGGAATGCACATATTGTTGAGTCCGTTTCCGAACAGATCATTTCTTATGTGTTGTTTGAAACTCCTGAAACGACATTGCCGGGTGGTTTATTACAACGTGTGGATACTTCCTGTCTGGTTATGATTCATAAAGGATCTGCTGATAAGATTAAGTTGACGGTGGCACAACCGGATTTAGCTTTGTATCGCGGTCCAAGCGATGAAGCGTTTGATAAAGATGGGAAACGTATCGAACGTAGTATCTATTCACGACCATGGATTGAAAATGCCAGTGGTGAAATACCTGTGACTGTAACGATAAAAGGGCAATGGAATGTAGAAGAAACTCCCTTTTGCAAGGTGATTTCTTCTGATAAGAAGCAAACAGTTTTGCAGTTCAGTTGCAAAGATGGTGCTAGCTTTGAAGTGGAGTTAAGGAGATAAAAGTCAGACAATAGGAGATCATTTGCTTTTCCTGATAGGGGAACACTAGTTTCTCTTGGAGAAACCATAGTTTCCATGCCGTTGAAACTATTGTTTCTCGGTGCTGAAACTACAGTTTCCCAATGCTGAAACTTTAGTTTCCCGGTACGAAACCTTTGGTTTCAAGCCTTGAAACTAAAAGTTTCCCTACGAGAAACAAGGGTAATGCATTCATGAAATAAATAGGATTGCCTGGAGCTTCCGGAGTGAATACCTCCGCGTTGTGAAATGTAGCTTATCTGTTTCTGGTGACAGCATTATTGTTGTCACACTGCTGTCACCTATTGCTGTCACGGTGTTAATTGTTAATAATCAAACCGTTAAGCAGCAATCGGTGACAGGTGACAGATATATAATTAAAATAATTGTATAGAGAGGTTAGAACATAAACATGGCAACGGCAACAATACGGTTGTTACATACGGCATGGGTATCTTGAATTTTCCCATTGGACGTATTGAGCGAACCATACCATGCAGAGCTTAATGTATATTCCAACCCGAATTTCCAGTGGGGGACATTGTAGGTCAGTTCTGCTCCTGCCGTAACTAATTGGTTAAGGTCTGTTCCTGTTCCATAAAGTTTTGCATCATTTCCTTTGGGAGCATATAGTGCATCACTTGTTCCCAGATTCTTGGCATAGCCTACGAAGATTCCCGGCTTCCATTTCTGTCCGTAGACAACGTTGAACCAAGAGCTGGAGAAACGTATCGGAGTATATTCTTGTTCTCCCGTTTGTTCGTTGACAGACTTGATCCCGAATCCACCCAAACCGGAAGCTTGTGTCAGATTGGATCCTAATACACTCTTCGCACCTATAAACCAATCTTTATTCGTATATTTTACATGGGCTTCGTAGGACAGGGTGGTAATGCGTTCGTCCACCTTGAAGGTTGTTTCCATTGAATGCATATAGCCGGTATACGGGTCTGTAAAATAATGATGGAGTATTGCTTCCGTTCTAGGTTTCAGTGAAAGCATTTCGACGCCTACTCCTGCTTGCAATTGTTTACTTTTATAGTCTAATCCTAAGTAAATTTCGGGAATACAGCTTTGCTTCAGATACTTATGTGTTTTCCCTTCCGGTCCTTGTGAAGTATATTGTGATTGCCACACTGCGGCTCCGGTAAGTTGGAAATTCTTGTTTGTATAGCGATAACGAATTTGTGGCGCACGGCTGAATGGTTGGAACGGTGCTCCTACGGAGAGATTAAGAATCTGCGGAGACACATCTCCGAATAACGGATGCCAGTTTTGCCCGAGCAATAAAGCCGATTTACCCCAATCCAGATTCAAATAAGCATGACGAAGGCGAATGACCGAATAAGAAGTGCCTGTGCCGCGGAAGTCGACTTCTACTTTGGCAGACGTCTTGGCTGTTCCCAGTTTTGGACCGGCAACGTCTACTCCAAGGCGTGAATATAAAGTATAGAAGTTACTGTTGGGTGTTGAGGTCAAATCGTTCCCCTCCGGATCACGCACTTTGTCTTTTGGATACATATAAAACAATCCGTCTACGGTTTCTTCGTTAGCACGACTATTATAATAGAAGTCAGTACGAATCTGTCCGTAGAATTTGAACTTGAAATCCTGCATTTGTGCGAAACTGCCCGATACGGTTATCAGACAAAGAAAGATTAGAATGTATTTTTTCATAATGTGCATGTTTGTAAACGGGCGCAAAATTACGTAAAATTACTGGTTATCAGTTCATCGTTGATTAAAAAAGGCAAGGATTGCCTGATTATATTTATTGAGACTTGTGCTTTTATGAATTGCTTTCAGTAATTTTCTGTCTGCTTGCGGCATTAAATATTCCCAGAAAGTTTTCATTTTGTTCAGAAGTTGTTCGTCTCCTCCTTCCAACTGTTCTGCATATTGATTGTATACGCATTTGTGCATAGATTGCAATTTTTCTCTCATTTCATCGAACTCGAGTGCACGGTTTTGTCTATACTCCAAAGCTAATGCCGGGTTGGCAAGTAATCCCCGTCCTATCATCATTCCGGCTAGTCCGGGAAACTGTTCCTGAATGCGGTGAATATCTTCTACACTATTGATATCCCCATTATAGATGAGCGGATGTTTGCAGACTCCCTGAAAGGCTTCAAACGCTTTAAGGTCGACTTCTCCTTTATATTGCTGTTTTCCCAAGCGGGGATGCATAACCACTTGTCGTAGGGGGAGCTCATTGATAATCGGAGCCAGTTTCAGACATTCTTTCGGATCTTCCCAACCCAACCTCATTTTGATAGAAAAACTTATTTGCGGATATTCCGTAATCAGCAGGCTAAGTAACGCTTGCACTTCTTCGGGATAAGGAAGAATACCGGAACCATTGTGGCGTTTAGCCAGCATGGGAAAAGGGCACCCCATATTGATATCGACTTCCTTATATCCCTTTTCAATGAGTAGGGATAAGATTTTTTCTGCTTTCTCAAAAGAGGGAGCTATCAGTTGTGGAATCAGATGGGGTACTTGATTATTCCCGGGCTCGATTCCTCGGACATCTCTATGGCGAAATCCGCCTTTTTCGAGTCGTACAAATGGGGTATAATAAGTATCTATACCTCCGAAGCAGGCAGCATGAGCATTACGGTAAAACACGTCGGTATAACCTTGTAATGGGGCAAAATGAATAGGAAGAGTCTTTTGCATTGTTTTTATTTTTGTGCAAACTTATATATAAATGTTGATTTATACGCTAGTTGAGTAAAGAAAAATGCTTTTTCGGAGGAGAAGAAAGGGAAGAGGGTGGAAAGATATGGTAAAAGTAAAAGAGAGGAACCTCGCGGTCCCTCTCTTTCTGATGTTAAATTGATTAAAGTCTGATTTTTATAAACGTTTTCTATGATTGAAGGTTAGAAAAATTGGGGGATATGCTTTTATTCTACAACGTTTATAGTCAGTTCACGTACTACTTGACCACCTTGATGGACGTAGTTTGCATTGTTGGCTACGAAAGTAGCGGTATATGTACCGGCCTCTTCATAGGTATGTGAGTATATCTCCAACGATTGCGAGATATTCTTGATAGCTACACCAGCGTCAGGATCGCAGGAACCATTGAGGAGGATTGGATTGGAAATAAGCCAAGTATCTCCTTTGGTATAATCTTTGCTACCCCCGCTAGTTACGAAATCGTTTGGTTGGCTAATTCTCCAAAAATAAGGAATATTACCATCCACTGTGGTGTATGCTATCTTGTCTGCATATTCAGCACTTTTCATTTCTTCAAGTGTGAGATTTTTGTTTCCTAATGCTTCCTTCAGTTTGGTAAGATGAGTGTTGTTTTTTGAAAGATCATCTAAATTGTAGGTTACATTTAAAGCCGAGAATTCGAAGTTCTTTGCATTAATTGTGGTTGATTTCCCATTGTTGAATTCTAGATTAAGTTGTAATCCTTTAATATGTATAACAGGCATTGTAGCGCTGTTGTCAAGGGGATTCAGGCGGAAAGCAATGCTGATTTCCTTGCCCAAGTAAGAAGTCAAAGGGCAAGAATAGTCTTTAGTAACTTTGGTTGCTTTGGGAAGATCTTCCTGGCTGACAAGTTCCGTCCAGTCACAGTTAGTAACAGCTTCTTTGTCTTTTTCCACGTTGTTGCCACTAATTCCTCCAAATCGATCGGATATTAATATGTGAGTAGAACCTTCGATGGTTTTCGCATTGCCATAGTCATATAATATAGAGAAATTGATTTCACATTTTTCTACGTCTTCCGGTTGCATTTCAATTCTGTCCCGATGTTTGTATTCATGGCCTATTTCTCCACTGAAGAAGCTGATAAAATCAGGGTCGCCATCGAAGCTGAACGTTACAGGGCTTCCTTTTTTTACAGTCACAGTTTTGCCATCGAAGCTGACATTGCTGTCTGTCACCACACCCACTTCCATTGCTGTTTCTTCTTTTAATTCCTTGTCGCATGAAGCCAGGGATAGTCCGGCAAAAGCGATAGTCATCAAACTTTTATATATTGTTTTCATGTCCTTTTCTTTTTAAAGTTATTAAGAGAATTACCAACCCGGATTATTCGTCTTGATAGCACCGTTTGATCCTATTTCATTGGCAGGAATCGGGAAATAATTGTAAGACTTCGGAATATTGAAGTAAGTATATACATTGATTCCGAACTTCCAGGATTCGTCAGCCTGTGCCTTGTCCACTTGTTCCTGCATCAGTTTGTAATAGTCTCCCCAACGGATCAGGTCGAAACGACGTGTGTACTCGAAACAGAGTTCCATTGCACGTTCGTCTTTGATAGCCTTCCGGAAGTTGGTTTCATCCAGATTTGCAGCAAGCTTGTTGATTCCTGCACGCTCTCTTACTGCGTTGATACATTCATAAGCCAGATCATTAGGACCATGGTTGACTTCATTTTCCGCCTCTGCAATCATTAGCAGAATGTCAGAGTAACGGAGAAGAGGGAAGTTGATGGAAGTATCGTTTTTACTCTTCTTGTCTGCTTCATATTCTCTACGATATTTGGCGGCAGCTCTGTTGCGGTTCTTATTGGCATCGTTCTTCGATTCACGATCACCGTAAGTGGAACCCGGCTCTGTTTTACCATAGCTGAAGGATTTGTCCCAGTATTGTTGTTCCACTTCATCTCTTTTTCCCTTTACAAATTCACGACCGTCTACCGGAGTACCTTCTCCTGCTGACTGGGTGTAAGTGAATGGAGCGATGTTCCAGTTGCAACGGTCAATGTCACCGTTTGCTTCATACAATTCGAGCAGTTTAGGAGTATTCCAGATAAAAGCGTATGCATAACCCGGATCACCTTTACCGGTGATGGATGCTTTGGAAGAAAGATCTTTACCCTGAATACCAATGATATTACCGATTCTACCTTCTGCACGTACATCCGTTGAACGGTTACCTGCAAATTCTACTTCCCAAATACTTTCATTAGCCTTGGCACCATCCTTATTGAGAGCTGTGTTATACTTATCAGAGCAAATGTCGATAAAGAAATCCCAATATTTGGCAGTCAGTGAATGTCCTTCGTTTCTGACTAACTGTGCATAGTAACTCGCTTTCTTGAAGTATTCTGTAATCTCTGCATTTGTCGTACTGTTGGCTAAACCTACTTCCTTGTCGCGCTTAGGTTCGCCGGCTCTGAACATATATACCCGTGCCAACATACCCCAAGCTGCCGATTTGGAAACACGTCCCGGCAAGTAGTTCAAATCTTGGGCGGATTTGAGATCCTCGGCAGAACCGTACATCTCTCTGATGATGAAATCATAGATCGTCTGTTTGTCTGTACGCGGGATGGCGAGGTTATAAGCATCTTCTGTAGAATTAGTTTTGAAAGGTACATCTCCCCAACATTCTACCAAAGTGAAATAATAGAATGCGCGTAAGAAACGGGCTTCGGCTTTGTATTGCTTGCGGGTGTCGTCGTTCATATCGGGCACTGCATCAATATTTTCCAGGAAAATATTGGCTCTGTTGATGCCGGAGTATAATGTGTACCACAATGCTGCAACGGCCGGATCACTTGTGTTGGCATTGTTACAGATCAACCCACTTTTGTTAGGTCCGCGGTTGGCACCACCATAGTGTCCCAGATCGTCACCTCCTACAAGGTATAAGAATTCATTTCCGTAGAAGGAACTTTGTCCCAGAATGGCATAGGTTCCTGTCAGCCAAGAGGTAGCGTCCGCTTCATTTTTGAAGAAGTTTTCAGGAGTGGTGTATGTCGGGTCTTTTTCCAAGAAATCGCAGGAAGTCAGGTTAAGTCCGACAAGAAGTGATATGATGATTATTTTTATTGTTTTCATATACGTAATTGTTTGAAGGATGATTGATTAGAAACCTAAGTTTATACCAAAACTGATAGAGTAGGCTCTCGGATAAGCGGAGAAGTCCAGTCCCGGAGTCAGTGCGCCTTCACGGATAGATACTTCCGGGTCGTAACCGGAATACCCTGTACATGTCCATAGATTCTGACCGGCAACGAATACGCGTGCATTGTCTATCTTCCATTTCTTGGTCAGTTGTTTCGGCAGTGTATATCCTAAAGACACGGTCTTCAGACGAAGGAACGAACCATCTTCGATAATACGTGTAGAGAACACTTTGTTAGAACCGGAGTCGGTAGCTCTCGGAATATTACTTTCCGGATTTTCCGGTGTCCAGCGGTCTGCGTAACTTGCGTATTGGTTCAAGTCACGTGTTTTATTGCTGTTCTCGAAGAACAGGCGGTTGGCATTCAATACATCGTTTCCATACGACCATTGGAAGAAGATGCTCAAGTCAAATCCTTTGTATTCGAAATTGTTGGTAAATCCGCCCGTATGTTTCGGCATACCGTTACCGATCATAGTGCGGTCGTTATCGTCGATGATACCGTCACCATTCAGGTCTGCGTATTTCGGCATACCCGGTTGTGTATTACTTTCGGAAGAGAAATACGGAACATTGCGTTTCAGTGTATATGTATCACCTACTTTGTCGAAATCTTCGTATTTGTATGTACCTTCGTAGATGAATCCGTACATCATTCCCATCGGATAACCCACTTTGGCAATGTAGCTGTATTGAGAGTTATAGTTCTGGTCAAATTTGGCTGCACTCAACAGAGAAGATTGGTTTTCGGCCAATTCTAATACTTTGTTCTTGTTGAATGCGATATTAAAGTTAGTAGTCCATGAGAAATGACGGTTCTTGATATTGGTCGTGTTCAATGTGAACTCGATACCTTGGTTGCGTACCTTTCCTACATTCTTCATGGCACTGAAATAACCGGAAGAGGTGGGAAGTGCAGTATTCAGCAACAAATCACGAGTCGTTTTACGATACCAGTCTACGGTTAATCCGATGCGTTCGTCCAGGAAGCCTAAGTCCAGCCCTAGGTTCCACTGTTCGGTAGTCTCCCATTTCAGTTTTCTGTTTCTTAAGGAAGTGGGCACTGTACCTACACTTGTCAGGCTGTTTTCGAACGGATATACACCACTCGGTAGGCTACCGATCGAAATAAAATCTCCAACTTTATCTTTTAATATCTGATATAAAGCATACGTATCATACTCGCCTACACGGTTGTTACCGGTCAATCCCCAGCTTGCTCTTAATTTACCTGAAGAAACAACAGACTTCAATGGTTTCATAAAATCTTCTTCCATGAATCCCCATGCCAATGAACCGGAAGGGAAGTAGCCGAAACGGTTATCACCACGGAATTTGGAAGAACCGTCGGAACGGAAAGAAACCGTTGCATAATACAATGATTTATAGTTATAGTTCAAACGGCCCAGGAAAGAAAGCATAGACCAGGAACTCTTTAATGATTTAGTCGTACTGGGAGTTCCTTCACTCATTCCCGCCATGCCGAGTGCTTCGTTCGGAATCTGTACCGTTTTGTATGAATAGTATTCATAGTCGGAATTCTGCAGGGTTACACCTACCATGCTATTGAAGAAATGTTTCCGTTTGATATTGGTCTGATAGGTTAGAATATTTTCGTTCAACCACGTTGCACGTTGAGAATGGTAGATTTCTGCATTTACCTTATCGGATGATTTCGGATTACCATAGCGGGTCTTCGAGTTGTTGAATGTTTCCCCTTTGCGGGTATCGAACGTGTAACCGCCGGAAACTTTCAACTTCAATCCTTTGATAAATTCATATTCTGCAAATCCGTTGAACTGGATATAGTTCGCGTACGTCTTGCGATATTCATTTTTCAAAGACATGATAGGGTTGAAACGATAGTCGTTGGTATTGTTTATCGCGTCGTCCATGATGTTATCCATCAACGAGTTTAATGGTCTGTCCGGTTCGGTCACGGGGCGATATCCCCATACACTATAGAACAGGTTATTCATACCACTGTATGAGTTCTGGGAAGGAGAACCACCGGTGGTTGTAGTGCTTGAATAGTTGGTTGTCAGATAGATTTTCAGTTTCTTCTTTTGGATGGTAGTACCCATACGGCCTTGTACACGTTTGTAGTTTGATTCCAATAAGATACCGTCCTGGTCATAATAAGATAAAGAAGCATTGTAGCGAACTCCTTCCGAACCACCGGTCAGGCTGACATTGTGGCTTTGCATCCATGCGCTGCGGAAGATTTCATCCTGCCAGTTATATTGCGGGATATTCCTATAATCTTCCAGTCCCCATTTCTTACCGTCATAATTCATGAAGTAGGTAGTTTCCATATCTTTGGGACTACGTTCTGCCTGTAGTTTGACGAATTCATAGGCATCCATCATCGGGATCGTTTTGGTGATATGCTGAATACCGAAACTTCCGTCGTATTTAATTTTAGGTTGGCCGATTGTTCCTTTCTTGGTTGTAATCATCACGACACCGTTGGCACCACGGGCACCGTAGATAGCGGTAGCAGAGGCATCCTTCAGGAAGTCGAGTGACTCGATATCGTTCTGATTAATGGCTGCGGCTATGGAGGGGTCTTCCACCGGGAAACCGTCAATGACATAAAGAGGAGAGTTGTCCTGTGTCAAAGAGTTGTTACCACGGATGACGATGTTCATCTGTCCGCCCGGCATACCTTCGCCCGAACTTACGTTGACACCGGCAATACGTCCGCCCAATGTCTCGCCGAAAGAAGCAGTCGGAGTGCTAAGCAGTTCTGCCATACTGGCTTTGGCAACAGAGCCAGTCAGATCCTTCTTGCGTATCTCCTGATAGCCGACTACTACCACTTCGTCCAATGTCTTTGTGTCTTCCTTTAATGTGATAACCATTGGCTTTTGAGTGTCCACCTTCATTTCTACTGTGACATAACCAATGAAAGAAATAACCAATATCGAATTTTTATTGGGCACGTTAAAAGCAAATTTACCGTCAAGGTCAGTGATTGTTCCTTGCGAAGTACCTTTTACCTGGACACTGGCTCCCGGCACTCCTTCTCCTAAGTTATCCTTCACTGTACCTTTAACAAGTACCTGTGCAAGTACAAAAGAAACAGAAAACAAGATCAGTCCGATGGAGGAGAGCATCCTTTTTCTAGTTTGAGTGGATAAATGTTTTTTCATATATTAAAAATTAAGTGATTTTATTGAATCTACGCTTGCAAAGATAGATGGATTGAATATTCTAATATGGATAGAATTATTCAAGATTGGTGCAAAATCATACAATTTTCCTGTTCTCATAAACTATTTTTCTTTTACGGATTCTAGTAATTCAGATAATTCTTTCACTATGTCGGGGTATTGTTTTGATACATTCGTTTTCTCCGATGGATCGGAGGATAAATCATAAAGTTGAGGTTGTTTGTCGTTGCCTAACTCCATTTTTGTCCAATACTCGATAGCGGGGCCGTCGCTCGGTTCGATGTATTTCCATTGACCTTTTATGATGGCAAGTGTGTTATTGAGATTCTGTTGAACGACATACTCACGGTTTGTATTATTTTTGCCGAGGAGTACGTTCAGATGTTCTTGACTATCGGGAGCAGCTCCTTTACGTAAAGGTTGGTCCAAAAGGGAGGCGAGCGATGCATACACATCTATTTGAGAGAAAAGAGCTTGTTGCTTGTTCGGCTTTACTCGGGCAGGCCAGCGGACGATAAATGGAACGCGTGTCCCCGCTTCGTAAGCACTGTATTTCCCACCACGGTAGATCCCCATCGGAGTATGCCCGTTGAGAAGTTCGTAAGCTTGGTCTTGATAGCCGTCGTCGATAACAGGACCGTTATCGCTGGTAAAGATCAGGATGGTGTTGTCTGCGATGTGGAGGCTGTCCAGTGTGTGCATGATTTCACCGATGGTCCAGTCCAGTTGCAGGATGACGTCGCCACGAGTGCCGAGTCCGCTTTTGCCTGCGAAACGTGGGTGGGGGATGCGTGGTACATGTACGTCTTGCGTACCCATATATAAGAAGAAGGGTTCTTCCTGATGGGATGCAATGAAATTCTTGGCCTTGTTGGTGATGATATCGGCTATGTCTTCATCTTTCCAAAGGGCGGATTTTCCTCCGGTCATCCAGCCGATACGGGGAATGCCGTTGATAATTGTATTGTTGTGTCCCTGGCTGGGTTTTAAAGTGACGAGCTCTGGGTTCTCTTCTCCCGTAGGCCAGTCGCCTACTTTGTGGTCGTAGTTTACGGTGATAGGATCATTGGGGTCAAGTTCTACGACATGTCCGTTTTCTACAAATACACAAGGTACACGGTCTACGGTAGCCGGAATAATAAATTCGTAGTCAAAACCAATGCTTTGTGCGTTAGGGGTAATCCGGTTGTTAAAGTCGGTTTCACCTTTCGGACCGAGTCCCAGATGCCATTTGCCTACTGCACCGGTTGCGTATCCTGCATCTTTCAGCATATCTGCCATGGTGACGCAGGTAGTGTCGATAATGAGTTCGGAGTTGCCGGGAGCGATTCCTGTGTTTTCTTGTCTCCAGGGGTACATACCTGTCAGGAGTCCGAAACGGGAAGGAGTGCTGGTGGCAGAAGTTGCATAAGCATTGGTGAATTGTACTCCTTGTCCTGCCAACCGGTCGATGTTGGGAGTACTCACTTTCGTTGCTCCATAACAGCTTAAATCACCAATGCCGAGATCATCTGCAAATATATAAATAATGTTAGGCTTTTGGCTATTCTGCCCATTGTTCTTTTGGGGTGCATGATTGCATCCTGACAGCGTGACGATGCCGGACAATAGGGGAAGTAGACGCGAAACGTTTTTCATAATGCTGAATGTTTTAGGAAATAATGTAATGAACACAAAGATAAGCGAATGGAAGAAAAAGAATGAGTAGGAATGTACAAGTGAAGTACAAAATAGTACACTTAAGAGGTTACCTTCTTTATTCGGGCGAAGATGTCCGGATTAAGAAACCGTTTATATCATAAATTTAGGCACGGATTACACGGATTAACGCTGTTGTTTTCATACTCATCGTTTTTTAATCCGTGAAATCCGTGTGATCCGTGCCTAATAATATAAGATTATTTTGCAAGAGTGCTTGTATAGTTGCCTGCTAATCTGTTTCTTCTCCGTCTCCTTCTTCTTCGCTCTCTTCTCCTTTACGATAAGCCAGCGGACTGACGTGATAAATCTCCTTGAAACATTTACTGAAATAGCGGGAGGAGGAGAACCCAATCCGGTCAGAGATCTCCGTGATATTCAGCTCCGGGTTATTCCTTAACATGACAGCGCCTTTTTTGAGACGTATGCTTAGGATGAAATCATTCGGGGTCTGGCCTGTAACTGCTTTCAGTTTAGTGAATAGGTTCGTACGTGCCATACCCATTTCGCGGGCGAAGATATTAACGTTGAAATCCGTATTGTCCAGATGACGTTCGATAATGGCCATCGCGCGGTCGAGCATCTCCTTATCCATCGGGTTGGTAGCCAACATTTGGGCAAAAGCCTGTGGTTGTTTGCTGAACTTCTCTTGCAATAGCCGGCGGGAATTAACCAGGTTATTGCAGCGGGAAATCAGAAGATTGGTATTAAACGGTTTCGTGATATAATCATCCGCACCAATCTTCAAACCTTCGATATTGTGCTCTATAGCAGTACGTGCGGTTAATAATACCACCGGAATATGGCAAGTGTTAAAGTCCGTCTTGATCTGTTTGCAAAGTTCCGTACCCGACATGCGTGGCATTACGACATCACTTAAAATGATGCTCGGCATATCCTTCTGTATCATCTCTAATGCTTCTACTCCGTCGGAAGCCGTACTGACTTGATAGAATGTTTCGAAAATACCGACTAACATCTGTTTGATAGATTCATTGTCTTCCACTATCAGCATTTTGGCGTCTTCGATGCGCTTGTTATCTTCTTCTTTCCATTCCGAATCAGGGATTATTTCTACTGAAGGAACAATAGTCTCTGTTTGCTGGATGGTTTCCGTATCATCTTTCGCTATTTGCTCTTCTGTGAAGTGTTCCTTGCCTAGTTTGAGGGTGATAATGAAACTGCTTCCTTTGCCCGGTTCGCTTTCTACCCGGATTGTGCCGTGATGAAGTTCCACAATACCTTTCGTCAGTGCCAGTCCGATGCCTGTACCGGCTCCGGTATTCAGCGAGTTGAGATGCTCGGTCTGATAGAAACGGTCGAATATCTTATCAATTTCGGCAGCGGCGATACCTGTACCTGTATCTTTTATTTCAATGATGACATGGTCTTTCTCCTGCGATACATTAATCGAAATTGTATCTTCGGCCTTGGTATGCTTCACTGCATTAGACAGCAGGTTGTTTATCACTTTCTGCATCTGCTTTTGGTCATACCATACTTCAATGTCATCCTTCTGTTTGTTGAACTTGAAGTTGATTTGTTTACTGCTCGCATATTCGAGGAAGAGCAGATAATTCTCATACAGGAAGTTAACCAGATTGTGCTGGCTAACTTTGATCTTCATGTGACCCTGTTCCTGTTTACGGAAATCAAGTAGTTCCGTAATCAGTTCCCGTAATTGGAGACTGTTCTTGTAAATTCCCAACACCTTATTATATATATTAGGCGTAAATGTCTGCACCTGCAACAAAGTTTCCACTTGTCCCACGATCAGCGTTAACGGTGTGCGGAATTCGTGCGAGATGTTAGTGAAGAAACGGAGTTTCGACTGGTTCAATGCTTCGAGGTCTTCAATATGCTTCTTTTCGTACTTCAAAGACTCACGGAGTTTGATGCGCGAATTATAGTTCTGAATAAGATACCATAACAGGCTGATAGTGACAATGGTATAAATCAGGTAAGCCCACCATGTCTCATACCATGAAGGGAGTACGATAATCAGCAGTCTGGCCTCTTTTATTCCTTCCCTCTGTGATTTGATGACAAGGGTATATTTACCCGGATTCAGGTTTGTATAAGTAATCAGCGTTTGCTTCCGGTAAGTATGGTTCCATTCGTCTGAGAAACCCTCCAGGCGATAGAGAATTTCATCTCTGTTGGCAGGGATGAAGTTGGAAGTGGCATATTCGATGCTAAACATCGATTGATTCGCTTTCAGACTGATTTCCGGAGTATGACAGATCGACTGTTCCAGGATGCCGCTTTCATCTCCCGGAACTACTTCTTTTCCGTTGACAAACAGGCGGGAAAGAATGATATTATATGATTTGGGAGTGAAATGTAATTTTTTCTCCCAGAAAGAAATCATTCCCTGAATACCGCCAAGGAATACTTCTCCGTCATGTGTCACAAATAGTGCGTTTTCATTGACGGCAGTCAACGGGAATCCATTCTCCGTACCGTAATTATAGAATTTCTTGCTTGGATAGTTGAACTGTGAGAATCCCTGATTGGTAATCAGCAATAAGTCTCCTTTCTGTATGGACGATTCGCATACTTCGTAGATACAGTCGCTGGATAAACCATCTGTCTGTACATCGAAGTTTTCAAAGTCATCACTTGCCTTACGGTAACGGTCGAGACCGCTTCCGGAGGTGCAGAACCACAGATTACCGTTACTGTCCTGCATGATACTGTTGATATTATTGTTGCTAAGACTGTTCGGATTAGCGGGATTGTGTGGATAATTAGTAAGTTTACCGCTGTCGAACCGGTAAGAATAAACACCCTCCCCGGTAGCCGCAATCCACAATGTACCGTCTTTATCAATGCAAAGACTGGCTACCATGCCAATACCTCTTCCTTCTTTAGTCTCTTTGAAGAGCTGTTGGCAAGCGCCTGTTGCCGGATTGAAAAGACAAACACCGTTTTGTGTGGCGACAACCAGCTTGTCCTTATAAGGTACAATGTCTCGGACGATATCCGAAGGTAGTGAGGTTGGGTCTCCGGCTTTCATTCGGTAGACTGTGAAACGGTTAGTACGCAGGTCGAGTTTGTTCAATCCTCCCAAGTGTGTACCTATCCACATGATTTCATTAGTCCGGTCGTAGTAGATTGCTTTGACATTGTTATGGGAAATGCTATTTTTGCCCTCTTCGTGGCGATACCACCGATAGGTGTTATCCTTCCGGTTATACACATTCACGCCGCCGCCTTCGGTACAAATCCACAGGTTTCCGTCCTTATCTTCAGTCATTCTACCGACGATCGGACTACTTAGACCTTCTTTCTCTGTATCTCCGGTTTTGTAACGGGTATAGATTTCATATTCTGGATTGAAATAGTTGACACCTCCGAAATAAGTACCCAGCCAAATTGTTCCTTGTTCATCTTTGACGATGCACCAGATGGAGGAGTGGGTAAGTCCGTCGGGTTTGTTCGCGTTGGCAGTGTAAAGTTGGAATTTACCTGTGCTCTTTTCATAGCGATTTAACCCGTGAAAGGTTCCTATCCACAGATTTCCTGCATTATCTTCACAGCAACTCCTTACGAAATCGGTGCAAATACTGTTTGGATTTTTAGGATCATGACGGAAGTTCTCAATGGTACTATCTGTTTTTATCCGGTAGAGTCCTTCTTCCCAGGTACAGATCCATAATTCTTTAGACGAATCTTCGTAAATACTCGCGATATTACCTCTTGTGACAGGTTGGGAAATCTTTTTGTCTCCCGATAAACAGTAAAGTCCGTTACTGGTAGTTCCCATCCACAGATTTTTCTTTTCGTCCAGGTGGAGGCAGGAGAGGGTGATATCTTTTCCGGCAAGATGATAGTAGAGATCGAAGTTTCCGGTACTTTCATTATATACAAACACTTCTTCTCTTTTCCCGATATATAATTTCTCGTTGAAATAAATAGCATCCACATTGCCTTGCAGCAACGTTTTGAATCTTTGTGTGGTCAGATCGAACTCTGCTACCCCGTCCGTACAGAGCAGGTATACCTTCCCGTTTTTGTTTCCGGTGATACGCAGCACTGTATTGCTGAACAAACTGTTCGGATCGTTTTTATTAAGTTTGAAACTTTTGATATCGTTACCGTTATACCGGTTCAGTCCTTCACGCGTGCCAATCCATATAATCCCCCGTTCATCAATATAAAGGCTATTGACAGAAAATTGGGAGAGTCCGTCGTCCGTGGTCAAGTGGCTAAAAGTGATGTTTTGACCTTGTGTGCGGACTCCAGCTACGCTTAAAAATAGCAGAAATAAAAGAATTACTTTTCTCACTAATTTATTTTTTAAGGTGTTTACATCTATGCAAATATATTGTTTTTATTCGAAACCACATACCTGCACGCCAGAATATTTAATGAGGGGGCTAATTAATACT
>ENA-UEYD01001220-UEYD01001220.1-human-gut-metagenome-genome-assembly--contig:-NODE-1220-length-19517-cov-81.217181_pt1 | contig 19517 bp, 14 predicted proteins | sample MGYA00242907_ERZ507875 | MGnify/ENA primary metagenome ERZ507875 (study PRJEB26167, sample SAMN06115506) | human gut metagenome | host: Homo sapiens | place: China:Shandong | collected 2015-08-07...
GAGGCGGCCTGGCCGAGGCATACGGTCTGCACGTCCGGCTTGATGTACTGCATGGTGTCGTAGATGGCGGTCATGGCCGTCATGGAACCGCCCGGCGAATTGATGTACATCATCACGTCACGGTTCGGATCCTGGCTTTCCAAAACCAGCAGCTGGGCCATGATGTCATCGGCGGAGGTGTCGTCCACCTGCACGCCCATGAAGATGATGCGATCCTCGAACAGGCGGGTGTACGGATCCTGCCTCTTGTATCCGTACGGGGTCTTTTCCTCGAACTGCGGCAGAACGTAACGGTTCTGCGGTGCGAACGCGGCCTCACGCGCCGCAGCCCTCTGGAAGCCGACCACACCGGTCGGTCCGGCCAGACGTTCGGCGCGGGCTACAAACTGTGCTTCTTCGCTTGCCATGGTCACTCTCCCTTGGTGGCGCTCATCGTGTCGTGGGTGGAAACGAGCTTGTCCACAAAGCCGTACTCCAACGCTTCTTGGGCGGTGAACCAGTGGTCGTACTCGTTGTCGCGGTAGATTTCCTCGACGGTGTGCCCAGTCTGCTCGGCGGTCAACTCGCTCATGGTCTTTTTCATGTCCATGATCAGCTCGGCGTTGATGCGCACGTCAGTGGCGGTGCCGCCGATGCCGCCGGACGGCTGATGCATCAGCACACGCGCATGCGAGGTCAGGAAGCGCTTGCCCTTGGTACCGGAGCTCAGCAGGAACTGGCCCATGGATGCGCACATGCCCAAGCCCACGGTGGCCACGTCCGGCTCGATGAGCTGCATGGTATCGTAGATGGCCATGCCCGCGGTGATGGAGCCGCCCGGGGAATTGATGTACAGCCAGATATCCTTTTTCGGATCCTCGGCGGCCAGCATCAGCATCTGCGCGCAAATGCGGTTGGCCATCTCGTCCTTGACTTCCTCACCCATCCAGATGATGCGGTCCTTGAGCAGGCGGTTGAAAATCGGATCGGTGGGTCCTGCCGGCATGTCTTCGCCAGCCATGACGGGCAGGGGTGCACTAAGGTTGCTCACCTTGTCTCCTTTTCCAGTGTTCTCTATAGTTTCACAGCCTACCGCTTCGAAGCGACGGGGAACAAAATTGCGCCCACAGTGGAGAAGCCGACGGCGAAAACACGGTTATTTGCGTTTCGCGCCGATGCGGAAGGCGGTAATCAGGCAGCAGATTGCAACGGCGACAATCACGATCATGACGGTGAACGTCCAACTGCCGCCAACCGCCGTGGCATGGCTGAATGCCTCGGTTCCTTCCTTGCCAGCGCCGGCCTGGGCCACGGACAGCACCGTGGAGAACAGCGCGGTTCCGGCTGCGCCACCGAACTGCAGGCAGGTGTTGAACACGGCGTTGCCATCCGGCATGAATTGCGGCGCAATGCTGCGCAACGCATTGGTCATGATGTTGGAGAAGCCAAGCGCATAGCCAAGTCCGAAGATGAAGTAGAAACCGGCAAGCGTGGCCGGCGTCAGCCGCATGGAGAAGACCAGCAGCAGGATCGGGCCGCAGATCGCCAGGAAGAACGCGCCCAGAATCGGGCGGACAGGGCCGAAACGGTCGTACAGCGTGCCGCCGATCGGTGCGAAGAAAGCGCCGATCAACGCGCCCGGCAGCACCAGCGCGCCTGCCAGGAACGCGTTCGTTCCCAGGGAAAGCTGGGCAAGATTGGTGATCACATAGCCGAAGCCGATGCCGACGATTGGCAGCAGCATGTAGGCGATCAGATGCAGCAGCACCATCGGATCACGCAGCCATCCCAAGCGAATCAGCGGCGAGAAGGAACGACGGGACGACCATCCGAAGAAGAAAAGCGATCCCAAGCCGACGATCAGGCTGATCACTGCGAAAATCGCCGGCGCTGTAGCCGCACCACCCGAAACGGCGGCGGCAACAGCCACGCCCGCCTGGTTCAGGAACATCACTAGACCGCACAACGCCAGCACAATCGCCGCGAACTGCAGCGGATTCAGATGCGCCTCTTCCGTCGGACGGTGCTGTTCGATGCATTTGAGGCCGACAGGCAGCGAAATCAGCAGAATCACGGGAATGACGATGACGAAAATCGCACGCCATGGCAGAATGCTCGACACCGCGCCACCCACGGTCGGGCCGATGGCGGGCGCCACGGTGATGACGAGCGAACCGACGCCCATCAGTCGTCCGACCTTGCTACGTGGGGACTGTTCGAGAATGATGTTCATCATCAGCGGTGTGGCCACGCCGGAGCCGATGCCCTGGATGATGCGGGCTACTAGAATCACCGGGAACGCATGGCCGAAGATCATGGTCAGCGAGCCAAGCACCGCAAGCGCCACCGCGGCGAGGAACAGGACGCGATGCTTGAATTTGCGGTTAAGATACGACGACAGCGGCATGGTGGCTGCGACCGTCAGCAGGTAGATGGTGGTGATCCACTGCACAGTAGCAGTGTTCACGTTGAATTCCCGCATGAGCTGTGGGAACAGCACCGTCATCACGGTTTCGGTGAGGATGCCGATGAAGGCGAGCGAGCCGACCGCCACGATGGCGCCGATGAGTTTGCCGGGAATGCGTTCGTCCGGCGTTTCCTTGATGTTTTCGCTATTGTTCCGATTGTTATGGTCGGTGGTTTCGAGCGTTGTATTCCGTTCTTTCATAATCACTTTCCGCGCACTTTTTCCTGCGGCCATGTGCGACGCCGCGATTGACGCATGGGCCTTGCAAAGCAAGCAGGCGTCAACCCCAGCGAAGAATTTTAGCGGAACCCCTGACCCAATGCCTGCAGGAAACGAACATCAGGCATTGCGCTGGCCGGAACGGCCGTCACCGTTATCGTCCTCTTCGTGCAGAATCTTCCGAATCCGCTCCAATCTCGGCTTGACCTCATGCTCGTAACCACGGTCGTTCGGATGGTAATACTCGCGCCCCTGCAATTCGTCAGGCATGTACTGCTGCGGCGCCACCGCGCCCGGCCAATCGTGCGCGTACCGGTAGCCTTCGTGGTTGCCCCAGCTTTTCATCAGCGCGGTCGGCGCATTGCGCAGATGCAGCGGCACTTGGCCGATAAGCCCCGCGTCCACGTCGGCGAGCGCCGCGTTGATGGCGTTGTAGCTGGCGTTGGATTTGGGCGCGGTGGCGACGGCGAGCGCCGCTTCGGCAAGAATGATGCGCGCTTCGGGCATGCCGATCATGGCCACTGCCTGCGCCGCGGCTACGGTGACTTGCAGGACCTGCGGGGCGGCCATGCCGACTTCCTCGGATGCGGCGATCAGGATGCGTCGTGCGATGAAGCGCGGGTCTTCCCCCGCGCGCAGCATGCGGGCCAGATAATGCATGGTGGCGTCCGGATCGGAGCCTCGCATGGATTTGATGAACGCCGAGATGACGTCGTAGTGGTCGTCTCCGTCCTTGTCGTAACGCACGGTGGCCACGTCCATGACCTTCGACACCACATCAGGCGTGATGATGGGCCGTTTCGCGCCTTTTTTGCGTTCTTTGTCACCAGTGAGCGCGCCGGCCGCGGCTTCGAGGATGGTCAGTGTCTTACGTGCGTCGCCGCCGGCCATGCGGATGATCTCATCCACAGCCTCGTCGGTGATTCTGATTTCGTTGTCAAGGCCGTGTTCGCTTGCGATGGCGCGATTGATCAGCGTTTTCAGATCGTCCGGTTCCAGCGATTCGAGTTTGACGACCACGGATCGGCTGAGCAGCGGCTTGATGACGGAGAAGCTTGGGTTTTCCGTGGTGGCCGCGATGAAGGTGACGTCGCGGTTTTCCACACTGGGCAGCAACGCGTCCTGCTGCGATTTGGAGAAGCGGTGCACCTCGTCGATGAACAACACCGTTTCCTTGCCTTCGGAGACGAGACGTTCGTGCGCGCGTTTGAGCACGTCACGCACGTCCTTGACGCCGGAGGTGACCGCGGACAGTTCCTCGAAGACACGGCCGGACTGTTTGGCGACGATATAGGCGAGGGTGGTTTTGCCGACTCCGGGAGGTCCGAACAGGATGATGGAGCTCGGTGCGGTGAGCGAGCCTTTCGAAGCGGGGTTGGCGAGTCTGCGCAATGGCGACCCCTCCCCCAATACCCGTGATTGCCCCACCACATCGTCGATGCTCGCTGGGCGCATGCGTACGGCAAGCGGGCGCGTCACATCATCCGGCGCGTCCATCGCGGCAAACAAATCGTCAGTCATGCTTTCCACTGTACCGCAACACACCCAACAATTCGAACACACGTTCGATGCATGCGTTCGCCCCAACCGGTAGACTGGCAAGCATGGCAGACGATACGAATTATGGCTCGCTGGGCGCGTTGGCGCCGAATTGGGACGAGGGCGAGCGCAACATCGACACGGATGAGATCTATGAGCGTTTCTTCACCTGGGTGGAGGACGTCAAAGGCGTGGAACCGTGGCCGCATCAGGAGGAGGCCATCATGGATCTGCTGGCCGGCGACCATGTCATTTTGAACACTCCGACCGGTTCGGGCAAGTCGCTGGTGGCGCTCGGCATGCATTTCGCCGCGTTGTGCACGGGCCGCCGTTCCTATTACACGGCTCCGATCAAGGCTCTGGTGTCTGAGAAGTTCTTCGACTTGGTTGAAGTTTTCGGCCGCGAGAACGTCGGCATGATCACCGGCGACACGCATATCAACGCGGATGCGCCGATCATCTGCTGCACCGCGGAGATCCTCGCCAATCAGGCGTTGCGCGATGGCCGCCACGCCGATGTCGGCTGCGTGGCGATGGACGAGTTCCACTATTACGGCGATCCCGAGCGCGGCTGGGCTTGGCAGGTGCCGCTGCTTACGCTGCCGGATACGCAGTTCCTGTTGATGAGCGCGACGCTGGGCAATGTCGACGCAATCGCCGACAAGCTTGAGGACATGACGGACACCGACGTGGATATCATCGCCGATGCGCCACGTCCCGTGCCGTTGACGTACGAATACACACTCGACCTGTTGGAGAAGACGGTGGAATTGGCGTTCGGCAAGGGCGAGACGCCGATTTACGTGGTGCATTTCTCTCAGGATGCCGCGTTGGAGACCGCCAACGCGCTGGCCAGCACGGGCGTGTCCAGCAAGGAGCAGCGCGCCGCGATCGCGGAAGCCATCAAGGGCACGAAGTTCACCACCGCGTTCGGCAAGATCCTGCAGCGTCTGTTGCGTACCGGCATCGGCATCCACCATGCCGGCATGCTCCCCCGCTATCGTCGTCTGGTGGAGCAGCTCGCCCAGCAGGGACTGCTGCCAGTGATCTGCGGCACCGACACGCTTGGTGTCGGTATCAATGTGCCGATTCATTCCGTGGTATTGACCGCGTTGACCAAGTTCGACGGCACGAAGATGCGCAAGCTGCGCGCCCGCGAGTTCCATCAGATCGCAGGACGCGCCGGACGCATGGGCTTCGACACGGAGGGTCTGGTCATAGCCGAAGCCCCCGAATTCGAAATCGAGAACGCCAAGGCTCTGGCCAAGGCAGGCAACGATCCGAAGAAACTGAAGAAGATCAAGCGCAAGAAGGCTCCTGAAGGTTTCGTAACGTGGAACGAGAACACGTTCGACAAGCTTATCGACGCGGCTCCGGAAACACTGGTGCCGCATATGAAGATCACCCATTCCATGGTGTTGAACGAGGTGGAGCAGGGCGGCGACGCCCGCTACCGCATCGACCGGCTTATCGACGATTCGGCGCAGACTCCGGAGCAGAAGGAGCGCCTGCACGCCCGCGCGGACGAGATCTTCCAGACCTTGTTCGACACGAACGTCATCGAGACCGAAGACCGTGACGATGGCGGCAAGGATTATTTCATGACCGTGGACATGCCGGACGATTTCGCCCTCGACCAGCCGCTAAGCCCGTTCCTGCTGGCCGCGTTGGAACTGCTCGACCCGGAGTCGGACACGTATGCGTTGGATGTGATATCCATGGTTGAGGCCACGTTGGAGGACCCGAAGCAGGTGCTGCGCGCGCAGGAACGTCAGGCGCGCGACGAGGCGATGATCCGCATGAAAGAGGATGGCCTCGACTATGACGAGCGTATGGACAGGCTTCAGGAGATCACCTATCCGAAGCCGTTGGAGGATATGCTGCAGGCCGCGTTCGATGAATACCGCCATGATGTGCCGTGGGCGAACGACTATTGGCTGAGCCCGAAATCCGTGGTGCGCGACATGGTGGAGACCGCTTCCGATTTCACCGGCTACATCGCCCGCTACAACATCGCCCGTTCCGAAGGCACGCTGCTGCGGTACCTGTCCGACGCCTACCGTGCGTTGGCGCGTACCGTTCCGCAGGAAAAGCGCGACGAGCAGCTTGACGACATCATCTCCTGGCTGCGCGTGGTGGTCCGTTCCATCGACTCCTCGCTGGTGGACGAATGGGAGCATGCCGGAACCGATACCGACGCGTCCGAAGCGGCCGCCAATCTTGCCGCGCCCGGCGCAAAACAGGCCGTGGTGGAGGATCGCCGTGGACTCACCGTATTGGTGCGCAATGCCATGTTCCGCCGTGTGCAGCTCATGGACCTCGACAAGCCGGACGAGCTCGGCGCGCTCGATAAGGACTGGGGCTACGGCGTGCACGAGTGGGAGGACACGCTCGACGATTACTACGACGAGCACGAATACGTCAACATCGACGCGAAGGCACGCAGCGGCGAACTGTTCATCCTCGACGAAAGCAAGGAGAACAGCGAGCACGCCTGGAAGGTGCGGCAGATCATCGACGATTCCGATGGCGACCACGATTGGGCCATCACCGGAACCGTCGACCTGGACGCCACGCAATCCAGCGGCGAGGTTGTCTTCTTCGACTACAGCGTGTCCAACTGACGGCGCATTTCGTCGGCGTCGACTTCGAGCGGCGGCCAGATCATGTTCATGTTCTTGAGCGTGTTGCGCAGCAGCTCGGAGACGACGGCCCTCGAATACCAGCGGTTGTCGGCAGGCACCAGATACCACGGCGCCTGCTCGGTGCTGGTGCGCAGGAACACATCCTGCCATGCGGCCATGTAGTCGTCCCAGCGGGCGCGCGCCTCAAGATCACTCGGATCGAACTTCCAGTATTTGGTCGGATCATCGAGACGGCTCAGGAAGTGGCGTTTCTGCTCGTCTTTGCTGACCACGAGGAAGATTTTGATGATGGCGCATCCGTCGGCCGTCAATTGCGATTCGAATCGGTTGATTTCGTCGTACCGTGCCTGCCACACTTCTTCCGGCTGCGTTTTGTAGATGCGCGGCATGACGATGTCCTCGTAATGGGACCTGTCGAAGATGGAGATCCATCCGTTGTTCGGCAGCTCGCGTTTGATGCGCCACAGATAGTCATGGTCCAGTTCTTCGCCTTTCGGCGCGCCGAACCCGTGATAGTGCATGCCCATCGGGTCGCCTTGGCTGAACACATGTCGTACGATGCCGCCTTTGCCTGACGCGTCCATGCCTTGCAGCACGATCAGCAGTCGCCGATGCGAGCCTTTCACGCCATTGGCGTACATAAGCCGCTGGTAACGGGCGATCTCCGACGAGCTGATGGATATGAATCGTTCGGCATCATCCTTGTTGCCGTCAAAACCAGGAGTGGAATCGCCATCTATGTCCGATACCTTCGTGTCGTGATGGAATCGCAATAGCTGGGTCGGCGGCAACGTCCATACCGAGCTCAGTAGTTCGCTCGCTTTGGCGGCGTTCGCCAATCCTTCGGCGACGGAATCGCAATTCTCGCTTTTTTCCAGCCGATCTTCCACTTTGTTCAGCGTTTTCGCGATCGACGACATTCTGGCGTCGTCTTTTTTCGCATCCTTGGTTTTATCCGCCATGTCAAGCCTCCCTGCTTGGTACGGACCACATGCGTGCAGTCCATCGTAGACACGAAAGGGGCCGCTTCCCCGTATTTCGCGGAAAAACGACCCCTACGCGTGTTATGCGATACCGGTGCTATTCGTCGGCTTCGGACTTGTTCTTGTCCTTGCCATCGCCCTTCGTCTTGAACGGATTGTCCTTGATCGGATGTCCATTCTTGTCGAATTTGACCTGGCTTTCCGGATGCGTCTCATCGAAGCCTTGGGCGTACCTGGTCTGACGCCACTGGTGGATGGACGCGTTGGTGCCGCGATGGTGCACATGGTAGACACGCTGCGCGCCACCCAGCGGCACGCCTTCCTTGGCCACGGCGATCTGGTTCACGTTCGACGGATCCATGATGGCGATCGGCGCGACCGGTTCCGGTTCGGCCGGTGCAGCCGTATGCTGCTGCATGCGCGACGGCAGCCATTCGGCCAGCCTGCTTAGCAGCCAGCAGACGATGAAATAGACGACCGCGGCCACCACCAGCGTCTGTAGGATGTTGAAATACATGGAGCCGAGTCGACGTGATTCCTGCAGCAGGTCAGTGTACATGATGATCGAGCCGAGCGCGGTGTCCTTCAACACGACGACCAGCTGGGTCACGGCCGCCGGCAGCATGGCATAGATGGCCTGCGGCACTTCGATCTGCAACAGCGACTGCGTGCGGGTCAATCCCAAGGCGAGCGAGGCCTCACGCTGGCCGTTCGGCAGGTTGCCCACGCCGGAACGCACCAGCTCGGCCACCACGGATCCGTTGTAGATCACAAGCGCGAGCACCACCGCCCAATACGCGGGGCTGGGCAGACCTGCGAAGGCGAACCAGCGCCAGAAGAAGATCATAAGCAGCAGAACGGGGACGGCTCGTGCGAATTCCACGATCGCGCCGGAAATGGTACGGATCAGCAGGCTCGGCAGCAGTCGGCCCACACCAAAGACCAGGCCGAACACCACGGCTCCGACCACGGCCAGTACGGACGCGCGGATCGTGGCCCACAGTCCCGGCAGATAGAAGTCGGTCCATGCTTCGGCGTCAAGCGCCGGTTTCCACAGTTCCCAGCTCAGCTGGTTCTCGCCGTCCGGCGGATTGTGCAGACGCATGAGGATCAGCACGACCACCACCGCGAAGATGATGCCTGCGATCCAATTGACGATACGGATGGTTTTGCGGCCCTTCGGACCAGGCTGGTCGAACAGCACCGCGCTTTCATTGCTTGCCATGTCGCGTCACCTCCTCACCGCGAGCTTGTTGGACAGATACGTGGTCAGCATGCCGATCGGAATGATCAGAACCACATAGCCGAAGGCGAAGATCAGGAAGATCGGTACGATTTGGTCGGCGTGGTATTCGATCATTTCGCTCATCATCGTCGAGGTTTCGGTGGCCACGGATGCCGCCGCCGCGACGGTGGAGTTTTTCAGCAATGCGATCAGCGTGTTGCCCAACGGTGCCACGGAACCGCGGAACGCCTGCGGCAGGATGATCTGAGTGGCGGCCTGCATGAAGTTCAGGCCCAACGCGCGGGCGGCCTCGGCTTGACCAAGCGGCACGGTGTTGATACCGGAACGCAGCGATTCACATACGAAAGCCGCGGTGTACAGGCTCAGGCCCGTCACGGCCAGCCAGAAGAAGTTGGTGGCGAACGTGTCGGAGAAGCTGAACTTCAGCTGCGCGTACGCACCCAGCACCATGAACACCATGATGATGGTCAGCGGCAGGTTCTTGAACAGTTCGACGTAGGCACCGGAAACGGTACGGAGCGAGGCGATCGGAGAAATGCGCATCATCACGAGGATGACGCCCAGAATCGTGGAGAACAACGCCGACCACAGGGTCAGCTCGATGTTCACCAGAAACGCGCCGGGAATGTTGTATTGGCTGAACAACGCGAGGAATCCGTCCATCACTTATTCCCCTTTCCATTCGGCACCGGCGGATTGTACTTGGCGTTCGGCGTGTAGGCCACTCCCCTGGTGTTGTCGGAAATGGCCCTTTGCCAAGAACCGTCCTGAATCATATCGGTGATGGCGTTGTTGATTTTGTTCTTCAGCTCGGTGTTGCCCTTCTTGACACCGATGCCGTAATACTCCTGGGTGAACGGCTTGCCCACCACGCGCAGGCGTCCACGTGAGGCGGATGCGAGGCCGGCGAGAATGATGTCGTCGGTGGTGGCGGCGTCCACAATGCCGGAAAGCAACGCGGTGGCGCATTCCGCCATGCCGGGCTGTTCCATCAGCTGGGTCTGCTTGGCGAACTTCTCCTTGACGTTGACGGCGGATGTGGTGCCGGTCATGGAGCACAGCCGCTTGCCGTTCAGATCCTTAGGTCCGTCAATGCCGGTTTCGTCCTTGCGTACCAGCAGATCCTGTCCGGCCACGAAATACGGGCCGGCGAAATCGACGACCTTCTTGCGTTCGTCGGTGATGGAATAGGATGCGACGATGTAGTCGACATCGCCGTTCTGCAGCATAGCCTCACGCTGCTTGGACGGCGATTCCTTCCATACGATCTCGTCTTCGGAATAGCCGAGTTTCTTGGCCACGTACTTGGCCACGTCCACGTCGAAGCCGACGTAGGTGCCGTTCTTTTTGAAGCCCAGGCCAGGCTGGTCGAATTTGATGCCGATGCGGATCTTGCCGGTTTCGTCCGCGCCGCATGCGGATACCGCGAACACGCACGCGCACGCGCAGAATGCCGCGACGGCTCTGCGCAACATGCGTTTCGCCGTGATCGAAAGTGGTTTCATATCAGGTTCCTTCTTCTGTCGTTATGTTCCGTCACTTCAGTGGGTGAGGATCTTCGACAGGAAGTCCTTGGCGCGATCGGTCTTCGGATGTTCGAAGAAGTCGTCCGGCGTGCTCTGTTCGAGAATCTGTCCGTCGGCCATGAACACGACCTTGTCGGCCACCTTGCGCGCGAAACCCATCTCGTGGGTCACGCACAGCATGGTCATGCCTTCGTGGGCGAGTTCGACCATGACGTCAAGCACTTCGTTAACCATTTCCGGGTCGAGAGCGGACGTTGGCTCGTCGAACAGCATGACCTTCGGCTGCATGGCGAGGGCGCGGGCGATGGCGACACGCTGCTGCTGGCCGCCGGACAGCTGCGACGGCATTTTGGAGGCCTGCGAGGCCACGCCGACGCGGCCCAGCAGATCCATGGCCAGGTCCTCGGCTTCCTTCTTGTCCATGTGGCGCACCTTGATCGGCGCCAATGTCACGTTTTCCAAAATGGTTTTGTTGGCGAACAGGTTGAACGATTGGAACACCATGCCCACTTCCGCACGCAGTTTGGCGAGTTCCTTGCCTTCCTGCGGCAGCGGTTTGCCGTCGATGCGGATATCGCCGGAATCGATGGTTTCCAGACGGTTGATGGTGCGGCACATCGTGGATTTGCCGGAGCCGGACGGTCCGACGATGACGAGCACCTCGCCTTTGCGTACGGTGAGGTTGATGTCCTTGAGCACATGCAGATCGCCATAATGCTTCTCGACATGGGTCAGTTCGACGAGCGGCCTGTTATCCGCTCCCGCGTCCGGCATGATGGGACGCTTCGCTTCGGTTTCTTTCATTTCAGACATAAAGGGCAGTATAAGAAAGCAATGCGAAATTCATGTTTCCTATATGCCCGTTCACATCATTTCGTCCGGAATATGAGACATTTCATACCGTTTGACGAACATATTCATCAAACGGATCGCCGCCGGAGCAATTTCACAGCACCTTGGAGAGGAAGGTCTTCAATCGTTCGCTCTTCGGATGGTTGAAGATCTCGTCAGGGGTTCCCTCTTCCTCGATCACGCCGGCATCGGTGAAGATGACCCTCGTGGCCACTTCGCGTGCGAAGCCCATCTCATGGGTCACCAGCACCATGGTCATGCCTTTGGCGGCAAGGTCGCGAATCACTTCGAGCACATCGCCCACCATTTCCGGGTCGAGCGCGGATGTCGCCTCGTCGAACAGCATCACCTTCGGATTCATCGCCAGCGAGCGCGCGATCGCCACACGCTGCTTCTGCCCGCCGGACAGCGATTTCGGCATGGCGTCGGCTTTTTCGGCCAATCCTACGGTTTTCAGCAGTTCCATGGCGTGCGCGTGGGCCTGCTCATCCGTTTCATGATGCACCAGTTTCGGTGCGAGGGTGATGTTGTCGATCACGCTCATGTTGTTGAACAGGTTGAAATGCTGGAACACCATGCCCACCTGCTCGCGCACCTGGTCGATGTTCACATGGCTGTCCGTCAAATCGTGTCCGTTGACCACGATCTTGCCGCCGGTGGCCTGTTCGAGTCCGTTCAGGCAACGCAATATGGTGGATTTGCCGGCGCCGGACGGTCCGATGATGCAGATCACCTCGCCTTTGCGCACGGTCATGTCGACGCCTTTGATGACCTCGGTCTGCCCGTAGCTTTTGTGCAGATCCTTGACGTCGATGATCACGTCGTTCTCGTTCATCGGTTCACCTTCCTGTCCACGATGTTGGCCAGCCACGTCAGGATGGTGATGGCCACGAAGTACATGACGCCGACGATCAGCAGCGTTTCGGTTACGCGGAAGTTCGCCGCGTACAGCTGCTGCGCCTGGTACAGCAGCTCACCGAAGCCGATGGCGAGCAGCAGAGAGGAGTCCTTGATCATGATGACCAGCTGGTTGATGATCGAAGGCATGGCGATTTTGCTGGCCTGCGGCAGAATCACTCGGCGCATGGCCTGCCTGTGGTTGAGTCCCAGCGAACGCGCGCCCTCCATCTGTCCGGAATCGACCGATTGGACTGCGCCACGCACGATTTCCGCCAGGTACGCGCCGGAGTTGAGCGACAAGGTCAATGCGCCGGCGACCCAGATGTTCACGCTATGTCCGATGAGCTGGGGCACACCGAAGTAGAAGAAGAACGCCCACACCAGGATCGGGGTGCCGCGGAACACCGCGATGTACACATTGGCCAATCCTGCGGCGATTTTGCTTTCCGAAACCTTCATCAGGCCGAACGCGACGCCGAGCACCAATGCGATCGCGAAGGAAAGCAGCGTGATCAGCAGCGTGTTCCTCAAGCCCGTCAGCAATGCCGGCATCGACTGTTTGACCAGTCCGAGGAAACCGACCTTCTGTTGTTCGGCGCTGTCGTCGCCATTGTCGGTGATCATGCCGGAAATCGATTTGGCCTGCTCTTTCGCGCCTTGCTTGCCAAGATATTGTGCGACGATTCGCTCGTATTCTCCCGAAGCGATCATCTTGTTCAATCCATCGTTGATGGCGGCCAGCAAATCTGCGTTCATGCCTTTGTTCACGGCCATGCCGTATTCGCCGTGCGGCACCTTCGGAGTCACGATTTTCAGACCGTTGTTCTGCGATACGCCATATGCCAGTACCGGATAATCGTCGAACACCGCGACGGCATTGCCGGATTTGACCATCTCGTACATGGTTGAGGATTGGTCGACGGAAGTCACCTTGTAACCGTACTTGTCGGCATGCTGTTTGGCGTACGATTCGCCCTCCGAGCCGGTTTTCGCCACAACCGTCCGGCCTTTGAGGTCCTTATAGCCGGTGACGTCGTCGTTGTTGGCCGCGACGGCCATCTGGATGCCGGATTGGAAATACGGATTCGAGAAATCATAGGAGGCTTTACGCTCGTCAGTGATGGACATGCCGGCTATGACGACGTCCACCTGGTTGGAGCTTAGGGCCTGCAACGCGGCGTTGAATCCCAGCGACTGTATCTCGACCTTAAAGCCCTCTTCCTTGGCGATGCCTCGGATTAGCTCCATGTCGATGCCGGTCATCTTGCCGTTCTCACGGTATTCGAACGGTGCGAACGTGGTGTCGGTGCCGATTTTATATGTCTTGCCCTTGACCGAGGCCGGATTGCCAGTTTCGGAGGCGAGCGCATGCGGAACGGTCGTCATGAATGCCGCAAAGACCACGGCGAGCACGGCGAACAGCGCGCATATGCGCATGCCGACCGCGTTCAGTCGCTTCTTGTCCTGTGTTTTCGATTTCATACCGCGCTTCGACCCTTTCTGGTTGCCGGATAATCAAACACGCTCCACTGTAATGACAGCGACGGAAAATAGACAACGCGAATAATAAAAAATGTCCGAGCATCATTGATGTTCGGACATTTTTCATTCATCTATGGGCGAAACCGTATCAGTCCTCGTCCTCATCCGGATCGTAATCGACACCGGTCTCGGCGCGCTGCTCAGCGGAGATCGGAGCCGGAGCGCCGGTCAGCGGATCGCGGCCGCCGCCAGCCTTCGGGAAGGCGATGACGTCGCGGATGGAGTCGGCGCCAGCCAGAATTGCGGCGGTACGATCCCAGCCGAGAGCGATGCCGGCGTGAGGCGGAGCGCCGTACTTGAATGCCTCAAGCAGGAAGCCGAACTTGTCTGCGGCCTCTTCCGGCGTGATGCCAAGCACGTCGAGCACACGGTCCTGAATGTCGTCGCGGTGGATACGCACGGAGCCGCCGCCCATTTCGTTGCCGTTGCACACGATGTCGTAGGAATCGGACATGGCGTGTTCCGGATCCTTGTCGAACTTGTCGATCCAATCCTTGGACGGCATGGTGAACGGGTGATGCATGGAGGTCCACTTGGAGTGGCCGACTGCCACATCGTCGTCGTCCGGGTCATCGGTCGGCTTGAACAGCGGGAAGTCCACAACCCAAGTGAAGGCGAAATCGTCGGGCTTGAGCAGGCCCGCGCGGCGGGCAAGCTCGACACGCACGGCGCCCAGCAGTTCCTGGGAGGAGGTGCGGCGACCGGCTGCGAAGAACACGGCGTCGCCGTCTTCGGCGCCGACGGCTTCCTTCAGACCGTTGCGTTCCTCTTCGGACAGGTTCTTGGCGACGGGGCCCTTGAGTTCGCCGTTCTCGGCGAACACCACATAGGCGAGGCCCTTGGCGCCACGCTGCTTGGCCCAATCCTGCCATGCGTCGAACTGACGGCGAGGCGTGGCCGCGCCACCCTTGAAGAGCACCGCGCCGACGTATGGGGCCTGGAACACGCGGAACGGCGTGTTCTTGAAGTAATCGGTCAGTTCGATCAGCGGATTGCCGAAACGCAGATCCGGCTTGTCGGAACCGTACTTGTCCATGGCGTCCTGCCAGGTGATGCGCTGGATCGGCAGCTTGATGTCGTAGCCGGCGGACTTCCAGATGGCGGCGATGACCTTTTCGGCCATGGCCATCACGTCCTCCTGGTCCACGAAGGCCATCTCCATGTCGAGCTGGGTGAATTCCGGCTGGCGGTCGGCGCGGAAGTCCTCGTCACGATAGCAGCGGGCCAGCTGGTAGTAACGCTCGACGCCGGAGACCATGAGCAGCTGCTTGAGCAGCTGCGGGGACTGCGGCAGAGCGTACCAGGAACCCGGCACCAGACGGGCCGGCACGACGAAGTCACGGGCGCCTTCCGGCGTGGACTTGATCATGGTCGGGGTTTCGATCTCCTCGAAGCCCATTTCCTCCAGCGCATGGCGGGCGGCCTTCGACATCTGGGCGCGCAGCTTCAGATTGCGCTGCATGGACGGACGACGCAGGTCGAGGTAACGGTACTTCAAACGCACGTCCTCGCCCGGCAGCTTGTTCTCGGACTCGTTCTCAAGAGCGGTGGAGACCTGGAACGGCAGAGCATCGGACTTGGCCAGCACTTCGATGCTTTCGGCCACGACTTCGATCTTGCCGGTGGCCAGATGCTCGTTCTCGTTGCCGTCCGGACGCAGACGAACCTCGCCGACGACCTGGATCACGAATTCGGAGCGCAGCGGACGGGCCATCTCCTCATCATAGATGACGACCTGCACCAGACCGGTGTTGTCGCGAAGATCGATGAAGGCCACGCCACCGTGGTCGCGGCGACGATCGACCCAACCGGCGAGCGTCACCTTCTGACCGACGAGCTGTTCGGTCACTTCGGTTGCATGATGTGTTCTGTAAGCCGTCTGGCTCATGCTTCCCCTATTCCTTATCCTCTTGTATGTTGCGAAGTCTTGCGATTTCAGGCTTCAACGGTAACGGTTTGCTGGGCATACACAGTATCCGGCTCCCACGACTGTGCGTCAGCCGGCCGCTGGTCTCCTGTGATGATGTTCTTGACTTCGTCCTGGGCGCCCTCTTCGGAAGCGTCGGCCGGGAACCAGACGTACGGGATGCCGAGCTTGTCTGCATATTTGATCTGCTTGCCGAGCTTGGCCGCGGTCGGCGCCACGTCCGCCGCGATGCCACGGGAGCGCAGCTGGTTGGCGATCAGGTTGGACGCGGAGCGGTCGGCTTCGTTCCATACCGCCACGAGCACGGATGCCGGAGACACACGGTTGGCGTGCGCGCCCGCGGTGTGCAGCATGTAGGAGACCAGGCGGGACAGGCCGATGGACAGGCCCACGCCCGGGTACTTCTTGTTGCCCTGCGATGCGAGGTTGTCGTAACGGCCGCCGGAGCAGATGGAGCCCAAAGCGGCGGCGCCGTCGAGGAACGTCTCATACACGGAACCGGTGTAGTAATCAAGACCACGGGCGATTTTCAGATCGGCGATCACGGAGCCCGGACGGATGCGCGCGGCCTCGTCGACGATCATCGCCAGCGTGTCAAGTCCCTGGCGTGCCAACACGTAGGCGTCGGAATCAGACGCGATGTCATGCTTGACGCACAATGCGTCGAACTTGTCGGACAGTTCCTTGCCGTCGGCGGCGGTCAGCTCGGCCAGTTCGAGGCAGGCACGGGCCTGGGCTTCGTCGGCGCCGCAGCCTTCGACGAGCAGCTTGGCCACCTCATCGGCGCCGATCTTGTCGAGCTTGTCGATCTCACGCAGCACGCCTTCGATATCCGTAAGTCCCAAACCACGGTAGAAGCCCTCGGAGAGTTTGCGGTTGTTCGCATGCACGGTGGCCTTCGGCAGACCGAACTCGCGCAGACGTTCCAATGCGGACACCATGACCAACGGCAATTCGACCTCGTAATGGTCGGGCAGATCGCCATTGCCGATCACGTCGATGTCGGCCTGCACGAACTCGCGGAAACGTCCTTCCTGCGGGCGTTCGCCACGCCAGACCTTCTGAATCTGCCAACGTTTGAACGGGAACGCCAGATCGCCGGAATGTTCGACGACATAACGGCTCAGCGGAACGGTCAGATCGAAGTGCAGACCAAGACGATCCTCAATCGGAGTGTCGGACTCGTGTCCGACCTCCTGAAGACGGCTCAGCAGGTAAATCTCCTTGCTGGTCTCGCCTTTCTTGAGCAGGCTGGAACCCTGCTCAACAGCACGGGTTTCAATGCCTATGAAGCCATTGAGCTCGAATACATTACGGAGCGTGTCGATGACACGCTGCTCCACAACACGTTCAGAGGGGAGCCACTCTGGAAATCCTGAAATAGATGCACCTTTAGCCACGGTTCTCTATAATAAATGAGGTTACGGAAAATGCCGCGCGTTTTTCAAGGTGTGGAAGCGCACGTCACGGACCGTCACCTCTGCACTACATGAAGCTTACGTAAGGAGCTGGCCATGGCCGACGAGAATGTCACCGCGTCCGAGAACACCACTGAAACCAACGAGCAGGCAGCGACGCCCGCAACCCAGGCCAGCAAACCGGCCGTCCCGAGCCCAGCGGCCATGAAGCCGCATGCGCCGAGCCCCGCGGCCTTCGCCAAGAAGGCTCCGCAGCGTCCTGCAACCTCCACCGGATTCTCCGAAGCCGATATCAAGGCCACCGAAGCGTTCGGCCGTGTCGCCGATGACGGCACCGTGTTCGTGAAGGAAGGCGAGGGAGAACGCGAGGTCGGACAGTTTCCGGACGCTTCCAAGGAAGAGGCCCTGGCACTGTATGCCCGTCGCTATCTCGATCTGAAGGCAAAGCTCGACCTGTTCGCCAACAGGCTCAAGTCCAGCAATGTGAAGAACCGTGAGATCGACGAGTCCATCAAGACGCTTTCCGCCGAAATCGAGCAGCCGGCCGTCGTCGGAGATATTGAGGCGCTCAAGTCCCAGTTCGAAGCACTGAAGGAGGCCGGAGCGGCCAAGAAGGCCGAGCTGAGCGAGGCCCACAAGGCCGCCGTCGCCAAGGCGCTGGCCGAACGTACCGCGATTGTGGAGAAGGCCGAGGCTCTGGCCAATTCCCTGGGCGACAACACCAACTGGCGTTCCACCGCGGACAAGTTCCGTTCGCTGTTCCAGCAGTGGCAGGATCACCAGCACAATAGCGTCCGTCTCGACAAGGCCGACGCCGACGCCCTGTGGTCCCGTTTCTCCTCCGCCCGCACTACGTTCAACAGCGCCCGCCGCAAGTGGGCCCAGGGCCGCGATGAGGAGCGCAGCAACGCCAAGGCCGCGAAGGAGGCCATCATCGCCGAAGCCGAGGAGATCAAGGATTCCACCGCTTGGGTGGAAACCTCCCGCAAGTTCAACGAGCTGATGGATCGTTGGAAGAAGGCCGGTCGTGCGGGCCGTCGTGATGATGACGCGCTGTGGGCACGTTTCCGTGCTGCGGCGGACACGTTCTTCAACGCCCGTCAGGCCGATCGCGAGCAGATTAGCTCGTCCGAAAAGGAAAATCTCGCCAAGAAGGAAGAACTGCTGACCAAGGCTGAGGCTTTGGTGCCGGTCAAGGATGAGAAGGCCGCCAAGCAGGCTCGCCAGGCATTGGCCGCCATTCAGGAGGAATGGGACCAGATCGGTTACGTTCCGCGCGATGACATGCACCGCATCGAAAGCCGTCTTGATGCTGTCGACAAGCAGATCAAGGCTGTTGAGGATGCCGCCTGGAAGCAGTCCGATCCGGAAGCCGACGCCCGTAAGTCCTCCTTCGAGGAGCAGCTCAACGCACAGCTCGCCGAACTTGACGCCCAGATCGCCGCTGAGTCCGATCCGAAGAAGAAGGCCAAGCTTGAGGCGGAGAAGGCCACCAAGGAACAGTGGCTGAACGCCATCAAGTAATGACGCTCCCATAGAGCGATACGGTTGTGGTTCCGCTTGGAAGTGGCGGAACCACAACCGTCCAGCTGACCGGATAGCTGGACGAATAGGCATATGTAAAAAAAGACCGGTGGGTTTCATGACATTCCATCATGAAACCCACCGGTCTTTTTGCATACGCGTTGCCGGGGTTCTTACCCCGGCAACGTTGGAAATCAGTTCTGCGACTGCGCGGAATCAGCCGGTTCCGTCGATGCCGTCGGTTCAGTGGCGGCATCGGTTTCAGCGGCCGTTTCGGTCGCCTCCGCCGGATTATCCTTCTGGTTCGGCTCCTCGAAGGCCTCGCCGGTGAACGTGAACTCACCCAGAATGCCTTCGCCTTCGGCGTCCACCTTCACGCGCTGGCCATCTTCGAGGTCGCCCATCAGGATCTTCTCCGAAATGGCGTCCTCGATGTCGCGCTGGATCACGCGACGCAGCGGACGGGCGCCCAGCAGCGGGTCGAAGCCCTTCTGTGCGAGCAGATCCTTGGCCGCGTCGGTCAGTTCGAGCGACATGTGACGGTCGAACAGACGGTCGTTGAGCTGCTTGACATCCAAGTCGACGATCTGGCGCACCTGCGGTTCGGTGAGCTGCTTGAACACGATGATGTCATCCAGACGGTTCAGGAACTCCGGACGGAACTGCTGCTTGAGTTCGGCGGAGACCTGTTCCTTCATGCGCTGGTAGCTCGATTCGGTGTTCGTGCCCAGGTTGAAACCGGTGTTGGCG
>ENA-UEYD01001223-UEYD01001223.1-human-gut-metagenome-genome-assembly--contig:-NODE-1223-length-19486-cov-4.906847_pt1 | contig 19486 bp, 15 predicted proteins | sample MGYA00242907_ERZ507875 | MGnify/ENA primary metagenome ERZ507875 (study PRJEB26167, sample SAMN06115506) | human gut metagenome | host: Homo sapiens | place: China:Shandong | collected 2015-08-07...
TAAGTATTGACACTACAGATATAACTAAAAAGGATAAAAAGGTTTCATTTATGTTCTTTAATAATAATATTGGTAGAATCGCTGATGTTGACATTACCATCAAGACTTTTAAATACACATGTTTCAAATACTTGACAGAAGACAATCCAATCATTCCTCTGAGCATATAAAGACGTGCAACTAAACAGCATTGAGATATAAATATTGCAACAAACAATACAGACTCCGGTACACACCCCAAACGAAGAAAGATATATGATATAGGGAGATTCAGCATCTGCAGACCACCTACCATAATCTGATAGTTCCGAATTCTACCCGTGGCAAGCATGGCCGTAATCAATGGATTTGAAATAGATTCACTCATGGCAAAAAGCAACGTTAGCCGCACAAACAGAACTGCATGTTCCGGCACCAATTTCAGCCATAGCCCAAGAATATAGTGAGTATTGATAATCACCGGCAATGAGAGCAACAACAACATATAAAATGAGAACTTCGCTCCTTGAAAGATAAGTGCCATCATATAGTCTTGATTGCCAGAAGCATAAGATTTTGTAATTTGCGGATTTAATGCTGTCATAAAATTACTAACAAATCCTGAAATTGCTGAATTTACTTGCATAGCAATACCTTTAGCTGCATTTACAGACGGACCGAAAAACAAATTAATGACAACATTTCCACCTTGATCTCTTAACACGGATGAAGCAGCTCCAATGAAATTCCATCCTGCAAACCCAAACATATTCTTTAGAAGTTTTTTATCCCAACAAAAATGATAAGTACACTCTTTGAAATGCCTTTTACAATAATAGCCATAAGTAAAACGAATAATTATTGCTACAGAACACATCAAAATTGAATAAAACACCAATTTATCCATAGGAGCTATAACGATCAAATATGCAATAATAAGTTTGCCTATAGCTTCCAATATACTGATATAAGCAAAAGCCGACATTTTTTCATGTGCTATTATAGATGCGTTATATGGAACACTTATAAGATTTATGACAAAAGTGACAACAGAAAATTGGAGTACCCAATTAGCTGCCAGTATTCTATCTGCTGGAATAATCATCTTAGAATTAAGAAACCATACACCAACAATCTCTATTAATATGACTACGATTAAAGACAACAATATTTGGATAGTAACCGATGCTGAAAATATCTTATTCAGCTTACTTTGATCACCTTTCCCCAATTCAAAGGTAATAAATCTACTGATAGAAGCAGATAATGACCCCGATATTACCGAAAACATAGCTACAACGCCACCTACGACATTATATATACCAAAATCTTCAACTCCTAGAGCATCTAGTATGACACGTGAAGTATATAAACTCACGATCATCATAAAAAGCATCCGAATATAGAGAAGTAAGGTATTCTTCGCTATTCGTTTATTGTTGTCTGTCGCTTGAGACATGTAAATATTTACTATATGCCTATAATACCTTTAAAGGTTATTCGGCACCTCCTATGTCATACTTTTGATTAATAATTTGATTATTGCCTCTCACCTATCGGCTCTACATACCCGACCGGCATATCCGCACAAGCACACCCCAGCATATTCAACCGGACAGCAATCTTACTTCTACCATCTACTGTAACAAGCTCTCCTACAAGCCCCGTCAAAGGACCTTTAATAACACGTACTTTCTCACCACGTGCCAAAGGAGCACTATTCATACAGATTGCCTCTTCGGAATAGTCGAGCATAAAACGGAAACGGGCCATTTGTTCATCAGGAATGATAGTCGGACTGCTCTCACCGCGCATTACCATATACCGACTAACTGTAGAAAAAGAAAGAACCTCTTTACGTTCTTTAGGATCAGCATGTACAAAGACCATCATGGGAAGCAGCACGGATTCAACCACTTTACGGCGGTCGCTCCATTGATGTACTTCTTGCTGGACCGGTACAAAATTTTCAATCCCCATTTTGTCTAAACGTTCGGCTACTTTCTTCTCATGATGCATACGAACCAGAGCAACATACCAGCGTTTAGAGTGTGCTACGCCTTCCCCTGTCCCAATTTTAGGCCCAGCACTTAAAGTTTCTTTCGTTAGAATCATACTTTTTTACCCCTTATGTGTCCGTTACTTCTTAGGTAACGGATAAGGTATTTATTCACAGGAAAACAGATGAAAACAGAAAAACATGGACAAGAACCGCCTACAGCAATGTTTTTCTAACCTACGCGAAGGGAAAAGCATCTTTGAAAACAGAATATAGGAATATCGGGCATGATCAAACAGAATCATCATGTCCTGATATATTTTTGTTGCATATTTCAACAAATCAGAAAAAAAAGAAGATTTTACTTGTTTACTATTTGTATTTTTGCATATCTTTGCACCGAATAATTATCCGTTACCTAAGAAGTAACAGAAACATTTCGCCCTTGATTTCTAACACTTTACCGTTAATTACCTACCTAAACGATAGTTCCTAATGTAAGATAAATTCCCTTTATTTACCTCTGTACGTTCTCTTAGCTCAAAACCCTTTAAATAGATTTGTGTGGTTTTTATTGATTTGTGTCCCAATGATTCACTGATCATTTCAATTGGCACTCCACGATACTTGGCTGTCGTTGCCCAGGAATGACGGAGTGTGTAAGAAGAAACGGGAGAATTCAAACGTAGAGCTCTCGCCAAATCCTTCAAACAATTATTGAATCTCCGAAGAGCAGACTGATATTCACGGTATGCCCTTTCATCCTTCCGTTTTTTATTACCGCAAAGTATGTCGAACAGATAGTCCGGACAATCAGGAATGGGTTCCTGATTACTTCGGAGTTGATTAATCATTCCTCTGGCAGTATCAAGCACTTCCACGCTCATGGGAGTTTTCGTCTTGATTCGATTATAGCGTAATACACTCTGATCTAAAGCCGATTTTTCCAGATGAGCTAAATCAGCGAATGACATTCCACAAAACTGGAACATCAGAGCAGCAATAGTTTGTGTACGACGTAAACGCTCCGATTTGGGATCCTCATACAAAAGTCTGTGCAACTCACCGGCAGGCAAAGCTTTCTTTTGTCGGACATCCACACCTGTATAGACATCATGAAATAATCGGGGAACATAAGGGGCACTCCCTGCTTCCACTCCCCGATTGTAAATGCTACGAAGCATACGCATATACGTAGAAATCGTATTAGGCTTCAAACCACACTCATAAAGATACTGACCATAACGTCGTAAACGTTCTTTGGTGACCTGCCTGAACGACATATTCAACGTACCACAAAACTTACTGAAAGAATAAAGGGCATTCTTATAGACATGCGCTGTAGAATAGCGCCCCTCCTTTCGTAAACGATTGATGTAGTTCTCCCCACATCGACTGAATCCATTTTTATTCATCATTTGCATCACTAGTTATTTTATATATATACTATTTGGCAAGCGACAAAAGAACAAATCTTTTTGCAGGTTCAATTTCACTTTCCAGATATTATTTTCAAATTAACATTCATTAATATTGCAAAAATTAACTAATTATGAGAAGCGAAAAATCTAAAAAAGGAAGTAAAAACAACAAAGCAAAGAGAAATGTTCAAACAGTGGAAAAAGCCCCAGGAAGACAGTCAAAGGAAGAAATCATCAGTGAAGAAGAGCTGGATAACAGAATAGCAATCGACGGAGATATCCGCCTTTATTTCACCATGTATTTAAAAATCTTTATTGATGGACATTTCCGCCATCCTAAGAAGAAAAAGCTGATAAATCTAGCCCAATATATCTATGACCAAAAAGTATTATACATCCACAAACATGGCGGCTATAAGTTAATGGAACTTAGCAGTATACATGCTGAATTGGGTGCATTGAAAAAACCTGTTGAGGAAGAGTACATGAAAGAAAAAAAGGAAAAAAGAGAACAGGCTGAAAAGGTCAAAAGCAAGTACTAAGAAAAAATAATGGGACAGTTGGAATATAAAGCTTACCTTCGCCGCCGTTTTCAACCGGTCGAAAACTAACAGATTTTCTCTTAAAAAAATAGTGACGGTATGCTATCGTTATAGCGTCACTATAATGAAAGGATAGTGACGCTATGACAACAACATACCGTCACTATCTATAAGGGAAGATTTACGCTCAAACAGAAATTTATTTTTCAAAATTAAAAACAGAAGAAAATGAGACAAAAAATCAGGAAAGGCAAGTTAGAAGCTTGCAAATTAGTATGGAAAAAACGTATTACTGCTGAAAAGGGGATTTCGGATAAATGTGCGGAGAGAATTGTACAAGAGTGCATTAAACTAATAGATCGCATGTTGTATGGGAATGTAGTGATAGCTTTTTACAAGCAGGATGGCACGTTTTGTCTGGAAAGAGGAACACTGGTAGGATATGAAAAATTCTTCCATAGAGAATTCAATATCACAGCAAAACAAGAGTCTATTCTCTATTGGAGTGAAGAACAAAAAGGATGGAGAAGATTTATGATCGGGAACCTGATGGAGTGGAGAGCTATTGTATAAGTTAGATTAAAATATATTGAACAATGAATATGATTAATAAAGGGATACCTTATTTTCCGACACCGGCAAACTTCTTTGACGAAGAAGTGATGGAACTATTAGAAGCTAAGTTTGGAGTATTAGCTTCTTACATTGTCATGCGATTGCTTTGTAAAATATATAAAGAGGGATATTATATCTCTTGGGGAAAGGAACAAAACCTGATTTTCGTCCGTAAAGTGGGCGGCGGGATCAAAGAGGACATGATGGAAAAGATTGTCGACCTATTATTGGAAAAAGGATTTTTCCATAAGGAAACCTACGAAAAATACGGCATACTCACTTCGGAACAGATTCAAAGGGTGTGGTTTGAAGCTACTACACGAAGGAAAATAGATTTCTCCCAACTACCTTATTTATTAGAGACCAAGAAGAAAAAAGGGATGCAAAAAGAAGAGTTGAACGCGGAAAATGCAGACATTTTTGAAACTCAAGAGGAGGTGAGTCAAGAAAATGCAGACATTTCCCGACAAACTAAACTAAAGGAAACTAAACTAAATTCTGAAGAAGAAGAAATTAACGATGCTTCGATTGAAATTCCGGGGTATGCCTACAATCTGGCTACACACAACATAGCAGGATTGATGGAGAGTCTGGACAACCATAAAGTGACTGACCCAAAAGAGAAACAGACGATTCTCCGGCTATCGGACTATGGCAGGAAAGGCACCCAGGTGTGGAAACTGCTCTCCAATACGGCCTGGAGTAAAATCGGAGCACCGGGGAAATATATCATTGCAGCGTTAGCTAGCGGACGGAAATAAACCGACTGATTAAAAGCTGATAAAAAAGGTACGAAAAATCTGTGCTTTTCACAAATTCTTCGTACCTTTACGCTCCGGTAAAACAAGTTCTATCCACATAAAAGATAACAAAATGGAAAACAGAAGTTTAGTAACCATTGCCGAACATTCTAAAGAAAAAATCCTCTACATGCTCGAAATGGCGAAGCAGTTTGAAATGAACCCCAATCGCCGGTTATTACAAGGAAAGGTAGTAGCAACCCTGTTCTTCGAACCTTCCACCCGTACCCGCTTGAGTTTTGAAACAGCTGCCAACCGTCTCGGTGCACGAGTAATCGGATTCTCTGACCCCAAAGCTACCAGCTCTTCCAAAGGGGAAACACTTAAAGACACGATCATGATGGTGAGCAACTATGCAGATATTATCGTCATGCGACACTATCTCGAAGGAGCTGCACGGTATGCCAGCGAAGTAGCCCCGGTGCCCATTGTCAACGCAGGTGACGGAGCCAACCAGCACCCGTCGCAGACGATGCTCGATCTCTACTCTATCTACAAGACACAAGGAACGCTGGAAAATCTGAACATTTTCCTGGTGGGTGACTTGAAATACGGCCGCACCGTACATTCTTTGCTGATGGCGATGCGACACTTTAATCCGACTTTCCACTTCATCGCTCCCGAAGAGCTGAAAATGCCGGAAGAATACAAACTTTACTGTAAAACGCACCAAATAAAATACGTTGAACATACGGATTTTACCGAAGAGATTATCGCTGACGCCGATATTCTGTACATGACCCGTGTGCAACGCGAACGTTTCACCGACCTGATGGAATATGAACGGGTGAAGAATGTATATATTCTCCGTAACAAAATGCTGGAAAACACACGTCCGAACCTGCGTATCCTGCACCCGCTTCCCCGTGTCAACGAAATTGCTTACGATGTGGATAACAATCCGAAAGCATATTATTTCCAACAGGCACAAAACGGTCTGTATGCCCGCGAAGCAATCCTTTGCGATGTATTAGGTATCACATTAGATGACGTTAAAAACGATATTTTATTATGAGCGAAAATAAACAAGCATTGCAAGTAGCTGCCCTGAAAAACGGGACAGTGATTGACCATATCCCATCCGAAAAGCTCTTTACCGTAGTGCAACTGCTCGGTGTGGAACAGATGACTAGCAATATCACTATCGGATTCAACCTCGACAGCAAGAAGCTGGGTAAAAAAGGGATCATCAAGATTGCAGATAAATTCTTCTGCGACGAAGAGATTAACCGTATTTCAGTAGTTGCCCCGCACGTCAAGCTGAATATCATCCGCGATTACGAAGTAGTGGAAAAGAAAGAGGTGAAAATGCCGGATGAACTTCGGGGCATCGTGAAATGTGCCAATCCGAAATGTATCACCAACAACGAACCGATGGCCACTATCTTTCATGTGATAGACAAGGATAATTGTATCGTAAAGTGCCATTATTGCGAGAAAGAGCAGAAACGTGAAGAGATTACAATCCTCTGAATAAACGTATAGCCCTATGAAACAGGACTGGAAACCAGGAACGATGATCTATCCGCTGCCGGCTGTACTAGTCAGCTGCGGAAAGGAAGAAAGCGAATATAATATGTTCACAGTAGCATGGACGGGTACGATTTGTACAAACCCGCCCATGTGTTATATATCCGTACGTCCGGAACGCCATTCTTATGACATTATCAAAAAAAACATGGAGTTTGTCATCAACCTGACAACGAAAGATATGGCTTTTGCCACTGACTGGTGCGGAGTTCGTTCGGGACGTGATTATCATAAATTTGATGAGATGAAGCTGACACCCGGACAGTGTACGGTGGTTAGTGCTCCGTTGATTGAAGAATCTCCTCTCTGCATTGAATGCCGTGTGAAAGAAATCATCTCTCTCGGCTCACACGATATGTTTATCGCTGACGTAGTAAATGTGCGTGCGGACGACCGGAACCTGAATCCTGAAACCGGAAAGCTGGAACTGGCCGAAGCCAATCCGCTGGTATATGTGCACGGAGGATATTATAATCTGGGAGAGAAAATCGGTAAGTTCGGTTGGAGTGTAGAAAAGAAGAAATCATAAAAAGTGCGATATTGCCATGAATATGCTGCGTAAATTCATCCTTCCCGGTTTGTTAGCTATAGCCTGCACGGCTGTCGGCCAGAACTATAACGCAGAAAAAGTAGACCGCCCCAATACAAAAAAAATAAATATCGGTATCAAGGCGGGATTCAACTCTTCCATGTTCATGGTGTCTGAACTGAAAATTAAGGATGTAACTATCGATGAGGTGCAGAATAACTACAAGATAGGTTATTTCGGCGCCCTCTTTATGCGCATCAACATGAAGAAGCATTTCATTCAGCCGGAAGTGTCCTATAATGTAAGCAAATGTGAGATCACTTTCGATAAGCTCGGTTCGCAGCATCCTGCCATCGAGCCTGATTATGCTTCCGTGCAATCGGTGTTGCACAGTGTGGATTTCCCTATTTTATACGGCTATAATGTGGTGAAAAAAGGGCCTTACGGAATGTCTATCTTCGCAGGCCCCAAACTTCGCTACTTATGGGGAAAACACAATGAAATCACTTTTAAGAATTTTGACCAAAAAGGGATTCACGAAAGGCTGTATCCGTTCAATGTCAGTGCAGTGATCGGTGTAGGCGTCAACATCTCCCGTATCTTTTTCGATTTCCGCTACGAGCAAGGCATCGGAAATATCTCCAAGTCCATCATTTACGACAATATCAATTCCGACGGCAGCACAGGAGTGAGCAACATTATTTTCCGTCGCCGTGACAGCGCGTTAAGTTTTTCGCTGGGATTCATCCTTTAAGAATAAAATATCATTAAATCCGGCTTTTTACTAACATTTTTCTTGTACTTCCTTCATTCTTTATTTATTTTCATTAACTTTGTGCGCTTAAAATAGGTATCTCGAATTAGAAATTTAATCTTACTTATAAAAGAATGAAAAGAGACGACATCATTTTCGACATCATCGAAAAAGAGCATCAACGTCAGTTGAAAGGAATCGAGCTTATTGCATCAGAAAATTTTGTGAGTGACCAGGTTATGCAGGCAATGGGTTCTTGCCTGACTAACAAGTACGCAGAAGGTTATCCCGGCAAACGTTATTACGGAGGTTGCGAAGTAGTAGACCAAAGCGAACAAATCGCTATCGACCGCCTGAAAGAAATTTTCGGCGCTGAATGGGCAAACGTACAGCCACACTCGGGAGCACAAGCTAATGCTGCTGTTTTCCTTGCTGTTCTGAATCCGGGCGACAAATTCATGGGATTAAATCTGGCACACGGCGGACACCTGTCTCACGGTTCATTAGTGAACACTTCCGGTATCATCTATACTCCTTGCGAATATAACCTGAATCAGGAAACTGGACGCGTTGACTACGACCAGATGGAAGAAGTCGCTCTACGTGAGAAACCGAAAATGATTATCGGTGGTGGTTCTGCATACTCTCGTGAATGGGATTACAAACGTATGCGTGAAATCGCCGACAAAGTAGGCGCTATCCTGATGATTGACATGGCTCACCCTGCCGGCCTGATCGCTGCCGGAGTGCTCGAAAATCCGGTTAAATATGCACATATCGTCACTTCTACTACACATAAAACACTTCGCGGACCTCGTGGTGGTGTCATCATGATGGGTAAGGATTTCCCCAATCCGTGGGGAAAGACCACTCCGAAAGGTGAGATCAAGATGATGTCTCAATTACTGGATTCTGCCGTATTCCCAGGGGTTCAAGGCGGACCGTTGGAACATGTAATTGCTGCTAAAGCAGTTGCTTTCGGTGAAATCCTGCAACCTGAATTTAAGGAATATGCTAAACAAGTACAAAAGAACGCTGCTGTACTTGCACAGGCTTTGATTGACCGTGGCTTTACTATCGTTTCCGGTGGTACAGACAACCACTCTATGTTGGTCGACCTGCGTAGCAAATATCCTGAACTGACAGGTAAAGTGGCAGAAAAAGCATTGGTTTCTGCCGATATTACTGTTAACAAGAACATGGTTCCGTTCGACAGCCGTTCAGCTTTCCAGACTTCCGGTATCCGTTTGGGTACTCCTGCTATCACAACTCGTGGTGCAAAAGAAGATTTGATGCTCGAAATTGCTGAAATGATCGAGACTGTATTGTCTAACGTAGAAAATGAGGAAGTTATTGCACAAGTACGTGCACGTGTCAATGAGACAATGAAGAAATATCCTCTTTTTGCTTATTAAAAAACGATTTCAAAGCTAATAGCTTCACTGTTATCAGCTTTATTTCTTATTTATAAGGTCTGCTCTTTGTGAAAGGAGCAGGCTTTTTTTATTTATTAACGGTCCCGCCCGAACCATCTGTCCATATTTTCGTTTTTCTTACTATAAAAGAAATATATGATGTCATATATCACTCATAGCAAGGACGAATTCAACCGTACAGTGTGCAAGAAGAGAAAACAGAAGCGCACTGGACTCTATATACAGTCATCCCCGTCTTTCCACATTTTATTTCATAGGGAAAGACGGGGATTTATTTTACCGGCATCATACCGGAATATTTTTTTGAGGTATATATTTTAGCTCAATCCTTCTATTTCTCCATCCACAATATCGATGTGCAATGCCTGCGGCTCCTTGGGTAATCCCGGCATACGAAGAATTTCTCCGGCAATGGCTACAATCATTTCAGCTCCGTTATTGATAACAATATCTTTAATATGGAACTCGAAGTTGTTTACCGCACCATAAATCTTTGGATCGGCAGAAAATGAATATTGTGTTTTCGCAATACAAACCGGATAATGAGTAATTCCCATTTTCTCGATCAGTTTGATACGGTTGCGGGCAATACTGCTATAAGTAATAACGCTGGCTCCGTAAATATTAGTGGCTACCTTTTCAATCTTCTGCTGTATGCTATCTTCTTCTTTATAAGTGTAGCGTAAAGATTCGGACGGATTGTTCTCTATGGTATCTACTACCAGACGGGCCATATCTACTGCTCCCTCTCCTCCTTCACTGAACGCATTGTTAATGGCGAAACCCACTCCCAACTGTTCGCAATGTTCGCGCAGTAATTCCATTTCTTCATCCGTATCGGATGCAAACTTATTGAAAGCTACGATGATGGTCTGACCGAATGAGCGAAGGTTACGAACGTGTTTGTCGAGATTACGCAATCCTTCTTTCAAGCCTTCCATATTCGGCTCTTTGATACGGTCGAGACTGACACCTCCGTGCATCTTTAATCCTTGTGCCGTAGCGACAATCACCGTGAGACGTGGTTGGAGTCCGCTCTTGCGGCATTTGATATTATAGAATTTTTCTGCACCGAGATCGGCACCGAATCCGGCTTCTGTTATTACATAATCACCGAAAGACATTGCCAATTTAGTGGCCAGAATAGAGTTACAACCATGTGCGATATTAGCAAACGGACCACCATGTACAAAAGCAGCGGTTCCTTCGGTAGTCTGCACTAAATTAGGATGGATAGCATCTTTCAACAACACAGTGATGGCTCCTGCCACTCCCAAATCTTTCACAGTAAAAGGTTGGTCGTCATACGTGAAGCCCAACAGGATATTTTCAATACGGCGACGCAGATCACTCACATCTTTGGAAAGGCAAAGAATTGCCATAATCTCCGAAGCAGGAGTAATATCGAAACCGGACTCTTGGGTAATCCCGTTCGATTTAGGTCCGAGGCCGACAACGATGCTGCGCAACGAACGGTCGTTCACGTCAAGCACTCTCCGCCAAAGAATTTCTTTCAATCCGAAACCTTTTGCCTGGTTCTGATAGAGATAATTATCGAGCAGGGCGGAAATCATGTTATGGGCAGAAGTGATGGCATGAAAATCTCCGGTAAAATGGAGGTTAATTTTGTCCATCGGAAGCACTTGTGCATATCCCCCACCGGCTGCTCCTCCCTTCATTCCGAAACATGGACCGAGAGACGGCTCGCGAAGAGCGACAATCGCATTCTTTCCAATTTTATTCAATCCCAAAGCGAGACCGATAGATACTGTAGTTTTGCCAATGCCCGCTTTGGTTGCTGTGATAGCAGTTACCAGAATGAGATTGCTTTTCTTCACTTTCTCTTCATCAATCAGTTGTTCGGGGATCTTTGCTATGTAGCGGCCATAATTCTCCACTTCCTCGCGAGGAATTCCGACACCTTCGGCAACTTGCTTAATCTTCTTCAGCTCAATGCTGCGAGCAATTTCTATGTCTGATTTCATACAGAATATGATTAGTTTTATTTTTGAAGGAACAAAAGTATAACAAAAAAGCGAAATAGAGAAATTTAAAGTTCGACGGATATTATATCTCTATTTTTCATAACATAACAAACTCTTTTTACGCTATAACTGTTGTAAATGACATAACCTAAAACAACAACTTAATTATGGAATGGATTATTAATCAACTAAGGGTACATCCTGAACTTGCTATTTTCCTGACGCTCTTTGCCGGGTTCTGGCTTGGCAGACTCAAAATAGGGAAATTCTCCTTGGGGACAGTCACCAGCGTTCTTCTGGTCGGAGTATTGGTCGGACAACTGAATATCACTGTAGATGGTCCGATGAAAGCTGTGTTCTTTCTGCTTTTCTTATTTGCCGTTGGCTATAAGGTAGGTCCGCAGTTTTTCCGCGGATTGAAGAAAGACGGCCTGCCACAAGTGGGATTTGCCGTACTGATGTGTATTGTCAGTCTGGTAGCCCCGTGGATACTGGCCAAAATCATGGGATATCATGTAGGAGAAGCTGCCGGACTGTTGGCAGGCTCACAAACAATATCCGCCGTTATCGGCGTGGCAAGCGATACGATCAACCAGCTGGGAATCAGCGATGCACAGAAAGCCACGTTCATCAATGCAATTCCGGTAGCGTATGCCGTAACTTATATTTTCGGAACGGCCGGTTCGGCGTGGATTCTGGCTTCTCTCGGCCCTAAAATGCTGGGTGGACTGGATAAGGTGAAGGCCGACTGCAAGGAATTGGAGGCTCAAATGGGAACATCGGAAGCTGACGAACCCGGATTTTCCCCGGCTCTTCGTCCGGTTGTGTTCCGTGCTTATAAAATCACCAATGAATGGTTTGACAAAGGAAAGAAAGTCAGTGAACTCGAAGCTTATCTATGTAAAAATGATAAACGGCTGTTTGTAGAACGGATTCGTCAAAAAAGAGTGGTGAAGGAAGTAGATCCGAACCTGATTCTTCATAAGAATGACGAAGTGGTACTTAGCGGACGCCGTGAATTTGTGATTGGAGAAGAAGACTGGATCGGTCCGGAAGTGATTGATGCACAATTACTCGACTTCCCTGCAGAAACTCTTCCTGTAATGGTGACCCACCGGACTTTTGCCGGAGAAACGGTTTCCAAAATCAGGGCGCAGAAGTTTATGCACGGGGTTAGTATCCGGAATATCAAACGTGCCGGAATCAATGTTCCGGTATTGCCTAAAACGATTGTAGATTCGGGAGATATTCTCGAACTTACCGGTCTTAAACATGAAGTGGAAAGTGCTGCCAAACAAATGGGCTATATTGACCGGCCTACCAACCAGACGGATATGATCTTCGTTGGATTGGGTATTTTGCTCGGTGGTCTTTTCGGTGCACTGGCTATTCATCTGGGAGGTGTTCCTATCAGTCTTTCTACCAGTGGCGGCGCATTGATAGCCGGACTTCTGTTCGGTTGGCTACGCAGCAAGCATCCTACTTTCGGAGGTATCCCCGAACCTTCTTTATGGGTATTGAATAATGTAGGACTGAATATGTTTATCGCAGTGGTCGGTATCGCCGCAGGTCCCAGTTTCATTGCCGGATTCAAGGAAGTAGGCGTCAGTCTGTTTATCGTCGGCGCATTGGCAACGGCCATTCCTCTCCTCGCCGGATTGCTGATGGCGAGATACTTGTTCAAATTCCACCCTGCCCTGTCATTGGGATGTACGGCAGGAGCACGTACTACAACAGCTGCATTGGGAGCTATTCAGGATGCAGTGGAAAGCGACACACCGGCATTAGGATATACGGTGACGTATGCAGTCGGCAATACGCTCCTGATTATCTGGGGAGTTGTCATCGTACTACTTATGTAAAACTATATAAATAAATATCATTATGGAAAAGAAAACAAATAACCCTGCCATTACCAAAAGTTATGCCAAGAAAATGGAAACGATCAGCCCGTTCGAGCTGAAAAACAAACTGATCAATATGGCAGATGAAAGTATCAAGAAGATAGCACATACCATGTTGAATGCCGGAAGAGGTAACCCGAACTGGATTGCTACCGAACCACGCGAAGCCTTTTTTCTGCTGGGACAATTCGGCCTTTGCGAATGTCGTCATGCGTTTTCACTGGAAGAAGGAATAGCAGGTATTCCGCAAAAGGCGGGAATTGCTGCCCGTTTCGAGGCTTTCCTGAAAGAAAACGAGAAAGCTCCCGGTGCTAACCTGTTGAAAGAGGGCTATAATTATATGCTGATGGAACATGCTGCCGATCCGGATACGCTGATTCACGAATGGGCGGAATCGGTCATTGGCGACCAGTATCCTGTGCCCGACCGTATTTTACATTTTACAGAGTTAATCGTGCAGGATTACTTGGCACAAGAGATGTGTGACCGCCGTCCACCGAAAGGGACTTTTGACCTTTTCGCCACCGAAGGGGGTACGGCAGCCATGTGTTATCTGTTCGATTCTTTGCAAGAGAATTTCCTGTTGAATCAGGGAGATGCCATTGCTTTGATGATTCCCGTGTTCACTCCTTATATAGAAATCCCGGAATTGCGACGCTATCAGTTTGACGTTACCGAGATTTCCGCCGACCAGATGACTCCTGACGGATTGCACACCTGGCAGTATAAGGATGAAGATATAGACAAGTTGAAAGATCCGCGGATCAAAGCGCTATTTATCACCAATCCGAGTAATCCGCCCAGTTACGCACTTAGCAGGGAGACTACCGAACGTATCATCAACATTGTGAAGAATGACAATCCGAACCTGATGATTATTACGGATGATGTGTATGGAACGTTTATCCCTCATTTCCGTTCATTGATGGCAGAATTGCCACACAATACGCTTTGCGTTTATTCGTTCTCCAAATATTTCGGAGCTACGGGATGGAGAACCGCAGTGATTGCTTTACACGAAGACAACATCTACGACAAAATGATTGCCCGCCTGTCGGAGGAGCAGAAATCAATATTGAACAAACGTTATTCCAGTCTTAGCCTGCAACCGGAAAAGATGAAATTTATCGACCGCATGGTGGCTGACAGCCGACAGATTGCGCTGAATCATACCGCAGGGCTTTCTCTGCCTCAACAAATGCAAATGAGTTTGTTTGCCATCTTCTCGCTTCTGGATAAAGAAGACAGTTATAAAACCAAGATGCAGGAAATTATTCATCGACGCCTGCATGCGTTGTGGGATAACACAGGGTTCACATTGGTAGAAGATCCGCTGCGTGCCGGATATTATTCGGAGATTGATATGCTGGTATGGGCGAAGAAATTCTACGGAGATGACTTCGTTGCTTATCTGCAAAAGACATACAATCCGCTGGATGTGGTTTTCCGTCTGGCAAACGAAACTTCACTCGTGCTGTTGAATGGCGGTGGCTTTGCCGGACCGAAATGGAGTGTGCGTGTGTCACTGGCTAATCTGAATGAAGCCGATTATGTGAAAATCGGACAAAGCATCAAGTGTGTGTTGGAAGAATATGCCCAAACATGGAAAGCATCAAAATAATTAACTGATTAGACGATTTACGATCGTATGATTGAGGATAGTAACATCAATCGTACATTGTAAATCGCCTAATCGTAAATAACTGAAAAGATAGTTTTTTTCTAAGAAAACATAACGGAAGCGAATAGTCAGGTTGAAAATCTCTATCTTTGTGGTAAATCAACCTTTACGAAGATGAAAAAACTGATTCTATTTCTTTCGCTGATATTATCGGTCGGTTTTGCATCCGCACAGTCGGAAATTCCTTCCGATAGTATTCGTCGTGCTCCATCTACCAATATCAAAGAGTTTGGTGGTTTTCTGCTGGATATGGGGTTAATGAACGTAGCAACTCCCGAACTTCCCAAGTTTAATTTAGATATGCCTAATATGACGAAAGATTATAATCAGCTCTTTCGTTTAAACACGGATATTACCTATTCTCAAGGATTCACCGACTCTTTTTCTTCGTCTTCTTACTCCGGGTTTGCCGGTTTTGGATACGGATATGGTTGGGGATTGTCTTCTTCTCCACAGTTTATGCAGATGGGATCTTTCAAACTGAAAAACGGAATGAGAATCAATACCTACGGAGATTATGATAAGGATGGCTGGCGGGTGCCTAACCGCAGCGCTATGCCTTGGGAAAGAAATAATTTCCGGGGAGCATTCGAACTGAAATCGGCAAATGGTAATTTCGGAATACGAATCGAAGTACAACAAGGACGAAATGCGCCTTATTAAATAAGATACTTCAATATACAACCCCGGAAGTCTGAAATAAAACCAAGTAGTCCTATAGATTAGATCAGACAGTCCGGAATTAAATTAAGTAAGTTCGGCACAGAATTAGGAAAGCTCGAAGGCCTTATCTGCCGCACTTATTGCGTTGGCAATACGATCACACCATGAATCAAATTCCGGATCGGGTATTTGTGATTCCGGATGGGAAAGCATATAGTGTACGGCTTGTCGTAATCCGTCTGCCATGGAAGTATTGCATATAAAATCAGGAACCAACCGCTTTATCTTCGAGTTATCAAAGACTACCGTAGCTGCTTTATCTCCTAACAGTTCACCTCTGAAATCATAATGATCGCTATGCTTGGCAAGGAAATCGGAGGCTACGTGTAATGCATTCAGAGGTTTACCCAACGCGTCGGCAATGGTTTGATAAATCTGATTCCAGGTCATGCTTTCATCGATAGTGATATGAAAAGCGTTCCCAATGGCATGAGGGTTCGCCATCAGTCCTACATAACCTTTGGCAAAATCTTTAGAGTGAGTCAATGTCCACAAAGAAGAACCGTCGCCGGGGATAATAACAGGTTTACCTTCAAGGATTCGTTTTAGGATCTGCCAGTTTCCCTTATCGCCATGTACAGATACGGGAGGTTTTGTTCCGTTGCATATAGCTATGCGGACGGTACATCCGACCGTCGTGGCGGGCGCAGTAACGGAGATATTCTTTATATGAATGACCGTGATGAAATAGATCTTCCCGATTATGCTAAACTGGTGGCGGACTTTGCTTTTAAGTATCGCGGATTTTCGATGTTGGGCGAATATGCAAAGACATGGGGATATGTTCCTTCTTCTATAACGAAACGGGTACGAAACGACGGTTCCACCGCTACCACCTTTGACGTGAACGGAGAACAGAATGTAGAAGCTTACATCAAAAACCGAATGATGTTGGGACAAGGATTTAATATCCAGGCAGGATATATGCTCCGTAGTCTTTGGAGTTTTGATTTGCGCTATACATACCTTAAGCCTGATGAATATTCGTATATGAATAATAATCTGTATTTCAACAGGCATAACTTTTATGATTTCAGTGTCTCCAAGTATCTGACACGCAATTATGCTGCCAAGATACAATTGACTGTCGGACTGGCTCGTAGCAATGGTGAAAACCGTACTCCTGATAGTACATACACCTATAATGGCAATGAGTGGATAGGTAACCTATTGTTCCAATTTAAATTCTGATGAAGCTATGAAACGAATATTATTAATACTCTGTCTTTTATTGTCCGGTCTTCCATTCTATGCCCAACAGACCGGAAAGGTGACGGCGAAGTTTTTCCCGGATCCGCAGGTCGATATTGATACCCCGGCATTTGCCAAGAAACACGGCTTCACCACATATCGTGAGATGATGACGTTCTTACATGACCTGGCTACTACGTATCCGGAACGAGTGAAACTTCAAATTGTTGGTCGCACCCAGCGTGGACGTGAAATACCCATGATAAAAGTGAGCAAGGGAGGAAATGATAAATTACGTGTCCTCTATACAGGGTGTGTGCATGGAAATGAACCTGCTGGCACCGAAGGTATTCTGTATTTTATGAAAAAACTGACTTGCTACTCTCAACTTTCTGCTCTGCTTGATAAAATGGACTTCTATATTATGCCTTCGGTAAATATTGACGGAAGCGAACAGGGAGAACGGGTCACTGCCAATGGTATAGACCTGAACCGTGATCAGACGCTTTTGTCAACTCCGGAAGCACGTACCTTACAACGGGTTGCTTTGACAGTCAAACCTCATTTGTTTATTGACTTCCATGAGTATAAACCACTCCGCGCTTCTTATGAAGAAGTGACCGACGGACTGCTGGTTACCAACCCTAACGACTTTATGTTTTTGTGGAGCAGCAACCCGAATGTGTCTCCGGCATTGCGTACTGTTGTAGACGAATTTTATGTGCCTGAAGCCATTCGCATGGCCGATGCGGAAGGGCTGACACATCACACCTATTTCACTACCAAAAGTAATCGTGGAGAAATTATATTCAATATTGGCGGTTCCTCACCCCGTTCTTCCACTAATATCATGGCCTTGCGTGGAGCTATCTCCATGCTGATGGAAGTACGTGGTGTCGGTCTGGGGCGTACCTCCTATAAGCGTAGGGTATATACTGTTTACAAATTGGCAGAGTCATTTGCCCGTACTACTTTTGAACATGAAGGCCAAATACGAAAAGCAGTGGACGAATCCGCTCATTATAATGGTGATGTTGCTGTGACATTCCGTTCAAAGGCCGCTTCCGGTTATCCATTGACCTTTATCGACATGCTTGCCTGTAAAGAGGTGACTGTGCCTGTTGAGGCACGTATTGCTCCCGAATCGGAAGTCGTATTGACCCGCCAACGTCCTGTTGCCTATTATCTGGATGCGAACCAAAATCGTGCAGTCGAAATATTGCAGCAATATGGAGTTGAACTGGAGCGGCTGGCATCTCCGGAAACGATTGAACTGGAGTGCTATACCGTTACCAAGGCGGTAGAAAGTCATGATTTAGTGGCTGGTATCTTGCCGTTGAACGTGGTAACAAATACCAGTAACCGTACGATTACTCTTCCGGCCGGTAGCTATCGTATTTCCATGTCCCAACCTTTGGCTACCCTTGTGACAGTATTGCTGGAACCGGAATCGGCCAATGGTTTCGTCAACTACCGCGTGATTGATGCTGCAGTAAATAATACGCTGGGCGTCTATCGTAAAATGAAATAGATTAATTAATGACGATAAATAGAATACAAGATATGAAAAAGATAATAATAGGAGTTTTCTCCTTGATTTTGGCTACTGGTCTGTATGCGCAGACAATTGGAAACGAGGCATTTCCGCAACTGAAAGATGGTTTGCTTGACTTGAACTTGAGAGCACCCGGTCAGAAACTGCGTTTTGGCGGTTATCTCCAGGGTTCCGGTTACTATACAGATATAAAGAACGCAGAGTCGGAATATGGATTTGATATCGATCATGCTTATTTGAGCCTGGAAGGTTCGTTCCTGAATGAGAAACTGGGCTTCTTCTTGCAAGCTGATTTTGCCGATTCTTATCCTTTATTGGATGCATGGGTTTCGTATGCTCCCTGGAAACAATTGAAAATCAGTGCCGGACAGAAACAGACCTTTACTAATACCCGGCAAATGATGATGCTCGATCAGGGACTTGATTTCTGCGATGGCTTTGCCGCTCGTTTATTGAAGGCTTACTCGCCGATGGGAAAGGAATTGGATTCCTTGTCAGATATGGTAAGTTTCGGCTTCGCTCCGGGCATGGTGGTCTATTGGTTGTTGGGAGAGGCTTCTACGGCTTTGCCTTTTGGCTCCTTGAATACGTATATCCGTTGACGGACGCAATTCATTTGGTTCCTCAAGTACTGATCCGGATTTGGGCGGATTGAAATATGGCGGACGTGTCACTGTTTATCCGTTGGGTTTCTTTACGAGCGGTAATGAGTTGGTCTTTAATGACTTTATTCGTGAGAAATCTCCTAAACTGGCTATCGGTGCGGCATATAGTTATAATGTCGGTGCCAGCAATATGGTAGGTGAAGGGCATAATGATTTTCAGATGTATGATAAAGAAGG